>ENA-UPTA01000635-UPTA01000635.1-activated-sludge-metagenome-genome-assembly--contig:-NODE-635-length-40970-cov-181.180961_pt1 | contig 40970 bp, 41 predicted proteins | sample MGYA00238184_ERZ773361 | MGnify/ENA primary metagenome ERZ773361 (study PRJEB29100, sample SAMN05720205) | activated sludge metagenome | isolation source: anaerobic digester from wastewater... | reverse complement strand
TAGTGAGACTAAGAGAAAGCTGATAATACCTTCTTTCTTCTCAGTAATCTCCTCCTCGGGCCAATTAGGTCTCTTATCGGTTCGATCGCTTTATGCAACGACGATTTGCTAAGAGGTTTTTTTACTATCGCAACGAGAGTATAAACCCCGAAATAGGAACTGAAGGGCTACGTTTGCTTCTAAGTTAATGAGAATACTTCGGAAAGACCGCGCAAACAAGATTCGTTGGCTTTCCGTTCCTTCCATGCCCGTCAAATGGACTCGATTAGTGTACTATGATAGCAGGTAGTCTCTGAAATGGCGGTTTTTCTTGAGATTAAGAAGTTCCGAGGAAAGAGCGAGGGTCGATGGGGAAGATGAAGATCCCTTAGCTTTTCATAGATCTTTCGATTCCTTCAATAATTGCAATGTTGAGAAATTCTTTCTACAATTCTGTCGATACTTTCTTCATTGGGTGGATAGGAACAAGCTCCGTAGGCTCAGTTTCATTTGCCTTTCCAATATTCAATCTTACAGGTGCCGTTGGCCTGACATACGGTGTAGGAGCCGCTTCAAATGTTTCGCGTCAACTGAACGCCGGAGATAAGAAGCAAGCCGATTAGGCGGCATCCACGGCTCTCTTCACAAGTTTTGCAACGGGAACTGCCTTCACCGTACCTGGACTGATATTCCTGGACCCTCTTCTTACCGCTTTCGGGCCTACCGAGACTATTATGGAGTACACGAGAGAATACACAAAGATGATCATTATGGGGTCGATATTTACCATGATGAACATGACCATGAACAATCTCGTAAGAGCGGAGGGCAACGCCCAGAAATTCATGGTTGCTATGGTCTCTGAAGTCCTTCTCAATGTTGCGCTCTTTCCTGTTTTCATCTTCGGATGTGGAATGAGTATCGTGGGAGCGGCCGTTGCGTCAGTCATCTCTCAGTCTGTTTCGACGATGATCATTCTCGAATACTACATAAGAAAGAAGAGTAGCACGAATCTATCTATAAGACTGTACAGTCTCTCTCTCTTCAGATATACTCTGAAATCTTCAAAATCCGTCTTTCGACACTCCTGAGGCAATCTCTGTCAAGTTTCGCACCGCACTTCTGAATCACGCTGCCGGAAACTACGAGGATCATGTCGTTTCGGCCGTCGAAACAACAATGGGGGTTCTCATGTTGGGGATGATGGTTCTATTCGGATACGATCTTGCATTTCAACCGGTTGCTGGCTATAATTAAGGCGCGAAGAAGTCTTCTAGGGTTTTTGAAACTCTGAGATTTTTGCTGATAGTGATTACGGTCTTTGCAGTGGTTTTTGCCATTATCGGGTTGACTATACCGAGTTCGATTATAAGCATCTCCTGTAACGACCCAGAAATCATCGATGCGGGCTCCAGAGCCTTTAGGGTGGTAAACATCTTCTTTTCCACATTCGGCTTCGTGATAACTTCTACGGACCTGCTTCAGGTTTTTGGAAAGGGAATCGCAGCGAGATTGCTGCCGATGTCGAAACAAGATTTCTTCCTTATACCTGCGATTATCTTTTTGCAAAAGATCTTCGAGCTCAATGAGGATCATTTTTCTCGGACAGTTGCCAGTTACTTTGCGCTATTTGTTGCAGCTTTTCTTTCCGTAGCAATTTTCAAAAAACTGAAGTCTCAAAGCAGGGAGCTTTCTCTACGAGAAAGGCAGCCAGTGATTATTAGAATATCACCGGTGCATGACCATCTTTTATGAACGCCCATGACATATCCTTTGAAGTGTGCCCTATTCCGATATTGCCGTATCTGTCGAGCGCAATTAAACCGCACTCACAGTCGAAGTATCTGGCTCTCTCGAGAGCGATGTCGACGGACTTTTGAGCGGGGTACTGTTCCATGAAGAAGGCAACCAGCCTGCTCAGAGTGAGCTTCATAATCTTTTCTCCATGACCCGTTGCGGAGACTGCGCCGAATGAATCCGAGTAGGTTCCCGCGCCTATAATGGGGCTGTCTCCCACCCTGCCGAAGCTTTTCATCATCATTCCGCCCGTGGAGGTTCCGGCTGCCATTCTTCCGTGGTCATCTATCGCGACTGCACCACAGGTAGAATGATACTCCTCGGCCTTTTTCGCCAGCTTGACGCTCTTTCCAAATCTGGTCTTCTCGCCTCTGGCAATTTTCTCAAGTTCTTCTTTCCACTGTAGGTGCCTTTTCGGAACGATCAGGTTATCCTCCCTCGGAAATCCTAGAACCGTAACAAATTCCTCCAGTTCAGCGCCGGCAAGTAAAACATGATCAGTCTGTTCCATGACGGCCCGTGCAACCGTTATGGGATGGAGAATCCTCTTCAAACCGGAAACAGCTCCCGCATTTAAATTATTGTCCATTATCGCAGCATCCATTTCGATATCGCCGCGATAAGTAAGCACCGATCCCCTGCCACAGTTGAAGGTCGGGTCCTCTTCCATCACGGACACGGCGGTAACAACGGCTTCTTCTGCGCTGTTTATCTTCTCGAGAGTTAGAAATCCTTGCCTGACTGCCTCTTCGATTCCCCTTCTGTGTTCATCGGCGTCAGTTACGCTCTTGAAACTTCCGGTACCGCCGTGCACAATGATGGCCTTCATACAAACACCTCGTTTCAAGCAAAAGAATCTTCCTTGATTAAAACTAGAACACTCCTATCTAAAAAAGAACTCAGATGCCACAGCGGGCTAAATCAATTCCCCTCTTCGATTCCCTTAATCTTCTTTTCAGTAATTAGATGCATTCACGAGCAAACGATGAATCTACTTGTTCTTGCCGTCAATCTTTATTGCTTTGTATCCTCTCTCCTCTACCTCAAACAGCCTTTTCATCTCCTCCATACCGGTCTTCTTTTCGCTTAGGATGATGAAGTTACCTATCATTTCCGCGACCGCTATGGGACCAACGAAGGAGTTTCCGAAGAGAAGTGAGTTGTTCTCACACAGAATCGACGAATAGGCTTTCGAGTAGACCGGACAGTCAACGGAATCTGTAACGAGAAGAGTCCTCACATTTCTCTCCAGTGCAAAGTCGACCATGTATTCCACTTCTTTTGAATATGGAGGAAAGGTCATCACTATCAAAGCGTCATTTCTTTCCATGAGCTTTATTTTGAAGGAAAAGTCGGAGACCGATCCAGAAAGCAGCCAGGTTGGCTTCCGCTGAAGAACGGAGATTGTGTACCTCATCAGCGAAATCACGTGTTTTGTAGCGCCAAAGCCCCCAAAATAGATGTTACTGGCTGCTCTAATAGTGTCGACCCATTTGTGAAGTTCCTCTTCTCCGATCCCGGATAAAGTATTCTTAAGGTTGTTGATCTCATTCTGTCTGAGCAATTTCAGCTGGTTTTCCACCGGGGCCCTGTCAAGTTCTGTCGTCGCGATCTTCTCATATGGTAAAAGTCTTTTCCTGAGTTCATGCTGGATAGTCTTCTTCAGTTCATTGAATCCCGAGAAACCGAGACGTCTCGAGAATCGGACTACAGAAGCCTTGCTCGCACCGGCCATTGAGCTCAGTTCTTCAATAGACATGAACCCTACCTGCGAGTATTCTTTGAGAATGAAGGTTGCTATCCTTTTGTATGCAGGCGATAGGTCATCTTTGATTTTCGTTATCTCTTCGGATACCATTCCCATCAACCTTTCGGCAAGAAATTAGTTAATTATCTGACTCATGAAACTATCTTTTCATAATGATAGCATATTGAAACTATGTTTTCATAACAGCATATACTTCTTCTCGCTAGAAACAAAGTTGATAACTGAACTATGGAAGCTTGGATCTTGATCCTCCACTTTGAGAGATTCAATTTGATTGATTTGATATGTTGAAGATCCATTGGAGTAGTTTGGAGCCGTAATGCATCATAATTAAATCTACTCAAGAGGGAGTTATTCTACGTAACAGCGCAGATGATAGAATATAGTTACATTAATTAGGAGGTGTTTGTATGAAGCGAGTTCTTATCTCTGTGATCTTTTTGGTGTTCTTTGCATCAGCCTTTGCAAATCTCGTGGTCTATTCCAGCGTCGATGAGGCAAATGCGAGGAAGATATTGAATGCATTTGTTGAGGACACGGGGATCGAAGTTGACTTTGTCTTCCTTTCTTCGGGACCTGCCCTGGCAAGGATTGAAGCCGAATCCAGCAATCCGCAGGCCGATGTGTGGTTTGGCGCACCACTGGAAAACCATATTATCGCAAAAGAACGTGGGTTGACACAGGCCTACAAGACGTTAAGTGTATACGGTGTCTCACCCGAGTTCTATGACGTTGAGGGTTATTACCATCCGATTTATATGAATCCTCTCGGTGTTGGAGTTAATACCTCCGTCCTGGAGCAGATAAAGGCCTCTTTGCCGGAATCCTGGGAAGATCTCCTCGCTTCCGAATACAGAAGAATGATTCAGTATCCAAATCCCCAGTCTTCTGGAACTGCCTACAGCTTGATCACTGGTTTAGTAAAGATTTACGGTGAAGATGGGGCCTTCCAGTACCTGAAGAATCTAGCTCCAAATATCCAGACCTATACGCAGAGCGGAACTGGACCCTCCAAGGCCGTCGGCCCTGGTCAGGTTGCGCTTGGAATTCAGTTCACCCCGGCTTTCTTCCAGTTCATGGAACAGGGATACCCTGTATCCGTTGTGTTCCCCAAGGAAGGAGTGCCCTACGAAGTGGCTTCAGTCTCGATTCTGAAGGGAGCCAAGAACCTTGCGGATGCTCAGAAGCTTATCGATTGGGTCGTTTCCAAGGCCGGTCAGCAGCAGATAGTTGACCAGAAGACATACTTCTACCCCATAAGACCCGATGTCGATTTCGGCAGCCTACAGCCGCTTTCAACGATCAATCTTCTTTCCATCGATCCTGCTTGGGCCGCAGAAAACAAGACCAGACTTATCGAGAGATGGATTAACGAAGTACTTCCATACTAACGATCACTTAGATTTGTTTTGAGGGGGAGAAATCCCCCTCTTTAATAGGAGGTCGTCCTGTGGCTATAAGGGGAGAAGAAGCAAAAAATAGGTTTCTTAATCTTCTTAAGGATCCAGTTCTGCTTTTGATAATAGTTCTGATTTTCGCCGCCTTGGCCATATTCATTGTCTATCCCCTATTCAGGGTTTTTGCGGTTAGTATGACCGACAAGGAAGGCGGGTTTGACCTGAGCGCGTACAGTCATGCCTTTTCGAATCGATACATGAGGCAGGGCTTTTTCAACAGTCTTCTGGTGGCCGGCCTTACGGCAATATTCGGAATGCTTGTAGGGTATCTATTTGCGTACACGCTTAACAGAACGGATATTCCGCTGAAGGGCTTTTTCAGAACCGTTGCCGTTCTGCCGATAGTCTTCCCGCCGTTTATTGGCGCACTTTCGATCATAATGCTATTCGGGTTCAACGGGATCATTACCGCCGGGATATTCGGGATAAGAAATTTTCCTGTGTACGGTTTATGGGGTCTCATGATGGCCCAGGTGGTTTGCTTTTTTCCGGTTGCGTTCATCACACTGGATGGTGTTATAGGAACTATCAGTCCGACGCTTGAGGATGCTGCCTTCAATCTCGGTGCAAATCGGTGGCAGGCCTTCAGGAAAGTAATTCTTCCGATGTCGGTTCCGGGTATTGCAAGCACAATGCTTGTTCTCTTCATAGAGTCGCTCGCCGACTTTGGAAATCCACTTATTCTGGCTGGCAGCAAATTTCCTGTGCTTTCCGTCCAGGCTTATCTTCAAATAACGGGAATGTTTGATACTAAAGGGGGAGCAGCGCTTGCAGTATGGCTACTGTTTCCTTCGATAGCCGCATTTATTATACAGAAATACTGGGTTGGAAAGAAGAAGTATGTCACGGTGACCGGTAAACCGACGACTTCTGTCCTTAAGAGTGTAAGTAAACCGGTAAAATGGATTCTCTTTTCACTGTGTATGCTTATCGCTGTCTTCACACTCACAATCTATGCCACAATTTTCTGGGGAGCCTTTGTGAAGGCGTGGGGAATGAACAATACTCTTACTCTGGAGAACTTCAAGTATGTCTTCGACGTCGGACTCGAGGCAATAAAGGACACTCTCGTTATTGCTTTCACTTCTACGCCGATATCTGCCGTCCTTGGTATGATAATTGCTTTTCTCCTTGTCAGGAAGGTCTTTCCTGGAAGAAGGGTGATGGAGTTCACCTCGATGCTGAGTTTTGCAGTTCCTGGAACGGTTATTGGAATAGGATATATTCTTTCATTCAACAAACCCCCGTTGCTGCTCACGGGAACTCTGGCGATACTTGTTCTCAACTTCGTTTTCAGGTATATACCGGTTGGAATACAGTCGGGTGTTGCTTTGCTAAACCAGGTAGATCCAGCGATTGAAGAGGCGGCATACACGCTTGGCGCAGATAACAGGCAGGTTTTCACGAAAGTCACGCTTCCCTTGATTATGCCGGCCTTTTTCTCTGCTTTAGTCTTTGCCTTTGTGAGAGCTATGACTGCAATCAGCGCGGCGATATTTCTTGTTTCGGCCAGATGGAACCTGATAACAGTTCAAATACTGAGTCAGAGCGATTCCGGACGTCTATCGGAAGCATGTGCCTTTTCAGTGCTATTGATTGGTATGATTATGGGCTTCATTCTGATTCTGAAGATCTTCCTTAAGAACAAAATTAGTCTATCCAGTGGTGGAACGGCAGGACAGGGGTGATTTGATGAGTCTAATATTAAAAAATGTGAGAAAGGTCTTCACGAGCTACGGAACGGAAACGGTTGCCGTAGACGATTTCGATCAGGAGATCCGAAGAGGGCAACTGGTAACGCTTCTGGGGCCTTCGGGTTGTGGAAAGACTACCACATTGAGGATCATCGCGGGTTTTGAAGTTCCTACAAACGGGCGCGTCTTGCTGGATGGAAAGGACGTCACAAACCTACCTCCCAACCGGAGAAACATTTCGATGGTCTTCCAGAGTTACGCTCTCTTCCCCCATCTAACAGTGGAAGAAAATATCTCTTTTGGTTTGAAGCTCAAGAGACTGGACAGAAGCACCATGAAGAAGAAGATAAGGGAAATGACAGATCTCGTAGGACTCAAGGGACTTGAAAAGAGAAGACCGGATCAGTTGTCGGGAGGTCAGCAACAAAGGGTGGCACTAGCAAGAAGTCTTGTTATGGAACCAAGTGTTCTGCTCTTCGATGAGCCGCTTTCGAATCTGGATGCGAAACTGAGAGAGTCTATGAGGCTTGAGATCCGGCGAATTCAACAGGAGGTAAATATTACCAGTGTATATGTTACTCACGACCAGGTCGAGGCGATGAGTATTTCCGACATAATTGTTGTAATGAACGATGGGAAGGTTATGCAGATAGGGAGTCCGTTCGACATTTATGCGAGACCTCAGAACAGCTTCGTAGCGGATTTCATAGGAAGAGTTAACTTCATTGACGGCGAGGTAGAATCTATCAATGGAGACTCGGTAACTGTTTCATCCAGTTCACTGGGAAAAAAGTTTGTGGGCAGAAAAGGTGGAGAGCTCTCCCCTGGAGACGGTGTAAGGATAGTCTTAAGACCGGAGTCTTTATCTGACAGAGAAGAAGACAAGATCAATGTTCTAAGTGGAAAGGTGTTGAAATACGTGTTTCTGGGATCGAACGTCGAGTACGAAATTGAGCTTCCCGATGGAAAGATACTAAACGCAGTGACTTTCAACCCTATTGAGAGGAAGTTTCCAGTCGTAGGAAAGGAAACGGATCTGTATTTCTCGAAGGAGAGCGCTTGGGTTATAAACAACTGAGATGGATGGCCACGATGTCTTGACTAACAAATGCATGGATATGAAAAAAGCCTTTCTATCTGAGGAAGTCGAGATTAAACCGTACTGCTATCGGGCTTATGATCAGGGTCCGTACAATAGCTCTAAGGATGGTTTTGAAGATTACCTTGGAAGGCCGTACCTTTCTCGCTCAGATGAAGAGCTGTATTTACCCTTTTTCGACAATAAGGCCCCCAGAAGCGGCAGAGCTCCCGCATGGCAGATTCTGACAGTTTATTCATATGAACCAGACTTTGGCATGGATGAAGGCTTAAGTCTTTCACCTTTACAGAAATTCATGGGAGGAAGTGGAACGTGGCGTCATGAGGAGTTTCATATTATTCTCCGATTCGGCGAAGTGACAGACAGATTTCTACACTTCGACCGTATGAGCATGCTGGCCAATGAAAAGGGAGATAGGTATTGGGCTCTAAGATTTGCAGCCAGGGCTCTCCACTATCTTGAGGACTGCGGAACACCGTATCACGCCTCTCCGGGCACTCCCATCGAAATATTCAAGATACCCTTTCTGTACAGGAAGCAGTTCAAGAAAATCGGCTTTTATCACAAATTTCACGACAGATACCTGGGCTACCGATTGTGGAGAGGTTACGAACCTTTTTTGGAGGAGATAGAGGGGACTGAGGCCGGCGTCTTCGATAGGCTCGAAAAAATGGCGAAGACAATTAGAAGGAGAGCCTTCGATCTTCTGCCCGAGGTAGAACTGTCTGTGAAAAGACTTATCGGCGGCAATTCATTCGAGAATCCATCACCAGAGTTGTCAAAGGAGTATTATGGCAAACTCGTCAGTTCCCAGGATACCCGTCGACTGGATGAAGTAAGCTGCAAGATACTTCGTAATCTCTCTTCGGGAGTGAAGTTTTACCTGAATCACCTGGAAAGAAGGCTTAACTGAAAGTCGCTTGGAACTTCCTTATCACTGGAAAAGCGGCCTGGATTACTCGGTGAATTGAAACCCCTCTTCGAAAAGTTCAAGGCAGGCCTCGACGACTCTGCGATCGTAGAACCTTCCGGAGTTCTGCCGTATTTCATCCAGTGCCGCCTCTATTCCAAGAGATGCTCTATAAGGTCTGTGAGAAGACATTGCCTCAACTACATCGGCAACGGCAATAATACGGGCCTCTATTCTGATTTCATCGCCCGTTAATCCTCTTGGATATCCGGATCCATCAAGTCTCTCATGGTGTTGAGCAACGATGTCAGCTATCGGCCATGGGAAGTAAACCTCTTTCAGTATGTCGTACCCCTTCTTTGAATGCTCTCTGACTAAATCGTATTCGAGATTGTTCAGTCTTACCGGCTTCGTCAGTATTTCGGTGGGCACTGCACTCTTCCCTATGTCATGAAGCAAAGCAGCTACTCTTATCGATTCAACGATATCTTCATGCATCTCATCTTCAGAAAACAGCTTTCTCGCTATTGCTGTCGAAAGCTCGCTTACACGTTTCTGATGGCCGGAAGTGTAGGGATCCCTCGCTTCGACAAGCGAAGACAAAGTATTTATAAGTGACTCAAGACTCTTTTTCACCGATTCCTCGGCGATCTTTCTCACGGAGATATCCAGGACAATGGCAACAAAGACACGTTCGTATTCATTGTCGTGAAGCTGTAGTCTTACTTCAACGGGATATTTGGAGCCATCCTTTCTTATGTGAACGGTTTCGAAGACTTCGTAACTTCCCGGTTCTCTTTTGAGCCTAAAGAGAATATCTTCGAAGGCCCTTTTATCCATCTCCAACTTCAGATCCAGTGGAGTCATCTTTCGCAACTCTTCAAGAGAGTACCCTGAATTCTCTAGAGCACCCTTGTTCGCTTGAAGAAATCTCAGAGTCTCTGAATCGAATATATATAGCTCATTCACTGAAAGATCTATGACTCTTCCCAATCTGGTGAGGGCCATCTCTGCGAGCTTCCATTCGGTAATATCCATGGCGATTGCACCGACCATCGGTTTATCTCCTTCTGAAACAATTGGAAACTTCTGAACATAGAGGATCCTTTCCTTGCCGTCGGTACCGAGTACCCTCTCTTCCCTCACGATGTTCTCCCCGTTTTGAGTCCTTCTATCATCTTGAAGAATCAGCTTGTCGAGTTCTCCGGGATAGTTGGCTTCGGGATTCTTTCCTTTCCAGTCTTCTTTGAAACCAAAGACTCTGGCTGCGAAGTCATTGAAGTATGAAGTCTTCAGGTCACTGTCAGAAATGAACACGGCTCCGGGCAGTTTATCCATGAAAAGAGAAAACCTCTTCTGGAGAACTCTCTCGTTCTTCTCAATTCTTATCTTATGGATCGCAAAAGAAATATCATCCACGATTTCGGAAAAGAGATCTCTTTCATCCTTCGAAAAAGAGAAGCTCTGTTTCATAACTACGGCCATAGCACCCAGGATATTGCCACCGATTCTGAGCCCTTTCGCGAAGACTGCAAGATCATCTGAATCGCTGATTGTTACGCATTGTTTGCTGGACTTTCTTCCAGTTAAGGAGATCACTCCTTCTTCTTCCATTGTCCTTCTCAAAAGAGGAGGAATTTCTCCCGACTCGAAAATGGAGTCGACTTCGAGCAGCTGCGTTCTGCTGAAGCCAGAAGCGGCCCAGTTCTTCACATCTCCATTCTCAACGAGAACAAGAAGACATCTTTCGAAACCGCGGGAACCCGTCATAAGCTCCGTCGCCCTTTTGATCAACTCTTCAACATCGGTTGCCGATACTATCAGCTGGTTTACTCTTCTAATAGATGATAGAACACCGCTCTGATGCTCTAGCTGAGCCTCTAGTCTCAGTGACAGTATTCCATAGGAGATATCTTCGCCGAGCTCTTCGAGAAGGAGAACCTCCTCATTATCAAATGCATCTTCCTCTGTGGAATAAATAACAAAGCCGCCGATGATCTCTTTTCCAATAACAAGGGGCACGGCAATCGATGACTTCAACCCGTACTTCAGAATCGTTTTCTTCCAAGGAAGATAGTCTGGTGAACTGTCGATATCCCTTGAAATGAATGTCCTGCCGGTTTTTATGGCTTTTCCTATTGCGCTTCTGCTCAATTCGCTGTTATCCCAGGCGACTGCAACTTCGTAGGGATAACCCTTTGCCACTCCGCTTACCGCAACAGGTGTCAGCATTTTTCCCCCGGACTTCTTGAAGGCTATCCAGACAAGAGGAAACCCTCCGTTTTCGACCACGATGTCACAAAGTCCCTTCAGTAAAGAATGTTCATCCTTTGCATGGACGAGAAATTCGTTTGCTCTGAACATTAGGGTTAGCAATTTGTTGAGTTTCTGAAGTTTAATTTCGTCCATCCTGCGCTGGGTAAGATCGGTGTACATTCCGACCATCCTCAAGGGTTTTCCTTCACTGTCTCTTGAGACAATTCGTGCTCTATCACGAACCCAGACAAGAGAACCGTTCTTCCCTATTAGTCTGTACTCCTTTTCATAGAAGGGTATATCGCCTTTGAGACATCTATTGAGAACAGACTTCACCTCTTCAACATCTTCGGGATGAATTCTCTTCTCCCATTCGCTGAAGTGATCAGAGATCTCTTCGTCAGAGAAACCAAGTATCTCCTTCCATCGCTTGGAGAAAATAACCTTGCCGGTCTCAATATCCCAGTCCCATATGCCTTCGCCAGAAGCATCTACTGCGAAAGTTAGTCTTGCGAGACTTTCCTTCAGTTCCCGCTGAATGATTACTCTCTCAAGGGTATTTGAAAGCGCAACAGCTACTCCCGAAAGAAGTTTCTTTTCTTCCTTAAGAAAAGGACTTCCCTTTATGTCGAGCTCTTCTGTTAAGGAGACACTTATTGTTCCTATTTTCTTTCCGTTCACAACGATTTCCGCTGAAATCATTCTTTCATCAGACCATTGATCGACTGATCTATGCTCATTTCCATCGATCTCTATTCTTATCGCCGTCAGTTCGGGAAATCTAAATCCCCGAGGAAGCTGTTCCAATGCAGATACAACTGCTTCATCGGCAGTCGAAGACTTATGAAGCTCATTGAATATTCTGTAAACGCAATCCAATTCCTTCATCCGCTCCTGAAGAGCGAAAACTGATCTTGCCAGGTTGTCGCTGCCTTCTTCAGTCGACACTATAATACCTCTCTCTACTTTAGTAATAGAGTGATTCTAGCATTAAAAACCTTGGTAGCAATCTAATATTCAAACAATGGAAAGCCGTCCCAGATTAAATGGGATAACTCTTCAGTCTGCCCTTTTCAAGGCGAGCTACTGATCATTTCAATACGGAATACTTTATCGAAATTTTTGGGCAGCTCTCTTTGCATTTAAGACATACAAGACATTCCGAAGTGTCAATCTTCATTCCATCTTCTTCGGTTTCGATTGCACTTACAGGGCAAACATTCTGACAGATCCCGCAGGAAACACACGGTGGTTTTTCCACCTTCATTCCAAATAACGGTTTTCTTGAAAAGAGAGACAGCAAGGTTCCAAAGGGACACATATACCTGTGCCAAAACTCTTCTTCGAATACCAGAGTTATCAGAACAGAGAAGGCAGTTATGTATAGAAGAAGGTTGACCTTGATCTTAAAGATTCTTACCGCTACCATAAGCAAAAGGAAGAGAACAAGTATAGACCATCTGAATACATTGTTCTTGAAGATTGCTGGTGTCTTTAACCTCTTCACTCTAAGCTTTGAATAGAGCCAATTTATGGGTCTGAAAAGTGTTTCCATTGGGCAGATCCACCCGCAGTAAAACCTTCCCAGAAATAGAGCTCCGACCAGACCGATCCCGAAAATTAAGAACCACTTCTGGAGATCCCTGCTCCTCAGAAGAAAAAAGAATAGGAACAGGAAGCCAACCTCTACAATTACTCTCAGAGCCGCGGCCTTTCTATTTGTCATATAAATCTCTCCTTTCAATGAAAGTCTATAGCAAAAGTAAGGTCAAGTACGTGATATAAGTCACGAACGTATTAGAGGAGGCGATTTGTGAATAGGTTCTTGATGGTATAGTCTTTACAGTCCAAACTAATGGCGGTGATCCGATGAGAAAAATCGACGGCAGTGAGTGGAGGAATCTTCTTCCCTTTCTTTACAAAAACAGGGAGTTCAGCATGTTCATTATCGGCGATATAGAGAATACAAGTCCTGATTCGGACAACATGGAGATTTACCTAGATGGAGACTTTGACAGTCCTAGAGGCATTCTGCTTCGATACTACAAATTTCTCATTCTTTCCGACGGGGCGGGGATGAATTTCAGAGAAGCGGCAGGCGTTGTGAGGAGGTATGAACAGGCTATGATGCTTAGCGGAACCATCTCGGGTATAGATAGGATATCTCCGTATTTGCAGGAGATACGTGAAGAGGAAGAAACTCTCCGCTTCGCAGTTTTGAGGGAACCCAATCTTAATGCGGCCGGGTTTGAGGTAAGAAGGGCTACTACTGAGGATGCAGAGAAGCTTCTGGCCTTTCTTTTCTCAATAGAAGAGTTCCACGCAACGGATGAAGAATCCTTCATGGCCACACTGAAAGACGGGAGCACAAGAAGATACATAATCGAAGATCAGGGCGAAATACTGGCCACGGCGGCCAGTACCTCCGAGAGTTCCGATATGGCAATGATTATTGGAGTCGCAACCGGCAAGGATTTCAGAGGGCGAGGTCTTGCTTCGGCAGTTGTATCCAAGCTGTGTGAAGATCTACTCGCCGAGGGAAGGACACCATGCTTGCTATACGACAATCCAGAGGCGGGAAGAATCTATAATCGGCTGGGTTTTAGAGAGATCGGTAAGCTGAAAACACTCAGGTTCAAAAAACGATGACCTTCAGAAATCAAGGGCTACGCCGATCTGACCCATTGGAACGAAGCTCGTTTCCGGTTTCGTAATTCGCTGATACAGTCCAAGACTCATCCACAGCTGAAATCCTGCTTTGAAGCTGGTATTTAAACTCCATTTGATCTCAAGAAGCATTCCCGCTATGGCAGCCAAATCGAAAGCGTCGGAAAATATCGCTCCGGCACAACCTCTTCCAACAGCTGATATTATCATCTTCTCTCCGAATAAGCTCAAATTACGATCTGTAACTTCCTGTAAGCTAGAAAGACCAGGGACCGCCTGAACCAAATATCGTAATTGTAGGTATCGCTCCCACTCCGCAGTAAATATTGGAGTCCAGTTCCAGAGAGAAAGCGATTATCGCTGGGCTTCTTTTCCAGCTCTCAGTGTTAGCCCGGGGACTGCCACAAAGAAAACGAGAAAGAAAAAGATCATAACAATCGTTTTCATTAAGAAAACCTCCCATCTCAGCGAGATTACATTCCAGTTTGAACGACTAACGATACGATTTTGTACACATTTGACGGGGCAGTTCAATGATAGAATCTTAATAGTGACTGAGAGTGAGGTGTTATTCAGTGGAGCCAAGCGAGATGTCGGCCAGAGAGGTTCTAAAGGCCTTTTTCGAGAGCTACAGGAATCAGGATTTTGAATCGTTGAAGTCACTTTGCACCGATAATATTACCTACATCAATCCCGAGGGACTATCCAATAATGGCATAGATGAGTTTCTCCAGCTTCTGAAAAGAGAGTTCGAATCATTCGGGGTTCTTTTCGAACCGATATCCTGGGAATCCTCTGTTGAAAGACCTTCATTCTGTTATTTTTCATGGAAAAGAGGCGTCAAGTTTGCTAGAAAAGCCGCCTTAAGGAGAGTTGAGACTTTTGGTTCGGCCTTTCTACTAAAGGTTGAGAAAAAGTGGCAGCTTGTTCACTTCCAGCAAGCGTTTTCTGGTTCTTACGCGAGCCTATTCAGGACAAGGGAAAAGTAATCACCGGTTTTTCATCTAAGAATTGGTTGATCGTATCGCACAGTTTTGGAATGATGTGGAGTTGTTGTAAAATACTACCATAGTACTACGAACCGACTGAACAGATCTGCCCGGCAATTAACGTCATTTTCAGGAGGACAAATCTGTGGATAATACAAAGAAGGCCTGGCTCGTAGTCTTCAGTGGTCTTGGAGTCAACCTTACGCTCGGCGTCCTCTATTCATGGGGAATTATTTCTGCGGCCCTGATAGACGACTTCAAATGGACTGCAACTCAGACTCAAATCCCTTATATGCTGGCTTCTGCGGTTTTCGCTCTCACTATGATTCCCGGGGGAAAGCTTCAGGACAAGTTTGGCCCGAGACCCGTTCTCTTTGTTTCATCGATCCTTGCCGGCCTGGGTTTCTTCTTTTCCGGCCTGAACCTTTCGGTTGCAGGTCTGACGTTTTTCTTCGGTCTTGTCTTCGGTCTTGCAATGGGTTTTGGTTATTCATCGCCAACGCCGGCCGCAGTGAAGTGGTTCCACTCCGACCATAGAGGGCTAATATCTGGAATCGTTGTCAGTGGCTTCGGTCTGGCACCGGTGTATATTGCACCGTTGACGTCAGGCCTCATTGGTCTGTTTGGTCTGCCCACGTCCCTTATGATACTGGGTCTTCTATTCTTTCTAATAGTCTTCACTCTCTCGTTCTTCATAAGTAATCCCCAAGAGGGAGTCGAAAAGGTAAGACTGAAAAAGAAGCCGAGAAAGGTCCATAGACTGACCTCAAAGGATTACACCCTTAAGGAGATGGTTAGAACGCCACAGTTCTACATACTGTGGACCATGTTCTTCTTTGGAACATTTGCGGGATTACTCATTATTGGCCAGATGTCTAAGATCGGTCTTGAGCAGGCATCGATTAGTAACGGCTTTCTTCTCGTGGTTGTATATGCAATCTTCAATTTCATTGGCCGGGTTACCTGGGGAAGCATCTCCGACTTTATTGGGAGAACGGCCACACTTTTCGCTATGTTTGCCATACAGGCACTTGTTTACTTCCTGTTCAGCTCGTTAACAAATCCTCTTGCTTTATTAATAGGCAAGAGCGTTGTTGGGTTCACATTTGGTGGAATGCTTGCAATCTTTCCGGTTGTGACGGCTGACTTTTACGGTGTTAAGAATCTTGGAGTGAATTACGGTGTAATGATAACGGCGTGGGGTGTTGGCGGAGTTATCGGGCCATTGCTCGGAGGAATCGCCCGTGATATCACCGGTGGGTATGAGATAAGCTACATAGTCTCGGCCGTGCTAAGCGTAGCGGGCGCTCTGCTGAGCCTGGTCATCAGGCATCCCGAAGAAGAAAAACGAGAGAAAAATGGGGGAAGAGCCGATGCAAAAGAGAACTGAAAAGCTTAAAAAGATCAGGAAAACGCTCGCCGTGCTGTCCGACGATGTTCAGTGGAAACTCGAAGACGTAGTTCTTACGATCGGAGACCTAATAGATGAGGACAAGAAAGTAACGATCGATGTCCTAAGAGAGATCGGTTCGATGGATTCGCGCAGGAAGAAGCTCTTCATGCTCTATATGAAAGCATCCGAAGAGAGAGACGCCCTGATGAAGCAAAGAATCGAAGATCTCTGGAGTGTTGAAGACGATGAGCTGGAAGAGGTGCTTAAGGAATTATCGAAGCATTCAATAGATGACGGTAAAACTCCAAAAGAGCCTCCTTCAGTAGATTAGAGGCTCTTTTCGATGTATTTCATAAGCGTCTCCAGTTCACCTATCTTCTCATCGACATTTCCTGAATCAATAGCTTCCCTTATGCATGTTTCGACGTGTTTGTTGACAACGGTTGTGTTTGCCTTTTTGAGAAGAGAGATAACGGCGAGGAGCTGTGTCGAAATATCTATGCAATATCGCTCTTCTTCTATCATCTTTATGATACCGTCTATCTGACCCCTTGCTGTCCTGAGAATCTTCAACGCGCCGCTGTGTTTGTGATGAGAATGATTATCCATCTTATCTTTCGATTCCCTTTAACAAATAGCCGGCATCTTCTACGGCTTCTTTCAGCAACCTGTCTTCTATTTCCTTTGAAGTGCTAATCGTTGCCACTCCGGTTCCAAGATCGACTTCTGCGTCCTTGACTCCTTCCAGAGCCTTCAATGATTTTTCAACCCTCATCTTGCAGTGGTTGCAGCTCATTCCTTCAATTGTCAGTCTCATTTTCTTCCTCCCTTTCAGATCTTAATTTTCTTCAATCTTAATGCGTTGGTTACTACACTTACGCTAGAAAAAGCCATCGCCGCTCCGGCTACCATTGGATTAAGCCTTATTCCGGCAACTCCGTAGAAGAGACCGGCTGCCAAAGGTATGCCGATTACGTTGTAGAAGAATGCCCAGAAGAGATTCTGTTTTATGTTCTTTATAGTTTCCTTCGATAACTTTATCGCTTTGAAGATGTTGCTTAAGTTGTCGCTCATAAGTACCACATCTGCCGTCTCAATAGCGATGTCCGTTCCAGAACCAACGGCAATTCCAATATGGGCCTCCGCAAGAGCCGGAGAATCATTTATTCCATCGCCTACCATCATCACTGTCTTACCTTCCCTCTTGAGATCGGAAACCTTTTTGGCTTTGTCTTCCGGCATCACTTCCGATATTACATTCTCGATCCCAACTTGGTTAGCAATTGCCATTGCAGTCCTGGAGTTGTCACCGGTCATCATGTAAGTATCTATTCCCATTTTCTTCAGAGACTTAATCGCATCCAGAGAATCCTCTCTCACAACATCAGCGATACCAAGCACTGCTGCCGCTCTACCTTCTATGGAGACAACAACGGGTGTCTTACCCTCACTGGATAACTCATCGACAAACTTCATTTCTTCCGGCGTCAGAGAAATAAAACGATGGTTTCCCATCTTGACTTCCTGCCCAGAGACTCTCGCCAGAATTCCTTTGCCAGAATAAGCCTCAAATGAAGAAACCTCCAGGAGAGGACCACTATATGCACCGGAGATAGCCACATCGAGCGGGTGGGAACTCTTTGAAGCAATACTGGCCGATATTTGCATAACCCTTTCTCTTTCGTGTTTTCCAAATGTGTGCACATCTACTAACCTTGGCCTTCCTTCCGTTATCGTACCAGTCTTGTCAAAAACTACAGCACCAATTTTGTGAGTGGTTTCTAGGGCTTCGCCGTTCCGGAAAAGAATTCCCATTTCGGCTCCCCTACCGGTACCCACCATTATCGCGGTAGGCGTGGCAAGTCCGAGTGCGCAGGGACAGGCTATTACAAGCACCGCTATCATCATGGACATTGAAAAGACGAGACCATATCCAAGCGTCATCCAGACAAGGAAGGTAACTGCCGCAATCACTAGAACGAATGGCACGAAATAACCGCTGACGACATCGGCCATTCTGGCTATCGGAGCCTTTGACGACTGTGCGTCCTCGACGAGTTTGATTATTCTCGAAAGTAATGTGTCACTGCCAACGACAGTTGCCCTCATTTCGAATGCTCCATTTATATTCGTAGTACCGCCAATTACTTTCGAACTCTCTGAGATATCTACGGGAATCGATTCCCCAGTAATCATTGACTGGTCTACTGAGCTTGCACCATTCAAGACTTCCCCATCCACCGGGATTCTCATACCAGGTTTGACAAGAAGAACGTCTCCAACCTCTATCTCTTCAATCGCTACTTCTTCGAAGACGTCCTGCCGTTTTACGAGAGCCGTTTCGGGAGAGAGATTCATAAGTTTCATTATGGCATCGGAAGTTCTTCCCCTTGAAAGATTCTCAAGATACTTGCCGAGAGATATTAGAGCGATAATCACTCCGGCCGATTCAAAGTACAAATCTCCTACGTAGCTGTGTCTACCGAGGGCTATTTGAACCGTCGCAAAGATTCCGTAAGAGAATGCCGCTCCCGTCCCTAGACCTACTAAAGTGTCCATATTTGGGCTTCCTCTGAAGAGATTTGGTATTCCCTTGGAATAGAAATCTCTGCCCGCAACTACTATTGGAATCGTTAGAATTAGCTGAACTATGGCGAAGTTAAGGGGATTGAGATGGGGATCGATGATTGCCGGAAGCGAAAGGCCCATCATATGGCCCATGGCAATTATCAGCAGCGGCAGAGCGAAGGCCGCAGAAAATATGAATTTCCTCTTGTAGGATGCTATTGCAGCCTCTTTTTTCAGTCGGCTCTCTTCAAATGCTTCAGTGACGAGGTTGCCTGGCCTATATCCGGCTTTTTCAACTACTTTCTTCACCTCTCCAATTTTCAAGATGTTGGGATCGTACTTAAAAGAAACGGTGTCCGAAGATAGATTGACACTGACATTCTCAACTCCGTGCAGCCTTCCGATTGCTTTTTCTACGGCTGCACTGCAGGCAGCGCATGTCATTCCATCAATTTCCATTACAGCCTTCCTAAAAACCGGAATTTCTTTAAGACTGTATCCTGCCCGCTCTACTGCCTCAAATACTCTGCCTTTATCGACTTCCTGGGACACTTCGAATGTAAGACGTTCCGTAGCGAGATTTACTACAGGCCTCTCCACTCCTTCGATTTTAGAGACAGCTTTTTCAACGGCTCTTACACATGCCGCGCAGGTCATGCCTTCTACAATATACTCTTCTTTTACATGATTATTCTCAAAACTCATCTCATTTTTCCTCAGACAGCGCCTTTTTCAGTTGCTCGTACTGCTCAATTGAGATCTCTCCATTAGCCAGTCTTTCTCTGAGAACTCTCATTTCTTTGTCATATGAGGAGGAGATAGTCATTCGACTCTTCAGGATATCAGGCTTCAGAAAGAATGCTACCGCAAAGATTACTATTAGGAATCCAAAGAACATCATCGTATCACCCCTTCCATTGGACCCCCCTGGGGGGAGGGTTATTCTAATAATACTATAAATTCTGTCGGATTTCAATACATTACTTGAAGAATTTCACTGAGCAGTATTAGTGCAAGGATCACTAGTAGAACCAATAATGAAGAGAGTGCTTGCATTCGGTTCTACTCTGAGGTACTACAAAATCACAGGTCTTGTAGCCGACCCTTTCTCATGTTGTCATTATTTGACTGAGTCAACGGAGTCCATTTTCGAGAGTTTCGACCAGTTTCCTGCAGAAGTCAGGGATGTCTTTCACCACTCTTCCCCAGACTAGATTGCCATCAACTAATGCCGGCTCGTCTACCCAAACCGAACCAGCATTTATTAGGTCATCTTTTATTCCTTCACTTCCTACTGCTTTCGAACCCCTCACAATTCCTGCCGATATTCCAACGAGACCGGCATGGCAGATCATCCCGATAACCTTTCCTCTTTCGTTGGCATCTCTAACCAGACTCTTCACCTCTTCGAATCGTCTAAGCCTGTCGGGAGCCCACCCGCCGGGAATCACAATCCCATCCATTTTCGAGACGTCTATCGATTTGAAGTCTGAATCCGAAAACGCTTCAAGCCCGCTCTTACCAAGAAAAAGAATGCCCTTTTCCCTGCCAGCAATGACCACCTCTGCTCCTTCTTCGCGAAGCCGCATCACCGGTACCCAGAATTCGAGATCTTCAAAGCCGTCTTCAACAAGAACCGCTATCTTCTTACCTTCTAATCTCATATTTATCCACCCCTTTCTAAAGAGTTATCAAAAACCACTCCAGAGTAGCATCGATGATCTCCAGCACTTTATCCTGTCTTTCGAAAAGGTCGAAAATGTGACCGGAGTCCTGTTGAAGCAGTCTGTCCACACCTTTGTGGTACATTGTGAAGAGATTTGAGACTTCCGGTTGGGGAAAGACCAGATCGTCCTTCGATCCAGAGACAACCAGAAGTGGCCCATCGTAGGAAACGATCTCGGCAACGGGATCTATAAGAAACAGCTCATCAAAGAATTCCTTTCTGAGAACAGTTGTTCCACCCCAGGAAATCTCTGCGGTGATTTCTTCGAGTGGATCTGCTTCAATAGCTCTATCAACGGAATCCTTACCGAGAAGTGCCGAATACGTGTGAACGGGTATTGCGACTGCCGACCAGAGGGCAACACTCTTGACTCTGGAGTCGCAAGCTGCGAGACAGGCTGCGACGAGACCACCCTGACTGAGACCGACTACGCCGACTCTTCGGCTGTCTAAATCTTCCGCCAACGAAAGAAAGTCAATCGAAGATATCGCATCGGATATCTGTTTCGTGAAAGTAGTGTCCTTCCATTCGCCATCACTTGTTCCGGAGCCCCTGAAGTCAAACCTCAACGATGCCAGGCCCTTTTCGGCGAAAAGCCTTGCGGTCATCCTGTAGAGGGATTCTTCAGAACCGTACACAGTGAGATCATCCATATGTCCCAGGAATCCATGAAGTAGCACAACAACTGGCACGGGTCCTTCTGAAGATTCTGGACGTGTCAGAATACCGTTTATTCTCTCTCCCTCGACAAAGAAGTGGACTTCGCTTTCCGTGACGATATGATTTGAGTCTATGGAAGTAGCGAAACAGCTTATCGACAGTGAAATCATCAACATGATTAGCAACGCACTTAGTAGCGACTGTTTCTTCACATGTTCACCCCCGTGTTAAGGACAATGATTACTCTAATATTCTACCGTTTCGATTAGGTCAACGCTTTAGACCAGGGCTGAAGAATGAACTTCTCAACTTCCTCGACTGGAAATCTTTGCGCATGGCTCGCTGTATTCACCAGTTGCTTCATGCTAAAATAAACAAATAGAAGGTGAGATAGTGGCCAGAACTGAAATCGATGCCCAGATTCTCCTGGGTGACCTCGAAAGCATTCTTCAATATCGCCTCAAGAGGAGAGACAAAGAGCGGATCTTCGACGCCTATGAGTTCGCGCGCTTCCATCATCAGGAACAGATGAGAGACTCTGGAGAGCCCTTCATAAGTCACCCCATTGAAGTCGCCAAAATACTGGCCCAGTTTTCCGCGGACAACGACACAATCATTGCCGGAATTCTTCATGACATAGTCGAAGACTGCAATGTTCCACTATCTGAGATCGCAGAAAAATATGGAGATACGGTAGCCCTCATAGTTGACGGTGTGACAAAGATAAGCAACTTGAAGCTAAATGAGAAGCTTGAGTCCAAGATAGTCAAGTCGAGAATGAAAGTCGAGACATTACGAAAGATGCTTCTGGCACTTTCAGATGACCCTAGGATAATCATAGTGAAACTGGCGGACCGGCTTCACAACATGCGAACGCTGGACTTTCTAAAAGATCCTGAAAAGAAGCGTGACAAGGCAAGAGAGACACTTCAAATCTATGCACCGATTGCCCACAGGATAGGTATGCACAAAATACAGGCCGAACTCGAGGATCTCTCTTTCAAGTATGAGTATCCCGAAGAGTTCAAGGAACTAAAATTCAAGGTCAACAGAAAGCTTAAGGAACGTCAGGACATAATGGACGAATACAAAGAAATTGTGCTTCGAGAGTTGAGAAAGAACAGGATCTCCGCCTTGATCGAAGGAAGAGTAAAGCATCTGTACAGCATATGGCAGAAGATGATTAAGAAGAATAGGTCTTTCGATGAAGTATTCGACCTAATTGCTCTCCGTATCGTAACCGGAGATGAAGTCAACTGCTACAAGATACTGGGAGCGGTTCACTCTCTTTGGCCACCAATGCCTGGTAGATTCAAAGACTACATAGCCGCTCCCAAATCGAACGGATACAAGTCACTCCACACAACTTTAATCACCCACAGAGGGGAGCCTTTGGAGATCCAAATAAGAAGCGAGAGAATGCACAAGGAAGCTGAATACGGTGTTGCCTCTCACTGGGTTTATAAAGAAGGCATAGATGTAAAGGATAGAACATGGTTTACGCAGCTCGTTGACTGGCAGAAAGATTTCATAGAAAGCTTCAAAGATATGGAATCTATTTCTCGCGAGCTAGAGGTCGAAGAGGTTTTTGTCTTCACTCCAAAGGGTGAGGTGGTTCATCTTCCGAAAGGGGCCACACCGATTGACTTCGCTTATGCCATCCATACTGAGGTTGGCCATCACTACGCCGGTGCCAAGGTGAACGATCGTCTCGTTCCGGTCAACTATGAACTGCAACTTGGTGATAGGGTTGAGGTAATTGTTAACAAGGCAAGCGAAGGTCCGAGTCTCGACTGGCTGAAATATGTGAGAGCAAACTCGACCAAGGCTAAGATAAAGAGATTTTTCAAGAATGAATACTCGGCGAAACTCGTAGAGAGGGGCAAAGAGATATTCAGAAAGATAAGCAAACGTCTTGCCGTTTCGATGGATGACCTCATTGAGGGAGAACAAATAAAGGCCCTGATGAACAGGTTGGGTGCGCACAATGAAAACGATCTTTTCAGCAAGCTTGGTGATGGATCGGTAACTATGGGAGAGGTTTTAAGCCTTCTTGCGCCGAAGGAAGAAGAGATCGAGACTCTTCCCGAAGAGACGGAACTGATAAAACAGAAACAGGCAAAGGGTAATGAGGTTGTTGTAGGGGGTGAAACGGGAATTGCCGTTTATTTTGCTAAGTGCTGCACTCCGCTTCCCGGGGACGATATCGTTGCTGTAATGAGCAGCAGGGGGATCTCGATTCACACTCGCAATTGTAGAAACCTGAAAGGCATAAGCAAAGACAAGCTTGTGGAGGCACACTGGAACCTTGACACTGGCGGCAAATTCAGTTCCTGGATCGTTGTGGAGTTTGATAGTGCTGATAGAACCATTGTAAACAAGTCTCTTGAGAGACTTGAAAACAAGAACGCAAAAGTAATGAAGTACTCCGTTGAAGCAGGCAGGTGGGGATATGATACACTGATTGCGAATATCCTTGTCAAGGATGTAGCCCATCTTACTTCAGTTATGGAGAACCTCAGGGGTATGAAGGGCGTTCAAAATGTTAAGAGATACGGAGGAGTTTCGTGAGAGCTGTAGTTCAAAGAGTAAGTAGTGCGAGTGTAGTTGTGGACGGAAAGGTCACGGGCAAGATAGATAAGGGGCTTCTTGTTCTTGTTGGAATTGGCAGGGAAGATGATGAGAGAGATGTGGAGTGGCTGGTAGACAAGACGGTTAATCTCCGTATCTTTGAAGATGAAAATGACAAAATGAATCTTTCCCTTATAGATGTTTCGGGATCGCTTCTTGCCATATCGCAGTTCACAGTAATGGGTGATGCGAGAAAGGGCAGGCGACCTTCGTTTACCGATGCTGCCGAACCTGAAGTGGCCAGGGGGCTGTTCAACGATTTTCTCCAGATGGCGTCTAAGACTGTGAGAGTCGAGACAGGAATATTCCAGGCTCACATGGACGTAGAACTTGTTAACAGTGGGCCCGTTACAATTTTATTGGATTCAAAGAGAGTATTTTAGGAGGTGTTCTTGTGAAAAGATCCTTGAGATTCATTCTTATTGTGATAATGGTATCGGCTGTCGGAGCGATAGTTGTTTCTGAAGGCGGTGCTGGTCCATCGGAGCCTGCAAAGATTGCATTTGCCAATATGCAGAAGGTGCTAGAAGCGACAAAAGACTGGGTAACTTTGAACATCGATTATCAGAAAGACACGAAGTTTTATCAGGGCCAGTTAGATACTCTTAGCCAAGAATATCAAGATCTGGCAAATTCTGGAGCGAGTCAAGACGCCCTTCTACAGAAACAGCAAGAGATCCTTACGAAGAAGAGCCAGTACGAACAAACACTTGAAACGACTTACAATGCAAAGCTTCAGGTAATAATGGAACAGGTCAACAAGAGAATAAAGGATTATGCTACGTTTGTCGGAATAGATATGGTGCTCTCCAGTGAGGTTGTCGTTTATGGTTCTTCCGCGTACGATGTTACCGACGCGATCATTGAATATATGAAAGGTTTTCAGAATTGAGTGATCCTTCTTATCTGAAATGCGAACATCTTGACAAACGCTACGGAAAAAGAAGAGTATTAAAGGATGTCTCGCTGGAGGCATCCTCTCTTGAGGTTGTGGGACTCCTTGGACCAAATGGTGCAGGAAAGACCACCGCCTTCAAGTCTATCCTGGGAATTGTGATTCCTAATTCGGGAAGCATTTTCCTTGATGGTGAGAACATTACACACCTTCCTATTCACGAAAGAGCCAAGAGAGGGATTGCCTATTTGCCTCAGGAAACGTCGATCTTCAGAGGCCTCAAAGTAATCGAAAACCTTACAATGGTGATGAAGCTAACGGGTCAGGAAGACAAATGCCTGGAAAAGGCAAGTGAAATTCTTGACGAATTTGGCATTCTTTCTCTGAAAGATCAAACTGCCTCTCTCATATCTGGGGGAGAAAAGAGAAGGCTTGAATTTGCCAGAACTATGACTCTTTCACCCTCGTTCATTCTTCTGGACGAGCCCTTTGTCGGCATCGATCCAATGACAGTGAAGGATATTCAGAAGATGATCAGAAAGCTCAAGAGCAGGGGGATTGGTGTCATCGTAACGGATCATGATGTTTCATCAATAGCTAAAGTGGTCGACAGGTTATACGTACTGTACAAGGGAGAGGTCATTTCTTCAGGCGATCCTGCGGCGGTTCTTGGAGATAGTTTGGTGGTAGAAAAGTATCTTGGAAGTGATGAATGATGCTTCACGTAACGGTAATAGGATACTCCGGTTCAATAAGCGCGAGCCCCGTGAAAGAGCTCCACGGAATTTGCGAAGAAGTAGGGAGGACTCTTGCTAGGCACGGACACGTTGTTATGACGGGTGGAAGAGACGGGGTAATGGAACTTGTTTCTAGAGCCGTTTCGAAAGAAGGGGGACGTGTTATTGGTGTGCTCCCCGCCGGAGATGAGGGCAACACCCACAATGAAATCAGGATTCGCACTGGGATGGATTTTGCTTTGAGATCGTTGATACTTACTAAATCTGCAGATGTGGTGATTTCAATCGGAGGTCAAGCTGGAACTCTGCTTGAGATAATCTCCTCATATTCTTATGGACACCCCGTTATTCTCATGGGTGGTACCGGTGGCTGGACAGATAGGATAGTGTCGGTGCTCATAGATGGAAAGTATTTAGACGAGAGGAGAACGTCAGAAGTCAAGAGAGCAAATAGTATCGAAGATCTTGAGAGGTTACTTGAGGAGGCAGAGGATGGTAAGGTGTAGATTTGCGCCAAGTCCTACCGGCAATCTTCACGTTGGCGGTGTAAGGACAGCGCTATTCAACTGGCTTTTTGCGAAAAATCAAAATGGAAGTTTCGTGCTGAGAATAGAAGATACAGATACCGAGCGTTCCGAGAAGAGGTTCGAGGACCAGATTCTCTCTTCCATGAAATGGTGCGGTCTTAATTGGTCGGAAGGTCCCGACATCGGCGGGGAGTACGGTCCTTATAGACAGAGCGAGCGAGTAGCTCTCGGGTTTTATGATAAGTATGCTCAAGAGCTCGTCGAGAGAGGACACGCATATTATGCGGTCTACAAAAAGTCGAATCAGGAAGACGTGCTGAGAATCTCAATGGAGACGCCTGATATATCGGGTGACGAAGTCTACACAATTAAGTTCAGGATTCCAGAGGGCAAAACGGAATTTTCTGATCTCTCAAAAGGGAAGATGAGTTTTGAGAACGAAAACTTCTCGGATTTCATAATTATAAAGTCCAATGGCTTCCCCACCTACAATTTTGCTGTGGTAGTCGATGATCATATGATGGATATTACTCATGTCTTCAGAGGCGAGGATCACCTTACGAACACTCCAAGGCAAATAATGATCTATAGAGCTCTCGACTGGGAACCGCCTACGTTCATGCATATACCACTGATTCTTGGGAGTGACAGGGCTCCGCTTTCAAAGAGGCACGGCCACACAAGCGTGGACCATTTCAGAGAAGAAGGTTATCTTAGCGTGGGGCTTATGAATTACCTCGCGCTTCTCGGATGGACGGTCGATGAGGAAATTTTCGATTATCACGAAAAGGTCAAGGATTTCATTCCTTCCGATATCTCTAACAAAGGCGTTGTCTTCGATTATGAGAAGCTCGAATGGATAAACGGAAAGCATTTGAGATTGCTGGATCCCGAGGAGCTCATGATCCAGTTTGGATTGTGGTTGAAGTTCACCGGAAGATTTGACTATTACGCGATCATTGAGTCCGACCAATTCTACTCGAGAGAGGTACTCACGATGTGCAGGGAGAAGATAAACACGCTTGAACAACTATTTGATTTCTCTGCTCCCTTTTTCAGTGATGAGCTCGATTATCAGGATGAGTATGTTTCCAAGTATCTTCAGACTAACTGGAGCAAGGATTTAATCTCGGCAGCAATAAGGAAATTTGAGGATTCTCTTGACTGGTCTGTTGAAGGAGTAGAAAAAACCGTAAGAGAGCTTGCCGATGAAAAGATAACTTCGAAGAAGAATACTTTTCAGACCTTGAGAGGGGGGGTAACGGGAAGGCTTGTGACTCCGGGACTTTTCGAGACGATCTCCGTTCTCGGCAGGGATAGGGTCCTCGAGAGACTGGAAAACCTTCTCGAGATGATTGAGTATGAGGAAGGGAATCTCTCTGATTGAAATGGTTGTGTCGCTTGCGGTTTCTGCGATACTTCTGATATCGGTTTTCAAAATAGTGAACATGTCGATTGCGATGTCATTCAACATTGTGAGAGAGACAAAGAGTTACATGTCGCTTTCCAGAACCTTCGATGTTATTGAAAGAGATCTCAACCGATCAATCGGAAACTTTTCGTGGGGAACCTCCTTCATTAGCTTCGACGCTATTGTTGACGGTCGGCACAAGAGAATCAGATATTACGTTTCCGGCGACAGGATTATTAGAAGATCTGGAAACTCTTACAACACGGTGACCGAATTTGTAAAGTCTGCCGGTTTTTATGGAGAAGGAGGAAGCGTAAGATTCTTTGTTGATGAAGGAGAAATCCTAATTGGAATTGAAGGTGGATAAAATGAATCCAAAAGATATCAGAAAGATGCTTCAGGCTATTGAGGAGGAGATTTTCTCAAGAGCCGAAATGAATGTGAAGGATATGCTGAAATCTCCATCGGCATACGTAAGGGCTAGGGCAATAAAATCAGCGGCGGAACGCGATATGAAAATCGAGAATATCGAGTCTTTTCTTGATGATCCTTCGCCGGATGTCAGAAAAAACGCGGTTTCTTCGATGGCGAAATTCGGTGAAGATCGAGATTCTATACTGAAGGCTCTTGATGACCCGTCAGACCTCGTTAGAAGCGCAACGGTGAAGGAACTCGTCGAGTTCGGTTATGAGGACGAGGAGTTGGCGAGGAAAATTGCTGCCGATCCTTCAAAAAAGGTTAGGAAGACCTTTGTTATCTCTCTTGCTGAAGCCGGAGAGAGCGAACTCTTACAGGAGTTCAACGGAGATCCAAGCACCGACGTTCGAAGGATATTGTCTGCCTATAATGGCGAACTGCAGCTAGATGAAGAGGTGCTCTCTTCGCTTTCGGGAAAATTCCAGAAACTTGCTATTCATTCAAGGCTCGGTAAACTGGATTCGACTTCTTCAGAAAAGCTTTTGGGTCTCATAAAGGATTTTCGCATTTCAAAGACAAAGCAGATTCTAGTTGAATCTTTAGAACCATTCCCGGAGGAGGTCTCGGTTCCGGCGCTGAGAAAGCTAGTCGAGTCCGAGGATTCAAACGTAGCAATAACAGCACTGAAGACTTACAGAAAAATTAAGGGATACGATATTTCGTTGTTGCAGGCCGCAGAGAGGTTCATGGATTCAGATGATGAAGAGATGAGATTCGTCGGGGCGCAGTACGTCAAAGGTCTACTTGAACCATCCGCGGTTGATATTCTTCGAGAAGGACTTAATGATCCCTCAGACAGGGTTAGGGCGATATGTATTGAAGCTTTGGCCAATCTAATGGACAATTCTATCTCCGATGTCATTGATGAATCATTGAGATCAACTTCGTCGAGACTGAAGAAGGCTTCACTCAGAGCAGTAAAGAAACTCAAAACATTGGATGTGGGGGATCACGTTTCAAGAATTCTTTCCAACAGGAAGGAAGAGCTTCAGACGAGGATTCTTGCTTCTTCCGTGACGGGTCTTCTCAAACTGGACGGTTTGCTGCCTTATCTCGAAGAGATAGTGGTAGATGCTTCCAGTGAGAGCCGCCTAAGACTATCGTCTGCCAGAGCAATGGCAAGAATAAACCCCTCACGTTTGGCCGATCTCTTTGGCTTTACAGTATAACAACCGCTGTAATAGAGACCGCCGTCGAAATCAAGATAATCGAGTCATTAATCGACCAGCTCATTTTGTCGAGGCTTCCCAATGTATGGCCGGGCTCGTATCCCATTATTTCCAGAGCGGAGGCGGTGTCCTGGGCCTTCTTTAGCGAGGTCGTAATCACGGGTATCACCACTGAGAGAGAGTTTCTTACTCTCTTGAAAAAACTTCCGCCATTGAATTCCACACCTCTAGCCTTCTGGGCCATAATTATTCGATTCGTCTGAAGCGATAAAAGAGGAATGAAAGTGAGGGTTAGTGAAAGTGCCATTCCGAGTTCAGAAACCCTCTTAGTTTTCATCGGTAGCTTTCCGACGATTGCTTCGATGGAGGAGGAGATCTCCATGGGAGTTGTCGTATATGATAATGTAATGCTGAAGAAGACTGCAAAAACCATCCTAACAGTCAATAAAGTGGCGTTCAAAAGGCCCTCTTCTGTTATCCTCAGTATCCTCATATCCAGCAGGACTTTTCCGTGTGTAAAGAAGAGCTGGAAGATGACAATTAAGAGTAGAAGAAACTTGATTGTCCAGAGGGTTTTGATGTACTCCCCCAGCGGAACTTTTGAAAGCAAGAGAAGCGAAATCCAAAAGGAAAAAAGGATCAGAGAATCAACAATGCCGCTCAAGAACAAAGACCCCACCGCAAGTGCCACAAAAGAAATCGTCTTGACAACGGGAGACAGTTTATGAATGATTGAGTCGGCAGGGAAGAACCGACCTAAGGGAATCTCTACCAACCATCTCTCTCCCTGTAACGAACAAAGCTGGTGGGTGTTTCCCATAAGGCTACTTCATAGAGCTCGAACGAATTCCCGCGAATCTTGCCTGAGAGTTTATTGAAAATCCACTCTGCTATGTTCTCTGCAGTTGGTTGCGATAGCACATCATTTATATAAGAGTGATCCAGCACACTCAGGACTTCGTCTCTGACAATTTCTTTCATTTTCAGAAAGTCGATTACCATGTCTTCCTCTTGCTTCTCCCCGGCAACGGTAACTTGAAGTTTATAAGTGTGACCGTGCAGCTTCTCGCACTTACCGTGATACATGGTGAGGTTGTGTGCTGCGTCAAAAGTGAACTCCTTTGTTATGAAGAACATTTCTATGTTCACCCTCCTTCCTCGCAAAACATCTACCCTTGAGAACCAAATATCGTTTTCTGTGTGACGATACTTCGAATTTCCTGTCGAAATCATTCAGTGATCACAAGTATAACTCATCCCAAATGGGTATTCCAGCTACTCCAGTCCGGCCCGTCAGATGCTCCACGATATAGTATAGTATGCCTGCTTTCTTATCGGATCCTGAAAGAGGAAACCTGCTCTTCTGACCAGGAAAAAATGTGGAGACCATCTCAGCCTGGAATTAGAGACAAAACGCAGAACAAGAATAAAGTTAGACTGCAATAGAGTTCTAGAACTAGGTTTGACATATATCTAACCATATGTTATGATCTCAGTGTAAGATACATATCGAACCGACGGAGGAATTGATAATGTCAAATTGCACTACAAAATCGATGAGAGAAGTTACAGAACAGATAGAAAAGGCACGAGTAGAAATCTTGAAGTCCAGACCCTTCCTTACTTTTCAGTAGGACTAGAGAAACCCCAAGAAAAAGAGAGAGCCTGAAGGTTCTCTCTTTTTGAATGAAAGAAACAAAAAAAGGGTCTCTACCTAGAGACCCGAAGTCATCTTTCTTTCCGTGGGGGAAAAGGGGGGTTGCTTGTATGTCGCGATTCTACTGGTTTATTTCTTCAGAGTGCAAAAAAGTTTCCGTATCTTATAGAAGCCGATCTGGCTTTATCGATTTCCTTCTGGACATCTTTTCCGATTTTCAAAGATCCCTTCTTCATATCGACTCCTCCTTTTCGTCTGTTCGATTCATCTCTTACATTTTCATCATATCACTACGTTAGATAGTTGTCAAACTATTATTGTTAACGCACAATAAACTTCTAACAATATATCGATTAAGCAGATTTACGATCTTGCACTTTCAAATGGATTTGATTCGACACTGAAGAATACTTGTACATGTTCCGCATTTTTAGTACGTTATAGAGTTGCGTTGTTGATGAATTTTCCTGGTTCAAGGTTTCTCGAACCTTATCCATGCTATAATTCTATACAAGTCGAACTTGAGAGGTGTATTCCTTGAATATAATCCCGGGATACGTTGAACTCGTAGAGATTTTGATGGCATGTGGTCTTGCTGACAGGAAGAGTTATTTCGACGCAGTTTCACATGATCTTGGATTCGATTTCGAACCGGGTCAAGAGCTAGGGGCATTTCTTCTTAAGATCAGAGAGAATGAGAACTGGTCGATAAAAGTTGTGGCTGACGTATTTTCGGAAATAAAGGACAGCGTCATCTTCTTTTGCGACTTTCCCGAAAGGCCGGGGGGTGAGATTCTCCTCGAGGACTCAATCGAAAGCCTTGCGAATAACTTCGAAGAGAAATCTAAATGTGTAGTAAACAGCATTCTTTCGAACAATCTTAATTTCTCTCAAGAGGAAGTAGATAAGATACTTGAAGGGGATCTAAGCATTGTGCCCGAAGCTGTAAACAAGGCCGAAGATCTCTCTGAAAACACGACATGGTTCATTACTCAGCTGATAAACTTTCCCAGGCAGTCGAAAGAGATCCTGCTCTTTGCTCTTAACGAAATGAAGAAGTACTACGAAGAATCCGGTCTGAGAAAAAAGAATCGCGATCAGATAGCCGAAAAACTAAAGCTCTTCGAAAATGATCGGTATAATCAAATTGCCAAGGGATTTCTTGATTTTTATGGCATTAAGGCAAGAGAAGACTTGCCACTTCATCTCTTGTTTCAGAATACACTGAAGTATTCAGGGCTTAAGTTTGCAAGCTCCCGCAATATCCAGTTGATAGTTTTCAGCGAGCACTTCAAGCAGATTGAAGAGATTATGAATCCATCGGTTACGGACAACACTCTCAGACTGTTTCTCAGAAATCTAGCCGATCAAACCAAGATGCAGATTTTGAAGTCGATATCCGAGGAACCAAAATACGTGGATGAGCTTGCAAAGCTCGTAGGGCTATCCAAAGCGACAGTATCCTATCACCTTTCGACTCTGTCCGAACTTGCCTTGGTTAAGAGCCGAAAAGATCACAGAAGGGTGTACTTCTCTTTGAATAAAGAGCGTCTCGAAAAAATTCTGAAAGGACTTGAGACGCTATACGATGAAGGTGAGAACTGATGGAAATAATCACCGGCTATTTCGAAATATACGATCTGACAATGGCCATTCAGTTTTCGCTGAACACTGGTCCTGTTGAGAAGGTACTCAAGACGCTCGGGGTTGATTATGAACCCTCTTCTCAGCTCTTGGAATTCAGGGAAACACTTCTTAAGGATGAAGAGTGGTCAACGAGGATGTATATAACCTTTATGAACGAACTGGGTGTTATGGCTCCCATCCTCTTCCCAATAAGGCAGAAGCTTCAAGACGGTATGCAGGTGACGATCGAGGAAAGCCTTAATGTAACGGAAGAGGGAATCGAGTTGATAAGAGACCGTTTCATCCAGGTATTTGCAGATAGAAGGCTCAAGATTTCCCATGATGAGCTGAATCGTATGATAAGCGAGGAACCGCAGAAGGTCTCAAAGGCCATAGAGGCAATAGGCGGTGTAAGCCCGGATACTGTCTGGTTTGTGCACCAGCTACTCTTCTTTCCGAAGACGGCGATGGATTTCCTTTCCTCCAAGACGATGAAAATCTTAAACTATTATGAAGGAAGCGGTTTAAGAGACCTCAACACTCGGCTCGTAAAAGGATACATAGAGAGTAGTTCGTCACAGAAGATCAAAGACGCCTTCTCGAACTATCTCGACTATTACGATATCGTACTCGACGAGACGAAACCTGTATACATAACTCTTCAAAACTCGGTACCTCATACAAACTCTGGCCTAATGACATATCCGACCTTTCATCTTCTGATAATGGGTCTTGAAGAGGTTACCGAAGATTTCTCGGGCAGAATCCCGCAGGAAGTCAGGCTACGGAGTCTTCTTAAGGTGCTTTCCGACGAGACCAGATTCAAGATCCTGAAGAGACTCAGCAAGGAACCGGCTTTACAGAAGGACCTCGTTGAATTCACAGGCCTCGCCAAGTCTACCATTTCCTATCATATGGGACTTCTGTTCAAGTCATCGTTGATCGACGTTGATCCATTCAGCAGCATAATCTGTGTGAGAAAAGAGACTGTACGGAGGGCAGCAGCCGATATCAGAAATCTTTTGAATTTGAGGGATATGAAATGATTAGAGCAGTAATATTCGATATGGATGGCGTGATAATCGATTCCGAAAAGCTCTATAGAAGGGCCTGTACCGAACTGGTTTCGGAGCTTGGTGGAAAGATAAGTGATGAGCTCTTCGAGAAGCAGATGGGTCTTAAAATGTCTCAAACTCAGAGAGTAATTGTTCAGACTGCCGGTCTGGATATGGAGCCTGAGGAATTTGGCAGAAGGTACATGGAAAGGTATCTCGAACTTGCCAGAGAGACCGTGGTTCCAAATATAGGATTGATTGAGCTTCTTGATTTTCTTTATGGAAAGGTAGAACTGGCGATTGCATCGTCGACGGAGAAGTCCGCTGTTGAAGAGTTGATGAAGAAAATAAACGTGCTCGAATACTTCTCGGTAATCGTCGGGGGAGATGAAGTTAGGGAATCTAAGCCATCGCCGATGATCTATCAAAGAGCTTCGCGGCTTTTGGGAATTGCCCCGGAGGATTGCATTGTTATTGAAGACTCGCCAAACGGCATTAGAAGCGGTTTCATGGCCGGAATGGAGGTTCTTGGGGTAAGGCACGAGGAGAACATAGACCTTGATTTGTCGCTTTCAAAACATGTGTTCGATAATCTGAACGGGGTTAGAGAGTATTTGGAAAAGAGGTTCGATAGTTTAATTTAATCGAAGAGAATTTTCTCGAGTTGTTTTGAGCTTTTTATTTCCACGGAATTTCTATCTGGCATGAAGATGATTCCATCCTTCCGCAGTTCAGAAAAGTTTCGAGAAACGGCTTCTCTTGTTGATCCAAAAAGGTTTGCGAGTGTCTTCTTGGTATGAGGAAGTTCAAATGAATTGCTTCCCTTCTCAAGAGATAGTTCCAGAAGGTAGCTTGCCAGTTTCTTCTTGACGGTTGATAATGAAAGCAATTCAATAATATATGAGAGATTCAGTGTCTTTTCGGAAATGCTCTTTAGGTAAGAGAACAGAAAACGCTTGTTTTTGAAAGCATATAGGAGAGCTTTCTTCGGAATGCTTAGTACTTCCGAATCCTCTTCCGCGAAGACATGTGAGGCGCACTTTCTTCCAGCGAACGCAAGCGCTTCTCCAAAAATCTGGTTCTTTTCAATATAATTGATAGTCTGTTCACGACCAGAGGGAAATACCTTTGCAATTCTTAACCTGCCCTTGAGAACTATACAAAGTGAATCGCAAAGATCATCTGGAGTGTAGATCACCTGATCGGGCTGGAACCTGACAGTTCGCGAAGCCGAAAGAACTTCGCTTTTTTCATCACTGCTCAAATCGTTGAAGAGATCTACTGTGTCTAACATCTATTCGCCAACCCTGTACCAGTACTGATATTCTTCTCGAAAGCCGATCTTAGAATAGAGACTTATCGCGCTCTCGTTGGGTTTGTCAACCTGCAGATAGGCTGTCTCTGCTCCCCGTTGCCTACCAAGCTCCAAGAGTTTTTCGGTTATCTCTCTCCCGTATCCTTTTCGCCGTTCCGATTCTCGCACCGCTATTCCGAAGAGTCCCACGTGATTGCTTTCTATTACTGCAAACCCGCAACCAACTGCGATTCCTCTTTTTCTAAGGATGATGAAGGGGCTGCCAGGAAGAAGCATAGAAAGTAGTTTTCTTGCCCAGGCTTGATTTTCTCTTGCCCTGCTATTCAGAGAGAAGAAGAGTTCGAGCCATTCCTCCTCGGGCCTTGAAGCGACATCGGCGTCTGAAAGATCGTGGGGTTCACTGCCTATCGCTCTCGTCATTACCAGTGCTCTATCCCTTTCTTCAAACCCCATCTCTTTGAGGACACTGTTCAGTCCTGCAGGCTTTGAGTCCGCGGTGAGCTTGAACATCGTCCTTAACCCCTTTGACTTATAGAACCTGCTAGCCTCTTCGATCTTTTGCTCTAGAGGTTCGAACCCATCGTAGATAGGATAGACGGAGTTTGACCTGTTTGTATATCCGCCTGCGTATCTCAATACCCAGCCATCAAGGAACTTTGTGTAACCGGCTGGCCAGGAGTTTAAGGAGATCTCTTCAAGCCTACGAATTCTGGACATATTACCTCCGATCATAATTCTTACCCACCGATTCCGGGGCAGAAAGCAAACTCTCTTGCTGTACAAAAACGAACATCCTGATTTTAGTGGCGCATATGAAAAAGCAAAATCCTCCTACACAGAACCGTACGAAAGAGCGAGAGCAAATTCAATCGGGGAAGTGCTTGAGAGGTGTGACTCTTTCAAAATACTTCTCATTGCAAGCAACGCTTCGATCCAGAATCTGTCTTAAGCATTCCCGTGAGTAAACTTACTGATGCTTTCCAGTATCGGTTCAATAGCTTTCCTGCTTGTGAAATCTACTGCCGTACTGTAAGCCGCCAGCATTCCTCTTTCATCGTCGGAAAGCTCTTCTCCGCGTCTCTTCTTTCCTTTGAGTTTACTCTTCAATAGAATCATCAAAATCTTATCTACGAGTCTCAATCTCTTGAAGTCAAATCCGCCCCTCAAATGGAAGAACTCAATCTTCTCGACAATTTCAGGCGAGAAGTTCTTTGCCTTTATGTCTTCGATAACCTCTGATCTCGCTGGAGAAGCTCCCACGGAGAAGATAATTACCTTCTTATTCTCGAAAGATTTGAAATTCTCTTTTATTGTAGACAATCCACTGATGCCAGTGGCGTAGAGTGATCCGCCGAATACGATGCAGTCGTAATCCTTAAGTCTTTCAGGATCGACATCTTCAATATCAAAGAGATCGCCGTGGAGCTCTTCTGCAATCCATTCTGCATATTTCTTCGAACTTCCATATCTAGTTTTGTAAAGGACTACTGTTTTCGACAAGCTCTTCTTTTCCTTCTCCTGAACTGAAGACTCCACAGCTATTTTAACAGTATTTTGGGATTACTGCGTAAAGATCATAAAGCTCGTTCGACAGGACAAGGAGTCAATTTCTCTATTTGGATTTAAATGCATGAACTTGTTATCCAGAGTATTCTAATGTAAAATTGAGACTCTTACCTAACTATGCGGGAGGCTTGCTATGATTCGAAAATTCATGGCCTATTATCGGCCACATCTAGGGCTATTTTTACTGGATATGGCATGTGCTTTCATGATTGCTGGAATCGATCTGGTTTTTCCTAGATTCACTACATTGGCCCTGGATGATTATATCCCTTCGGGTAACATGAGAGGTATTGTGATTATCGCCGCAATAATGGCGTTTCTCTTTGTCTTGAGAGCCGTCTTCAATTACGTTGTCAGTTACTGGGGTCACGTTGTCGGGGTAAGGATGGAGTACAACATGAGAAAGGATATTTTCTCCCACCTGCAGACGCTATCTTTTAGTTATTTCGACAAGGTGAGAACCGGGAAGATCATGTCGAGAATAGTGAACGATCTTCGAGAAATCACGGAGCTTGCACATCACGGCCCCGAAGATGTCTTCATTTCTACTGTAACGTTGATCGGAGCCTTCATAATCTTAATGCAGAACGACTGGAGACTCACTCTCGTTGTCTTTGCCTATATACCTTTTATGGTCTGGTATGGAGTGAGAAAGAGACAGAAGATGGCAAAGGCATTTAGATTGGTGAGAAAGAAGATAGCGAACGTCAATGCACAGCTTGAGAACAGTATTTCTGGTATTAGAGTCGCTCAGTCATTCACCAATGAAGAATTCGAAAAAAGTAAATTCGATCTTGGCAACCAGGAATTCAAGGAATCCAGGCAGTTCGCCTTCAAGTCGATGGCCGAGATGACGACCGGTGTCGACCTGATGATGAACATGTTGAAAGTTACCGTTCTGGCTTTCGGGGGATATCTTACTTACTCAGGCGAGATAACCGTCGGAGCCTTTGTAGCTTACTTTCTTTACGTTGATCTATTTCTCCAGCCGATAAGAAGGCTTATGCAGTTTGCTCAGCAATATGAAGACGGAATGTCAGGTTTTGAAAGGTTCGTTGAAATAATGGAAACGAAGTCAAGCATCACAGATTCGCCGGATGCAGTTGAACTAAATGGTGTCAGGGGAGATATAAGAGTTGAGAAGGTCTCTTTCGCCTACGACGGAGGTGAAAACGTACTCACCGATATAAATCTCCATATTCCTGCCGGTAAGATGGTGGCTCTAGTCGGCCCCTCTGGTGGTGGAAAAACAACTCTTTGCCATCTTATTCCTAGATTCTATGACGTTAAAAGTGGACGGATCACCGTTGACGGAGTGGATATTCGTGACGTTACCATTCACTCCTTAAGAACCCACATCGGTATTGTTCAACAGGATGTCTTTCTCTTTGCAGGAACAATTAGGGATAATATTGCTTACGGTAAGGGCGACGCTACAGACGAAGAGATAATTGAGGCTGCAAAGAGAGCGAATATTCATGATTTCATCATGAGTCTCGAGAACGGATACGATTCTTATGTTGGTGAAAGAGGAGTAATGCTTTCCGGAGGTCAGAAGCAGAGAATATCAATCGCGAGGGTCTTTCTAAAGAATCCTCCCCTTCTCATCTTAGATGAAGCCACCTCTGCGCTGGATAATGAGACTGAGCTGAAAATCCAGGAGTCTCTAGAAGCCCTTTCGAAAGGACGCACAACACTTGTAATTGCCCACAGACTTTCCACAATTAAGAACGCCGATGAGATAGTTGTGATAACGAACAATGGAATCGTAGAAAGGGGCTCTCATGACGAACTCCTCGAGAAGGGCGGACATTACGCGGGGCTTTATAGGGCTCAGTTCAAGGGGTATATACCGGATATGTGATCTCTCCAGTAGATACTCCCATAAACATCGGGAGGGTTGAGAGGGGTCAAAAAAGGGTACGTTCATCAATGGCTTTGGAATACTCTGAATTAGCAGATGGAAGACTCTCTTGAAAGTCTCTCAGTTCTATGTCAGCCTGCGCCTTCCGAGCGCAAAATTTCAATTCGTGAAGTGAATTATGAAAATTCATTCTCCCGTTTGTTTGCCACCACTTGAGATCAAAGGTTTCGCGATCCGGCTCCAAGAGGTGTATTCCATTTTCAAACACGAATAAGTCTTTAGCTGTAGGGTTATCCACTTGAGGATTATTTGTTATACTTAGGCTGGTCTTGGATCTGTGGAGGGACGCATATGGACATAGAGAATGATTTTTTATTCAGATGGTACGAGCGGCAATTACTTGTTGAGGGAATGACCAGGTCGTTCCTGCTGAGATTGGCCGAGGAGACATTTGGTCATCTATGGGGCGCGACTGAGGAACTTACCGCCGAACTCCTAATAAGAAGTGGTCTTTCCGGAATCACTAGAGATTTTCCAAGGCACAGAATTCTCCCCTTTTATTCGCCTCTGATTTACAGGCAGAAAGAGACCATGGAATTCAGAGAAGGAGACGGTTTCAAAATCGAGGAAGATTGTGGAAAGAAAATTGTAAGTTTTCCACACACTCTGTCGATTATGTTCTCGCCTGTGATAGCCGGAAAAGTTTTTTCCTGGCTCATGAATGGAAGCAACGAGATCAGTCCCATTTGTGATCTCCCGTTAAATTTGCAGAGGGCGTCCAGAAAGGGAAGAGTGATGGTTGTTGGAGCCGGCGGATTGGGCTGCCCATTGATAAAAATCTTGCTGGATAACGGAATTGATGACATATGTATCATCGAACCGGGTGAAATTAAACTTAACAATTTACACCGACAAATATTGTACGATTATGGAGATGTTGGTCTTTCAAAAGCGAGTGTAATTGAAAAAAAGATTGCGCAGCGGTACAGTGGCGTTAGGGTCAAGATCCGTAAAGAAAGTTTCGATCCAACCCTTATCAAGACTGAAAAACCCGACGTAGTTGTCAGCTGCGTTGACAATTATGAGGCTAGGTATCTGATAAATGATTCCTGCTACCGCAACTGTGTTCCCTTTGTCGATTCGGCCGTAGAGAATTTCGGCGGATATGCGATGTTTAGAGATAAAAGAATGCCTTGCTACAGGTGTTTCATGGGCGACAACAGAAAGGATACGGGGGCACCAAAGGGAATACTGTCTTTTGTCAGCTATTTTGGAGGCATGTTAGAGGCTGCCATGGTGTTGACTTTTCTGAATACCGGAATGTGTGGAGACGAAGTTTTCTGGTTTGACCTGAGAAAGGGTAAATTCGAGAGCGTTTCCTTTGAACGACGTGAAGGTTGTCCCGTCTGTTCTTCAGCCAAGAGGTGACGAAGCTTGGAAGTGGTCTATGGAAACAATCGATGGAGTTTCGACAGAGATCTTACCTTCAGTGAACTGATAGAGGAAACACAGCTTGGGTCTGTCTCTCCTCTTGTTCTGGTAGACGGAAGATTTGTCGGTGAAGATGAGCTGATCTCGGCAAAGTCGAGGGTTCTCATAATCGTTGCAGCCAATGCAGACCAAACGGGCGCATAGTAACGCATACTCACGTATAAGCTCACAAAATCCCTTCTTTTGGTCTTCATCGTTTCATGGCGGAATTAGGTTTTTTTGTAGGGATCCTCTTTTAAATGTAGAATTTTAAAGGATAGTTGGAATATATATGGAGGTGGAGAAATTGGAAAGAAAAAAGGTTTTGATTCTCGGCGCTGCCGGAAGAGACTTTCATAACTTCAACACTTACTACAGAGACAACGAAGAGTTCGAAGTAGTAGCTTTCACGGCGACGCAGATACCTGGAATCGATGGAAAAAAGTATCCTGCGGAACTCGCAGGCAGACTCTATCCAAATGGCATTCCGATACTTCCGGAAGAGGAATTCGGCAAATTGATCGATGAGCACAAGATCGATCAGGTCGTTCTCGCATACAGCGATCTTCCACATCAATATGTCATGGAGAGGGCGGCAATAGCGAACGCACACGGTGCGGATTTCATTCTACTTGGACCCAGCAAGACAATGGTCAAGTCCTCGAAACCGGTAATCTCTATCTGTGCAGTTAGGACGGGCTGTGGAAAGAGCCAGACAACCAGAAGGGTGCTCGACATCCTGAGAGCCAAGGGGAAGAAGGTTGTCTCTATCAGACATCCGATGCCTTATGGAGATCTCGTGAAGCAGAAGGTCCAGAGATTCGCCGATTATTCGGATCTAGATAAACACGAATGCACTATTGAAGAGAGAGAGGAATACGAACCTCATATAGATCGAAATGCCGTTATATATGCCGGGGTCGATTACGAAGCGATTCTCAGAGAAGCCGAAAAAGAGGATGTAGACGTAATAATATGGGACGGCGGAAACAATGATTTCTCATTTTATAAGACAGATCTGTATATAACTGTAACCGATCCTCATAGAGCCGGTCACGAGACTACATACTACCCGGGATTCACGAATCTTATGATGGCTGATGTAATTGTTATCAACAAGGAGGAGACGGCTTCTCCAGAAGATATCGACATCGTCCGAAGAAATATCGCGAAATTCAATCCCGACGCCATTGTAGTTGACGGCGCTTCACCGATAACCATTGAGGGAGGTAAATCGTCTGAGATAAAGGGTAAGAGAGTTCTCGTCGTAGAGGATGGCCCGACCCTGACCCACGGTGGAATGAAGTACGGTGCGGGATGGGTAGCAGCGAAGAAGTTTGGCGCATCCGAGATAGTTGATCCAAGGCCTTATGCAGTAGGATCACTCGTTTCAACATATGAGAAGTACAACCACCTGGATCAGATCCTTCCCGCAATGGGATATGGTGAAAAGCAGATGAAAGAGCTAGAGGAGACCATAAACAAGGCCGACGTAGATCTTGTTATAATTGGTACTCCGATTGACCTGAGAAGGGTAATCGACATAAAGAAACCTGCCGTAAGAATCGGTTATGAGCTTCAGGAGATAGGGAAGCCCGATCTAGAAG
>ENA-UPTA01000632-UPTA01000632.1-activated-sludge-metagenome-genome-assembly--contig:-NODE-632-length-41045-cov-7.061576_pt1 | contig 41045 bp, 39 predicted proteins | sample MGYA00238184_ERZ773361 | MGnify/ENA primary metagenome ERZ773361 (study PRJEB29100, sample SAMN05720205) | activated sludge metagenome | isolation source: anaerobic digester from wastewater... | reverse complement strand
AGGAAGCAAAAAGCTTAAGTTCATTGGTGCGTTCACCAAAAAAGTTCTCGATACGGCGGCTTTTTTCCCATTTCACCGAGTTGAGTTGTCCGAAAGTTCTATCGATAATGGCTTTACTGGTTTGGATGTAGGAGAATAAAGCAATCATAAATATAGAGAGCACGACCAGACACACCACGAGCAGCGAAATTTTGAAGGAGATTGATCTGCTGAATTTCATGGTTAAAACACTACAGTTCCACAATTAAAATCTCTACCCTCCGGTTGAGCTGTCGGCCTTCCTCCGTGTCGTTTGTTGCCACAGGAACATCGTTGCCGAAACCACGGTATTTCATACGTGTTTTTTCGATACCGGCATCAATCAGATAGTTGTAAACAGCTGCTGCTCTTGCAATGGAAAGTTTCCGGTTGTATTGCTTTGTGCCAATGTTGTCGGTATGACCGCGTATCTCAATGCGCAGTCGTGGATTTTCTTTTAGAAGAACCAACAACTTGTTCATTTGGTCGAATGAGGGGTCGAGCAATTCAGCAGAGTTGAATTCAAAATAAATCCGGCTCATACGAAAAGCATCGCCGATACCTGCTGAAGTAATGTCGAAATTGTCAAGATCTTTCGTATTATCCGACAGGTTTTCATTCGAATTGCCAGAAGTGTTGTTGCCAATTATATCGGTTACGTTGTTTCCGTCAGGATTATTGCCAATATTACTATAATTCTTATCGCTATCTCCGGTATTTTTACCATTGTTCCCGTTATTCCCGTTTGGATTGTTTCCGTTATCCGCGCCATTCCCATTGGTTAGGTTTGCATTTCCGCCATTCTGATTATCGGCCAGGTTCCCGTTATTATCAGAGTCCTCCGGTTTGCGTGTGTTAAACCCTGTTTTTGGGTCGTATTTTTCGGAAAGCCAATCACTGCCTACCGAAAAATCATCCTGACACCCACACTGAAATTCATCCTCAATTTCGATAAGTTTCACATTATCAATGTAGTAATATGCATAAACAAAATTAGAGTCGGCATCAGCATCGTTCATTGGGATAAAACTTGTTTTATCATCATTTAGGAAGTTGCCGATGGTAAGGTATTGCTCGTTTCCACGGGCTCTGTAAATGCCACATAATTCAGTCCATTCTGTTTTATTCTGCATGAAATGCCCCGGGATATTAGTGACCTGAGGCATCTGAATTATTTGCCTTGCATCGCGCGACGATATCTTTGTCTTGGTAATCGCAACACCAAGGGCATCTACAGCAAATGGCGACCTTGATGATAGCGCGTATTGCATTGTGAAGCAATATAGATGCCCTGCCTTTAGGGCTGAAGCAAGTTTTACCTGAATATATTCCCGCGATACACCGTCACGCCTTAGCTCAGGTTCGAAAGTTTCACGGAGAATGAGGCCCATGTATCCGTTCCCATCGTTTGCTTCGAGCGTGCCTGCAAAATTGAACGGAACAGAAACAACACTGTCGGAACACCGGTTAAAATAGTCGGGAGTGCCTCTGCTGGGGTTGTGCCACATTGGAATGATATCGCCTACAGCCTCAGTATAAAAATACGAAGGGCATGTCCATGCATTTTCGAAACTGGCATTGGGGACCAGATTCTGTGCATTTAAAACAGAGAAGCCAATAATGACAAGAATGAATAATGCGACTTTTTTCATTTTTATAAATTCATTCAAAATTATAAAACTAATTGTTTGAATGATTATTATGTTTTATTTTTAAACTGAAAAACTTGCTGCGATTATGAAGATAGTTATTTCGGAGAAAACAACCGATATGAGCCATTTAATGGAATTGCTCAGAAGTATAGAAGGTGTAAAGGGATTGACACGTTTCGGCAGAAACAGTGTTAGAGTATCGGGTTCCAAATACGAAGGAGCAAGGGTGTTCCTTAAAAAGAACAGAATCGTGATTCTTGCTGATTTTTCATCAGGGGCAAGCCATAGAGCTTTTAATCTAATTATTTTTATCGGAGGAATTATTATTCCTTACATGATTTACGGAATATTTTTTTATCCAAGAATTTACAGGTTTAAAAAACACATTCGCAACAACCTGATTATAATGCTATAATTTCCTTTTTTGTTTAACTTTCATTTTCAGCTTACTCGAAATAATGGAAGAAAGTTTCGAAATTCGCTTGTAAGTTAGTATGTGACGATCTTTTTTCGATGAATATATATCGCTAATGTTAACGAGGATGCCGGTTTCTTCAACCGCTCCGAAATGTGGATTGTCAACGGTGCCAAAGGTTTTCATCGATGACGAAATGTTCATGTAGGTGTTTATAAGGGGAGGAATTCTTTCACCCGATTTCCGTATAATGTTGCTAAGTGTTTTATAATCGTTACGGTAGCTATTTCCCCTGAATGCTTTCTGATATTTTTTAAAATCTACTTCAATGGGTGCTATGGGACTTACCAGGTGCTGCTTGTCGGGAAAATACAGGTTCATAAAAGCCAGCAGGTGGTTTCGGGCTTCCACATCATAACTTTTATACATGGTTACCTTGCCGAAGAAATACTTTATATCGGGGTATTCAATGGAAAGCGCACCAATGCCATCCCACAGATTGTCGAGCGCAAAAAGCCCTTTCCGCGCCTGATTTCCCTGTTGGTATTTGGGTTGCACAAACGATCTCCCAAGTTCGATTGTATAGGGTAAATATTCTTTCAGAAAGAGATCTGAAAACGAAAACAATGGTGAAGTAGCCAGTTTTTCGATAGGATTATCAAGAACGCTTGCGCCATGAATAAAACGATATCCACCGATAATTTCAAGCCCCTCCGGGTCCCAAACAATCAGCTGTAGATATGGTGTTTCCGAAATATCGTAAGTATCTATGTCGCACGATAACCCCGTCCCGCCTCCCGCATCACGGAAAGTAATTTCCCTAACCCTTCCAAGCTCTTTCATCAGGTTGGGAGAGTCTTCGTGCGAGAAAACGTAAATTTCAGTTTTGCCCATATTCGACTCCCGCAGTAGCTTTCCGTCGGCAAGTTCTTTAAGTAGCAATTTTCTATCAACGGGCGGGATAACGGATTCCATTTTCGGTAATGATTTTCACCGCAAAATTAATACTAATTGGGTATTTTATCTAAAAAAATAGCAACGGTGATAAAAAAATCAGTGTTTCAGCTGTATTCCACCCAATTGGTAGACTATTTCTTTAAGATTTTCTGCCCATTGTTGGTGGGTTTGTGAATCATTAAAATGCGTATAACTGATTGGTTTTCCGAATTTCAAGCGAATGGTGCTGTTAAACTGTCGGAATGTTTCATCCACCAAGTATAACATTTCTAAATTCGTTTTAATCCTTGCAAATGTTCTGAAATTGGAAAGATTGTAGAAAAAATTACTGTTTCTGCCGGCAATATACACTGGTATTATATCCCTCTTGTGCTGAATGGCTTTTGTAATAAATGTCTTTTTCCATTCAGGGTCCTGAATCCTCCCCTTGATACGCCGCGAACACATTCCTGCCGGAAAATATAAAATCTGTCCGTTTCCTGCGAAATAATCTTCAAGCTCTTTTATTGCAAATTTGCTTTGGCCTCCGTGTTTATTGATGGGTATAAATATGCTTGCCATGGGTTTTAGTTCCATCAAAATATCATTCACCGGAAATTTTAATTCTTTGTATTTTTCTGAAACCACTTTGATAAAGGCTATGCTTTCGATACCGCCTATCGGATGGTTCGCAGCAAAGACAAATCTTCCTTTATCAGGTATATTTTCTACTCCCTCAGCATCAATGCCTATGTTGTAGTACGATAATATTATATCCACAAAATCAAGACCCGTTTTTCCGTGTGATTCTTTGAAAAACTCATTCAATTCCTCCTGATGGACAATCTTTTTAAGGTAATTTATCAGAAATTTAGGAAGCTTTTTCCGCAACTTCGGATTTTTGTTGTCGATAACTTTCTCAACGTCAATTTTTAGCACATCTTTTTCCGACATATCCCCATTTGTTAATTTTTGTCAAAAATATAAAAAAATCAAACATCATAATTGTCAGATAATCAATAGAATAGAATTATTGAGTGTAAAAGTTTTCAACAATGTGGGAAAAAGTGGGAGAAAAGAATATGTAAGTGGGAGTATTTATATATCTTAGCAACAAATTAATACCGGAATTATGTTTGTTGGAGAATACAGTTGCAAGCTTGATAATAAGGGAAGGGTATTGTTTCCTGCAGCCCTTAAAAGGCAATTGCCTGCCGATCAGCAGGATCGTTTTGTTCTGAAACGCGATGTGTATGAGGAATGTCTGGTGTTGTATCCAATTTTAGAATGGGAAAAGCAAAATCGGGCGATTCGTAAAAAACTGAATCCGTTTAATCGGGAGCATGCTTTATTCTTACGCGAATTTCATAGAGAAACTGCTGAGATCCTTGTAGATTCCAGCAACCGCCTATTAATTCCAAAACGCTTGCTTGAGTGTTTGGGTGAAAATCAAACAGAGCTTGTTTTTGCGGGTCAGGATGGTAAGATTGAAATTTGGAGCAGTAAGATGTATTATTCCAAGAAAACCGGAGAATCTGATTTTGCGAATCTTGCCGAGCGCATTCTGGGTGGAGACTTTTTTTATCAAAATGAGGATTAGAACAAATGTATCACCAGCCTGTCATGTTGAATGAAAGCATTGCCGGACTGAAAATCAGACCTGAAGGGATTTATGTCGATGCAACTTTCGGTGGGGGTGGGCACAGCCGACGAATATTAGAGGAAATAGGTGAAAATGGAATACTGTATGCCATCGATCAGGATGAGGATGCAGCACAAAATCTGCCTGACGATAAAAGGCTGGTTTTTATTCATGGTAATTTTCGCTATTTGCAGAATTATCTCGATTATTTCGGGATAGATAAAGTGGACGGTATCATTGCGGACCTTGGTGTTTCATCACATCATTTCGATGAAGAGTGCCGTGGTTTTTCGTTTCGGTCTGAATCAAAAATCGACATGAGAATGAATGGTAAGGCAGTGAAAGATGCTGCTTATGTTTTGAATAACTATGGCGAGAAAGAACTCGCAACCATTTTTCGCATTTACGGAGAAATAGATTTTGCTGCAAAACTGGCCAGAGATATTGTTGCAAACAGAGATGCCATGGATATGTCAAGTACTTCAGTTGTTGTTTCGTTGGCCGAAAAGTATATACCGCCTGTACGGAGGAATAAGTTATTGGCTCAGGTGTTTCAGGCTTTACGCATTGAGGTTAACGATGAAGTGAATGCGCTTGCTGATTTTTTGAATACCTGCACCGGGGTGGTTGCCAAAGAAGGCAGACTGGTGGTGATTTCTTATCATTCACTGGAGGACAGATTGGTGAAAAATGTAATCCGCTCTGGTAATATTGAAGGAGTTGAGCAGCATGATCTTTACGGAAAAATAGAAGGACCATGGGAGCCTGTTACCAAAAAACCAATAGCCGCATCAGAAGAAGAGATTAACATGAACAGTAAGTCCCGGGCTGCAAAGCTCCGCATAGCAACTAGAAAATAACCATGGCAAAGACTGCTGAAAATAAAAAGAAGAAAGGTCAGGTGCGTAAAACCTTACAGGGACTTATGAGCGGCTCAATCCTGGCTACGGATTTTGTGCGTAGGCAGTTTCCTTTTCTGGTAATGCTTGCAGTGCTTGCTCTTATTTACATTGCAAACCGCTATCATGCCGAAAGGGTTTTTATCGAAAGTGAGAAACTGAAAAAGGAAATCGTTGAACTACGCTCTGAAAAAATTGCCACCCAGTCGGTTCTGATGCGGAAAAGCAGGCGCGGTGAAGTAATGAGAATGCTTAAGGAGAACGGTTCAGAGTTAAACGAATCGTCGATACCACCAATGAAAATTTTTTATAAATCCGAAAAAAAGAAGAATAAGTGACCCCGAGAACTGAAATATTATGGCGGATTAAAGTGATTTATTTCATCATCCTGTTTTTCGGGCTGTTTATTTTTGTAAAAATATTCCGGCTATATTTTACTATAGATGAAACGGTAATTACTAACGCATCGAAAAGTGTAACCAGGGTAGTTTCCATTCCACCGAATCGCGGTGATATATGCGCATGCGACGGAAGAGTCCTCGCAACCTCAGTGCCCTACTACGAAGTTGGAATTGATCCCAATAGCAATGGAATCGAAAAGGAAGTGTTCGACAAAGAAATCGACAGCCTTTGTATATGCCTGGCAAACTTGCTACCTGTTAAGACAAGGGAACAATACTTTAACGAAATTACCCACAGCCGTGATAATGGCAACCGATATTACCGCATCAACGGTAAGGTAACTTACGATCAGCTAAAAGCTATAAAGACCTTTCCAATACTTCGATACGGTAAGATTGAAGGCGGCCTCATTATAAATGAATATACTGAAAGAGAGCTGCCATTTGGCATGTTGGCAAAGCGCACAATTGGTAAAGTTGATTCCGACAAGAGAAAGGGGGTTGGACTCGAAATGGCATATGAGAATGACTTGAGAGGTGTAGAAGGTAAAACGGTAAAAAGGAAAATTGCCGGAAACCAATGGATGCCTATTCGCGATGCCAATGAGGTGGCTCCTAAAGATGGCTACGACCTTATTACAACCATTGATATTAATATTCAGGATGTTACCGAAACCGCACTGGAACGTAAGTTACGTTATCATAATGCCCACCACGGTTGTGCAATAGTAATGGAAGTTTCAACAGGTAAAATCCGTGCTATGGCAAACCTTACCCGCGATGAAAATGGCAATTACTACGAATCGTTCAATTATGCAATTGGCGAAGCCCGTGACCCGGGATCAACATTTAAACTTGCTTCTATGATTGTTGCGCTCGAAGATGGATGCGTAAGCCCCACCGACACTATTGATACTGAAGACGGGACACATAACTTCCATGGCAAAGAGATGAAAGATTCTCATGAAGGAGGATATGGTAAAATTACCATTCAGGAAGCCTTTGAACTATCATCGAACGTGGGTATCTCGAAAATGATTTACGAAAATTTTTACCACCGCAAAAGCGATTTTGTTGATAAACTATACGAAATGAGATTGAACCAGCCCCTGGGAGTGGAAATCAGCGGTGAGGCTATACCCACTATTCGCCGGCCGGAACAGGGATGGTCAAAGATTTCGTTAACGCAGATGTCGATCGGGTACGAACTGCTGATGACACCCCTGCAGATGCTTACATTTTATAATGCAGTGGCAAATGACGGAAAAATGGTGAAACCACGTTTTGCAGAGTGTTTGACATATCGCGGTCATATTGTTAAAAATTTTCAAACCGAAGTTCTGGTAGAAAAAATTTGCAGCGATAAAACATTGCAAGCAGTGCAGGATATGCTTGCTGGTGTTGTTTTACGGGGAACAGCCAAAAACCTGATTAACGATAATTACAGCATTGCCGGGAAAACAGGAACAGCCCAGACCGATTATGGTAAGCCGGGAGGACCTCTTCAGTACCAGGCTTCATTTGTAGGGTATTTCCCTGCCGAAAACCCGAAGTACTCATGCATTGTGGTAATTAATCAACCTGATATTTCAACGGGCTATTATGCAAATTCTGTTGCGGGCCCTGTATTTAAGGAAATTGCTGATAGAATTCATGCAATGGATACTATTTTTTCAGTGAAGAACGACATGAAATACGACACCATTATACCTATGGCCAAAAGCGGGTATAAGTCAGAGATACAGAAGGTTTACTTTCTCTTGGGTTTCGACAAGAAGCAGTCGGTTGTAACGAAAGGAGAATGGGCAAAGCCATTTGTCGAGAATCGGGCAGTTAAGTATTATCCGCGTAACTATACCAATAAGAATCTAGTACCTGATGTACGTGGAATGGGCTTACGCGATGCAATGATGGTGCTTGAGGAATTCGGACTTAAGGTTGTTGTTGAAGGCAGAGGTAAGGTGATTCAACAGGAACCGCAACCCAATCAGAGCTTTATTAAAGGACAGCAAATTAAAATCATTCTGGGATGAAACGAATAGAGGACCTATGTAAATATGTTGCGGTAAAACAAATTGTTGCCAATGGTGTTGAAAGCTTTGCAAATGTTGTTTTCGATTCACGCATTGTAATGCAGGACGACTTGTTTGTTGCTGTTAAGGGAACTGTTTCCGATGGGCATAGTTTTATTCAGGATGTTTGTGCTAAGGGAGCAGCTGCAATCGTTTGCGAAAAGTTGCCAGAAGATTTAAATAATAATGTATGTTGGATACTGGTAAACGATGCATCACTTGCACTTGCCGAAATAGCAGCATTCTATTACGATTTCCCTTCGGAGAAACTGAAATTGGTCGGCGTTACGGGAACAAACGGAAAAACCACCATTGCCACTACGTTATATAAGCTTACCCTGAAATTGGGTTACAAGGCCGGATTGCTCAGCACGGTAAGAAATATGATTTGCGCTGACGAAGTTCTGGCTACGCATACAACACCTGATGCTTTACAGTTAAATAAACTGCTTAGGGAAATGGTTCGACAGGGTTGCGAATACTGTTTTATGGAAGTGAGCTCACATTCGGTCGTACAGAACAGAATTGCTGCACTGAAGTTTACCGGTGGAATTTTTACAAATATTACCCACGATCATCTCGACTACCATAAAACCTTCGATCAATACATCAAGGCTAAAAAAGCTTTTTTCGACATGCTACCCTCGTCATCATTTGCTATTACCAACAATGATGATAAAAACGGAGAAGTAATGCTGCAGAATACTTCTGCTGCCAGGTCGTCGTATTCATTAGACAGGGTAGCCGACTTTAAGGCAAAAATTATCGAAAGTCATTTCGACGGGATGTTACTTTCTATCGATGGGCATGAAATATGGACACATTTTGTAGGACGTTTCAACGCAAGCAACCTGCTTGCAGTGTATGGAGCAGCAATAAAACTTGGCTTTCAGCGCGAAGAAATCCTGATTGTGCTTAGCACACTCCACGCTGTTGATGGTCGTTTTCAGACAATTAAGTCCTCTTCCGGTATTATTGCCATTGTCGATTATGCCCATACTCCTGATGCTCTTAAGAACGTGCTTACAACCATTCAACAGATACGAAGCAAAGATGAAAGCATTATAACCGTTGTTGGTGCAGGTGGTAACCGCGATAAAACGAAACGGCCCGAAATGGCCAAAGTGGCTTCTCTTTTAAGCGACAGGCTGATACTTACATCCGATAATCCTAGAAACGAAGTTCCCGAACAAATTATCAGCGATATGGAACAAGGTTTAAGCGAGTCGGCAAAGGCCAATACGCTGAAAATTGTGGATAGAAAAGAAGCCATTCGCACTGCATGTATCCTCGCCAAAAAAGGGGATGTCATTCTTGTTGCCGGTAAAGGTCATGAGAATTATCAGGAAATAATGGGTGTAAAACACCCTTTTGATGACAGAGAAATTGTAACTGAAATATTTAAAACGCTAAAATAATGTTGTACTATTTGTTCCATTATCTCGATCAGCTCAACGTTCCGGGTGCCGGCGTAATAGAGTATATCTCATTTAGGGCAGCGATGACGGTAATTACTTCGCTGGTCATTTCGATGTTGTTTGGCAAGAAAATCATACGCAAATTGCAGCGTTTGCAAATAGGTGAGGAAATCCGCGACCTGGGTCTGGAAGGTCAAATGCAGAAAAAGGGAACCCCTACCATGGGTGGAGTCATCATCCTTCTGGCAATTATACTTCCGGTTCTGCTTTGGGCAAAGCTCGACAATACCTATGTGATTTTGATGCTGGCAACTACAATATGGCTTGGAGGAATTGGCTTTATTGATGATTATATAAAGGTTTTCAAAAAGAATAAGAAGGGACTCCCGGGTAAGTTTAAAATTATGGGTCAGGTAATTATTGGTTTGGTTATCGGCCTGACGTTATATTTCAGCGATGATGTAGTTATACGGGTTAAATCGCAGACCCCTGCCACTGCCGACCAGCAAATTATTGGCGATGATATCACTATATCGAATTGCGAAGAAGGCGATGTGCTGTATCATGATATTAAAAGTACCAGAACTTCTATCCCTTTTGTGAAGGATAATGAATTCAATTACGTATGGTTCGTAAATTTTTTAAACGAAAATGTGAAATACAAATTTGCATGGGGCATTTTTGTGGTTATCACGGTGCTTATAATAACCCTGCTTTCCAATGGAGCAAACCTTACCGATGGACTTGATGGCTTGGCTGCAGGCTCAGCTGCCGTTATCGGTGCCACTCTCGGAGTGTTGGCCTATGTTTCGGGGAACCATATTGCTGCCGATTATCTGAATATTATGTATATCCCCAACACAGGGGAGTTGGTTGTTTACATGGCTGCATTTATTGGTGCAACCATTGGCTTCCTGTGGTACAATTCATTCCCGGCACAAGTGTTCATGGGCGACACTGGTAGTCTGGCCATCGGTGGAATTATAGCCGTGTTTGCAATTATTATTAAGAAAGAGTTGCTTCTCCCGATACTTTGCGGTGTATTCATTATGGAAAGTCTTTCGGTGATAATGCAGGTTGCCTATTTTAAATACACAAAACGAAAATATGGCGAAGGAAGAAGAATTTTCCTCATGTCGCCGCTGCATCACCATTACCAGAAAAAGGGGTATCCCGAAGCAAAGATCGTTGCAAGGTTCTGGATTGTGGGGCTGTTGCTGGCTGTAATAACCATAATCACACTTAAACTACGCTAACATTGAAAAAAAAGATTGTAATACTGGGTGCAGGTGAGAGTGGGGTTGGCTCAGCTGTGTTGGCATTGGCCAAAGGATACGATGTTTTTGTTTCCGATATGAGTATGATTGCACCCAAATACAAAATCATGCTGCAGGATTATAACATTGGCTTCGAAGAGGGAAAGCACAGCGAAACCCTCATCTATTCGGCTTCCGAGGTTATCAAGAGCCCAGGGATTCCCGACAAAGCACCGATAATTAAGGAATTGCATGCCAGAAATATCCCGGTAATTTCCGAAATAGAGTTTGCATCGCGTTACACCAGTGCCATAAAAATCTGCATTACGGGCAGCAACGGTAAAACCACAACCACCATGCTCACTTACCACATTCTGAAAAAGGCAGGTTTTAATGTGGGTCTTGCCGGAAATGTGGGACAAAGTTTTGCATTTCAGGTGGCTACGTGTAACTACGACTATTATGTATTGGAGTTGAGTAGTTTTCAACTTGACGGTATGTTTGATTTTAAAGCCGAACTGGCAATTCTGCTCAATATTACACCCGATCACCTCGACCGGTACGAATATAAATTTCAGAACTATGTCGATTCCAAGTTCCGGATTATGCAAAATCAGACGGAAAACGATGTTTTCATTTATTGTTCCGACGATCAGGTTATTATTAATGAACTTGAAAAATACAACACTCCGGCACGGTTATACCCCTTTTCGCTGAACGACACATCGATAACAAACGGCGCATATACCAATAACGAACAAATCAACCTAATGGATAATTCAAAAACCGCAATGACTATGACAATACACGATTTAGCTATTCAAGGCAAACACAATGTTTACAATTCAATGGCTGCATCCATTGCTGCCCATGTACTGGATATAAGAAAAGACATTATTCGCGAAAGCCTTATGGATTTTAAAAATGTTGAACACCGGCTTGAACCGGTAATCAAAGTGCATGGTGTTGAGTTTATCAACGATTCAAAGGCAACTAACGTAAACTCTGCCTGGTATGCACTGGAGTGCATGAAATCACCGGTAGTATGGATTGTAGGAGGTGTTGACAAGGGCAACGACTATTCAGGCTTGGTTGATCTTGTGAAGCAAAAAGTTAAGGCCATTGTTTGCCTGGGTGTGGATAATTCAAAAATTCATGCAGCTTTTAAGGAATATGTGCCACAAATGGTTGATACCAAGTCGATGGAAGAAGCAGTGAATGCAGCATATCATCTGGCTTCCAACGGGGATAGTGTTCTACTGTCGCCGGCTTGTGCCAGTTTCGACTTGTTCAGCAATTACGAAGACAGAGGTTATCAGTTTAAAAAAATTGTCAGGAGCTTGTAATGTTAGAGTTTATAAAAAGAAATATTAAAGGCGACAGGGTTATCTGGACGATACTCATTATATTGTCGTTCTATTCCCTTCTGGCTGTTTACAGTGCCTCCGGAACCCTTGCATATAAGTATTTCGGGGGCAATGCCACTCACTACTTATTGCGGCAGGGTGCATTGTTATTTGTCGGTTTCCTGATAATATTTTTCGTACATCGGATACCCTATCGATATTTTAGCAAGCTTTCGCAATTTGCATACTACCTCGCTGTATTTTTGCTTCTTGTAACCTTGCTTTGGGGAATAAGCCTAAATCAGGCGAGCAGGTGGATAGTTCTGCCCGGAGGAATAACCTTTCAAACAAGCGATTTTGCCAAGGTTGCGCTTGTAATGTATCTGGCACGAATGCTGGCTGTACACGAAGATGATATTGGAACCTTTAAAGGTATGCTAAGGTACCTGATGTTGCCAATTTTAATTATATGCGGTTTAATTTTTCCGGCAGGAATAAGTACAACCCTCTTACTCTTTGGTATTTCGATGCTATTACTCTTTATTGGGCAGGTAAAATTCAAATACATTCTGTCGGTGCTGGGTATTGCTTTGGCCGGATTGGGTCTTTTTGTACTGATAATTCAGGTGAGTCCTATTGAAAGCCGCCTGGGAACAGCGCAAAAACGTATCGAAGACTTTATGAACCCCGAAAGTGAGGGCAATTTTCAGGCAAACCAGTCAAAAATTGCCGTTGCATCGGGAGGATTTCTGGGAAAAGGTCCCGGAAATTCAGTACAACGAAATGTATTACCACACCCGTACTCCGATTTTATTTTTGCAATCATCATCGAAGAATATGGGTTCTTTTTAGGAGGTTTGGTGCTTATTGCCCTCTATATTTTTCTATTCTACAGGGTTGTAATTATAATACGTAAGGTTGACAGAAAGTTCGGAGCATTTCTTGTCGCGGGTTTGGGTTTACTGCTTGTCTTTCAGGCATTGTCGCATATGGCGGTGGCTGTCAATATTTTCCCTGTAACCGGTCAGACATTACCATTCGTAAGTATGGGGGGAACGTCAATATTATTCTTAAGCCTTGCAATGGGGGTAATACTTAGTGTGAGCAGAGAAGTAAACGAACTGGAAGAAGCAAAAAAGAAAGAAATCAACGAGAGCCCCGACCCCCCGGCCGTGACAGAAGATAGTTCTGTGCCGGAAGAAGACACAGAAACACGGGAGGAGACTGTGGCAGCGGGTGTTATAAAAGAACTGAATATTAAATGAGCATTTTACCAAGACAGAAATGAGCCCAAAAAAAGTAATAATTAGCGGAGGAGGAACCGGTGGACATATTTTCCCGGCTATTTCAATTGCCAATGCGCTGAAAGTTATCGAAAGTGATATTGAAATATTATTTGTTGGTGCATTGGGCAGGATGGAAATGGAAAAGGTCCCCAAAGCTGGATACCCGATTGTTGGCTTGCCTGTTATGGGTTTCCCACGCAAGCTTTCGTTGAAAATGCTCAAGTTTTTTACAGGACTATTGAAAAGCACGCAGCAAGCACGGAAAATTGTTGATGAATTTAAACCCAATGCAGTGGTAGGTGTGGGAGGATATGCCAGTGGCCCTCTTCTCAGGGTGGCTTCACGGCGAGGTATTCCCTGCCTCATTCAGGAGCAGAATTCTTATCCTGGAATTACAAACCGGATGCTCGCTAAGAAAGTGCGTTGCATTTGTGTTGCTTATGAAGGTCTTGATAAATATTTTCCTGCTGAAAAATTAATTTTAACCGGAAATCCTGTTCGGCAGGACTTAATTGAACTCGATGATAAAAAGCGTGAAGCTGTTGAATTCTTTGGGCTGGACCCGGAATTACCTGTCGTACTTTCGTTGGGCGGAAGTCTTGGTGCATATACTATCAACGAAGCTATTGGGAATAATATATCTGTATTTGAAAATCAAAAAATTCAGGTATTATGGCAAACAGGGAAATCGTATATCGGTAAAGCTGAAGAAGTTATCCGAACAGGAAAAAGTAATTATATCAAGGCATTTGACTTTATCTACAGAATGGATCTTGCTTTTACTGTGGCCGATATTGTGGTGTCGAGAGCAGGTGCAAGTACTATTTCCGAGTTGTGCGTTATCGGAAAACCTGCGATTTTTGTGCCATCACCGAATGTTTCAGAAGATCACCAGACAAAAAACGCAATGGCTTTGGTAAACAAAGATGCGGCGCTGATGGTAAAAGATATTGAGGCATCCTATGAATTAGCACCTGCGATTTTATCGCTTGTTGGGAACAAAGAACTTCAAAACAAATTGTCGGAGAACATACAAAAAATGGCAATTCTTAACTCAGCCGAAACTATTGCTAAAAAAGTAATTGAAATTGCAGATGAAGGATCAAAGTAATATTGCATATTATTTTATTGGTATCGGAGGCATTGGTATGAGTGCCCTGGCACATTATTTCTCTAAGCAGGGTTATTTTGTGGCCGGCTACGACCGCTCCCGGTCAGAGATTACCGATGCACTCGCGGATGATGGTATATCGATGTGTTTTGACGAGGACCTCGAATCGATACCTGCACAGTGCCATGATAAGTTCTGCTGCAGGGTGGTATTTACACCCGCAGTGCCCCCTTCGCACAAACAACTTGAGTATTTCAGAAGTAATGGTTTCGAAGTACTGAAGCGCTCAGAAATACTTGCCGAAATAGCTGCTCTCAAAACTTGCATTGCAGTTGCAGGAACACATGGAAAAACTTCAATTTCTACCCTGGCTGCCTGGATACTTAATCAGGGAAAACTGAAAGCTGGTGCTTTTCTGGGGGGTATTTCCGGTAACTTTCAATCGAATCTGGTGCTTCATAAAAATTCAGAACTCGTTGTTGTTGAGGCTGATGAATACGATAGGTCATTTTTGAAGCTATTCCCCGACATTGCCCTGATATCGTATATCGATGCTGATCACCTCGACATTTATGGCAATGCTCAGAATATGGAAAACGCGTATAACCAGTTTGCCAATCAGACTAAACACAACGGTACGGTTATTCTGAAGAATGATATCCGTAATAAAGTGGTTCTTACGGGTGGGCAAAAATTGCTGACTTATTCTTTCAGCGACGTGAACTCCGATTTTTACGCAAACAATATAACGATTACTCACAGTCGCTGCCATTTCGATTTGCACACTCCATTCGGAGTAATCAGCGAAATTGTGTTCCCTTATGCCGGGCGGCATCATGTGGAAAATGCGATTGCGTCATCGGCAATTGCACTTTGCGCAGGTGCCGATGCCGGACATGTACGAAACGCTCTCTCATGCTTCAAAGGTGTTAAGCGACGCTTCGAGTATATTATTAATACAGACAAGCTGGTTTTTATCGACGATTATGCGCATCATCCACGCGAAATTGCTGCTACAATCGAAGCGGCCAGATTGCTATTTCCTGAATGGAAGATTACAGGCATTTTTCAACCCCACCTTTACACACGTACACGCGATTTTGCGAACGATTTTGCAGAATCACTATCGAAACTTGATAGGCTGATATTGTTGGACATATACCCTGCAAGGGAATTGCCCATTGAAGGTGTGTCATCAGAAATAATACTCGAAAAAGTTACTATCGCCGATAAAATAACCTGTACCAAAAGCACATTACCGGGTTTGGTTGAAAAATGCATCAAAACAGAGGTTTTTATTACTATGGGAGCCGGTGATATCGACAAAATGGTGCAACCCATAAAAAACATCCTGCTCAATGAAAAATAAGATTATTAAAATATTGAAATGGAGCCTACTGATTGCGTATCTGATTGTGGTTATGAGTTTTGTCGATAAAATGAGAACCAAAGCACTGTGCAGTTCGCTTCGTATAACTGTCAATAGTGAGAGCGAATTTATCGACAGTGCTGATGTTAATAAATTGTTGACTAACAATAAGTTGTTTTATGATAGTATTCCATTAAGTCATATTAACTTTGAGTTGATCGAAAAAACCATAAAAAACCATTCTGCGGTGCGAGATGTACAAGTATATTCATCCTATGAGGGTAAGCTGATTGTTTCGGTGGTTCAGCGTGTTCCAATAGTACGCGTTATCCCTAAATATACCTCTCTCAATAATGGTTTTTATATCGACGATCAGGGAAAAATAATGCCCTTATCGGAAAAATACACTGCTCATGTACCAGTAATTACCGGCGAAATAACACCTCAGTTTATCTCCAGCATCGACAACGACAGTGTGAAGAACCGCAATGTGATTGAAACCTATCATTTTACTTTATACGATTTATATCATTTCGTATCGTATATACATCATAACGAGTTATGGAGCCCCCAATTCGAGCAAATTAATATCAATGCAAATTACGAAGTTGAATTGGTTCCCAGAGTTGGAAATCATATTATAGTTTTGGGCGATTTAACCGATTATGAGTACAAGCTTTTTAAACTTGAAGCAATGTATTATGAAGGATTTAAGCACACCGACTGGAACTCCTACAAAACAATAAACCTCAAATACGCAAATCAAATTGTTTGCACAAAATAAAGCTATGTTTATGGATAATTCAATTATAGCAGCAATCGACATCGGAACAACAAAAATTGTTGCCATTACCGGAAAAAGAAACTCTGAAAATAAGTACGAAATCCTTGGATTTGGGACGGTTCCTTCAAAAGGAATAAAACGGGGTTCGGTGTTAAATATTGAGGAGGCTATCGAAACTATCAGGCTTGCCGTAGAAAAAGCAAGTGAAATTTCAGGAATTAAGCTTAGCGAAGTGTATGTTGGGATAGCCGGACAACACATTCGAAGCATGCCTGCGAGAACTACCGTATCATTTGGGAGCCCCGACCACGAAATAGTCAGCGCAGACATAGAATTTCTTCGAAAAAAAGTAAATGAGGTTTCCGTGGAAACCGGCGAAGAAATTCTGCACGTAATTCCACAGTCATATATTGTCGACAGAGAGGTTGGAATTAAGAACCCTGTGGGCATGTGTGGCCGGCAACTTGAGGGAAATTTTCATGTGGTAATCGGACAAATGGCTGCAATCTCGAATATACGTAAATGTGTAAACCGTCTTGCAATAAAGGTGAATGATCTCATTCTGGAACCTCTTGCTTCGTCATCGGCAGTTTTAACTTGCGATGAAAAAGAAATTGGTGTGGCTATGGTTGATATAGGTGGTGGAACAACCGACCTTGCTATCTACCACGACGGAATGATTGTACACACTGCCGTAATACCATTTGGGGGGAATGCCATAACTTCTGATATCAGACAATATTTTAATATTCTGGAACGGCAGGCTGAAGAGCTTAAAAAGCAATATGGTTCGGCCATATACGAAAAGTCGCAGGAAGAAATTATCATCACAATTCCGGGTTTAAAGGGCCGCCCTCCAAAGGAATTGTCGCTGAGCAAACTTACAATGATTACTAAAGCGCGGGTCGAAGAAATAATACACGCGGTAATGTTTCAGATTGAAACCTCTGGCGTTGCTGACAAATTAGGCGCCGGAATTGTAATTTGCGGAGGCGGTGCTTTGTTGAAAAACATCAGGCAGGCATTCTCCTATATAACTGAATTAGATGTGCGCGTTGGTTACCCGAACGAATATCTGAACAGCGATGTGGTGGAAGAGATTAACCAACCTCAGTTTGCAACTGCTGTTGGTCTTATAATGAAAGGCTACGAGTTGCAGAATACTGTTGTGGCTAAAAAAGAGCCTTTCGATTTAATTAAAGATACTTTTCCCGGAGATAGTCAGCCTGATGAAAAAGAAATGAGGAAACTCAAGGAGAAAGAGCGTAAAGAACGTGAAAAAGCCGAGAAAGAAGAAAAGAAAAAAGCCAAGCTCGATGACGATGACGACGATAAGGAAAAAACAAGTTTCATGGACAAGATAAAAACCACGGTTTCGAAACTTTTTGATGAGGACGATAACAAATTTTAATAATTAAACCTAACAAAATATGCTGGACATTGATTTCGGAATTGAAAAACAGAGCACTTCAATAATTAAAGTGATTGGAGTGGGTGGCGGTGGCAGTAACGCTGTCAATCAAATGTACCGTCTGGGTATATGCGATGTTGACTTCATTATCTGTAACACCGATGCACAAGCTCTTAAAAGCAGCCCTGTAGCTACAAAAATTCAGCTGGGCAAATCGCTGACCGAAGGCTTGGGAGCAGGTAATAATCCGGAGCGGGGCAAACAGGCAGCCATCGAAAGCCTCAAAGATATTGAAGACGCACTCGACAACAATACAAAAATGGTATTTATTACAGCAGGTATGGGAGGTGGCACCGGAACCGGTGCTGCACCAATTATAGCCAAGGCTGCAAAAGAACGGGAAATACTTACCGTGGGCATTGTTTCAGTGCCTTTCAAAGTGGAAGGACCGCTGCGTAAGGATCAGGCAATAAACGGAATTAAGGAGCTTCAGCAATATGTCGATTCGTTGCTGATTATAAATAACGAACGCCTGCAGGAAATATTTAAAGATTGGAAAATGTCGGGAGCATTCAGCAAAGCCGACGAAGTTCTCGCAACTGCTGCTAAAGGTATTGCCGAAATAATCACGGTTCATGGATATATCAACGTTGACTTCGAAGATGTTAGAACCGTAATGAAAAACAGTGGGGTAGCACTTATGGGCTCAGCTGTTGCCGAAGGAGAAAATCGTGCACTCTTAGCCATTAAAGAAGCTTTAAATTCACCACTGTTGAAAGATAATGATATTAAGGGGGCAAAGAACATCCTGCTTAATATTATGAGTGGCAAAGGCGACAATGAAATTTCGATGAGTGAGTTCGGAGCTATTACTACTTATGTAACTCAGGCTGTCGGAACTTCTTCGAATATTATTTGGGGTACAGGTTTCGACGAAACCCTCGATACACAACTCAGAGTTACTGTTATAGCAACAGGGTTTAATTCATTTCCCGATTTTTACAACGGTGAACCGAAGAAAGTGATTCACATTCCTCTGGGAGAAGAAATCCCTGTTCAGACTCAGGCCGGTGACCTTGAGTTTGCTCAGGACGAAATTCTGGAAATTGATGAAAGCGACGACGAATCGGCCAGAACAGTGGAGTTTGTGATTAATAATAAACCGGAAACATCGTTACATGATACCGAAGCAGACATTGACGATAAATCGCAACTTCGCGACCATGAAGATTTTGGGCACCTTAAAGATCTTAAAAAACTCAATGAATCATCTTACCTCGATAATATCGAAAATGAACCTGCCTACAAACGATTAAACAAGAATGAAGATAACTGATTCGACAAAATATAACTAACTGCTATGACTATTCCGGAACAAATTAATGAAGATATTAAAAAAGCAATGCTTGCAAGAGACAAAGTCAGACTTACCGCTTTGCGATCTGTAAAATCCGCTTTTTTGCTTGTAAATACCGAAGCCGGCGACAAAGGCCTGACTGATGAAAGAGCACTTTCTATTATACAGAAAATGGTAAAACAACGCCGCGAAACTGCTGAAATTTATAAAACACAAAACCGGCCTGACCTATGCGAAAACGAAATTGCCGAGGCTGATGCAATTGCTGAATATCTGCCCAAACAAATGTCAACTGTCGAAATTGAGGAAGTTGTGAAAGTGGTCATTCAACAGGTTCAGGCCACCGGTATCAAAGATATGGGTAAAGTAATGGGAACAGTTAATAAACAACTTGCCGGAAAAGCCGATGGAAGGGTGGTTTCCGAAATTGTAAAAAAACTGCTTTCCTGAAATACTAACCCAGGTCAGAAATACGTTGTAGTTTGCTGATATTCAGTATTTTAATTTTCCTGCCGTCAAGATCAATAACTTTCTCACCGGCAAAAGTTGAAAGTGTTCTGATAGCATTACTGGTGGTCATGTTGCTCAGGTTAGCTACATCTTCCCTAGAAAGATATGCTTTCAGGGTAACTCCATCTTCTTCGTAGCCATAAGTTTCTGCAAGGAAAAGCAACGATTCAGCAAGGCGCCCGCGTATGTGCTTTTGGGTTAGATTTACTGTTTGAGAGTTGCTGATACCCAATTCTGTGGCAAGGCTCTTGAGCACACGGAATGTAAGTCCCGGGTTTTGCTTCATCACATTAAACAGTGCTTCCTTTTCGATGGTGCAGGCAACGGAGTTTTCGATAGCTACAGCCGAAGCATGATAGTTCTGGCCGGCAAACAGAGCCCTGTAACCAATAAATCCACCGGGTTTGGCCATACGTACAATTTGCTCCCTGCCACCAACTCCTTCCTTAAAAATTTTAACCTTACCCTGCGACAGACATATCAGCCCACTTGGCCGTGCCCCTTCGTTAAAAACGATTTCATTCTTTTTTATCTGCCTGATACTTGTGTTTATAATCAGTGAGTTTTTTTCTTCTTCCGAAAGACTGAAAAAAATTGAGGCATTATCGCCAAACACTTTTAACCTTGGATCGTTATCCTGTAGTTGTTCCATTACTTATTCAACTTTGGTGACTTGGCAAAGGTAAATAATTCAAATTGTTTTGACAAATTAAGTAGCGCAGCTGGGTATTAATTTTTTTTTTATTGTTGTTATTTTTTTTGTAAATTTGGCGTTAGTTATAATTTTATAAATTTAAAGTAATAGTTATGAAAAAATTTTCTTTTTTATTAATGGTACTTTTTGTTGCTACCTTTGCTTTTGGGCAGAACCTGATGCTCCAGAAGAGCAGGTCGATTCCTGTTAAAAGCGACAAAGCAGATCAGACCAAAGATCTTCAGGTAATTTGGGAGAACGACTTTTCAACTCCCGCAGAATGGACAATGGAATATTCAAACGACAACCCCAATGATGGTCCCTGGGTAATTGGAACTGATGCTCCTGCTGGGTATTATTCCGAAGGTATGGGTGCCATCGAATCTACAACCGCTGCCAATGGTTTTGCGATGTACGATTCTGATGCAATTGGTAATAATGCATCGGGAACCCAGGATTCAAAAATTACTTACACCGGTACTATCAATTGCACCGGCTATACCAACGTAGGTGTTCAGTTTGAATCATATTACCGTAAATTCCAGGGTACTCCCTATCTGGAAATCAGCCTTGACGGAACTACATGGACTCCTTATGAAGTTCACAGTGATTTGGGCGTAAATGCTGCAACCGATAATCCTGCTTACGTAGTTGTAAATATTTCTACTGTTGCAGCAAATCAACCTGCAGTTCATATCCGCTTCAGATATCTTGGAGTGTGGGATTATGCATGGATGGTTGACGATGTTAAGGTGTATGTTGCTCCCGACTACGATGTAAGCCTGATTCAGGCACGTATTAATTTCTTCCCGCAATATATCAATTACGGATATAGCGGATTCTATGGACGCATTCCTGCTTTCCAGATTGATGGTATCGGTGCCCCTGTTTTTGCAAGTGGTATCATTAAGAACTATGGAACACAAGCTGCAACTCCGAACCTCAATTTCACAGTGTTAGACCATACTAATACCGAAGTTTACACCAGCTCAGTTACTTTCGATGCTGCTTTAGGTACCGAAGAATTCGATACAGCTTCAACAGGTGAACCGTATTACTATTTCGATCCTGCAACTTACGGAATGTATACTTTTAACCTGGATGCAGATGTTACGGGTGTTACCGACGAAAACCCCGAGAATAACGTTCTTTCTTACAATACTTATTTAACACCGGCAACATGGGCCCATGATAACGACAATCTTACAGGTCAGTGGAGCACAGGCAACTACACTTCGGGTGGTATCGACGGCGATATCGTTGGTGTAACTTATCCTTTCTTCGTTAGCTGCGATGTGAACTCTGTTGATGTATATATTGGTTCAATGACCGAACTTGGAACCAGTTTTGTTGTAAAACTTATGACATGGGACGAAGGTTCCAGTGCTTGGGTTGAAGCAATCGGAAGCGAAATTATTACCCTGGAAAACGACGATCAGGTTGGTGCAATGCACACCATTACTTTCCCCGATACTTATACCGTTGAAGTTCCCGAAGGCGAACTGGTAGAAATTCTTGTTGCAGTTGAAATTTATTTCGGTGGCGCTGAATTCAGACTTGGCGTAGATGCTACTGCTCCAACATCCGGTTGGGAAACATGGTTATATTTCTCAGGTGAAGACACATGGTATTATTTTGGCGGCGACTATGTTCCAATCATTCGTATGAATGTTGGACCTTACAGTGCAACCAATACTTTAACCAGCGATGAAATCAACATGTATCCGAACCCGACACGCAATTTAGTTAACTTCACCAATGTAGAAGGCGCAAACATTCAGATTGTTGACCTCACTGGTAAGGTTGTTGCAAACATCGATGCTGCTCAGAACGAAATATCGTTCGACTTGTCATCGTATGCTCAGGGTACCTACATTGTTCGTATTACTAACGAAGACGGACTTACAATTAAAAAAGTTAATCTTGTAAAATAAGTCTGACTTACGGTTTACCTAAAAAGGCTGCAGCAATGCGGCCTTTTTTATTTCTGATGCTAACCGACAATACCTTTTCAAAGCGAGACTATGTTATGCTCTTTTAGTAAAAGGGTAGATAATGTCGTGTGCAATTATTTCAGTTACAATGGTGGAACGTCCATTTTTATCAACATAAATTCTCTTTGTTATGCTACCATCAATTACTACTTCATCGCCTTTTTTTAAGTATTTTGTAGTGATGATAGCCTGTTTTCCTATGGCAACAACCTTATGCCATTGCCGGTCGAAGAATTTTTTCCCGCTGCCCTGATAATAATCAATTGTAAGAAGGGTAAACCTAGCTATTTTATTCCCGTTAGCATCGCAACATTCAGGGGAGCAACTGATTTCACCAATTAGCTGTACTTTATTAATCGAAATCATAATTGAAATTTTCAGCAAATATCGTAGACAATTGCAAATCAATCGTATGATAGCTGTTTACTTTCGGTTTTTATTCGTTTGTAAACGGATGTAAATGGAAAGTTGAAAACCAAGAATTGTACAAATGAACCCTGAAACGATACATTACATTCTTTCAGGCATCTCAATCCCCAGCAAATTCATGCCGTTGTGCATGGTTTCTTTGATTAACTTGCAAAGGAGTAGCCTGAAATGTAAAATGTTGATGTCTTTTTCTTTTAAAATGGAATACTCCTGATAATACTGATTGAACTCTTTTGCAATTTCGAAGCAGTAATTTGCAATGATGCCCGGGTCGAAATTCCTGGCAGCTTCCCGCAGAACATATTTATATTTGTCGATAAGCCGGAGCAATTCTATTTCTTTGTTAACCGTATTGGTTTCTTCCGAAGCTTTTCCGTTGAATTTGATATTCATTTTTTCGGCGTTACGCAATATGGAGCAGATACGGGCATAAGTGTACTGTATAAATGGCCCGGTATTACCATTAAAATCAATCGATTCACGTGGATTAAAGGTAATGGTTTTCTTTGGGTCAACTTTAAGAATAAAATATTTGAGTGCCCCTAAGGCAATCATTTTCAGTGCTTTTATCTTGTAATCGGTGTCGACTTCATTCAGTTTGCCATGCTCCGACGACATCGATGTTGCGGTTTGTAGCATTTCGTTTATCAAATCGTCAGCGTCAACTACGGTACCTTCGCGCGATTTCATTTTACCTTCAGGCAATTCCACCATTCCGTACGACATGTGGTAAATGTTGTCTGCCCAATCGAATCCAAGCTTTTTCAACACAAGTTTAAGTACCTGAAAATGATAATTCTGCTCATTACCAACAACGTAAATATGCTTATCAAGGTTAAATTCGCTGAAGCGTTGCAGCGCAGTACCTATGTCCTGAGTTATATACACACTGGTTCCATCAGAACGAAGAAGTAGTTTCTCGTCAAGTCCGTAATCAGTTAAATCGACCCATATAGAACCATCGTCTTTTTTATTGAAAAGACCTTTTTCCAGTCCTTCGAAAACAATTTCTTTACCTGAAGTGTAGGTTTGCGATTCGTAATAAGTTCTTTCGAAGCTAATCCCAAGTGATTTATAAGTTTCTTCAAACCCTTCGTAAACCCAGTTATTCATTTTTCGCCACAGGTTCATAGTATCCATATCGCCTTTTTCCCACTGCTGAAGCATTTCTCGTGCTTCCTTCATTAAGGTGCTTTGCAGAGCGGCGTCTTTCTCGTCGGAGCCTTCGGTTACCAGTTTGGCAATCTCTTTCTTGTACTCCTGTTCAAATTTCACATAATAATCACCGACAAATTTATCACCCTTAATTCCGGTTGATTCAGGCGAGCAATTATTACCCCATTTATTATAGGCCAGCATCGATTTGCAAATATGAATACCCCTGTCGTTGACGAGGTTAACGCGTATTACCTCACTTCCGGCAGCTCTCAGAATTCTGGAAACAGAATCCCCGATCAGGTTGTTACGGATATGACCCAGATGTAGTGGTTTATTGGTATTCGGTGAAGAAAACTCAACCATATAACGCAAAGGTGTTGAATTCTTATCGGGCTTTTCTTCTCCGAACGATATTTTGTTAAGTTTTTCTATCCAATATTCCGTTGTCATTCGGATATTTAAAAATCCTTTGATAACATTATATGACGAGATATCTGAAATCTTGTTTTTCAGGTAAACCCCAAGTTCTTTGGCTGTGTTTTCAGGTTTGTTTTTGCTGTATTGCAGTAGTGGAAAAACAACGATAGTATAATCACCTTCAATTTCCTTGTTTGTAAACTGAATCTGAATGTCGTTATCAAGTGCTGTTTTATTATAAATAGCCTTGACTGCTTCTATTGTTTTTGCTTTTAATATTTGTTCCATGAAAACCTTACTAAAGTGCAGCAAATATATTAAAATGCGCTATACTTTACTTTTATGATTCTTTTAATTATTAACATTTTTTTGCAAGTGTTCAAAGAACTTGCAATAAAGAGAAATGCCACAGCTTTCGCACTGGGGCTTGCGGGCTTTACATACATAACGGCCATGAAGAATAAGCCAATGATGAGCTTTACCTATCAATGATTCAGGAAAATGTTTCACTAGCTCTGTTTCAACGGCAAGTGGTGTCTTTGCATTTCGGGTTAGGCCAAGTCTGTTCGACACCCTGAAAACATGGGTATCGACTGCCATTTTGGGTTGATTAAATGCTACCGAAGCAATTACATTTGCTGTTTTTCGACCGACTCCGGGTAGTTTAATTAATTCGGCTGTATCAGATGGAACAATACCGTTAAAATCATTGACGAGGGTTTCCGCCATTCTTTTCAGGTGATTTGTTTTATTGTTTGGGTAAGAACACGATTTTATTAATTCATAAATTTCATCGATTTTGGCTTCTGATAGGCTATAAACCGTAGGAAAATGTTTGAAGAACGCTGGTGTAATTATATTAACACGTTTGTCGGTGCACTGTGCCGATAGTATTACAGCCACTATCAGCTGATAAGGGTTTGTATAGTGCAGCTCGGTTTCGGCAACAGGTATATTGTTGCTAAACCATGAAATAACACCCTGATAGCGCTCCTTTTTTGTCATATCAGTACTGCTTTACTCGCTGAGAAAGCGTTCAGCATCAATTGCTGCCATACATCCTGACCCGGCTGCGGTAATAGCCTGGCGATAGTGTTTATCTTGCACATCGCCGCAGGCAAATACACCTGGAACATTGGTTTTGGTGGTTCCGGGAATGGTTTTAATATATCCGGTTTCATCAGTTTCGATAAACGACCTGAATACATCACTGTTAGGGTGATGGCCGATAGCCACAAAAAAACCGTGGATATCGATATGCTTTTCCTGCCCGTTATTATCGGTAAGTATTGCTCCAGTAACCCCCGACATATTTCCAACAATTTCTTTTGTTTGATGTTTCCACAAAACCTCGATGTTAGGTGTTCGCATAACCCTCTCCTGCATTGCTTTTGATGCCCTTAATACATCGCGGCGCACAATAAGGTAAACTTTGTGGCAAAGCCCTGCAAGATATGTGGCTTCTTCCGCAGCTGTGTCGCCACCGCCAACAACGGCAACGTCTTTGCCTCTGTAGAAAAAACCATCGCAGGTTGCACATGCCGATACTCCCTGACCTTTGAATCGTGTTTCTGACTCTATTCCGAGATATTTAGCCGATGCGCCAGTGGCTATAATTACCGTATCTGCTTCAATGCTTGAACTTCCATCTATTGTAACGGTAAATGGTCGTTTCGAAAAATCAACTTTTGTAACAATACCGTAGCGAATATCTGCACCAAATCGTTGGGCTTGTTTTTTTAGGTCTTCCATCATTAGCGGACCCGTAATACCCTCAGGGTACCCCGGAAAGTTCTCAATCTCAGTTGTGGTTGTAAGCTGACCACCCGGCTCAAGGCCTTCATACATAATTGGATTCAGGTTAGCTCTTGATGCATATATGGCTGCTGTGCAACCGGCCGGTCCCGATCCAATTATCAGGCACTTCGTTTTTTCCATATAAGAAATTATTTAATAATTATTTTTGTGTTTTCAATAATCCAGATATTATCTTCCTTTTTTGCCTGAATCAAAATATCGTTGCTTTCGAGCCTGCACTGCCCGTCTTTTTTAAAACAGGCCTGTGCTTCAGAATAAAACAATAAATCCACACGGTTTCCGGAAGGTATAAACTGTCTTTCAAAAATTGCTGAGTCTTCGTAGTACCTAATATTCATTTCGAAAATATCGTCGTATAATTCCACTGATGCTGTTTTAGCAGTAAGTGTTCCGCCGGCAATTAGGTTTGTTGTTTCATCAAAATTGATAATTAGAGGTATAGGGCCGCCATCAGTAACATCTTCAGAGTATATGTACCATCCCTTCTCAATAGTGGCTTTTATATGTAAAACGAAGCTTGTGTCGTTGGATTCTCTGACTGAAAACGACCAGAATACAGGTGTGGAATTCTGAGCTAAAAGTATGCTCATGTTGCCCAGCAAAATAAGTATGATTAATAATTTTTTCATCTCAGCATTTCTATTGTTGCACTATCGGTAATATGAACTTTTGCAATACTAGTGCCATATCCTCCCCATATCCCCAGAGCAGGGTCTCCCTCGATATTCGACTTTATCGTAGCCGGGTTGGTAAAAGGGTTCCCCCAAGTTATCATGTGGCGGTAGTATGAATTCCAGAACTCGTAGTGTTCTATATCAATTGTGGATAGACGAACAGAGACATTGGTCCCAACCCCGAAAGCTAGGGAATTTAAAAACTCCTCGTCAGATTGCTCTGTTTCGAAAAACGAAATCTCATCCATCCCTCTGGTTATACCAAAATATATCACCTGAGCCCCGTTATCATATAAATCATCATCAATGTGGGAACCATAATAAGGCTTGTAAAATTCGGTCTGCTCACCCTCAACACGTGTATGATATGCGTAATAGTTACCTCGTTCGGGTGGGTCCTGATATCTGAAACTTAAAATCCCCAGTGAATCGTAGTCGGTAAGTAAAGTGAACCAAACACTGTCGATTGCAACCGGCTGTGGAATACGGGTTGTTGCAAAGTAGTGATTGTTTTTCCAATAAATATCCAAGCGGTATTCTTTCCCATATTCTCCGATGATATCACTGCAGCTATATCCAAAGTAAGGAAATTTCCCTGGATAGAAACTTAAGCTCATTGTGTCAGTAACACTGCCATCGCTTACTGTAACAACCGTTGAATCTAGAACTATCATGTCAATTACAGTTTCAGCGGTTATCGAATCGAAGTAGCCTGAGTTTTTTGTAAGAAACACCACCGGATGTTCACCACTGGCAATATACCCCTCCACTACCAATTTCTCTTCGGGGCGTGGAAGTTCCACTGAAATGTCGGTTTCGCAACTGAACAATGCTAGGATAACTGTCAGGATAAGTGTTATATGTATTATTCTTATTTTCATTTTAAAAACTGAAATTCCATGTTATTGCAGGAAGAATTGGAATAAGTGACACTTGTTTTGCAACAGTTCGGAATGATTCCGTATCAAGATTGCCTTCATAATAAAAATAAATAAAATAGGGGTTCTTCCGGTTGTACACATTATAAACCGAGAGGTTCCATTCCGATTTCCATTTATCGGTTTTTTTATGAGTATAAGTTACCGATACATCCAGTCGGTGGTAAGGGGCGAGCCGGTATGAATTTCTTGGTCCATATTCATTCACAATTTGCCCGTTAATTATATATCTTGCAATTGGCAAGGTAGTAGTGTTTCCGGTAGCAAAAACAAATACACCTCCAAACGACCATTTTTCGCTAAGTTGGTAGCTGGCGGTAACCGAAAGATCATGCCGCCGATCGTATTTGGCAGGGAAAGGCTCTCCATTGTCGACACCCTCGAAGAAGCGCGTAGTTTTCGACCACGTGTAACCTACCCAGCCAGTTACTCGCCCGGTACGTCGTTTAACAAAAAGCTCAAGTCCGTATGAGTTGCCATCTCCGAAGATAAAATAGTTGTCTGGATTATCGTTCAAGTCATCGCCATACATTGCTCCATCCATATATTCAATCAGATTCCTGAGGTCTTTGTAGTATATTTCTAAGGAAGCCTCATACTGATTGTTATAGAAGTTACGGAAGTAACCCATTGCATACTGTCTGCCAAACTGTGGCTTCACCCTGTCGCTGCTGGGAACCCACAGATCAGTAGGTAAAGTCGATGCAGAAAGCGAAGCAAGATGAATGAACTGGTTGTTTTGCATGAACGATGCTTTGAAACTGGATGTTTCACCTGTCGATATTTTTATGGAGAACCTTGGCTCCGGTGAGTAATAGTCGCAGACTAGTTGGTTAGATCCATACATTATTGAATCAACGGTTTGCAGATTGTTCTGATCCTTAATATACCGGGTAAATGGTCCGGTCTGAAAGAATCCTGCAAAACGAAACCCAGCATACAGCGAAATTTTATCCGTAATTATATAATCATCACCAATGTAAACAGCAGCTTCATGGGCAAACTGTTGATTCTTTCGGTTAAAATTGTACTCCATATCGCCAAAATCGGCATTTACAGTATTTGGCGTAAAAATGTGGTAAACATAATTCATTCCGAATTTTATCGTGTGTTTCGTGTTGGGAAGCCATGTGTAATCCTGCTTCAGATTGAAATCGCGAATACCTGAGTTTTGTATCAGACGAAACCCATCTGTACCGTCGTTATTCTTCATATTAATATCGGTCGAAAACTGATAATCGCTGAAAACCGTCGTTGTGTTCAGGAAAAACCTGTCGTTGAAAAGATGGTTCCAACGCAGCGATACCATGCCGTTGCCCCAGGGTATCTTCATTGTAAATGGCGTTTCATTACTTTTAAATGTGAATACGTCCTTTCCATAATATCCACTTAAGAACAGACGATCCTTGTCGGAAAACCTGTAATTGAATTTCGCATTGAAATCGTAGAAATAATACCCCGATCCTTTAAAAGGACTTGTATCGTTAACAAAAGGTTTTATTAAAATGTCGATATAGGTTCGGCGGGCTGATATTAAAAAACTGCAAGTATCTTTAATGATTGGACCTTGTGCAGTGATTCGTGCTGAAATGGTTCCTATTCCACCATCGAAATGATACGATTTCATATTCCCGTTATCCATAGTAATATCGAGAACAGAGCTTACCCGTCCACCGTACTGAGCTGGCATGCCGCCCTTATATAGTTCAACATCCTTGATGGCATCGGCATTGAAAACCGAGAAAAACCCGAAGAGATGTGCTGCATTGTAAACAACTGCTTCATCGAGTAATATCAGGTTCTGGTCTGGGCCACCGCCACGAACATAAAATCCGGAATTTGCATCACCTGCCGATTGTACACCGGGTAATAGCTGTATAGTTTTTAGAACATCCACTTCTCCCATAAACGCAGGGATGGTCTTAACCTCTTCAACTGGAAGCTTATTCACGCTCATGCGGCTGTCCTGAATGTTTCGGTCGGTACGTTCTCCCGAAACAACTACTTCATCAGTGGTATAAGCTGTGCTTTTCAAGCTTACATTGAAACTCTGACTGTGATTTAAGTTGATTTCTTTTTTCTCGTCGGCATATCCTATAAATGAGTATGTAACTATGTAACTCCCGGCAGGAAGCGAAAGAGAATAAAACCCGTATGTATTGGTTGTTGCTCCCTGTTTTAACGATTCTACAAACACATTTGCCCCGATAAGCTCTTCTCCACTGGAAGCATCCTTCACATATCCGCTGATTGTGAACTTCTGCGAATAGCTTGCTGCCGCAGTAAAAATTATAATTAGTAATAGCAAATAATACTTCATAGGTTCCTAAAAATTCAAGCTATAAATGTATTTTAAAAAAGAACATCTCATTAAATAATTTAGATTATAACCAAAAAAAATACGGTTTGTTCTAAAAAAAAGAATTTGCATTGTTCAAACACTTTTATAACTTTGCAGCACAATTTTTCGGGGTGTGGCGCAGTTGGCTAGCGTACTTGCATGGGGTGCAAGGGGTCGGAAGTTCAAGTCTTCTCACCCCGACAATGATTGGAAAGAAAGGAAGAGTTTCATATTACTGTGAGACTCTTCTTGTTATAATAAGGTATAAAATATGGGTTACTATGTTTATGTTTTAGAATCGCAATCTTCGAAGAGTTTGTATGTAGGGCAAACAGCAAACCCGACCTCACGGTTGCGAGAACATAATAGCGGTAGGAGCAAGTATACAAGGAACAAAGGACCATGGGAAATGATATTTCTCAAGGATTTCCCATCAAGAATTGAAGCGGTTAACTTCGAGAAAAAGCTGAAAGCTTTGAAAAGCCCTGGTTGTATCAGAAAGCTAATAATAAGTGGCTCAGTGGGCTAGTTCCGATTGACCTCGGAACAGGCTCCCTTGCCTGAGTGCAATGGGTCGGAAGGGAACTTGTCCCGAAAATATTTCGGGAAGTCTTCTCACCCCGACAATGATTGGAAAGAAAGGAAGAGTTTCATATTACTGTGAGACTCTTCTTGTTATAATAAGGTATAAAATATGGGTTACTATGTTTATGTTTTAGAATCGCAATCTTCGAAGAGTTTGTATGTAGGGCAAACAGCAAACCCGACCTCACGGTTGCGAGAACATAATAGCGGTAGGAGCAAGTATACAAGGAACAAAGGACCATGGGAAATGATATTTCTCAAGGATTTCCCATCAAGAATTGAAGCTAAACAACATCAAAATTCTAGGTAAAAATACTATCAATCCGATTATTGCAGCAACTATTGCACTCACAAGGACTGCTGCTGCTGCTATATCTTTTATTCTTTTAATATCAATATTATTCTCTTTTGTAACGAAATCAGCCAGGTTTTCGATGACAGTATTTATAATTTCACTGACGAAAACAAAACCAATCGCAAAAATAATGGCAATCCATTCATAGTGGTTAATTTTTAATAGAATTGCGCTTAAAATTACAGCGCCTGTAATTATCGTATGAATTACAGCATTTCTTTCTTCAGTAACTACAATTCTAAGTCCGTTAATTGCATATTTAAAACTTCTGAGAATTTTCATAGTTCATCAGTTTTTGTTATTATAATTAATTGATATTGTTTAAACAGCAGTATTTAATGATTCTTCTGATACAGTTTGTGATAATAACATATAACCGGATCAGGTGTTGATGGCTTGTGAAGATGCATGCCATCACCCATGCAGTGATTCCATTCTTTACAATTCTTGCACATACCTTGTTTAAAGATCTTACGGTTTCGGAAATCCCGAAAACCCTTGTTCCATACCTCCATGAAATCATCGGTATAAATATTCCCCTGAATAAAACTCCGGTTAATATTCGGGCAAGCACTTATATCTCCGTTGGCAAGTACCGAAGCCACATGAATTCCGGCACGACAGAAGAAAAACCCATCGCGTACCTGTGATTCGTATTCACCAAGATAGCCATCGCACCCGTATGATACAGCCAGGCTCCCTTTGCGGCGCAGGGCGGTAATGTAATCCATTAATTGACGAAACTGATCTCCTGAAATAAATAATTCTTTGTTTTCGCATGCCCTGCCTATAGGATCTATCATGAACAATCGCCATCGTTTCACACCGGTTCCAACAAGCAGTTTTCTTATTTGATCAAGCTCTCCGAAATTTCTTTGATTTACACAGGTCACCACGTCATAAGTCATGCCGGGTTCGGCGGCCAGAATTTTAATGGCATTCAAAGCCTTTGCAAACGACCCTTGTTTTCCTCGCATCCAGTCGTGACTTTCTTCCAATCCATCCAGGCTTATGGTAACCGAGCGCAAGCCATTTTCGCGTAACAGTCTGAATTTTTCCTCAGTAAAAAGGTAGCCGTTGCTCACCATTCCCCATGCAAAGCCTATTCGCATGAGTTCTGCGCCCACAATGTGCAAGTCGGACCGCATCAGTGGTTCACCTCCCGTAATAACTACCATTACTTCAGCAGGGTTATAGCGCAATGCTACCTGTCGTGCAATGTTCAGGAAGTCTGCAGCAGGCATATCGGAAATGTTCGGTTGCACCTTGCAATCGCTGCCACAATGCAGACAGGCAAGATTGCATTTGGCTGTGCACTCCCAAAAAAAATAATTCAGTATGTGCAATTTAGCCTGTGTTTTTACATAGTGCGAATGTAGTTTAAGAGCCAGTTTTCGGCGTAAATTCATTAAATAGTCAACTTGTTATATCGGTGCGCCTGACCCCAATTATTACTCTTCATCGGGTTTATAGTCGGGCTTATCAACAGGTACTCCATATTTGGTTATCGTGTTGTTCCCCGTATCTTTTACCGGTGGCAGGTCAATCTGGTTGTCCATATCAGCGGGAACCCCGTATTTGGTTATTGTATTGTTGTAGTCGGAGGGAGGAGGCCCGTATTTGGTTGCATGCCTTCGGGACCTGCATGAAGTGGATCCCGCTAACATTACGATAATTGCAGAAAGCAGACCTGCATTCTTGAGCCAGAAATATATTTTTGCCTTTTTCATATTGACCAGTAGTTTTTCTTTGTGAAGATACAAAAAAAACAATATTCCATAAAAAATATTTTACACTGAAACCATTATTACCCTCCCCAGAAACGTTCAATATTACTATGTGGAACTACTATTTTGTTTTTGCAAAATTCATCACTGCATTATAACCTGCTTTGGAATGGGGTTTTATACTGACTCCCGTGCAGTTACTTTGTTTCGAAATCAGGTTCTTCCTGTTGATATGTGATGGATTGGTTTCATCAATCAGCATTGTCATTATAATTTTAATTGCCTCTGCATTCCCCGAAGTATAATTTTCGGTGATGCTCCCGTAGCTTTTGCTTAGCTTTGAATATCGCGATTTGTAATTTTTGTTCCCGGTTTTACCACTGCTTCCGCTTTTTGTAGCAAAATCCTCAGCTACATTGCAAAGATCTTTTTTGGGTTCAAGGCAGGGAAGCTTTTTAATTTTATTAAGCTCGGACTTAAGCGAGGTTGTATGTTCATTATCTCTTATCCGGTAAATATGGCAATATTGCTCGTAAAATGTTTGGCTGAAAAGTTTACCATCGAGTCGTAAAAGATTACACAAAAAAATTAGTTTTTTTTCTTCTTCGGTAAGATAACCAACATCCTTTGTCGTATTTGCCATATCAAGTACTTCCTTTTTCCATTTGTTGAAAGGATAAGCAGTGTTGCTGAAATCGATCCCGTAAATACTTTCTTGTGCATTAACAAGGTTGAAAACGAATAATACCGAAATGGTTAAAAGAAATTTTTGCATAAATCGATTAGTGAGCTAGAACTCTCCAAGTTTAATTGTTATATATCCGGCTGGAGCTGAAATATCTTTTGATGAGTAACTGGTGTTGGGCTTTGTGAAATTTGCATATCGGTATTCACCACCAACGCCTATTTTTACAAAACTGGAGACAGTGAATTCTACGCCGAGTTTCGGGGATAGAACAAATACTCCTGTTTTATCGGTATAAAGGGAGCTGTAATCGTTCTGAGCAAATGTGCTGAAATTCCCCATTCCTGCGTTTAATTCAATAACAGGATGCACTATTTTGTCAGGAAGAAAAGAATATCCGAGCCAAATGCCTCCATGCCAAATGCTTACAAACCTGTTGGAATTATGCCAGTCTTCGATTTGAGAAGCTTGCCCCATCCCATAAACGCCGAGTATAAAGTTCTTTAATACAACCCCGCCACCTCCTCCCATAAATACCGAAAATTCGCCATGTATCGTACTGAAGCTAATAATAGGACCACCCATGCCTTTAGTATATCCCGATTCGGAATTGCTGAAACCTTCTTCGTTTTCCTGAGCATGCACAGCAACTCCCGACAGGATAATAACTGTTGCCAATAAAAACCCAATAATCTTTTTCATACCGGAAATTTTATATGCAAATATAATCAATTAAAATGTTGATTAATTTTTTGTGCTACTTTATGAATAATACTAATTTTACCTAAAACTTAAATCAATGAAATACATAATTATTATTTTTTATCTCTTTCTCTTTACAGGGCAAATCGCTTTCTCACAGGTGCATCTAAGTCCTGCGCTAAGGACGGCCTGCGAAAATAAATGGAATTCCGATGAAAAAATTGGCTTTATAATTTATTTAAACGAGCAGGTTGATAACGAAGCCCTTACAGAGCAGCTAAGTAAAACGAGCGTTGTTCACGGAGAACGAGCAACTTATATTATTGCAGAACACATGAACCTGGCCTTCAAAACCCAGAAAAATCTGTTGCAATATCTCTATAAACATGCCGATGATTACCCTGATCATATCACCACAATCAAGCCTTATTGGATACGCAATGCAGTGTATGTTGAAGCAATCCCTTCTCTTGTTTCGGAACTGGTAAAACGCGATGATATACATTGTATTGATTTAAACTATGGCAAGTTTTCTGTTATTGAGCCCATAGGCAGGGGTGAAAATGCTCCCAAAAACCTGACGGGTCCTGAGCCCGGGTTAATAGCGATTAATGCTCCGGCACTATGGGCAATGGGTTATACAGGTCGCAACACAGTCCTTTTAAGCATGGATACGGGTGTGTGGACCGACCACCCTGCACTTTCAGAAGCATTTCTGGGGAATTACTTCCCGTTATCGCAGGTCTGGTTTGGAGTGCGAAGTGCTATACCTGCTGACAATGCTTCTTCTTGCCATGGTACCCACACCACAGGAACTGTACTTGGTTTGGATCCGGCTACTACCGATACAATTGGAGTAGCTTATAATGCCTCCTTCATTGCAACTGATCCGGTTGCTTCCAGTAACTCCGATTTGCTTGCCCCGACCGATTTTATGGATGTTTTTCAATGGGTACTCGACCCGGATGGTAATCCCGAAACAACCTACGATATTCCGGATGTCATAAATAATTCATGGGGTTACGATTACACACTGGCAATACCTATGGGCGCATGCGAAATGGAAGAAGCACATGTGCTGGAAACGATTGAAGCAGCAGGGATATGCTCACCATTTTCGGCCGGAAACGAAGGCCCTGCAGCATCAACCAATGGCTTTCCGGCCATGCTTGCATATAACCTGGTAAACTGCATGTCGATAGGTGCAGTAAACGGGAATAACGAAAATTATCCGATAGCCGATTTTAGCAGCAGAGGACCCACACCATGCGTTTCGGAAGAAGGTCCACTGCAAATAAAACCCGAGGTTGTGGCTCCTGGGTATAATGTTCGCTCTGCGTCCGGACATGATACTTATGAAGCTTTGTCGGGAACCTCAATGGCTTGTCCGCATGTGTCGGGAGCCCTGCTGCTGCTGAGGGAAGCTTTCCCTGAAGCCAGTGCTTATGAGTTGAAGTATGCGTTATATGTTACTGCACACGACCTTGGTGAACCCAACGAAGATAATACCTATGGTATGGGTATGATTGATGTACTGGATGCATTCAATTACCTGTCGGGCTTTTACACGCCTGCACCACCTGTAACCAACCAGGTTGATATTACCTGCGAACTAATTACCCCTGATGTGAAAGTGTTTTGCTTGGATGAGGCCCACTTTACCCCACAGATGCATATTGTTAATAATGGTACCAGTGCTGTAAGCGATTTGGTATTGAAAGCAACCTGTAATGACGTTGTTTTTTTCGACGCCATCCCAAACTTGCTCTTGTTGCCTGGACAAGACGCAACAATAGATTTAAACGAAATTCATGGAATGCCGGGACGCAACGAAATAGCAGTTTCAGCTACTCACTCTACCGAGGTTGATGAATATAATGTTTTTGATAATTATGATGTGGCCTCCTTTAACGTAATAGGTGAGTATGATGCCTCTTATATTCAGTGTTTTGACACTCTCAACGGATATTTGGTAAATGCTGACTGGTTCATTGATAACCCCGATTCCGAAAACTCATGGAATGTTACAACATGGAATGATGCGACTTCAAACAGAGCCTTATTCATAGATTTCTATAATTATCTTCCCCGCGAAGGGCAACTCGATGATGCCTGGTCGCCACGGGTTCATGTTCCTGATACAGGGTCAACCAGCCTGAGTTTTGTATATGCTTATAAAAAGCGTATGGAAACATTGTTTAAAGACTCGCTGATTGTTTTAGTTTCAACGGATTGTGACGGGAATTTCAATTCCGAACTGTGGAGAATCGGGGGTGTGGATATGGCAACCGTGTCGGGCAATGCAGGAAACAATGGTTTTACACCTCAAACAGAAGCCGATTGGGATACAGTAACAATTGGCCTCAATCAGTTTAAAAATAACGATATTGTCGTTTGTCTCAGAACACGAAACGATGATGGAGGTACCTTATATATCGATGATTTCAAAATTGAAGTTCAAAGCACATCGGGTATCGAGAGCCCGATTCAGTCAAAACCCTACCTTGCGGTTTACCCGAACCCTGCAACCGAGTGCCTGTTTATTGCATCAAACTCCGATTTGCATTCCTCAACAATCACAATTTACGATACCGGAGGAAGGCTTGTATTCGAAATTCCTGCAGGTACTCTCGCTGGTGCTGAACTGGGAATAGGTTTTTTACAACCGGGTATGTATTTTATTCAGCTGGATGATGGGGAAAGCTTGTTGCAAAAACGTTTTGTTAAATTGAAGCAATAAAATCATACAGATATTGTGTTTTATACTAAAATTCACTATTTTTACATTTTGAATTAATTTAATTAAATATGAAGACGTCAATCAAATTAAGCATTTTCATTTTTACTGTATTCACCGTATTTTTCACTTCCTGCGGAATTAAGGACAATAAGCCTCCCCGCATTTACCTGATAGGCTCAAATGATACCACTATCATTCATCGTGAAAAATTTGTGGATCCCGGCTATTTTGCCGAGGATAATGTTACCCACACCGAGAACATCATTCTTTCGAACAACAGAAGCGAAATTCTCGATACCAATTCAGATGGCTATACCACCCGCCATGAAATTTACGAAATTACCTATACTGCAACCGACGAAGAAGGTAATTCGAAGTCTGTGATACGGAAAATTACAGTAAACAATATTTCAACCCCCTATGCGCAATCTTACAACGTTATCCGTCGGCAAAGTTCGTTTTTTGGCGACACAACCTATCGCGCTACGGTTACTGTTGATACCAGAGTTTCAGGTCGCCTTAAAATAAGTAAGATGTACATTCATAAAACCCCGGGAACGAACAACTTAATTTATTACAGAGTTAATGCTGACCTCTGGGCATCGGATCTTGTTCGCACCCAACCTCACTATGATAATGCAAACAACAACAGCGGTATTGGTTTTATGGGTTTATCTGACGACAATAATTCTGTACCGTGGTTCAGAGGTATGGGATATGACGAAGCAAATGCTCTTCGCAAATTCGAATACATAAATATTCAAACGAATACTTACACCGATTCAATAGGAAACGCAGCTGTTTTTATTACCGGGAAAACTGAAAGCGATGGTTTTACACCGCAGTCGAGAATTGAATATATCGGATCAGATATCAGTAAAATTGTTTTAAAATACACTGTTACCAATAATGCGGTAACCCCCCCTACCGTTGATCAGGTACTTGAAGAATATACGCCGGTTGATTAATACCGAATGAAAAAAATGGCAGGACTTATTCCTGCCATTTTAATTTTGTGTAATAAATTATTGTGGCGAAATATATTGGCCAATAAATAAAGGCGTATCGCTGTTGTTTTCCTTAAGAATATAAATAAATGGCTGATTGGCAATAAAATACATTATTTCCTCCATTTCGTGATTTGGAGCGGCTGATGTTGCTCTCATCACAACAGCAGAGGCGGCGGCAGCCTCAGAACCTTTTTCATCAACCTCAAAGAATACTTTTTGCAGCACTTCGCTCACCGAAAGGTCGTTATTTCCGGTTATACCCGAGAAATCGGCACGCGGACTGAAGGCATCGGACATACCTTTTGCAACTAACGGATCGCTCAGCGAAAACGAAGTTTCTGTTTTAAATTTTGGAATTTCCATATGAACAGTGTGATACTTCATATCCGATAACATTTTTTCATAATCGCTCCCTGTAGGAATAAACGACGATAAATTCTCGCTGCTACCTTTGTGGGGCTTTATTATAATTAGTGAAATTCCGTCACAGGTATATGGAAGCTCTATAGCACAGATGTCGTTATTCGTGTAATATCTGATTCCTTTTTGCTTTCTGATCATGAAGTCGGTTTGAACTATATTGCTGCCATTGATGTGAAAATCTTTCTTCATGGTAGCTTTTTCATCGAAAATATATTTCCATCGGGCTTTGATGTAAATGGCATTAACAAGAACCAATTTTGTTTCACTACTCAGTGTACCCGCAGGTAAAAGCTCCTTAATCCTGTCTTTTGTCATTTTTTCCACCCATTTGTTGATGTATTGCTCCGATTCAGCAAACTTGTTAATAAAGTCCATCTGCTCAAAAGCCCCATTGAACGCTTGTTTTATAGCACTTCGATATGATTCGAGGATTGGGAAGCTCGATTCCACAAACACGCGGTTGGCAAGATTGAATTCAACAGCAGAATCTTTCGCCAGAAGTTCGATGCTCCGAAGGTATGAAGCAAATTCGTTACTGAACAGCTCTTGGTTATCCGGAAGGTGCATGGTTTGGCTCATTTGCTCAAGTGTATTGTTGCGCGCACCCTCATACACCATGGCAAGTGCTATATTCATCGATACAGGCGAAAAACATAGGTTTTTGCCTTTACTCTCCTCGCTGAGAAATTTGTAAAAATCAAACGAAAAGTTCGTTAGATTTTGTGGTAACGAAATATTTTTGTCATAGCCTTCCGGCTTGGGTTTTTCGATATCGGTGGTCGCAACCTGAGAGTCGGTATTCCCCTGAATAGGATGGGTTACGTTGCTGGCGTTACTGTCAGGTTTATTGTTTTCCGAAGTGCCCGACTGTGATTTGCATGCAACTATTAAAATGCAGCATGAAAAAATAGCAAATAGGAATGTGGGTTTCATAATATTAATTTAGGTTTTGATTTCAAGTTTTGTGCCAATTACCCCATACTATTCTGACACCAGTGAGAATGTGCCGGTAAATACCCGCATGGCCGGACCTGAGAGAACAATGTTGTGATACCCATCAGGCTTTTTTTCGAGTGTAACAAACAATTCGCCTCCAGCTGATATTACAGGTATTTGAAGAGAGTTTTTATTTTCAAGCTCAGCAAAACAAACCGCAGCTGCCACTGCACCGGTTCCACAAGCAAGAGTTATTGCCTCAACGCCTCTTTCAAAGGTAACAATCCTAAGTCCTGTCAATAGAATTTGTACGAAGTTAACATTGGTCCCTTTAGGAGCAAAGCGTTTTTCGAAACGAAGTAGCCGGCCTTCCGTTTCTGCATCGATTTGGCTGATATCGGGCACAAATTTTACGAAATGAGGAGAACCGGTGTCCACAAAAAAACCGTCTTCAAATCTCACAGGTATTTGAGTGCTGTTCATGCACAGAGAAATATTATTATGCCCCAGTTTCTGTGCGTGGTGAACACCATCGATAGCTTCAAAGCTTGTTTTTGTTCCTGTACCTAACAAACCCAAATCTGATGCAAATGCAACAATGCACCTCCCGCCGTTCCCACACATAGTACCTTCGATGCCATCAGAATTATAATATTTCATCTTAAAAGTTTCCTGCGCCGAATTCTGTAAAAGCATTAAACCGTCGGCTCCAATTCCAAACCTTCGATGACACAGTTGTTTTATCTGGTTGCTATTTAAATTTAATGACGATTTTCGTGTGTCGATTATTACAAAATCGTTTCCTGCCCCGTGGTATTTCGAAAAACTGATATCCATAAAAAAATGTTAAAACATAAAATTTGCTCAAGAAAAAGGAAACAAAAATCGTTAAAACATCGTAAATGTACGCAAAATTTGTTACTTATAAAAAATAGGTATTATGGAAAAGAAAAAGTTTTTACTGGGTCTGGCCGGCGGAATGCTGGGAGGAATAGTGGTTCTTACTGCAGCATTAATCACCGACAGTTTGGGTTCATTCCAGAGTAATGAGAAACACCCGCTTGTGCAGCAATATGATTACAGCCACAAAAATGTACCGGTTCAAAAAACAGGGCTTTTTAGTCAGAGTGAGTTTAGCGCTCCTGATTTTACCGATGCCGCAGAGAAGGCCGTGAACGCAGTAGTACATGTTAAAACTCAGTACAATGCGCCCAATTATACATTGTACGATTATTTTTTCGGTACTGCGCCTCGGTATTCCACCCCTGTTATGGCATCGGGTTCAGGAGTGATTCTTTCTTCCGATGGGTACATTATTACCAACAATCATGTTATTGAAAACGCAGAGGTTATACAAGTTGTTTTGAATGATAAACGTTTGTTTGATGCAAAACTCATTGGCAAGGACGGAGCCAGCGACCTTGCCTTATTAAAGGTTGAAGCAAACGATCTCCCATTTATTCCTTATGCCAATTCAGAAAATGTTAAAGTTGATAAATAAATACTGACTGTTGGAAATCCCTTTAACCTGACCTC
>ENA-UPTA01000631-UPTA01000631.1-activated-sludge-metagenome-genome-assembly--contig:-NODE-631-length-41058-cov-48.209375_pt1 | contig 41058 bp, 29 predicted proteins | sample MGYA00238184_ERZ773361 | MGnify/ENA primary metagenome ERZ773361 (study PRJEB29100, sample SAMN05720205) | activated sludge metagenome | isolation source: anaerobic digester from wastewater... | reverse complement strand
GAATCATTTTCCTCAGACTTTCGAGGACTGGAACCTGTGGTCCCGGGCCGGTTTCTGTGTTAAAGCCGAAAGCGCCGCCGTTCTTTTTATCTTCATACCAGTAATTAGGTGGTACCCAGTCATAAGGGCCATTCATCTTGACTCCTGACGGGCCGGAAACAGGGCTGACCTTACTGCCGGTCGAATTGAGGAAGGGCCGACCTGGATCTATTTCTTTTAAGATGGCGTGATATTCCTTTTCCAGCTCTGGCTTGGGGATAAGATCACTGGCCAGAGCCCAGACAAAAATGCTCGGGTGATGACGAAGCCAGAGAACTTGATCCCGGAATGACCGGGAAATTAGCTGAATATCTTCCGGGCTGATAATTCCTCCATAAACTGGATCAGTCGGCTTGCCCAGGTAATTCTCCCATTCCCAGTGGCAGCTCCAGCCTACCATTAATAATAAGCCAAGTTCGTCACACAGGTTGTAAAGTTCCTGGCTTGTCCCCCAGAAACCTTCCAGTCGCAGGGCATTGAGGTTCATTGCTCGGGCGTAATTCAGCTCAGACCGCAGCTTTTTAGAGGAAGTATTGAGGAAAATGTCGTCAGTATAGCCGCCGCCTCTGATCAGAATTTTCCTGCCATTTAAGATATAGCCTTTATAACCATCATCAGTTAAATAATCTTTGATTTCTCGCAGCCCGAATTTAATCGAGGTCCAATCCGAAATAGGTTCCAGCGATTTGAACTGAGGAGGAATCTTCATGGTATCCTTATCTGCTTCTTTTTCTTTATCTTTTTCACCCTGCTTGACATCAGGTCTGATTTGTTTCGGTTGAGACTTATCTTTGGAAGAAGATGGCTTAAGCCTGAAAGCGACGAACAGCTGATAAAGTTCTGGCTGGCCCAGATCATGTGTCCACCAGATTCTGGGATTGGCCAGGATCAGTTCTTTATGCTGTTCAGGAGTAAAGATGACAGTTTTGATTTCACCCGGCTCAAGTTTTACCTCTTGGGAAACTTTGATTTTTTCTATCTGGGCTTCCAGACTGCCACTTACCACTTGCCCGGAGTTATTTCTGACCTGAGCCTGGACAGTCAATCTGGCTTCTTTGAAATTAGCTATATCGAGTTTTGACTCGACGAATGGATTAATTATGTCTACAGGTCCGGATAGTTTAAGGCGGACAGGCCGCCACAAACCCATATTACGATCAGGTGGAGCCGGGTTCCAGTCAACAAAGCCGATGGAAGGCTCACCAGGTACAGGCGGTATGACCTCGATCGCCAGAACATTTTTTTCGCCAAATTTGACCAGGCTGGTAACGTTGAGATCGAAACGGCGGAAAGCTCCATATATTTCTGAGGCATCGGCCACTTTCTGACCGTTAAGCCAGATGTTCGCCCGGTAATTGACGCCATCGAGCTGCAGCCTGGCTATATTTTTCCCTGGAAAAGGAGTAACCAGAAATTCCGTCCGGTACCACCAGGAGACCTGAAACTCTTCAGCCTTAATTTTTTCCAGGTTCTGTCCAAAGAAAACATCCTCATAGACGTTATCCTCAACCAGCGTTCCCAGAATAGTGGAAGGGACTACAGCTGGAAACCAGCGATCAGGGATGATCCCGGGCAGTGATAGTTGTTCGCCTCCTTGCTTTAATTTAGCTGAAGACTGGATAAACCAATCAGTCAGATCGATAATTGTTTCGGGTAAAAAGCCGAAAGCAGTCCGGCTCTGGGGTTCCATTCCCCGGTAGGGCTGGGCAGCAGCGACAGCTGAAAATAAAAAAGTAAGGCCGAAAGCAACCAAAACTTGATTAAATTGCCTGGTTTTTTTCATCCTGGCTCCTTAAAAACGGATAATAGCTTTCTTTATTCTATAAACTATCATCTTAATTTTAAAGTTACTATTTTGCCCTTAAACAACCCCGATTGGACCATTGCTTAATAAACTTTTTATTCTTCTCCCCTCTGACGCTCGACGGGGCAATGATTCAGCCTTTTTAGCTGACTACCCAGGCTCCGTGAGGGTTTGGCTGGGAGGTTGTGGCCGGTCATTAATCTTCAGCTCACCTGGCTTAGAATTTTCTCTATTTCGCCTTTAAACCTTTCCAGAAGCTGTCTGGCTTTTTCAGGTGATCTGGCCTCCGCTATGATCCGCATAATAGGCTCGGTATTAGAAGGTCGGAGATGAACCCAGGCGTCTTCCCAGATGATCTTCAGCCCATCGAGTGTCGAAATATTTTCTTGTTGATAATGGCGCCTCAATTCTGTGACGACTTTAAAAGCCAGTTCAGCAGGACAATCGAATTTATCTTTCAGAAGATAATAGCGGGGATAAGTGGCCATCAATTGTGAAATTGAACCTGGAAATGAGGATAATTTTTCGAGAATCAAGCCAGCCGCGGTAAAAGAATCACGGCAGTGGTGAACAGCTGGCCAGATGACGCCGCCATTTCCCTCGCCTCCAATCACCGCTCTGGTCTCCAGCATCTTTTCTACCACATTGCTTTCGCCAATTTTTGTGCGATAGATCCGCACCCCATATTTTCTGGCGATATCCTCAATAACCATCGAAGAAGAAAGGTTAACTACTACGGGCCCCTTTTTACGGCCAAGAACGTGATCTACGCTCAGGGTTAAAGTAGCATCTTCTCCCAGTGGTCGGCCCTGTTCATCCACCAGGGCCAGTCGATCGGCATCGGCATCCTGGGCCAGGCCCAGATCAGCCCGAAAAGCTCTGACTTCGTGCCCCAGTTCCTTTAAATTTTCTGGTGTTGGCTCTGATTGATGGGCAAATTTACCGGCCAGCTCGGTATTGATAAATTTGACCTCGGCACCCAGTTCTTGTAGAAAACGAGGCAGCAGAGTCGCTCCTGCCCCGTTGGCGCAATCGGCTACAAGCCTGAATTTTCTTTTTTTTATCTCATTGACTTTGATCTGGCTGAGAATTCGTCGCAGGTGTAAAAAGCCTGCTTCTTTTTCGCTCAGAGCGGGCTTGATTCTTTCCGCTGGCACATATGTGAATTCACCCTGATGAAAAATATCAAGGAATTCTTCTACCTCAGAAGAGCGAAGATAGAGGCCATCAGGGCCGATAAATTTTAGGCCGTTCCAGTCAAAAGGATTATGACTGGCGGTAATGACCACAGCTCCTCTTGCCTGCTTCTTCCTCGTCAAAAAAAGAATGGTTGGCAGGGGTAGAATGCCTACTTCCACTGGCTGGCAGCCAGTGGCCAGCAGCCCGGCCATGACAGCTTTTTTCAGCATCAGACCGGAAGGCCTGGAATCCTGACCGACCAGGACCTGACCCTGACTGAGATATGTGCCGAAGGCCGAGGCAAAACGGGCTGCCAGCTGAGGGGTTAAACTCTCGCCGACAATGCCTCTTACCCCTGAGACGCTGACTTTTAAAGGCAAAAATTTTCTCATTTTCTCTTGCCTGCAACTTCAGGCTGTTAACCGCCTCAGGAAGGCCATTATTCTATCTACTTCCATCTGAGCTCTGTGCTGAGATGTGCTTTCGGCTATAACCCGAATCAAGGGCTCAGTAGTCGAAGCTCGCACATGCACCCAGAGGTCTTTTTTTTCCAGCCTCAGACCATCCTGCTGGTTTATTTCCAATCCCCTGTAAAGTTTCTTGACTCCAGCTACCAGAGTATGCAACCGATAGGCCGGGCAAACCAGACTATCTTTGACAATGTGATAGCGAGGCAGCTTTTTTACCAGGGCCGATAATTTTTCGCCTTCTACGGCCATCATTTCCAGAAACAGGGCCATAGTAACCAGGGCATCAAAAGCCGGCTGAAAATGATCAAAAGCGAGCCCACCGCTTCCTTCTCCAGCCAGAGAGGCTTTTTCTTCCAGCATTGCCTGGACAATAGCCGATTGGCCGACTCTGGTCCTTATGACAGGTAGTTTTTGTTCTCTGGCTACCACATCAATCATCATCGAAGTGGACAGATTGGTGACCACCGGTCCTGGATACTTTTTAAGATAATACCGGGCGATAAGCGGCAGGGTATATTCTTCAGATAAGGTTTCACCATCTTCTGAGACCAGGGATAGGCGGCTGGCGTCACTGTTGAGAAGGAAGCCAATGTCGGCTGTGGTTATTTTTACCAGAGACGCGACTTCGATGGCATTCCTGGGCCTGGGCTCAGGATCATGAGGGAAATAGCCATTACCCTCATTATTTATGGCGATAAGCTGAACTCCCAGGAGACTGAAAAGTTTATCAATTAACTTTGAACCGGCGCCATTGGTCGGATCTACCACTATCTTGAATTTAGCTCTCTTTATCGGGGGCAGATCTAGACGCTCAAGCAGCCATTCCAGATAAGGCTCTTCCGGGTTCAATTCTCTGATAATTTTTGGCGTCTTCTTTAAGGGTGATTGCTTAAAACTGCCTAAATGGTATATGTCAAGAAGTTCCTGCCCTTGAAATTCATTCAGGTAAGTTCCCTGGCTATTGATAAAATTCAAAGCGTTCCAGGGCGCAGGATTATGGCCAGCTGTGACCGAAACAGCTCCCCTGGCTCTCTTATTTTTTACCAGAAATTGAATAATTGGTGTTGGACAGAGGCCGAGATCTATGACCTCGTGACCGGTGGCCAGCAGGGCCGAAATAACTCCATCGGCTACCATTGGACTGGAATTACGGCTATCTCTTCCGACAAGAACAGGACCAACTGAAACCAGCGTGCCGAAAGCTGAGGCGAAATTTATTATCAATTCCGGGGTGATGGTCTGACCTATAATCCCTCTGACTCCGGAAACACTTAATTTTAAAGGCTTCATATCATTTGTAGCCAATGTAGCATTTTAGGTTGGATTAAGCAATAAAACGAGGCCAGTAGCAGGCAGAAAATGCCAGCCAGCCGGGCAATCGGACAAAAAGAATTTTCAAAAAGTTTCAACCTCTGGCCTGGAATAGCGACTAAATAATTAGAAACCGCTCCCGAGGAGGGCAGGGGAGAAGGACTCTCGGGGGGTGTCCTTCTCCGGCAAATCTTACGCCTTGGATGGAGGCCCTCCTCTTTTTTTTTTAATATTCAATATTTTTATGAAAAAATCAATAGAAAAGATGACTTAAATGCATATTTTTTTGGACTTAATTATCCAATCTGATGTATGATTCTTATACCATCCTTCAGGGAGGAAGCTATGGATGCCAGGAAGTTCATCGACAAACAGATGGCAGAAATCAGAAAGACGGTAGGCAATGATAAAGCTATTTCTGCTCTATCAGGTGGAGTGGATAGCTCGGTTGCCACCATTTTAGCTCATCGGGCCCTTGGACCTCAGCTTAAGGCCATTTTTATTGACAATGGTTTGATGCGAGAGAACGAGCCGCAAGAAGTTAAAGCCGCCTTCTCCCGGCTTGGCCTCAACCTGGAGGTGATTGAAGCCAGGGCAGAATTTTTTGAGGCTCTCCAGGGCAAGACCGACCCCGAGGAAAAAAGGAAAGCTTTTCGCTATGCCTTTTATAAGGTTTTTGGCCGGGAAGTTCTGAAGAGTAAAGCTCGTTTTTTAATTCAGGGAACCATCGCTGCTGATATCATTGAAACCAGAAGCGGAGTCAAGACCCAGCACAACATCCTGGAACAAATCGGAATTGACCCGGAGAAAGGTTTTGGCTTCAAAATAATCGAGCCTCTGAAAGAGTTGTTTAAGCACGAGGTTCGCGAAGTCGGGCGGGAGCTGGGTTTACCTGAAATAATTTTCCAGCGGATGCCTTTTCCGGGACCGGCTCTGGCTACGAGAATTATAGGAGAAGTGACTCCAGAAAAAGTAGAACTGGTCAGAAAAGCAACCAAAATTGTGGAGGAAGAGCTGGCCGCTCTTCAGCCCTTTCAAGCTTTTGCTGTTTTGATGAACGATATGGCTACTGGTCTGGCTGAAGGTCAGAGAAAATTCGGGCATATTATAATTATCAGGTCTGTGGAAAGCCAGGATGCCTTGACCGCTCAGCCCACCCCCGTCCCATGGGATGTACTGACCAAGCTGGCCAGGAGAATCACCAGCGAGGTTCCAGCGGTGGTTAGAGTAGCTTATGAAATTACTTCCAAGCCGCCGGCTACCATCGAGTATATCTAAGTCGGTGATAAGAACGTCCTGAAAATTCGGGAAAAATAAAAAGCAGAAAAATCTGAAAAGCAGGACAACAGCCAGTAGCAGTTGCTCCCCATCATTTTAGCCGCTAAATACCCGTGAAAAAAAGCCGGTCTCTTATCAATCGTTTAACGATCAGTTAATCAACAGGGCAATTGGTTGACAGTCAGAAAATAATTTGCTATTTTTCAGGCTTGCGGCGCCATCGTCTAGAGGCCTAGGACGGGTGGTTCTCAGCCATCAAACCGGGGTTCGAATCCCCGTGGCGCTACTCCTTCTAAGTTCTTTTACTTATGAGCCAGAGCCGCCAGTTTTGCTTTGTAAGCTTCCTCATCAATTACCGGAAAAATCAGTTCCTTGTTCAGCTCTTCAAAGTTTTGCAAGTACCGATTATTCTGGAAAGTAGCCGGACTTAATTTCCAGCTGCTGGGTGGAGAAAAAGTAAAGATATAGTAGATGAAATATTTATCGTAGGGGTAAACCCAGATTTCAGCAGTATTCGCCTGGATATCTTCGTTGGTTCGGTCGCCCATAGCAAGACTGCCCGTGGCACCAGAAGAAGAGACGACGGCAGTCGTCACCCAATCAGTATTTTGCCTGTAATCAATGGAAGCCGGAGAACCATTTAGTAAATAAACCCGGGCTCGATCGGTATTCCAGGGCTGGTTGCGGTTTTCACTCTTAAACAGGCGCTGAATGGCCTCTATCCGGCTATCGAATTCCTGTTTGGCCAGAGGCTGTCTCACTTCCCAGAATAGGTTCTGAAACTCGAGTCGTCCCTGTGGAGTCAGCTGGTGATAAATTTTCTGTTCGTAGTCGTGCATTATAAAATAGTGCTGCGCATACCATGAATCCCTGGAGGGCAGACTTTTCACTCCACAGCCTGCCGTTAAAATAATCAGAAGAAGCGAAAGCAAAATAAGCTTATTTTTCATGATCTTTCCCTTGCCTTTTCAATCCGAATATAAGATAACATCTGGCCGGCCAATTGTCAAAAAATAGCACCCCCGAACTGATCGGCTTCAACCAGGCTTTTTTGACTTTTCAAAGCCAGTCATGCTAAAAAGTTAAGGATGAATAATAAATTCCTGTCTTTTGGTCTGATTTCTGCTTGCCTGCTCCTGTTTCAAGGCTACAATCTTTTGACCATTTCGAATAGCGAATTTCAAAAGGGTATGTCCTTTACCGGCTACAGTCGCGAAGCTTATGTTGGCCTGGGAGCCAGACGATCACTGTTACATCTCAAGCAGACCAGAGTGGGCTGGATCAGCCTGCTGGTTACGGGCTATCAGGAGAACATAGATTCAACTTATATAGATTATAACCACGCCCTAACTCCTTCTGATGAGTCACTAATTGAACTCATCTCCTATGCCCGACAGCTGGGCCTGAAAGTCATGCTTAAACCGCATGTTGATCTCTTTAATGACCAGGAGCACTGGCGAGGGCAGATCGGACAGAATTTTGGTGAGGCTTCCTGGCAATTGTGGTTTTCTTCCTACCAGGATTTCATCCTCCATTATGCCTGCCTGGCAGCTCAAAGCGGTGTAGAAGAATTCTGCCTGGGCTGTGAGCTGGATAGCACGCTGCAAAGACGGCAGGATTGGCTGGCCACCATTGCTTCCGTCCGCCAGGTTTATAAGGGCAAGCTGGTTTATGCTGATGATCAGCTGGAAAGCCAGCCTGAGGCAGTCACATTCTGGAGTGCTCTGGACTATATTGGACAGAATCTTTATCCAACACTCAGCCACAAACTGAATCCTTCTGTTTCTGAGCTGTGCGCCGGCTGGCGAAGAATTTTGACCAGATTGGAAGCTCTTTCTGCCAGATGGAAAAAGCCAATTTTGATCACGGAAATTGGCTATCGGAGCCTCCGGGGTGCGGCCATTAATCCCTGGGACTGGCAAAAGACCGGCCCGGTTGACCTCAAGGTGCAGAGAAATGGTTACGAGGCCGCCCTCAGAATGGTCCGAGGCAAGCCCTATCTGAGGGGAATTTTCTGGTGGCAGTGGTTTCCAGATCTGTCAAGCGGTGGTCAGTTCGATACGAGTTATACTCCTTATCGAAAACCAGCCCAGCTGGTCCTGGCCTTGTTTTATCTTTTCCCCTGGTAAAAATAGCTTTTCTGCCTTCGATAAACTCTTAAATTTTATCTTCTGCTGTGCTCCACTGATAATTGTAACCGATACAGAACAGAGTCTGTGATTTTACAATTCTGTCTTTGACAAATAGCAGTTAAATTGATAATCATTTTAATTAAAGATGGAAGATTGGAAAATAAGAAGATTTAGCTCAGGAGACAAAATGAACGAACTGGCACAAAAAGTCAGAGGCAGTTTTCTGGAGAAATTTAATCGGGAACCGGTCATGATCTCCTCGCCCGGGAGAATTAATTTGATTGGCGAACACACTGACTACAATGAAGGTTTTGTCCTGCCGGGGGCTACTGATCGAGCGATTATACTGGCTGTTGCTCCCCGGAAAGATGACATTTGCCGCTTTTATGCTTGCGATTTCAATCAGGATTTTAGCACTTCCCTTGGTCATCTTCAAAAGTCTGATTTACACTGGCCGGATTATGTTCAAGGAGTGCTGGCTGTTTTTCTTCAGGCTGGTTACCAGATCAGGGGCCTTGATCTGGCCTTTGGGGGAAATGTGCCTATCGGTGGTGGGATGTCATCTTCGGCTGCTATCGAGGGAGGCCTGGCTTTTGCTCTTAATCATCTTTATGATCTTAAGCTGGATGGCTTAACGCTGGCCAAACTGGCCCAGCAAGCTGAAAATGATTTTGTCGGTGTCAAATGTGGGATTATGGACATGTTTGCCAATCTTTTTGGACAGGCTAAAAGAGTCATCAAGCTCGATTGCCGCAGCCTGGAATTTGAATATTATCCTTTTGAGTGGGAAGAGATAAGGGTGGTTATCAGCGATAGTCTCGTCCGCCGGGCACTGGCCACTTCGGAATATAATCTGAGACGGCAGCAGTGCGAAGCTGGGGTCAATCTTCTCAAAAAATATTACCCCGAAATAAAAAGCCTGAGGGATGTGACTGTCACCAGACTGGTTGCTCATCAGACTGAGCTCGACCCGGTCGTCTTCAAAAGATGCCTCTATGTCATCAAAGAAAACCAGAGAGTAGAGCAGGCCTGCCAGGATTTGCTCCAACGAGATTTGATCTCCTTTGGCCAGCGGATGTATGAATCTCACCTCGGGCTAAGAAATGAGTATGAAGTAAGCTCTCGGGAGCTGGATCTTTTAGTTGAATCTGCTGCCCGGGTAGAAGGTGTCTATGGTTCAAGGATGATGGGTGCTGGCTTTGGTGGCTGCACCATCAGTCTGATGAGGTCAGAAGCGGTTAAATCTTTTAACGAAAGAGTATCGGCTGATTACCGGGAGGCCACCGGGCAAGAACCGGCTATTCACGTGGTGAGAATAGAAGCAGGAACCCATGTAATTAAGTGAGAAAGATTAAAGACCATGGGTTGACGGAAAGAGTTGACAATGATTTTTGTGATGACAGGTGCGGTAGGAGCCGGTAAAACAACTCTGGTTAAAGTCCTCATAAATCACCTGAGGTCAACAGGACTATCAGTCGCTGGCTATGTTTCTGATGCCTTCAGGTTGAAAGGGAAAATAGAAGGTTATGATCTCTTTGAGCCCAGCTCTGGCCGCCGTTGTCCATTTTTGAGGAAAGCAGGTGGTATCAGTCAGGCTGAGGTTGGACAATTTTATTTTTTACCTTCGGGTTTGAAAGCAGCCAGAGATATAATCAGGTCAGCCGCAGATTACGATCTTATGGTGGTGGATGAAATCGGGCCGGCCGAAGTCAGGGGAGAAGGAGTCTGGCCTGACCTCTATCCGCTGTTGGATAAAATAAATTGTCTGCTGGTCATCAGGAAAAAGCTATTACCTGATTTTATCCCCGCTTTGCCGCCACCGGTCATGTTTTTCAGGGCAGAGGCCGAAGAGCAGCCAATGGAGCAAATGGCAGAGTATATTTTATCCATGGTAAAGAGCGGCAAATTGAAGAAATTACCAGATTAAGTCCTGTCCAGGAGTTGACAGTTGGTGAAATTTGATCTGATATTTGCGGTCCGAAAACAGAGTGTCTTTTTCCTCCGGCTCAAAGATAAAATCGGCCAGGATAGACAGAAAGGACCCAAATTACTGCCGAAAATAAAAAGTGGCAGCTCCGGAGGGGGTGGAGCTGCCTTTCTATACAAGAAGGAGGGTTTTGGGGAGGTTGGCTGGGAAGCTAGGATTCGAACCTAGATCACATGATCCAGAGTCATGTGTCCTACCATTGGACGACTTCCCAGCGCTCGACTTAATATAGCCAATTCCTCTTAATTTTTCAAGTAAGGAAGGCGAGATGAAAAGCAATTCTTCAGATTAACCGGTTGGTTAAGGTATAATAGAAACTTTAAAGGAACCTGGCCAATGAGTTCACGAAGGCGAAGGCTTATTAACTACCTGGTTATCGGGCTGATTACTATTGTTTTCCTCTGGTTTTTCTTCAAAAGCGTTAACTGGGCTGAAACCTGGAAATATATAAAGCAGGTTAACCCTTACCTGATGGCTTTGACTTTATGTCTGGTGCCACTTCATCTTGTCACCCGTTCGATCAGATGGAAGTATCTCCTCAGGTCGGTTAAAGCCGGCTTGAAAATCTATAATGCCATTGAAGCCAATACCCTTGGTTATACCGTGAACTATATATTCCCTGGCCGCCTGGGCGAAGTGGTGCGTCCCGTCTTTCTGGCTCGAAAGGAAAAGTTAAGTGCGGGCTATTTGATTGGGACGATAGTTGTCGAAAGAACTTTTGACATTTTTGCCATGTGTTTTTTATTGGGGGCCTTTTTGATCTCAAAGCCAGCCTATGGCTCTTTTTATCAAACCAGACCTGAAGCTTTGACTCATCTTTATCTTTGGGGCAAGGTTGGTCTGGTTCTGGCTACTTTACTTTTTATGTTGATTGTCCTGATATATTCCTTAAAAGGTAAGGCCAGTCAGCTGGTATCTTCTTTATCGCGCCCATTTCCAGAAAAGATAAGATGGAGGGTGGTAAGCTTTGGCCAGGAGTTTATTGAGGGATTAAAATTTTTCCAATCCTGGCCCAGATTGATTGGCTATTTTTGTCTATCCCTGGTCGTCTGGCTGGGTATCTGTTTTTTTTACTGGATTTTTTTGTTAGCCTACGAAGTAAAAGTGCCGTTTTTTTTAACCATTCCCTACGTTTTTCTGACCGGAGTGGGAGCATCTATTCCAACCCCGGGTATGGCTGGTGGTTTTGATTACTTTAGCCGCGTTGGCTTAACCAGTCTTTTCGGTCTGGAAGCTAACCTGGCGGTCGGACTGACCATTGTCGTTCATGCCATACAGCTCTTAGTGACATGTGCTCTTGGCTATGTTATAATATGGAAAAATCGATTAAGCCTTTTCCAGATTAGAGAGCTGGGCAAAGGTAGTAAAAGTTAATGCGTTGTCCGTATTGTGGCTTTTTAGAAAGCAAGGTGATTGATTCCCGCGAGAGTAAAAAGGGCATGTCAATCCGCCGCCGTCGAGAATGTCTTTCCTGCCAGAAAAGATTTACTACTTATGAGCGAGTTGAAGAAATTCCTTATATGGTGGTCAAAAAAGATGGTAGCCGCCAGCCATTTGATGGCCAGAAGCTTTTGCGGGGAATGATGAAAGCCTGTGAAAAGCGGCCAATACAGATCAACCAGCTGGAAGAAATTGTGGAGGAAGTCGAATCAATTCTACAGGAGCGACCTGATAAAGAAATTGAATCGTCGGAAATTGGCCAGATGGTGATGGAAAGATTAAAAGCTCTGGATAAAGTTGCTTATATCAGATTTGCTTCTGTCTATCGGGAATTTAAAGACGTGGTAGAATTTAAGCATGTCCTGGAAAATCTATTAAAAGAAGAATAAATTCGTCGATAACCATGAAGAGAAAAATAAGACCGGAATTTAAAATATTTAAAGTCGAGAAGGAAATCAAAAGAGACCAGGGTGAAGTCATTTACCGAAGAGGCAGCGATAGCGGTTTTAATATTCTGTGGGAACCAGAGGCTGATGTTTATGAGAAAGAGAAGGAAGTTGTGGTCGAAGCGGAAGTGCCGGGTATTCCGGTTGAGTGTCTCCGGATAGTCCAATGGGGGAACCGCTTGATCATCAGTGGAGTAAAAAAAGAAGAATTAAAAGGAAAAAAATTTAAATTTCACCGGCTGGAAAGAGAAATGGGCTCTTTCCGAAAGGAAATTGTTGTGCCAGTTCCAGTTCAACCTGAAAAAACACTGGCTGTTCTGGAAAATGGGGTGTTAACCATCCGCTTGAAAAAAGCTGGTGTGAATAAAGAAATAGAAGTGAAAATTCAAAAGCCAAAAGAAGAAGAAAACGGAGGTAAGTAATGTCGCAGTTCGAAGGTTCTTCAGAAGAACCGATCAGTGGTTTATCTGAAGAAGAACAACAAAAATTACAGATACCAGAAAAATTGCCAGTTTTGCTTTTAAGGGATGTCGTTGTTTTCCCTTATATGATTGCTCCCCTTTATGTGGGACGCGAAAAATCAAAGGCGGCTATTGATTATAGCCTCTCTACCAACAGAATGATTCTGTTACTTACTCAGAAAGATATGGAGGTAGAGGAGCCGAAGCGAGAGGATGTTTATGATGTGGGCACAGTCGCCGTCATCATGAGGATGCTAAAGCTGCCCGATGGCCGGATCAGGATTCTGGCTCAGGGACTGGTCAGAGCCAGGGTAGAATCTCTTGAAGAAGACGGACCATTCCTGCAGGCCAGAATTTCTGCCATTCAGGAACCGGCTTCGCCAGAAAAAAGTCTGGAGGTAGAAGCTCTAATCAGAAACATCAGATCAGGTCTGGAAAAAGCTGCCACTCTCGGTAAATCAATTCAGCCAGAGATACTGGTTATTGCTGCCAATCTGGATGATCCTGGTCGTCTGGCTGATTTGACTGCTTCCAATCTGGAACTCAGAGTAGCTGATGCCCAGGAGGTTCTGGAAATAGTTGATCCAGTAGCCAGACTCAAAAAAGTCTATGAATTACTCGTCCGCGAACTGGAACTTCTGGAAATTCAATCGAAAATATCAAATGAAGCCAGAGGCGAGCTGGATAAAATGCAGAGGCAATATTTTCTCCGGCAGCAGATGAAAGCTATCCAGAAAGAGCTGGGTGAAGGCTCGGAGTTGCAGGAAGAGGTTAAGACCTACCAGGAGAAGCTAAAAAAACTCAAGGTCAATGATGAGGTCCGGCAGGAAATAGAAAAAGAAATTAACCGCTTGATGCAATTGCATCCAGAGTCAGCCGAAACGGCGGTCATCAGAAACTATCTTGACTGGATGTTCTCTTTGCCCTGGAATATAAGCACCAAAGATAATCTTGACCTGAAGAAAGCCAAAGAAATTCTGGATGAAGATCACTATGGATTGGATAAAGTTAAAGAGAGAATTCTTGAATATTTGGCTGTCAGGAAACTGTCCAATCAGATTAAGGGCCCGATTCTTTGCTTTGTCGGACCACCCGGTGTGGGCAAGACATCTCTGGGGAAGTCAATCGCCAGGGCACTGGGCAGGAAGTTTGTTAGAATCTCGTTGGGCGGAGTTCATGATGAGGCTGAAATCAGAGGCCATAGGCGAACCTATGTTGGGGCCATGCCTGGTAAAATTATTCAAGGGCTGCGTCGCGCTGGTTCCAATAATCCAGTTTTTATGATTGATGAAGTGGACAAAATCGGAGCTGATTTCCGCGGGGATCCATCATCCGCTTTACTGGAGGTACTTGATCCAGAACAAAATAATGCCTTTTTTGATCACTATCTGGGTGTTCCCTTTGACCTGTCCAGGGTCATGTTCATCACTACGGCCAATCTGCTCGATCCGATTCAGCCAGCCTTTAGAGACAGAATGGAGATTATTGAACTGCCCGGGTATACAGAAGAAGAAAAATTGCAAATTGCCCTGAAGCATCTTGTCCCGAAACAGATGACAGAAAATGCTCTTAAACCTGAATGGATAGAAATTACCGAAGGGGCTATAAAAGCTATTATTTCTCAGTACACGCGTGAAGCCGGGGTTAGAAATCTGGAAAGGGAAATAGCTGCAGTTGGCCGGAAGGTGGCCAGACAGGTAGCAGAAGGGCATAAAGATAAAGTCAGAGTTACTGCTCAGAAGATAGAAAAATTCCTTGGGCCGCCAATTATATTCCGTGACCAGTTGAAGAAAAAAGATACGGTTGGAGTAGCCACTGGAGTAGCCTGGACTGCTTCTGGTGGAGAAATACTTTTTGTCGAAGCAATCATGATGAAGGGAAAAGGTCAGCTTCTTTTGACTGGCTCGCTTGGAGATGTCATGAAAGAGTCAGCCCAGGCAGCTTTAAGCTATACCCGTGCGCATGCTGAAGAATTTGGGCTGCATAGTAAGATGTTTATGGAAAATGATTTCCATATTCACATTCCAGAAGGGGCTATACCCAAGGATGGGCCATCAGCTGGAGTAACTATTGCCACTGCTTTTGTCTCGGTTTGCACCAATATCCCGATTCGCTGGGAAGTAGCCATGACCGGTGAAATTACCCTGAGAGGCAGTGTGCTGCCGGTTGGCGGAATAAGACAAAAGGTGATGGCTGCTCAGCGGGCTGGAATTAAAAAAATGATCCTGCCTCTACCCAATAAAAAAGATCTGGTCGATATTCCGAAAAAAATCAGGCAGGAGATGGAATTTGTCTTTGTCGAAGATATAAAAGAAGTTTTCCGCCACGCTCTGGCTGCTCCTCTTGGCCAGAAGCCCAAGAGTAAAAAGACCACTAAAGGGAAGAAACGGTCTAAATAAATGAACGACCTTCAAAAACGAGCTCAGCCGGACCGGTCTGAAAAAGTTTGTCTTTTTCCCACTCGACAACCAGCGTTCCCAGGTTGGTCCAGACTCTAACTTTACGTTCAGTTAAGCCTTTAAGAATTGAGGCGACAGCAGCGGCGCAGGCCCCTGTCCCCGAGGCCAGGGTTTCTCCGACTCCTCGTTCCCAGAAAAGAACCTCGATCTCGTTCCTGTTTAGTACCCGGATAAATTCGACATTGGTCCGATTGGGGAAAAAGGGATGATGCTCGACCTCCTGACCAATCTGATGCCATTCTATTCTGGCCGGGAAAAATCGTTCGACGAAAATATCACAATGGGGATTGCCGGTAGAAACACAGGTGATGTTATAAATTTTCCTGTTGATGGAAAGGGGATAATCAATGATAAAGTCATGCTCGCTGCCGTCGTCGAATGGTATATCTTTGGAAGAGAACTTTGGCTGCCCCATATCTGTCCTGATCTCGAAGTGATTATTGTCCCTGTTGATAAGCTCGGTCAAATGTTCACCGACAATCGTTTCGAAGTTAATCACTTTTCCGGGGACCTTCTGGTAATGGAATAGAAAAGCAGAGGCACAGCGCAGGCCATTTCCTGAAATCTCCGCCTCTGATCCGTCAGCATTAAAGATTCTGAAGCTCACCCGACCTCGATCAAAATCTAGAACTTTAATGAGGATGAGCCCATCGGCGCCGATGCCAGTATGCCGTTCGCACAACTGCCTGGTCAGGGATGGCAGCTGGTCAGCTTGAATTTCCCGGTTGTCTTCAACCAGTAAGAAATCATTCCCCAGAGCATGAACTTTGGTGAAATTAATCATGGGACCCTCAGGGTGACAATAAAATCAATTTTTTCTCCGTCACCTTCCCGTCTAATCAGCAGAATAATCTCTTCGCCCGATTCAGTTTTCTTTAAAATGTTCTGGAACTCTCTGACAGAAGTCACTTTGTTGCGGTTAACTTCAAGAATGATATCTCCAGGCTGGAGTCCAGCTCTGGCGGCGGCGCTATATTCTTTCACATCTGTGATCAGCAGGCCCTCAGTGGTTGACAGGCCATAACGGCGGGCCAGATTAGGAGTCAGAGGAGTCAGGCTAAGTCCGACATCTTTATCAATCTTTTCCCCGGTTGGAGAGGGCGTCTCTACCTGAAGCTCATCCACAGTGGCTTTGACGGTCGTCTCCTTGCCATCCCGGATAATTTTAATGTTGACGACATTACCTGGCTGGAGATCGGCCACTTTAAATCTCAAATCTCGCCAGTTTTCCACTGGCTGGCCATTAATGGCTACGATCACATCGTATTTCTTCAGGCCAGCTTTATCAGCCGGGCTACCGGCCTCAACTTGAGAAACGATAACCCCTTTATCAACCGTCAGCTTGAACTGCTTTTTCATGGCTTCGGTTATATCAGTTCCTCTGATGCCCAGGTAGCCGCGGACAACCCGTCCTTTCTCTTTTAGCTGAGTAACAACTTTTTTAGCCAGATCAGAAGGAATGGCAAAACCGATGCCGATATTTCCTCCCGAGGGGGTGAGAATACTGCTGTTGATGCCAATCACTTCTCCCCTCGAGTTAATCAGCGGTCCACCACTATTGCCTCTATTGATGGCCGCATCGGTCTGAATAAAATCTTCATAAGTAGGAGTATTACCACCAAGTCCTAGCTGGCGGCCCTTAGCACTGATAATACCGGCCGTAACCGTGTGTTCCATACCGAATGGATTACCTATAGCCAGCACCCATTCGCCGACTCTAATACTGGAAGAATCACCAAGGGTAGAGTAAGGAAAATCTTTTCCCTTAATTTTAACCAGGGCCAGGTCAGTGGCCTGGTCCCTTCCAACCAGTTCGGCTTCGTATTCCTTGCCGTTTCCGGTCACTACTGTTATTTTTACCGCATTTTCAATAATATGATTATTGGTCAAAATATAGCCATCGGAGGAAATAAAAAAACCAGAGCCAACGGCTGTTTGCCGCAATTCTCTTCCTCTTCCTCTTGAATCCGGACGAAGGCCGAAGAACCTTTCCCAAAAATCTTCAAATGGCCAACCTTCATCCAGGCTGTAGGTAGGTACTTGCTGAACCTGCTCAGCCACAATTCTAACGACTGAGGGACTAACTTTATCAACAACAGCGACGAAACTCTGGCTGAGATCACTTTCAGGTGGAGCAGGGGCTTTTTCGCCGGCGATTAAATGTCCAGAGCTAGAGGGAAGTGAGCTAATTGGGGTTTCAGGTATAACCTCTTTTTCAGGTGAAAGAAAGATGAATCCAGCAACCAGTAAACCCAGGACAAAACTGATCACGCCTGTCCACAATTGTTTTTTCATTTTAGCCTCCCTGAATATCATTTTAAAAAATATCATATAAGCAGCCAAATTTCAATTAGCCTTGCCTCGTTTAGACCGGACGAATTCTAAACTTATAGCCTTAAAACAGCCGAGAGTCATAAAAGTTGCAGTCTTCTGATTTTCTGGATAACATAAACGCATAAGAGTCAGAAACAAAGATTACAGGTCAAGAGTGGAAAAAGAACCAAAAAAACAACTAAGCTTAAAAAAACCCAGCCCGCCACAAGGATTGTTCATTGTCTTCGAAGGGATTGACGGTTGCGGGAAGTCCACCCAGGTTGAACTGCTGGCTAAAAGACTTCGGCGTCGGGGTAAAAAGGTTGTCACTTTGAGCGAACCAACTGCTGGTTGCTGGGGCCAGAAAATAAGGGCTTTAGCCCTGACTAAAGGGTCGCTGTCACCGGCGAAAGAGCTTGAACTTTTTATTAAAGACAGAAAAGAAGATATTAAAAATAATATAAAACCAGCTTTACAGGCTGGCCAGATTGTCATCCTCGACCGTTATTTTTATTCTACCCTGGCTTATCAGGGGGCCAGGGGATTGGATATGGATGAAATCAGGGCAAAACATGATAAGTTTGTCATCAGGCCTGATATTGTCTTTATCCTCGATGTGCCGGTCAGCCAGGCCTTAAAGCGAATAGCCAGCCGGCCGGTTATTTACGGACTGTTCGAGGACCGCGACTACCTCAAAAAAGTCAGAAAAAATTTTTTAAAACTCAAGGATCCAGAATGTTACCTTCTTGATGGACGCCGGCCACCTGAGGCCATCGGCCGTCAGGTCTGGCAGATTTTAATCCGAAGATTCTCCTGGCTAAAGGTTCGGTAATTGCCATTTGTTTTGACAATCTGCTATATTATTAGAAATGACCCAGGTTTAAATCACGTTACATGGCTGAAAAAAAGAAAATTATTTTAAAACTAAAACTACCAAAGATAAACGGGCGCCGGCTGGTCAAGGGGTTGCTGATTGTCCTTGTTCTGCTCATGTCCTTGGCCCTGGGAGGCATCTTTGGGGCTTACCTGACTATCAAAGATAATGTTCCCTCAGTTGATGAAGTAGCAGAGCTCAGGCCATTAATTATTTCCACTGTTTATTCTGATGAAGGAGTGCCGGTTAAAGAATTTGCCGCTGAAAGGCGAATTCAAGTTCCTTACAGTCAGATCCCTCTGGTTTTAAAACAGGCCATCATTGCTACCGAAGATCCAAGATTTTTTGCTCACAAAGGAATAGATTACCGGGGTATTTTGAGAGCGCTGAAAGAGGATGTGTTCAGGGTAGTCCTGAGGAATAAGAAGCTTCACGGAGGCAGTACCATTACCCAGCAGTTGGCCAGGAGCCTTTTCCTTTATCCCCAGCAAACGATCAGACGCAAATTAAAGGAGATGTTTCTGGCAGTTGAGCTGGAGCGAAAGTTTAGCAAAGAGAAAATTTTTGAACTTTATTGCAATCAGTTCTATCTCGGACACGGAGCCTGGGGAGTGGAGGCGGCTTCGCAGCTGTATTTTGGGAAAAGCGTCAATGAGTTAACATTGCCCGAAGCGGCCTTAATAGCCGGCATTTTCCGTGGTCCTGGAGTATATTCGCCTTACAATAATCAGGAAGTCACTCTCAACCGTAGAAATCATGTTATTAACCGAATGGTGGAAGAGGGTTTTATTTCCAAAGAAGCAGGTGAAGCCGTCAAGCAGGAACCATTAAACGTCCTACCCTTGAGAAGAGCAACGGCAGAGACTGGATCTTATTTCTTTGAAGAGGTCCGTAAGTACATTGAGAGAAATTATGGTGATGAAGCTCTTTACCGCGGGGGCCTCAAGATTTACACCACTATCAACCCAGATTTGCAGAAATACGCCGAGAAGGCCGTGGAAAAAGGCTTGAGAAACCAGGACAAAAAATATGGCTGGAGGAAGCCAGCTCGCAATCTTCTGGCTGAGGGTCAGACAGATCTGGAGAAATACTGGTTAACTGATTGGGCAGGTGTGGGACTTTTGCCGGATGAAGTGGAAGAAGCCATAGTTCTGGAAGTGAGCCAGAAAGAAGCCAGAGTCAGGATAAAAGACTATATCGGTGTGATGACCAATAAAGATATAAGCTGGACCAGATCCAGATTTCTGGATTCTCTGATAAAGCCTGGTGATATCATTCAGGTTGCTGTTCATTCTATCAATGAAGAAACTAAAACGGCTCAGGTATCACTTGACCAGGAGCCTCTGGTGGAAGGCGCCTTTCTGTGTCTTGATCCGGCAACCGGTCAGATCAAAGCTATGGTCGGAGGCTATTCTTTTAAGAGAAGCCAGTTTAATCGGGCTACCCAGGCCTTAAGGCAGACTGGATCAGCTATTAAGCCCATTCTTTATACAGCGGCGCTTGATAAAGGTTTTACCCCGGCCAGCATTATTATTGATGAGCCGACCAATTTTATTGACAAATGGACGGGCCAGCCCTGGTCTCCAAAAAATTATGATGGAGAGTATCACGGCGCGGTTACGCTGAGAACAGGTCTGGAGGAGTCCAGAAATATGGTCACGGCCAAACTCCTTGATTACATTTCGCCCCAGGTTGGTGTGGAATACTGCCGGAAGTTCGGCTTGACTTCAACTATTTACCCTTATCTGTCCCTTTCACTGGGCGCCTTTGAGGTTACACTGCAGGAGATGGTCTCAGCCTTTAGTGTTTACCCCAATAAGGGAGTCAGGGCCAGACCTTATTTTATTGTCAGAGTGGAGGATAAGGATGGTCAGGTTCTCGAGGAGAATATGCCTGCCACGGAGGAAGTCATCTCTCCCCAGTTAGCCTATATGATGACCTATCTACTGGAGGGAGTTATTCAGCGAGGGACAGCTGCCCAGGCCGCCAGTCTTAACTGGCCTCTAGCTGGTAAGACCGGAACCACCAATAAATTTACTGATGCCTGGTTTATTGGTTTCTCTCCTTCACTGTGTGCTGGGGTCTGGGTCGGTTATGATACAAAAGTGACCATGGGAAACAGACAATCCGGGGCAGTAGTGGCTTTGCCGATCTGGATTGATTTTTTTAAAAAAGTTATAGAAGACAGGAAAAAGGACTACCAGCTGAGCCAGGCTACTGTGGCTACGGCTGGAGAAGGAGAAAATTTGCCACCAGGCAGCCTGATCGAAGACTTTGAAGTTCCACCAAACCTGGTCTTTGTGACCATAGACAAAAAAACCGGCTTCCTGGCTTCACCAACCTGTAAGTACCCTTTCCAGGAAGTTTTTCTCCCTGGTACTGAACCTACCCGCTATTGCTCTCTTCAGGATCATCTCAGGGTTCTGGACTATTACTCCGAAAAGGAAGCCCGCGAAGAAGTAAACTGAGAAATTCTCAGCTACTTTCTCAGACTTTATTTTTTCCGCCGAGCCGATGAGGAAGATGGACGGGAGACAGATGACGAACCCCTGGAGATTGATGGAGAGCGGCTACCTGACCTCGAAATAGTTGAGCTTTTTGTGCGGGGAGCCGAAAGCCTTGAAGTCCTGGAAGCAGAGCTTGACACTGACTTCCTTACTGTTGAACTTCGGTTGCCAGAATTAATTGTCCCCGAACTATAAGTTCTGTTGCTATAAGATCTCAGTGGTGTCGAATAAGATCTGGAAGGAGCAGAATATTCATTTCGTTTGGTATTTTGCCTGCTAATTTTTGGCGATGAGGGATAAGTCTGCATATTTCTGGAAATATTAGAAGACTTGCTTCCTGAGAGAGAAGACATAGGAGATGATTCTTCCTTCTTGATCTTTTTTGGAGTTACTTTCCCGGCTGGAGCTGTAGTGCCAGAGCTACTTGATTTTTTCTCCTTACCTGAAGCGGCTGGCTTTAGGCTTTCGGGTTTAACAGTGCCTTTTACCTGGCCAGAATCAGTTTTTCTTATATTGGTTGTTGCGCCGCTACCCGCTCTTCGGAGAGATTCAGGTCTGACCTGAGTTAAGCGCGAAGATTGACCATCCTGCCTTAAAATTACCTTATTTCCACTCAGTCTTTCGACATTAATCTTCGAGCCATCCGGCCGGAAAGGCAACCGGTTGCTATTAAACGCTATCTTGTTTTCTAAATTGACCGACTTTAAATGTTCAGGCTTCAGGGCAACTCGGGCTACCTGGCGTGACCTCAGCTGGTCTCTTCTGACCACTACCAGAGCCCTGGAATGAACTGGATAGACGCCGTGATAATGATCGTGAAAAATCCCATTAACTACTACCACTGGATAACCATACCAGCTAAGTGGTGCCCAGCCGAAATAAAAATCATCCCACCACCATGAGACCCAGGCTGGACCCCAGATAGAAGTGGGAATCCAATACCAGCCGAGGCCCACGCCCCAGTGCCAGCGCCCATAGTGGAAAGCCACCCAGCCCCAGGGTTCATAGGGCACCCAGGTCCAGCCAGTAAGAGGAATCCAGGTCCAGTGCCCGTTGTAATAGGGACGCCAATCATCATCCAGATTCCGTGGGACCCAAACATAACCATACGGGGCTATATATACCCATTCACCATACTGGGACAGCTCAGCTTCAAAATCACTGAGATCTTCTGGAAGATAGCGGCTGGCATAATGTTTACTCACATCTTTTGATCTTGATTCTTGCCAGCGATCAAAGCCATCGTCGGCCACTGGCCTGAAGCCAACAGGTTTGGAAATAAAACGGCCCTGAGCCATTTCCAATCTCTGTGCAGACTTTACCAGGTAAGAATCCTGCTCTCCAGCTGCCTCGGCTACTCCTTTGAAGACCCTAATTTCTGTTCCCTTATTGCCATCAACGTCCAGGCGATAGACACCTTTTTCAAGAATGTAAAAGGAAGAATCGGGAGTATGAATCTCTATATTCTTTTCTTGATCAAGCCGGTTAATCTCCAGATAAGTGTGGCCCGACCAGATCCTGAATCTGGTCAGTTCGCTGTCTCTTTTGGGCAGGCTGAGAACATCTATCTTGGTCTCAGCATCAAGCCTCAGGTAATTTCTTTGACCAAAGGATATTTCCAGATGCCCGTCGGCTGTTTCGATTCTGTCTCCCTCGGCTATCGGATCATTGACCACTACTTCCTCGTAGCCAACTTCAGCTGCCCGCTGAATGAAACTCTTGCCTTCGACGAGAGTCACGCGCCCGATAGACTCATTAGTGTAGCGGGTCTCTTCAGCTGGCTGCTCAGATTCGCTTTGAGCCTTTAAGAAGGTTGGCAAAGACAATAAGAGAATCAGGCTGGCTAAAGTCAATAATTTATTCCTTCTCATGGCTTCACTCCTTACACATCTATATTATATGCAGATTTTGTGCCAGATTTAATGGCTTTTTAACAGGGGAGAAACTGACTCGATTTTCAAGCTGGTGTCTACTCTGGATGACGATTGTCATCTAAGAGAGATAACCGGCCAATAGTGCCTAAAGATTCTTAAAATCGGACCAAGTTCTTCCTCAAGGGGTGAAGACAAGGCTATTTCTCGGCGGGTCTTTGGCCAGCGGCCGGCCAGGCTCAAAACTACCTTTTCTACTCCCTCTTGTAGCCCTTTAAGATTGTATCCGCCCTCGAGAAAGTAGAGTAAGCGGCCAGAGCAAAGGTCTTCGGCCAGCTCTATAATAAGATTGCTCAAATCGGCGCAGCCAGCCGGGGTTAATTCCATTCTGCCCAGGGGATCGCCTTTCAAAATGTCAAAGCCAGCCGAGACCAGGATGAATTCAGGCTGATAGGCCCTGGCCACCGGGGAAATAACTTTTTGAAATATGGCCAGATAATCCTCATCGGTTTTGCCGGCACTTAAAGGCAGATTCAAGTTGAAACCAACCCCCTCTTTTTCGCCGATCTCTGAGGCCGAACCGGTCCCTGGGAAGAGAGGACTTTGATGCAAGGAGACATAAAGTACTTCTCTCGAGCTGTAAAATGCCTTCTGAGTCCCATTGCCGTGATGAAGATCCCAATCAATTATCATTAGTTTTTTTATTCCCAGCAAGCGCCTCAGATATTCAGCAGAGATAGCAATATTATTGAAAAAGCAAAAACCCATTGGCCGGTTACTTTCGGCATGGTGGCCCGGCGGTCTAACCAGCGCAAAAGCGTTGTTTATTTTCCCGGCCATGATTAGTTCAGCGGCCACCAGCCCAGCCCCGGCTGCCAGACAGGCAATCTCATAGGTGCGGGGACCAGCAATAGTATCAGGGTCAAAGAAAAAATAGTCTGAACCGGATGTTCCTCTCATAAAGCTGACATAAGAAGGCAGGTGAATCAAGCAGAGCTCCTCCTCAGTGGCTGGACGGGGAGCAACAGGCAAATAAGCTCCATTTAGTTTTTCAGTCAGGACCTCGTGCAGGGCAATGGTTCTGAGCGGCGATTCAATATGGTCTGGCCCCATTTCATGCCAAGCGAAACGCTTATCAAAGACCAGGCCAGTTGCCAATGACTTAAGTCTCAATTCATTTTTTATTTTATCATCTAACCAGCGACTCTCTCTATCTCTATCTATCATTTATCAGGGAAGAAAGTTTTAAGTTCTTCCGGTCGTGGTGGCTTGGTTAACAAGCTGACAATGATCAGCGTTCCCAGGGAGACCAGCAATGCCGGGAAAATGATAGGAATCCCAAAAGGGTCACCCTCAGGAACCATTTCCGGAGGCAAAACCCCTGAGAGAATTTTCAGACCGATACAGACGATTGTCCCGGAGATAATCGAGGCCAGGCCGCCGGCTTTGGTTGCCCTTTTCCAGGCTAGGGCGGCGATAAGGGCTGGGGTAATAGCCACTCCGTAAATTGTGTAAGCGAAATAGCTCATTTCCAGGACTGATTTAAGGCGGAGGGCCAGGAAAAAGGCCACAATGCCAATAACGACTATAAATATCTTTTGCAACCCAACCAGCAGACGATCGCTGGCTGATTTATTGATAAATCTCTGGTAGACGTCGCGGATTAGATTACTCGAGGGAGAAAGCAGATAGTTCATACCAGTCGAAATGACCACGGCGCAGGCTGCTCCCAGGAGTAGAACCCCAATGGGGGCAGGCACCAGGTTTCGAGCCGCCAGAAGAACAACCTTTCCTCCTTCCTTTGGTATGCTCAGATCAATCTGGCCTTTAAATTTGCTATAAGAGAAAACAGCAATGATCACCACCAGGGTTTCTACCAGAACTGTCCCGATTGTCCAGAAGACAACAGCCTTTTTGGCATCTTTGGGGCTGCGGGCACTATAAAATTTCTGGTACATACTCTGAACTCCGAGTAGAAGCAGCATGGTTGATAGAAAGTAGCCCATGGCCTTCAGGGTCGGGTTCGCTCCGAACTGTGAGTTTACCACCTCAAAATAACCTGGTGGAAGGCTGGCCTGGGCTCCCTGCAGGCCCCCGGCCGCTGCATAAACAAAAGGAACGGACAGCAGACAGGCCAGGACAATAATTATCCCGTTGGGTAAGTCAGTATAGGCCACAGCTATCATTCCACCCACAGCTGTAAACAGGATGACAAAGGCTGCTGATATATAAATGCCCAATTGCTCAGATATAGCTCCATCAGTAGCCACGTTGAGGATAAACCCCCCGGCTACGAACTGATAGGAAACAATGGCGGTAAAAGAAATAATCAAGGCGACAGCCCCGAAAAGTCTGGCCAGTGGTCCATATCTGACTTCCAGAATATCCCCAATCGTATACTGGCCAAAGGTTTGAATTTTAGCTGCCAGAAAATAAATTATGATTATGCCTACCCAGGCCCCGGCTGAAAGCCAGAGGGCAGAAAAGCCAGCCTTGGAAGCGAATTCTGCCCCTGAGATGAATGTCCCCGAGCCAATCCAGGTGCAAATCAGGGTGAAAACCATGACCGGCCACTTCAACTTGCGTCCGGCCACCATGAAATCCTCCTGACCGCGAATTTTTCTGGCGCGAACGAAGTTGATAACGGTCAGCGTAATGAGGTAACCCAGGATGATGTAAAGGTAAATGGTCATTAAGTCCTCCTACTTCTGAGGGTATTAAAATCAAATTTAAGGTCGAAATCAACGATCTGATCGAGTAATAAGTCGAGATATCTCCTTGCTCCAAAATTATAAGCGACTTTCACAGAATGGAATGATATATCAAATATCAGATAGCAGTCAAAGAGAAATTTATATAACTTTCCAGTATGGTATTATTTGCTGCCGAGAAGAGATTGGAGGTAAAGATGCTGCCTTCTTCGGCCATTATGATTATTTTTCTTCAGGCGGGCTTTGAGCTGTCTGGCTGTCACCGGGGGCCTCGCCGCTATTTCCTTCCAGTTCCAAAGATTCCTTTCTTTCCATCCTGACCGAATAAACTTTGGTGATATTGGGTTCTTCCATGGTTGTGCCGTAGATATAGTCGGCCACTTCCATTGTTTTGTAGTTATGGGTGATGATGATAAACTGGGTTTGATGCTTGATGGCCTTCATCAGGTTAAGAAAACGGGTTAAATTAGCCTCATCCAGAGCGGCGTCCACTTCGTCCAGTATGCAAAAAGGAGATGGTTTGTATCTAAAAAGAGCAAAGAGAAAGGCCAGGCTGGTCAGTGATTTTTCTCCTCCGGAAAGAAGAGTCAGATTTTGAACTCTTTTACCTGGTGGTTGAGCGACAATTTCCACTCCACTTTCTAGAGGATTATCAGGCTCAAGGAGCTTAACTTCAGCTGTTCCGCCTCTAAACAATAAAGCAAAAATTTCCTGAAAATTTTTATTAACTTCCTGCAAGGCGGTTAAGAATTGGGTTTTGCTTTCCTCATCTATCTTTTTTATGGCTTCCTCAGTGGAATGGATAGAATCTTTTAAATCCTGCCTCTGCTGGACCAGAAAATCATATCTTTTCTTTTGTTCAAGATATTCCTCTTCAGCCATGAGATTGACTGCCCGATAGCGGAGAAGTGTCTCGTTAATAGCTTCAAGTTCCTTCTCCAGTTCTTCATCAGTTAATTCCCCGGCTGGAAGTGGTAGTTTGCCTTTTCTTTTTTCTTTCTGCTCTTTTGGCTTCTCTTCAATTAATTCATCAGATTCTTGTTCTGTTTCTTCAATCTCGTTTTCTTCAGCCAGTCCTCTGGAAATATCCTCGATTTCTTTGGCTTCTTCATTTCCTCCGGCTGGCTTTTCTTTTGATTCAATTTCCTGTCTGAGTTCGATGAGGTTTTTCTTTAGCTCCTGCCAGCAGGTTTCCTCCAGATTTACCCGGTCCCTCTCTATTTCTGCCCGCCTGATTTCCAGCTGCATCCTTTCTTCCCTGGCTTTTTCTTCTTTTGCCCGGACTTCATTCAGGGCTGATTCCAACTCCTCCAGTTCTTTTTGCCGGGTCTGGACGCGCTCTTCCAGTTCCTGGAGCAGGCTCTGCTCCTTTTGCTTTTCTTCCAGACAAGTTGAGGTTTTTTGCTTTAGCTCAGCCATAAGTTTGAGCAGGCTGGCTTTTTCTTCCTCGCTGGTCAAAGCTTCTATTTCCAGCTGGCCGATTTTTGATTTTATTGCTTCCTGCCTTTTCTCCAAAGATTTTAGATGACTGCGGTTGCTGTTTATCTTTTCTTCGAGAAGGTCACGGTTAGTTCTTAATTGATAATAATTACTTTCTTCAACCTGCTCCTGGCCCTTCAGGATCTTGAGTCTGTCCTCTTTTGATTTTATTTCTTCTTCAATTTGTCTGAGTTCGAGTTCAACCTGTCCGAGCCTGGAGGAGGCTTCGAGTTTCTTGCCATTAATGGTCTCTTTTTCTCCCGCCTGGATGGCTTCTTCCCTTTCGGTAACGGTTAATCCCGTCGCGACTTTTTCCAGTTCGGCCGCGGTAAATTTCTTATCACGCTCCAGATCGTGAAGTTCTCGTTCTCTATTCTGGACGGCCTTTTTCAATCGGTCAATTTCAGCTTCAACTGCCTTTCTTATTTCTTTTTGCTGGTCGATTTCAGCTAAAAGAGGTAACTGCTCTGTCCGGATTCTATCTATTTCTCTTTGTAATTTCCGCTTTTCCTGTTCTAAGGTAAATAACCCTTCCCTTTTTTCAGCCGGCCGCAGCAGCCCGGACGATTCCAGAACATCCCCATTACGGCTGATGTAATTGAAATCTGGATATTTTTCCCACAGTCTGACGGCTGTGCTCAGATCAGTGACAATGATGGCTTCTTTTAGACGGCCAAGACGGTCGGAGAGAGGCTCTTTCGCCTTGATTCTACTCTTCAGTTGTCCCAGGACACCTTCTTCCTCTGAGAGTCCGGCCGGCCAGTCTGCTTGCCCTTTGTCTGCGAGCAAGAGGATATTAGTTCTAATTTCGGCAGGCAGTGTCTTCTTAAAATCATCGACTAAGAAAGCCTGGGCTCGCGCTTCCTCTTTCCAGAAAAGATCAAAAAGGGTGGCTTCGCCCTCCGGTATCTCAACCAGTTCAGGAAACCAGCCCAGAGCTCCCGATAAGGGAATTTGATCAGGGCTCTCTCTTTCTGTCTCAGCGATTTTCCCCAGAGCCTGCAGCTGGTAGGAGAGTTCTTCGGCTGTCCGTCTGAATTCAGCCAGTTTTTCCTCAAGGGAAGCAAGCTCGGCCAGGATGGTTTCAAGTTTATCTTGAGCTTCTCTTAATAGTCTTTCGCTATCTTCTTTATTCTTCAACTTTTCAATCAGTTGTTCATCCAGTTCAGCCAGATTTGTTTCCAGCCGGCATTTCTCAGCCTGCAGCCTCTCTTTTTCCACCTGGAGTTTTTCTTCCTGCCGGCTGAGCAACTCCAGTTCTTTTTCCAGCCTGGATAAATTATTATGGACTTCAGTTTTTTCTTGAAATTTAGCCATCAGAGCTTGACGGAGGCTGCTCAGGCTGTTTTCCTCATTTTTGACTGCCTGGCTGGCTTTTTCCCAGGAAAGCCTTCCTCTTTCTGCTGCCTGAACGGCTTCGACCAGGGTCTTTTCCAGCTCAGCCAGGCGGGACAGAGTCTGCTCTATTTCGGCTCCGATTTTCTTTATTTCTTCCTCAAGTTCAGTTTTGTCTTCCTCGGCCCTTTTTCTGGCGGTTTCCAGATATTCCAGCCTTTTTGCCTCACGTTCTGTTTCGCTTTCTGTGCGGGAGAGCTGAGTCTGAAGGCTGAAGACCCGTTCCTGCTTTTCCTTGAGGTTTTTCTCCTCGTCCCAGAGATTTTTTCTCAGGGATGAGATATTTCTTTCGCCATCTTTTACCCTGGCAGTCAGCTCCTGCTCTGCAGCCAGAGCTCTTTCGATTTTTGCCGTTATTTCTTCCAGCCATCGATCGAGTTTGAACATTCGCCTGTAAAAATGGTGCGCGGTTAGTTCTCTCTGCCTTTCTCTGAGCCGGCGGTAACGAGCCGCGGCTAATGCCTGGCGATAGAGAGAATTCTTGGATTTTTCTACCTCTATAATGATGTCTTCGAGCCTGGTCAAGTTTTGTTCGCTTGACTCCAACTTGGACTCGGCCTGCCTTTTTTTGTCTTTGTAATAGGCTGTTCCGGCCGCTTCTTCTATTAATGCTCTCTTTTCTTGCGGCTTGGAGGTGACAAAGGAACCGATTGAGCCCTGTTCGATGACAAAATATTCTTTCTCTCCAATTGAGTTTTTCCAGAGCTCGTCCTGGATATCTTTCAAGCGGACCGACTTGCCGTTAAGCCGGTAGTCGCTTTCTCCTGAACGAAAAACACGGTGGGAAATGATGAGCTCTTCGTCATTGCCGAGAGTCAGGACGACATCAGCCAGGCTGACCGGTGGTCTCTTGGTATTGCCGTTAAAGATAATATCCTCAGTTCGGTCGCCGCGAACTGACTTCGGACGCATTCCCCCCAGTCCCCAGAGAATGGCATCAACAATGTTACTTTTACCGGTACCATTGGGGCCGACGATGGCAGTAATGCCTGGATGAAAAAGAATTTTTGTCCTGTCGGCAAATGATTTAAAGCCCTGAACCTCTAATTTCTTTATAAACATTTAAATTTCTTACCTTTTCTCTTCGGCTTCTCTTCGGTCAGACCTGGTCGCCAGCCTCCTTAGTTGATTCAGCTGATTTAATCTTGCCCCGGAAGGCAGAATGAAATCTTCTCTTTCGGCTACAGATAAGTATTTTAATCAAATGGCTCCATTTTTTGAAGGGCAGCAGCCATAAAATTTAAAGAATTTTAGAATGCAGATGCCGAGGAAAAACGGAGTCTGGCCTTTCCTGCCTTATTGTCGGTCAGGCAAACCTTATGTTATAATAAAAACCCAATCGGTAAAGATAACATAACCATCAGGCCAGCGTAGCTCAGACGGCAGAGCGGCTGATTCGTAATCAGCGGGTCGGAGGTTCGATTCCTCTCGCTGGCTTTCTTCAAATCTCACCAGTTTTTTCCTCAACTTAATTTTGATTTTAATCATCATCTACCGTTAATGGTTTTCACCTGATTGGTTAGCGGTATGGTAAGTATTCTGACCAGGTCCTTTATCAGGGTGGACCACTTTAAGAAATCTGACCTCAGCCGGGCTTGTTGCTACTTTTGCTGGCCTTCGGCCAGGTATGATACCGGTTCCCCAAAGCTCTCTGGAGATGATTTATCGGGCGAGTTAGAGACTTCAGTGAAGTTATTAAGCTAGGACTCCGCCAGCCGGCTTCAATCGTCACCGCCGGGGTTAGATAATCTCCCCCCTCGAATCATCTTTGACGGGCATTGTTTTCAACTGGGGCAGGTTTATGCTGGAGTCAGAAAGGAACATGATGAAAGTATTTAATGGGGAAGGGTTAAAATGAAAAAAATAGATCTTGCCTCAAAAATTATATTTTTTGTTTTGGTTTTTTGTTTGCTTCTGAACTTGCCTCTTCAACCCCAGATCAGGAAGTACCAGGTGATCGTTCCCAAGGTTAACCTCCACCTGGAGCCGAATGAAAACAGTCCGGTGGTCATTTCTGTACCCGTCGGGGAAATTCTGGCCCAGGCCAGTGCTGTTCGCTTTAAGCGAGACTGGATTTTTGTTTACTACCAATTTCCAGAAAAGGGAAAAACGCTGGCCGGCTATGTGAAGGAACCAATGCTCAGGAAACTTTTCCCAGAAGTCAATTCTGTTCTGATTTCAAGTGGCGAAGCTGATTATCAGCCAAAGGAGCTTGACGTCAATCAGGGATATCAACCGGTGATTATCTGGGGGGCTTCACAGGACAAACTGATTGAAACGGAAGGCAGGCCACTTGCTCAGGAAAAATCAGGCGAGACTGAGGTTTATCAGTATCGTCGCCAGATCATGAACAAGCAGGTTCTCATCGAATATATTTTCTGGCGTCACGAGTTAATTTCGGCCCGTTTCCACTTGCTTGATAATTATACCGACAATAACTACTACATTTCTGATTATTTAAAACTGAAAAATTATTTAGAGACCAGACTGGGCCAGCCAGTTAATGATCGGGTAGTCTGGTTTGATTCGACTTACCAGACCAAAAATGAATACTGGGGAAAGGCTCTGGGTGCCGGGCAGCTGGAGTTCAGGTCTTCCTGGGACATCGGGGATACCAAACTTGATTTAATTCTGACTGGTTCTGATAATAGGGTCGCTTTTGTGGCCGAATGTCTCGGCAAAAAATACAAATCTTCTTTTTCTAATTGAACCCCCTTTACCCCCTTTTAACCCCTCCTTTCTATGCCCCTTTTCCAGACGGAAAAGGGGTGTTTTATTTTGGGGTAAATACTCTCAGGTTTCTTTTTGAGCAATAGTCAGACTGACTTTGTTTCGGCCCAGCCATTTGCTATGGAGCATCAGTTCTTCGGCCCGCTTGACCAGCGATTCAATGGTATCAAATCTCTGCACCAGGGTGGCTCCCATGGAGACTGTAGCATTGAGCAACCCGGTTTCAACGGTTATATAGGACTCTGCCACCAGCAGCCTTAGCTTATTGGCTACAATATCGAGCCGGTTCTCATCGATATTTAAGAGGCATATCAAAAATTCCTCATTTTCCCAACGGCCAACAATATCAAAATAGCGGACATTTTTTTGTAAAGTTCTGGCCATCATGCGAATGAGTTTGGCTGAGTTGAACCGACCGAATCTTTCCTGAATCTTATTAAAATTATCAACATCAGCATAAATGAGGCCAAAAGGCAGCCCATATTTTTGATACTCGTCGATTTTGTTCTTAAGGTACATCTCCAAATAAAGCCGATTGGGAAGTCCGGTATCAAGGTCAAGAAGCTGCATTTTTTCCAGTTCGGCCATTTTCAGCGGGATGGTCACTGCGGGACTGATATCGGTAAAAAGTTCAGCCAGCCCGACGGACTGGCCATCACCATTTACCAAGGGTATGATTTTCAATCTGACTGGCAACCTGAAGCCATTCTTATGCTGGAGATAAACTTCCAGCAAGCGAGGCTGGCCGTCTTTTAAGACCTGTTCACCCAGGCAGTTCTCCTCGCACAGCGGTTTCCCGCCGGAATCGGTAAACAAGGCGAGCTGGCCATGGCATGATTTATCGAGGATTTCTTCTGGCTCAAAACCAGTTAGAGCAGCAGCCGATTTATTCCAGAAAATGTATTGTCTGTCCTTATTCAGGATAGCGCAACCGTCAGTTATCTGGTCCAGCAGACGGTTCAGATAGCGGTCTTCCAGCCTGTCTAATATCTCTAAGATAAGCTTCTCACTCATGTAGGTCTTCCAGTTAGTTATTCGTCATTACCCCATTTAATCCGGTTATTATATACATCACAAAAACCTTAAATGTCAAAACCTATATCTGCTCCTTCGGTCCTCTGGCTTTAAAAAGTCAATTAATTTTAAAAATCCATCAATAACCTTCGGATTTCCCGGTCATCAGTCTACAGTGGTTTGGAATAATGGTAATACTGGCGCGAGTAATATCCTTCCTGCTCAAGCAAACTGACCCCATTGATTATTACGCCCAGGCAATTAAGGTGGTGGGCATCTAATTTAGCCTTGACCTGCTTGAGAGCTGAAATTGGGGTTTGTCCAGCTCTGACCACCAAAATGAGGTTATCAACCATCTTGCTTAAAACCAGCGCATCGGAGATAGCCAGGAGCGGTGGAGAATCAAGGAGAACGTAATCATATTGCTGCCTGAGAAAAGTGATAAAAGCCCTCATCTTGTCTGACAGGAGAGCTTCCAGGGGAGGAATCTGAGCGTTACCGGCGGGAACAAGAAATAGATTGGTATATCGGGTCGGCAAAATAACTTCGGTCGCATCAACAATTGAACTTAAAAAATGACTCAGGCCCCAGCTATAATCGAGCTCAAAGATTTTATCCTGCCTCGGTTTCCGCAGATCAGAATCAACTATGACCACCTTTTTGTGAGCTTGAGCTAAAGCCAATCCTAAGTTGGAGATGACTGAAGATTTGCCGTCCTGGCTGAGCGGGCTGGAAAAGAGGAAAGCCTTTCGATTAGAGTCCATCAAAGACAGCATCAGGCTGGTTCTTATCGAGCGAAAGCTTTCAGCCTGAATAGACTGCGGTTCACGGGCGAGAATAAGTTCTATCCGATGAGCGGCAATCTGACCTCTCGTTCCTGGAACAGTAGGTGACAAATCTGCTTTTTCTTTTATCTTTCCCGTTTTTTTGCTCCGCTTATCACCTGGATTTGGTCTTCCGCTCAGCAGATTGCGTAGGGACCTATATTCAGCCAGAGGTCCCTTTGGCTTGAATTCCTTTTCAAAAGCCGGGATGGTGCCGATGGTAGCCAGACCGATAGCCTGAGAAACATCTCTTGATGATTTGACAGTAGCTACGAGATAATTGATAAAAAGCGAGGTTCCAGCTCCACCAATCAAGGCTAAAATCAGACCAATCAGGAGCGTTTTCTTTCTATTGGGGAAGGACGGGTCAACCGGCACCGAGGCTTTATCTACCACCCAGACATTTAGAGCCTGGAGGTCTTTAAGCCTGGAAGCCAGGTCGGTTTCGCTTTGCCTTTTGGACAGGGCTTCGAGCAGAGCTTTCTTATTATCTGTTTCTATCTTGAGGCTGTTATAGAGGATGACATTGCTGTTAGTTTTATAAACCTGAGCTTTGAGTTCGTCCAGCAGCCTTTGCAGGTTTTGTTCCTTGGCCAGCGCTCCCAGATAATCGGCATAAGCTGATTTGATCATATTTTCTTTTTCTGCCTGCAGGGCTTCATAGGTGGCCTCTATTTCTGATTTTAGTTTTTGCATTTCCGGATATTCAGGCTTGATATTGGCCAGCCGGCGAGCGTATTCCCGGCTTAAAAGCAGGTATTGTTCCTTTAACTTGGCCAGAGCTGAATTGCTGTCTGTCACGGAAATATCTTCCGGTCTCATCGATTTAAGCTGATTGTAATAGGATAGTTTGTTAACCCTATCGAGAGTAGCCGAGGTCAGAGCTGCATTGACCTCGGTAATTTTGGTCAGGAGAGGAGCCTCGGCTGAACTGGTTGGCAGGATACCCTGCTCAGTGCTGAGCTCTGAGAGTTTCTTTTCATTTTCTTCAATGTCTTTTTGTAAAGCAGCCATCTGGTTGGTCAGAAACTCGGTAGCCTGTTCGGAGGCATAATATTTTCTTTTAACGAGCATTTCAATGTAGGAATCGAAAAGAGTATTTAAGATCTGAGCAGCTAGCTCGGGATTTTGGTGATTAAAAGTAACTTCAATTAATTTAGTTCCGGAAATAGGGGTGACTGACAGATTCTGGAGAAAATTATCAATCAGTTTTTCCCTGTATTTTGTAGTATCTTTACTGGCCGATCTTTCAGACGAAATTTTTTTCCCGCCAGTAAAGTCGGGATTGTCAGCTAACTTCAGCCTATCAATAACTTCGGCCACCAGAGAACGGCTGGTCAGTAACATAGAATGGCTCTGGGCATTTATTTCGCCCGAGAGTCGGTTAAAATCTTCAAAAGGCAGGATATTAGAGCTCTCATCTATCCAGATCGTCCCTCTGGCTGAATAGACATGAGGAAAGACAAAGATTATGCCCACAGTGATGACCAGAATGATGAAAGCTACGGTCAGGCCAGTCCACTTCCAGCGGAGGATAGCATGCCAGTAGTAAAGGATTTGCTCTAAAAAATTTTGCTGGCTTGGTTTGGTTTCAACCATAGTCTTACTCGGTTCCTGTTAGATTTGGTCTTCTCAATGGACCACCACCACGTCTCCATCCTGCAAATAAACATCGGGCTTGCTGCCGTTGATAATTTTTTTCAGGTTATACCAGTAGTTAAGGTCTTTTCCTGTTTTGGCATCTTTTCTCTTGACCAGCACTTGAACGGCGTTGGCCCATTCTGTCAATCCACCGGCTTGAGCCACTGCCTGAAGCAGGGTTATTTTTTTTGATTCCATAAATTGAATTGCCCCTGGATTTCTAACCTCTCCATAAACGTAAACAGTTAACTGCTGGTCAAAAGGCACAATAATTTCATCCTTGGGCTGAAGTAGAATATTGGCATCATTGCTCTGTCTCATTAACTGGTCAACGTTGATGACCAGTCTTTCTTTTTCTCCAGATTCGGTCTGCCTCATGATATGAATTTCTTTCCCGGCCTGCGGAGTTAGCCCACCTGCTTCAGACAGGATTTGAAGCAAGCTGGTCTGCCCGGCCATTTCATACAGCCCGGGACGCCCGACGGCCCCAATGACGGCTATTTTCTGGTGTTCCCTTATTATCACTGTCACGTGGGCGTTTTTAGTATATTTTTCATCCAGGATAGCAGCCAGTTTCTTCTCGAGTTCTTGAGCTGTCAGACCGGATGCCTGAACCTTGCCGATAACAGCCAGGCTGACTGTCCCATCCTCTGCTACCCGAACGGTCTGGTTCAGTTCAGGCAGTTCGTAGACCTTGATTTCCAGCAGGTCTTTGGAGCCGATCTTGTATTCGATGATCTGGCCCGTCTGGGACTCTGCCGATTGCTGCGCTAAGAGTGATTGGCTAAAAATCACCATAGCCATCATCACCATAGCTACGGCTGCTGGTCGTGAATAAAAGCTCATAAATTTCATCTCGCTTTTCTCCCTCATTCTGCCTTCTTCTATAGCCCTTCTAGAGCCTTCTTTGTATCTCCTAAATCTAATATTTCTAGCATTAAAAATATCATAACAGCGATGGGATAGGCAAAATATTTTCTCCCGGGATTGAGCCAAAAATCAGATTAAAACCGATAAAATAACGTTTTAATTTCCGCTCTTCAGGAAGGATTTTCCTCTGGTTCAATGTCCCGAAGATATTAAGACTCCAGTCCCGGCTCAATCTTATTCCCAGGTTGGCCATCACAGTGGTAAATCTGTATTCAGGTCCGGTCAGGCCTTCTTCCTGACTGAATGGGTATTTACTAAGTCCCTGGGCGAAGTTGTTTCCCAGGGTGACTCTTTTGCTCAGAGTGAATCTAAGCCCACCTCCATAGGTTGTCTGAAGGTAATGCAACAGGCTGGAATAGACCGAAACACTGAAATCACGGCTGTAATAAGCCTGAAGGCTCAGCCAGTGGCTGAGATTGATCAAAACATTGCCATTCCCGACCACACCCGACGCATCTTTAAAATCCCGGCTTTTAATATCCAGATACATATAACCCAGGTTAAGGCTGCCCTGAAAAGCTCTTCTCATTGGCCCGGAGGCAGGAATAAATTCAAGACCTCCATAGGCGGCGTAGGTACGGCTGTTTTTAAATTGAGATTCTCTGTACTGAAAATCGTAAAGCCCCACCTGGCCATTCAGGTAGAGCCTGAAGCTTGCCCCTGGCTGAAAATAAAGGAAAGCGTCGGCAAAATATTCATTCCGGTTGAGTTCCTGTTTTAGGTTAATTTCTTGATAGTCTGATTGCCGGTAATTCAGTTTGGCTCCTCGGATCTGCCAGGCAACAGCTCCTGACCGTGAAAACTGCCACAGAAACAGCCCGTCCCAGGAGATTTCTTCCTGGCGGATGTGGATGAGCAACTCCGGGCTGAAGCGTTGACGAACGTTGGAATAGTTAATGCCTGTTTTGCCATAAAATTTTTTGGATAAAAAATGAACCTGGTTTCTGGTCACAAAATCAAAGGCTCTTTCCCTGTCGTTTTTAAAATAAAAAGCCCCTTGGAGTGACTGGTAGGAATCAAAAATGATCAGTTTGCTGAGAGGAGCAAACCACTGGAAGGCCGGCCCGGCATTAAAGCTTACATCAGGATAATGAGTATCATAATATCCATAATAGATGTCCGAGTCATAGCCGGCATTGCCCAGGGTAAACTGCCGGTAAGCCCTGATACTGCCCAGCTTCCAGGGAGCATCCTGAAAAAGGCTCAGGACATTATTGGCCAGCCAGTTGCCGCTCTGGGCAAAGCTATCAGCAGCTGCCAGGAGAAAAATGGCAATGAATAAGATGCTACCAACTTTAGTTCCGGGATTTTTCAATTTTTGCCCCGCTCTTTTATAACATTAACTCGTTTAATCTTCAATAGGCACCTTTGCCCAGGACGACGGCCGGAATAGTTTTTAGGATAATGCTCATATCGAGCCAGAAAGAGAAATGGTCAATATATTCCAAATCAAGTTTCATCCAGTCGCTGTGATTAATTTCGTTCCGCCCGGAGACCTGCCACAGGCAGGTGATACCTGGCTTCATTGAAAATCTTCTCCTCTGCCAGATTTCATATTTGTCCACTTCAGAAGGCACGGTCGGCCGGGGGCCGACAATGCTCATATCTCCGGCCAGGACATTAAAAAATTGGGGAAATTCATCAATACTGAATTTTCTAAGAATCCGGCCAACAGGAGTTATGTACTGAAGTTTTTTATTCTTGAATTCGGGAGTGGTCATCTGCTCTAAGTCATCAACTTTGGATAATTCTTTTTCAGCATCAATTCTCATCGTGCGGAACTTGACCAGCTTGAAGCGACGGCCATGAAGCCCCATTCTTTCCTGTCTGAAGAAAACCGGACCGGGTGAAGTCAGTTTGATGGCCAGAGCGGCAGCTAAATAGACCGGGCTCAAGGCAAAAATAGCTACCGAGGAAATAATTATATCCACCGTCCTTTTTATAAATAATTGCCACTCAGAGACTCTTATAGTGTTGTAGCTTAGCAGTGGGATGCCATCTAATTCGGTGATAACTGACCTGGCAAGTTTCATATCATAAAGGTCAATAGCCAGAGAAGTCTCAACTCCTTCTATTTCACAGACGTGAAGAGCTTCTTCTATAAAACTGAGTCTCGACCGGGGCAAGATGAAAACCACCTGGTCAATGGAGGTCTGATGGAAAATACTTAAAAGGTCTTTTAAGCCACCAATCACTTCGACCTCATTTACCTCTTTAATCTTTCTACTTTCATCATCATTGATGACACCAACCACCTGTATTCCCCAGTCGGGGTTCTCCCTGACTTTTTTAATGAACTCAGCCGCTCTTCTTCCAGTTCCGACAACCAGAATCTGACGGAAGTTATAGCCTTGCTGGTGCATTTTTTTAAGGGCTACAGTGAGGATAGCCCGGTCAATGAGAAGAGCCAGCGTCCCTGAAATTATGAAGATGAAGAAAAATAGACGGCTGATATAAGCCGCTTTCAGGATAAACAGAGTTGTCCCGAAGCCAAAAAACATCAGAATAGAGGAATTGATGATTCTCAGCGCAGTCCGGTGGTAAGGCTCAATTCTCAGAAATTTATAGCCTCTGGCCAGAGTTATGGCTGCCAGCCAGATAGCCACGCCAATCAGATAAGCCAGAGCATACTGTTGAAAAGTCGAGAGGGGAGTGGAACTAACCTCGGCTTCTGGAAATATCCGCCGCAAGCTCAGGTTAAGGCTAATTCCTTCTCTGATAAAATAGGCGAAAAGGTAGGCTAAGGTTAAAAAGAGAAGGTCAAAAAGGAAAGCAACTTCTTTAAGAAATCTATCTCGGTCCTTTAACATGGTCCCGTTCCTGCCTCGGTTGCTGCCTTTCTAAAGTATCACACTTTTTTATCTTTTCCGTCAAGAGTCCGCAATATCCTGGCTGGATTGCCGGCGACTACTGTTCGTGGTGGAACATCTCTGGTTACGACTGAACCGGCTCCGACGATGGCCTGCTCTCCAATGGTCACCCCGGCCAGAATAGTTGCCCCCGAACCAATGGAGGCACCCTGTTTTACGACTGTTGGTATAACCTTCCAGTCATCTTCAGTCTGAAGGCCTCCGCTGGCTGTTGTTGCTCGGGGATAAAGGTCATTTATAAAAGTCACACCATGGCCGATGAAGACCTCATCCTCAATTGTCACTCCTTCGCAGATAAAAGTGTGGGAAGAAATCTTACAGTTCCGGCCAATAGCGGCCCCTTTCTGGATTTCAACGAAAGTCCCAATTTTGGTATTGTCACCAATGGAACAGCCATATAAATTAACAAAGGCAAAAATTTTTACATTTTCACCGAGTTTGACATCAGGGGCAATACGACAATATTCCATTCTGTCCTCCCTTAAGCTTTAAGCCAGCTACTCATTCAATTTTACCAGTTGACCCTTTTGAGTAATAGACTTGTTGGCTGCTTCCAGCAATTTTACCACCATCAACCCGGCCTGACCATTGTTAAAAGGCTCAACGTTCTTGTTCAGGCAATCAATAAAGTAATCAACTTCTTTTTTTAGAGCTTCAACTGCCTCTAACTTTGGCACATAGACATCACCAATCCGGTAATTGATCAGCAGGTTGTGAACATGTTCTTCTGAGGTTTCAATTTTAAGCTCGACGCCCCGGTCGTAAATTTTGACTTTTTCATCAGCTGAAACATCGTCCCAGAGGAGCATTTTGCGTTTTCCGCTGACTATTGTCCGTCTGATTTTGACCGGGCTGAGCCAGTTAAGATGAAAATGAGCGAGGAGATAAGGATTTTCAAAATAAACAGTAATATAGGCCACATCTTCGAAGTCGCCATTGTAGTGGGAAACACCCTGAGCCGAAACGGCTACGGGCCTGTCTTTTATCAGATGGCACATAACGGAAAAATCATGAGGGGCCAGGTCCCAGACCACATTGACGTCATGCTGGAAAAGTCCCAGATTGACCCTGACCGAATCATAGAAGAGAAGATCCCCCAGTTCACCGGCGTCAACAAGCTCTTTCATCTTCTTGACCGCGCCGGTAAAAAGAAAGGTGTGATCAACCATGATTTTGAGGTTTTTACTGGCCGCCAGGTCAATCAGGTCCTGGGCTTGCTGGCTGTTCATGGTGAAGGGCTTTTCAACAAACACATGTTTGCCGTTAAGCAGAGCTTTCCGGGCGAGTTCATAATGGCTGGAAACAGGGGTGATGACCGCCACCAGGTCAATTTCCGGATCGTTGATAAGTTCTTCCGGGCTGGAATAAGCCTTAATAAATGGGTAGGTCGAAGTAGCCACCAGCCTTCGTTGAGGACGCAGGTCACAAATGGCAGTGAGCCTGGCCTCCGGGCTGGCATTAAAGTTTCTGGCTACATTCGGCCCCCAGTAACCGAAACCGATAACGCCGACATTAATCATGCCTCCGCTCCCTTTTTCCCGGAGCAGGTCCTTGGCTAAACCTGCCGGGAATAAAATTTATGTATTGAGTCCGAAATAAATATTATTTGCTCATCTGTCAGCTCTGGGTACATAGGTAAAGAAAGAATCTCATTTTGATATTTATAAGCTACCGGAAAATCTTCAGGCTGGTGTTTTAGATAGCTATAAGCGGGAAGGTAGGGGAGAGCAATGGGATAGTGAATATTGGTAGCGATGCCCTGAGCCTTGAGATAATCAATCAGTTTTTCCCTGTCCTTAACTCTGAGGCAATAGATATGAAATATGTGGGATGAGCCTGGCCTTAGCTTCGGGCCTTTAACCTCCGGGATATCCTGGAGGAGCTCGTTGAACTTGAGCGCATGCTGATAGCGGGCCTGGTTCCAGCCTTCGATGTATTTAAGTTTGACACTGAGAATAGCTGCCTGAAGGCCATCCAGGCGGCTGTTTATCCCTTCTATTTCATGGATATATTTTTTCTCAGAGCCATGGTTAGCGAACAGGCGGGCCCGGCGGGCAAAGTCAGAGTCGTTGGTGATAATGGCACCGCCATCGCCATAGGCACCCAGGTTTTTCCCGGGGTAAAAGCTAAAGGTGCCGGCCAGCCCAAAGGTGCCGGTTTTGCGGCCGTCATAGGTGGCAAAGTGGGACTGAGCGCAATCTTCAATCATCAATAGATCGTGACGGTCACAAATGACTTTTATCTGGTCTATGGCTGCTGACTGGCCATAAAGATGGACAGGGATGACGGCTTTGGTTTTGGCGGTGATCTTTTCTTCGAGCTTGCCTGGATCAAGATGAAAATATTCGTCATTATCAACAAAGACAGGTCTGGCCCCGGACTGAGTGATCGCTTCTGAAGTGGCAATGAAAGTGTTGGCAGCGGTAATAACTTCATCACCAGGCTCGATACCGGCTGCCTTAAGGCTGATGTAGATAGCGTCGGTGCCGTTGGCACAGCTTACGCAATGCTTGACGCCATACTGACTGGCAAAAGCTGTTTCGAAAGCTTCAACATATTTTCCGCCGACAAAGGCAGTGTCATTCAGGACTGATTGAATGGCAGCATCAATTTCAGGTTTGAGAGATTGATACTGGCTCTTTAGATCAACAAATGGAATGCTCATCTTTCCTCTTCTTTTGGTTTTTTAAAATAAGGCTTGTTTATAAAAACTTTTTTAAGAATAAAAAATCGTCCAGACTGGTCGGCCTTCGAAATAGCAAGACCTTTCAGTTTGAAACCTTTGATCATGTTTTAATGACCACCCTCTGGAGACATGGCTCCACACCCCGCGCTTAATTAGTTTTAAGCCCACTTCCCTTTTAATCGCTCCCTGCAGTTTGTATATATATCA
>ENA-UPTA01000628-UPTA01000628.1-activated-sludge-metagenome-genome-assembly--contig:-NODE-628-length-41088-cov-19.280482_pt1 | contig 41088 bp, 41 predicted proteins | sample MGYA00238184_ERZ773361 | MGnify/ENA primary metagenome ERZ773361 (study PRJEB29100, sample SAMN05720205) | activated sludge metagenome | isolation source: anaerobic digester from wastewater... | reverse complement strand
CCATTATCCGCCGCCACCCGGAAGAACAGATCGTCCTTGCCGGTCAGCAGTGAACTGGAAGCTGTTGGGCTGATCATCACCACGCCTGCGGGTTGAGTCACCTCCAGCCCGGCAAGTGTCTGTTGTGAGGTGATATGCCCAATAATTGCAACAACTCCCTGGTCAATCAATTCCTGGTCCACTTTTCGGGCTACGTCCGGCTCCCCCTGGTCATCCCTGGCAATCACTTCAATTTTTTTGCCATGGATGCCACCCATCTGGTTGATTTCTTCCGCAGCCATCATCACGCCGTTCCGTGCACCGATCCCAAGGTCTGCTCCCTTGCCGGAAATCTCGCCAGCAAAACCCACCTTGATGGTTCCATTCCGCTGACATCCCCCCACTTGCATCATCATCAAGATGATTACAATAATGGATGCAACCCGGCGGATAAGCATCATCGTTTCCGGACTCTTAATTGCAAACCATCGGCTTCCACCACGATCACCGCTTCCCCCTCTTTCACTGGACCAGATTCTTCGTCCACCAGTTCCGCACTCCACAACTCACCACCAACGCGGACCTGCCCGCGGGGATTCAATGCAGTTCGCACAATTGCCAGTTTCCCCACCAAGGTTTGTTTTCCCATTTGGGCAGGAGCCCGCAATGCCCGGATGGCAAAGGAAACGATAACGGAAAAGGAGACAGCCAGTACAATCCCTGTACCGACCACCAGCGGAACCGAGATGCGGGGAATGCCAGGAATCTGGACAGAATTAAACAGGATTAGTGCACCGGCAATAAATGACCCTATCCCGGCAGCGGTTAATGCACCGTGGGTTGGTGCCTTGATATCAATGATAAACAGGACAAAAGCAAGGATAAGGAAAATCAGTCCAAACCAATTGACAGGCAGGATGCCAAGCCCATAGATCGCAAGAGCAACACAAATGATGCCAATAAATCCCGCCACCCAACCACCTGGGCTGGAAATTTCAATTAGAATCGCCTGGACGCCAATGGAGAGTAAAAGAAAAACCAGGTTGGGATTGGTCAGGAGCTGCAGGACTTTTTCAATCAGGGTTTGTTCCAGCGTTTCCACCCTGGCTCCAGCTGTATGCAGGGTGATGGGTTCTCCGGCAACCACCAGGGTACGTCCTTCCAGCCAGTTTAAAACTTCTGCAAGGTCCCGGGCAATAAAATCCACCAGTCCGGCATCCAGCGCTTCCACAGCAGACACCGCCCTGGCATTTTCAATGGTATCCTCCGCCAATGCAACTGCCTCAGCCCCGCGGCCTGCCGCCAGACTGCGCACCTGTGCACGGAAGGCTTCCTTTAACTTGGCTTCCATCGTTTCACCAATATCCTCCCCCTCGGAACCCACCGGGCTGGCAGCGCCAATAATGGTTTCCGGCGCCATCACGGCGGCATGCCCAGCCAGAGTGATGATGGTCCCCGCACTACCCGCCATGGCACCATTGGGCGCAACATAGACAATCACCGGCACGCTGCTCCCGCGAATCAAGGTGACCATCTGGGTCATTAAATCCGTGCTCCCCCCCGGTGTATTTAACTGGACAATCAGCGCTTCCGCCCCCAAAGTTTCCGTCCTCTGGATTCCCCTTTCCAGATATTGCACCAGGACAGGTGTCAGCGGACCTTCCATGTTAATTAAAACGACAGAATTCGTTCCCGTCCCTCCCTGGGATTGCACACCTGACACGGGAAACAATAAGGAGAACAATAGAATCAGAATCAACCAGCGGATTTTCATGTGTATTCCTCCCCATCATTGTACAGGAAAGTGGTTCATCCTTCAACTCTCTTTGTTGCAGAACCAACAACCTGATGAAAACATGGAAGGTGCCCTGCAATCCAGGCATCTTCCATGTTCGTAGTTTGTGAAATTCCGGAAACAGCGTGACCCGGTGCTACTCGGTGGTCACCAGCGTTCCCACCGGCTCGCCCATCAATGCTTTCCGCAGGCTGTCCGGGTCCGCCATATTCATCACCATGATGGGCAGCTTGTTGTCCATGCACAGGGAAATCGCAGTGCTGTCCATCACTGCCAGGTGGCGGTTGAGTACATCGATGTAGGTCAGGTGATCAAACCGGACCGCATCCGGATTCCGCTTGGGATCGCTGTCATACACCCCATCCACCTGGGTTGCCTTAATCAATACATCCGCGCCAATTTCCATCGCTCGCAAGGCAGCCGCTGTATCCGTGGAGAAAAATGGGTTACCTGTTCCCCCCCCAAATATGACCACCCGCCCTTTTTCCATGTGGCGGATTGCACGGCGGCGGATATATGGTTCCGCCACCGAGCGCATCTCAATTGCAGATTGCACCCGGACCATCACTCCTTGGCTTTCCAACGCATCCATGAGCGCCAGGGCATTCATGACGGTCGCCAGCATCCCCATATAATCCGCAGTTGCGCGGTCCATGCCCATATTGGTGCCACCCTTGCCGCGCCAAAGATTGCCAGCCCCGATGACAATTGCGACGTCCACACCCATCTCCCGCACGTCCTTGACACGCAGGGCAATCTCCAATGCCCGTTGGGCGTCAATCCCAAATCCTTGCGGTCCAGCCAGCGATTCTCCGCTCAACTTGAGCAAAATCCGGTGGAATTTCAATTCGTCCATGGCATCTCCTTTTTTCGAAAAAAAAGCCAACCCTGCGGTTGGCTTTTTGATGGTTAATCTTCGGAGGCTTCACCCAGTGCCCAGCGGGTAAACCGCCGGATAACAATGTTCTCGCCTGTTTTTACAACTGCATCATTCAGCAGCTGCTGGACAGTGATGCTTTCATCCCGGATATAGGGTTGGAGCAACAGCACGCTTTCCGTCTTAAATTTTTTGAGTGCGCCTTCCACAATACGGGGCAGGACAGCTTCGGGCTTGCCTTCTTCCCTGGCTTTTGCAGTCGCAATCTGCGCTTCGTGATCCAGAACTTCCTGGGGAACATCTTCTTCCCGGATATAAATGGGAGAGGATGCGGCAATTTGCAGCGCCAGTTCATGAGCAAAATTACGGAAGGCTTCCGAGCGTCCCACAAAGTCTGTCTCGCAATTGACTTCCAGCATCACACCCACACGTCCATTTCCATGAGAGTACAGTTCCACCACGCCCTCCGAGGCACGGCGATCGGCGCGCTTTGCAGCAGTCGCCAGTCCCTTTTCCCGCAGGAAATCAACCGCAGCCTTGAAATCGCCATTGGCAGCTTCCAGCGCTTTGCGGCAATCCAGGATGCCGGCATTGGTGGCTTCACGAAGTTGTTTGATCATTTCAGTTGTAATTTGCATGGTTCTTTCCTTTTCGATCCATCTTTTCGGCTGCAGATTATTCCTGCGTTTCGTCGGTTTTTTCCACAGGGGTTCCTTCCGCGGACTCTCCTGTTTCCACTTCTTCAGTTTCCGGGTGAAGCTTGGCAAGTGTGGATGCGCCCAGCAGCTTGTCATCATCCAGTTCCGATTCCTCATCCATAACCGAGCGGGTGACAACCGGGCGGCGGATAGATGTTTCCAAGCCGGTTTCAGCTTCTTCAATCTCCTCATCCTTGCGGGTCGCTTTGCCTTCCAGGACTGCATCGGCAATCTTGGCTACCAGCAGCTTGACTGCGCGGATGGCATCGTCATTCGAGGGGATGACATAATCCACACCCGAGGGATTGCAGTTTGTATCCACAAGTGCGACCACTGGAATGCCCTTGATGTTGGCTTCGTGTACGGCGGTTGCTTCCCGATCCACATCCACTACAAAGAGCAGGTTGGGCAGACTTTTCATCTGGCGCACACCACTGAGGCGCAGCTCCAGGCGGTCAATTTCGCGGCCAATCATCAAGCCTTCTTTTTTGGTCAGCCGGTTGATTTCGCCAGTATCGCGCATCTTCTCCAGCCGTTCCAGTTCCTGGATCCGTTGGTAAATCGTCACCCAATTGGTGATCATCCCACCCAGCCAGCGTTCGGTTACATACGGCATACCACAGCGAACGGCTTCGTCCCGGATGGTTTCCTGTGCCTGGCGCTTGGTGCCAACAAACAGGATGGTTCCACCATCAGCAACCGTATCGCGGACGACATTGTAAGCAGCAGTCAGGTTTTTGACCGTTTGTTGCAGGTCAATGATGTGAATGCCGTTGCGCTCGGTAAAAATATACGGGCGCATGAGAGGATTCCACTTGTTGGTACGGTGACCAAAGTGCACCCCGCTTTCCAGCAGGGCTTTCATTGAAATTACAGCCATTCTATTCTCCTTGTGCGTTTTTCTTCCGCTTCCGTCATCCGGGACCCCCACTGCCGTGATCGGCAGCACGCAGGGCACCGTTGGGAAGCGTGTGGAATGTTCGCTGCACCTGCGGCGCAGCGGGGCAAGTATATCACAATCCCCCCAAATTCGTCCAGCAGTTTATCCATATCTCCCTTCAATGTATTCCTGTGTCCGACGGTCCTTGGGAGATAGGAACATCCGGTCTCGGGCGGCGTATTCCACCAACTCCCCCTGCAGAAAGAACGCCACCCAGTCTGCAACACGGGCTGCCTGTTGGATGCTGTGCGGGACAATGATGATTGTGTATTGTTCCTTCAAATCCTGCAGCAAATTTTCAATCCGGGCAGTGCTTACCGGATCCAATGCCGAGGTGGGTTCATCCAGCAGGATGACTTCCGGTTCCAATGCGAGGGCACGCGCCAGGCACAGACGCTGCTGTTGTCCGCCGGATATGGCGATGGCGGGATCGTTCAGACGGTCATGGACCTCATCCCACAATGCTGCCAGTCGCAGGGCTTTCTCCACGGCATCATCCAGGCGGCTTTTACTTCGTATCCCGGCTACTTCCAGTCCGTAACTGACATTCTGATAAATCGTCAGCGGCAGGGGAACCGGGCGTGAAAAAACAATTCCCATCTTTCGGCGCAGTTCAATCACGTTGGCGTCCGGATCATATATATTCCGCCCGTTCAGAAGAACTCTGCCGCTCATTTCAACCACATCCGCCAGGTCATTCAAGCGATTCAGTACCCGCAGCAAGGTGGATTTTCCACCACCCGCCGGTCCAATCAGAGCTGTAATGGATTGTTCCGGAATTTTTAAATTGATATTCTTAAGGCTTTCGGTGCCATCTGAATACCGGACAGACAGGTTTTCAATGACAATCTTGTCCACCTTGCCTCCTTACCATTGCCGGCGCGCCCGCGCCCTGGAGCGGATGACGGTGGCAACCAGGTTCATACCAAGCACAAATACCAGCAATACCAACACCGTCCCGTACTGAATCTGGATGGGCATACCCGGCACCTGGGTGGAAATTACAAAAATGTGGTAAGGTAAAGCCATGGTTGCATCCAGTGGAGAATGCGGCAACTGGGGCAGGAAAAAAGCCGCCCCGGTGAACATAATGGGAGCCGTCTCACCGGCTGCCCGTTCCAACCCCAGGATCACGCCGGTTAAGATCCCAGGCAGCGCCTGCGGAAGGACAATCCGCCAGGTGGTCTGCCAGCGCGTGGCACCCAGCGAAACACTAACCAACCGGAAAGAGGATGGCACGGAACGGAGCGCTTCCTCCGTGGTGCTGATGATGACCGGCAGTGTCATAATGGACAAGGTCAACGATGCCGCCAGCATGCTCGTTCCCAGGTTGAGAAACACAACAAACAATCCCAGCCCAAACAAACCATACACAACCGATGGTATTCCCGCAAGGTTGATGATTGCCAACCGGATCAAGCGCGTCCAGCGGTTTTCAGTTGCATATTCCGCAATGTAAATCCCCGCAGCAATGCCCAGTGGAACGGAGAAGAGTGCCGTGCCAAGCGTGAGAAAAAACGTCCCCACAATGGCAGGCATGATTCCGCCTTCCCGCATTCCGTTTCGGGGAACCTGGGTCAAAAATTCCCAAGAGATGACGGGGAGACCGCGGACAACGATATACACCACCACCGCCAGAATTGGCAGCACTGTCAACAGGCTCACAAGCCTCAGCGCATTAAAGCCAATGGTTTGTACCCGTTTTGGAGAGAGCGTTTTTCGAAGCCAGCCACCTGTCATCCCGTTTCTCCCGTCATGATAACAGCCGTTCCGAACGTTTCCTGGATTTCATGCTGACCGAGGATGCGGCAATATTAATCCCAAGCGAAAGCACAAACAGAATGATTCCAATAAAGAACAACACATGATAATGCGCTGACCCTTGAGCCACTTCCCCCATCTCACTGGCAACGGTTGCCGTCATGGTGCGAATCGGCATGATGATGGATTGCAGGCTGGTGGGCAGAACCGGTGCATTGCCGGTCACCATCATCACCGCCATGGTCTCTCCCAGCGCCCTGCCCACTCCCAGCATGATTGCCGTCAATACACCGGATCGCGCGGCGGGGAGCGTTACCCCCCAAATGGTCTGCCAGGGGGTGGCGCCAACAGCCAGGGCAGCCTGGCGGTAGGATTGCGGCACAGTGTTTAATGCATCTTCTGCAATGGACACAATGGTGGGAACAGCGATTAATCCCAACATGATTGAGCCGGTCAGTGCAGTCAGCCCCGTGGGAAGATTGAGAAACCGGCGTAAAAACGGAACAGCCACCAGGATTCCCAAAAATCCAAGAACAACCGAGGGCAGACCCGCAAGAATTTCCACCATCGGCTTGAGAATTTCCTTGATCCATGCCGGGGCAACTTCGGAAATATATACCGCCGTACCAATTCCCAATGGAATTGCAACCAGTGTGGCTCCCAGTGTCACCAGGATGGATCCACCGACCAACGGCAGGATGCCAAAATAATCCTCAATGGGATACCAGCGGGTTGAGAACAAGTCCTTCAGCGGAACATCCACCAGCGCCGGCAGCCCTTCGCGCATCAGGAAAAGAAAGATCAGCAGCACCATCAGGATGCTGGAGTATCCCGCAGCCTTGATGAGCAAATTAATTGGAGTCTCCCGGTTGACAGAAGGAAGTTTTAACCGCATCAGGGTTGCTCCGCTGCAAGTACCGGCACAAACCCCAGATCACTGACAATCTTCTGGGCGTCCGCTGACAGGATCCATTCCAGATAAGCCTGGATGGCTCCTTCCAGTTCTCCGGTCCGGGTATATAAATATAGATCGCGGGCAATTGGATATTCCAGTGAGTTGACTGTCTCAATCGAAGGCATCACAAACGGTCCGCCCGCCTCCCTGGAAATCGCCAGGACTTTCACGTCTTCAGTCACATACCCCAGTCCGTCATATCCAATTGCATTCGGATTATCCCTGACCTCGGCAATAATCCCCTCCGACGAGGGCATCAACAAGGTATCCGCCGAGAAGATGGAAGGATCATCCGCATTTCCCATGCGGACAACCTCTTCGAGGAAATACACATGCGTGCCGGAATTGGTTTCGCGGGATAGTTTGACAATTGGACGGTCATCTCCCCCCACCTGCGTCCAGTTGGTAATTTCACCCTTGTAGATTCCGGAAATTTGCTGCAGCGTAAGCTGCTGAATGGGATTGTCTGGATGCACAATGACAGCAATGGCATCGCGGGCAACCGTAAATTCCATCGGATCCATCCCGGCTGAGCGGGCAGCCTCCAGCTCCTCGGCTTTGATAGCCCGTGAGGCATTCGCAATATCCACCGTGCCATTGAGGAGTGCGGTCAAGCCGGTACCGGATCCCCCGCCGGTGACTGATATTCGCACCTCCGGGTGCAATTCCTGGTAGGCTTCCGCCCAGGCAAGTGCCAGGTTCACCATCGTATCGGAGCCTTTATTTTGGATATAAGCAGAAGACTGGGAGCCCGGGGAAGAGGAATTGGAATTCACCGGCGTACAGCCGCCCAACAGCAAAGCCATGCATGCCAGCAGGACAATTCGTCTCCAGGTCATTTCCTTCGAATTATAGCTGATATTTGAACCACAACAGCCTGTTCAGGTTGTGAATTTCCTCCGCTTTTTCGGATGTGATCATCATGGCAAATGGTGTCATTTCGCCCAAGACTTGTTATAATTTGGCGGCTGGATTGACAGGAGGAAGTTTACTTATGGAAATTGGAACCGTCCAACCGGTTGATATTGACGAACAAATGCGGACTGCATACTTGGACTATGCCATGAGCGTGATCGTGGCGCGCGCCCTGCCGGATGCAAGGGATGGCTTGAAGCCCGTCCACCGGCGGATCCTGTACGCCATGCAGGAATTGGGGATTCATCATAACTCCCCTTTCAAAAAATCCGCCCGCATTGTTGGTGAAGTGCTGGGGAAATATCATCCCCACGGCGATGTAGCAGTGTACGACGCCATGGCTCGCCTGTCCCAGGATTTTTCCATGCGCTACCCGCTGGTGGATGGACAGGGAAATTTTGGTTCCATTGATGGCGACGCTCCTGCAGCCATGCGCTATACCGAAGCCCGCCTGGCAGCGCTTGCCGGGGAAATGCTCCAGGATATCGATAAAAACACCGTTGATTTTCTGGATAATTTTGATGGCTCCCTGCAGGAACCTTCCGTCCTTCCAGCCCGCCTGCCCAACCTCCTGCTGAATGGGTCCTCGGGAATTGCTGTGGGCATGGCAACCAATATCCCGCCGCATAACTTGCGAGAAATTGCCGCCGCAGCAAACCACTTGATTGATAACTATGATCACATGGATGACATCAGTATTGATGACCTGATGCAATTTATCCCGGGTCCCGATTTCCCAACCGGCGGAATCATCGTTGGGCGGGAATCCATCCGCCAGGCATACACAACCGGTCGGGGTCGCCTGACTGTCCGGGCAATGGCTCACATAGAGGAAATCAAGGGCGGTCGTTATTCAATTGTCATTACCGAAATTCCCTTCCAGGTCAACAAAACCGGGTTGATCGAACGGATTGCCGACCTCGCCCGGGAGGGACGCCTTGATACCATCTCAGACCTGCGGGATGAATCTGACCGGCGTGGAATGAGCATTGTCATCGAACTCAAGCGCGGCGCCCAACCCCGCCAGGTATTGAACCAACTTTATAAGTTCACCCCTCTCCAGACCACTTTCAGCTTCCACATGCTGGCTCTGGTGGAAAACGAACCGCGCGTGCTCTCGCTGAAGCGTGCCCTCCAAATCTACATTGAGCACAGGCAGGTGGTCATCGCCCGCCGGTCCCAGTTTGAACTGGATAAAGCCCGCGCCCGTGCTCACATCCTGGATGGATTGTTAATTGCGCTTGCCCATCTCGATGACGTCATACAAACAATCCGTCAATCCCCCGATGCAGATACAGCGCGGGAACGGTTAATTACCCGCTTCAAACTGACCGAGGTGCAGGCGCAGGCAATTCTCGATATGCAGCTGCGTCGGCTCGCCGCTCTGGAACGGCAGAAAATTGAAGACGAGCATCGTGATTTAATGTCCCGGATTGCTTATTTGGAGGAATTGCTTGCCAACCCGGGTAAAATCCTGCAGGTAATTAAAAGCGACCTGGAGGATTTGGCGCAAAAGTATGGCGATGAACGCCGCACCCGACTGACAGCCGAGCCCCTGGAAGAAATCCGGGAGGAGGACCTGGTACCGGATGAGCCCATTCTCATCACCTTTACCCAGCGGGGTTACATCAAGCGGGTGGCAGCCAACCTGTACCGGACGCAAAGCCGGGGAGGACGCGGAGTCACCGGGCAAACCGTCAAGGAAGAGGATGAGATCCTGATGCTTATCCCTGCCCGCACCCTGGATACCATTCTATTTTTCTCCGACCAGGGGAAAGTCTATTCCGAAAAAGCTTACCAGCTGCCGGATGCCGGTCGAACCAGCACCGGAATTCCGATCGTGAATATATTGTCCCTCAACGCCGGTGAGCGGATCACTGCAGCAGTTCCAGTGCCCAATTTTGAAACTGCTGAATACTGCACCATGCTGACCCTGCATGGGCGAATGAAGCGGATTTCCCTTTCAGAATTCGTTTCCGTCCGCCCATCCGGCTTGATTGCCATCTCTCTCGACGATCATGATGAACTTGGCTGGGTGCGCCTCACCTCCGGCAAGGATGACCTGTTGTTGGTCACTGCCCAGGGACAGGCATTGCGCATCTCCGAGGAAGACATCCGCTCAATGGGTCGCCAGGCAGGCGGTGTTACCGGAATTAACCTGCGTTCCGGGGACGTGCTGGCATCGTTGGAGGTTGTCCAGCCAAATGGTTCGTTATTGATTGTTACGGAAAACGGTTACGGCAAACGGGTAAATCTGGTGGAATACCCCCAAAAAAGCCGCGCAACAGGTGGCGTGGTTACCATTGATCAAAAAAACATTAATAAAACCGGCAAAATTGTGGCTGCCCGCGTGGTGCAGGAATCTGATGAAGTAACCATGATATCCACAGCAGGAATTGTACTGCGGTTGAAAGTTAAAGAGATTGGGATGCTTGGGCGTGGCACCCGCGGGGTACGCCTGATGGACCTGTCAAAGACCGATACCGTTGCCTCGGTGGCGCGCATCCCTGCCACAGGCAATAGCAATGGCAATTGATCAGGGCAATACAACCTTCCCGGTTGCCAGGAGGCAAAGGCTTCCCAGCACCAAGACCATCACAAGAAGCAGGATGCTAATCACCAGCCTCTGTCCTGCAGTCATCCCCAGGAACGGGCGTCTTCTCCGGTTGGAGGGACCGCTGGCTGGTTTCTTCTCCGGCACTGGCGGCTCGTCCACCGGTTCGGATGCAATTTTTCGAAGATCTTCAAGCATGGTTTCCTCCAATCATCAGGCAGCCAGAGTCAACATCAGCTGACATAACCCTATTCTACTCGTAAATGGACATCGCCTGCAGGGATGGAACGGCTGGAACCCGGCGAAGTTTCCAGAAGCATATTCCCCTCGCGGTCAATTCCCACCAACACCCCGTCGAGCCTGCCACCGCCCGGGGAAAGAATCTGGACCCTTTCCTGTAGAAACGCAAGCCGCCTTTGCCAGGTTTCCAAAAAGTAACTGGTCCCCAGCCAGCCGCGCCAGGCAAATATTGCTTCCACAATGCCAGCCATGAGAGCCCAGCGGTTCACAGGTGCACCCGTTGCCAACTCAACACAGTCTGCCGGAAAGCTGACACTGTCGGCAGGTGGAATGGATTCCGGTGTCATATTGACCCCAATTCCCACCACAACTGCCTGCAGCTCCTCGCCAACCCAGATTGCCTCCGCCAGGATGCCGCAGACCTTCCGGCGTTGAATCAAGACATCGTTCGGCCACTTGATTTCCGCATGGATCCCCAACGCATCCAGGGCATCCGTAACTGCCAGTGCAGCCAGGGGAGAAAACAGGGGAAGATGAATTTTCTCCTGTTGTGTGGGGCGCAGCACCAAGCTGAACGCCAGTGCCGTTCCTGCAGGCGTCAACCATTGACGGTCCATCCTGCCTCTGCCACGTGTCTGTTTATTGGCGGCAACCAGTGCCCCGTCCGGAGCGCCATCCCCAACCCATGCCATTGCATCGTCATTTGTCGAACCCGTGACCTCATGATAACGGACAGCAGGAACAGGTAATCCGGCAAGGATACCGAGCAATTGATCCGAATCCATGCATTCATTTTACCCCAAGATATTTGCGAAACTGGCAAGTCGCATGCATCGTCCGGTCCGAAATCATGGTATGATATGCGCCATGGATGACAACCAGATTACCATTATTGAGGGACCTCCACCCGAATTTGATAAAGTGGAAGATGGCTGGGCGCTTGGACTGAACGAAAGCCCCATCCTTTACGATATTGCAGTCACTCACCTTCGCACATTCAACGGACCTGCCTTGGTGGAGCGGTGTCACCGCACCTGGCGCAAGGGTGACGTCATGTATCTATCCTATCGCAATCCCCTGGGCTTGGAAGAGAGCGCCCCCATCATGGCTGTCCGGTCGCTGGAAACCGATGATGGACACATCCTCCTGCTCTGGGTTCGGTTGGAAAATACGGAATCCGAAGAAACACCGGATCCCCCGGATCTGGATGACTGATACGACTTACAACAAAACCGCCCGTAAATTGGGCGGTTTTGTTGTATTATGCAATTCCAAAATTTTTCATCTATAATTAATACACTTTTCACAATCCACCACCCCATTCCATTGCCACCCACGGATTTGTGACATGGATTTCCTGTTCCCAATGGGAGAGAGTGTCATGATCAAAACATGTATGAAGCAGAATGTTATTTCAATCCCGGTGACAGCGACCATCCGGGAAGCCGCGGCTTTGGTTGTAAAACATCATATTGGGCTTTTACCGGTTATTGACCCCAATGGAAAACCGGTTGGCATCGTCCGGTTGAGTGACCTGCTATCATTGGAGTTACCCGACTTTTTTGACCTGCTACCCGACCTGGACTTTGTCCATGATTTTGGTGCAGTGGAAACCTCCCGACCATCCGCAGAGGAATTGGACCGCCCAATTACGCACTTAATCCAACCCGGGATTTTTGTGGAAGAAAGTTGCGGTCTGGTCCGGGCTTTTGCATTGATGATCAAGCATCATCTGTATGACCTGCCGGTCATTTCGAATGGGGGTGTGCTGGTTGGAATCGCCTCGCGGGTGGATATCGGTGCGGCAATCCTGTACAACTGGCAATCTGTGGATACTAACAGCCAATGATTGCCCAGCTTCTCAGTGCACTGATCTTCCTTGTCAGCCTCTGGTTGATTCTGAGTGAAAAAGTAAACCGGACAATCATTGGGCTGTTTGGTGCAGTATTAATGGTTACCTTGGGAAAGCTGCTGCATTTTTACGATGAACAACAGGTTGTGTCTGTGGTTGATTTCAACACCCTGGGCTTGTTGTTGGGAATGATGATCCTGGTGGCGTTGTTGGAACCAACCGGTTTCTTCCAATTCCTGGCTGTCTGGGCAGGGAGGCTTTCCCGAGGCAAACCCATTTTGCTTCTTGTCCTGCTTGGAACTATAACAACCCTGGTTTCCATGTTCCTCGATAATGTCACCACTGTGGTTTTGATTGCTCCAGTCACCATCTTGATTTGCGAAATCCTGGGCATCCAGCCAACTCCCTACCTGATCGCTGAAGCCTTGCTTTCCAATACAGGGGGGACAGCCACCCTGGTTGGAGATCCACCAAACATCTTGATTGCATCTGCTGCCGGGTTCACTTTTGTTGATTTTTTAACCCACTCCCTGCCCGTTGTGTTATTTACATGGCTGGCAGCTCTTTGGCTTCTGCGGCACCTGTTTCGGCATGAACTTGCGGTTCAACCGCCAAATGCCGGGGTTGTCCTGCAACTGAATCCCCGCGAGACACTTGATGATCCTGTTACCACCCGAAAGGTATTGATCATCCTGGGAGTTGCAATTGTGTTTTTCTTCTTTGAGGATGCACTGAAGATCAGCCCGGCATTTATTGCACTCAGCGCAGCAGCAGGAGCATTGCTCTGGATCCGTCCCGACATGCAGGATATTCTCAAACGGATTGAATGGAGTGTCCTGGTGTTCTTCGCATCCCTGTTCGTGATTGTTGGCGGTCTGGAGGCTTCGGGGGTCCTGGGATACATTGTTTCACAACTGGAATTACTAAAATCCATCCCCCCGGTCTTGTTTGGGTTAATCCTGCTCTGGTTTTCTGCTGGTTTGTCAGCGTTTGTGGATAATGTTCCCATCACCATTGCATTGATTCCGGTCCTGCAAGGCTTGGAGGCGCACGGTTTTAATATCCAGCCGCTCTGGTGGGCGCTTGCATTTGGGGCGGGTTTTGGCGGAAACGGTACCATCATCGGGTCTTCCGCTAATATTGTGGTGGCAAGCCTGTCCGAGCGCACCCGTTCCCCCATCACACCCCGGCTCTGGAACCGCCGCGGTTTGCCCGTCATGCTGCTCACTTGCACCGTCGCCAGCATCCTCTACCTGCTGCTCTTTCCACTGTTCCAACGATAACCCCATCCCCATCATTGTAATTCAGTCTTTGGGACTTGCAAAAAGACAAGGCGCCGGAGGGGAAATCCGGCGCCCATGCAAAGAGGAGGATCGAAGAAGTCTAATCCATTTGATTCGGTGCATTATCCACCGGTGGTGTGATCGCCGCATCTGCTGCCACTGGTTTTGTTACCGGGTGATGATGATCCTGCCGTTCCGCAATCTTAACCAGGAGGTACAGGATCTGACCCATCGCCGTAAGAACCAGTCCAGCCAGAAAACTCACCAGCCCGGTTCCAACGCCGGACATCATTGGGACAGCACGCTGAATGCGCCCCATGGGCAGGTCCAAATCACCGCGCAAGGCTATTCCATGGCTGACCATCAACGATACCGCGGCAACAAAACCGCCCACGATAACAAGAATACCGACAACAACCAGGATAATAGCAGTAATTTTCGCAAATGCTTTCATTGAATCTCCATTTCTCAATAATCATTTGTCCTATTATTTCATGAAATCATTCAGTAACCATTAAGATCTTGTAAATTCCCTGTAAATATCTTGAAACCACCTGCCAAAATCATCGTATACTGAACATGAAACATCAAATTGAGAGGTACCCCCATGAATCAGATCGTCCGCAGTAAAACTGACCGCATGATTGGCGGAGTGTGTGGTGGAATTGCCCACGTTTTGCGCATTGATCCTGTATTTGTCCGCCTCTTTTTTGTTCTGTTGGCAATTGGCGAGGGAATCGGCGTCCTGCTGTACCTGGTGCTCTGGCTCGTCATTCCGGAGGAATCCGCTCCTGCACAGATGAATTTTGGGGAGCGGGCACGGGATATGGGAGAGGAATTCCGCCAGGCAGCTTCCAATCCCCACCCTCACACTGCCCTGTATGTCGGCGGTGCGCTCATCCTGCTGGGTGCATATTACCTGCTGCGTACCTTTGATTTTCCCTGGCTGCAATGGATCAACCAGTCCACCATTCTTGCCTTCCTGCTGATTGTTGCCGGGATTGTGCTGCTCCTGCGGTTCCGGAAATAATCAGAAGTCAATTTCCTTCTCCACCCGGCGCAGGCTGCCATTTTCCACCAGCCAGAGCGTCCTGGCAAACCCTTCGATAAAATATCGGTCGTGCACCACAGCAAGAATGGTCCCGTCAAAGCCCGACAGTGCCTGTTCAAACCGCGCCCGGCTGGGAATATCCAGGTGATTGATTGGCTCATCCAGCATGAGAAAATTACATCCCCGCACCACCAGGACAGCCAGCATCAATCTTGCCCTCTCGCCAAAGGAGAGGTTCCCCACCGGGATGAAAACATCGTCCTGGGTGAACAGGTAGTAGGATAAAAACTGGCGCGCTTCTGTCTCAGCAAATCCAGTCTCCCGCTGGATGGTTTCCAGCGGATGATGGGCGGGGTTTAGATCTTCCTGTTCCTGGCGCATATACCCCAGGCGGACCCGCGTCCCCAGCCGCAAACTTCCAGCCAATGGTTCCACCAATCCAGCGATGGTTCGCAGAAGTGTGGTCTTGCCGCATCCATTGGGTCCAACAAGTGCAACCCGGTCGCCAAACCGCACCTGTTCGGAAATCCCCTTGATCAACACCCGGTCGCCATACCCGACAGACAGGTCACTCAATGTCAATACCGTTCGACCGGAGTCCGGGGTTTCACCAAAATCCACCTTCATCTGCCAGCTCCGCCCAGGGCGTTCCACCCTTCCCTCAGTACGCAAGTATTCCAGTCGGTTTTCCAGCGCCTTGGCGCGCCGCATGGTCTCCAGGCTGCGATTGGCAAAAAATGCTTTGGCAAACTTGTCACCGGTATCCGCCTTGCCGCCCTTGCGAAAATTTGCATTGGAACGCACCCGCCTGGCAGCAGCATCCAATCGTTTGATTTCTTCCTGTTGATCCTGGTATGCCTGCATCTGGCGCTCGCGTTCCGCCAGTTTTTGCTCCAGGTAAGCGGTATAGTTCCCGTCAAATGCCTGCAAGCGGTGTGTCTTGGAATCAATTTCCAGGATACCGGTTGCAATACGATCCAGGAAAGCGCGATCGTGTGAAACCACAAGCACAGCCTTTGGAAAACCCAAAAGCCAATCCTCCAACCAGGTCAGCATCTCCAGGTCAAGATGATTTGTTGGCTCATCCAACAGGAGTACATCCGGGTGGGAAAGCAGCACACCCGCCAGTGCCAGACGGGTCTTCTGCCCGCCGCTGAGATGTGTCACAGGCATATCCTGGTCGAGATTTGCCAAACCCAACCCCGCCAGGATGGTTTGAACCCGCCCGGCATTTTCCACGGCGGATTCCATCCGCGTCAGCAAATGGTCATATTGATCCTGCAAATCGATGGTATCCGGATCATTCGCAAGGGCGGTTGCCAGTTGTTCCAGTTCAGCAGACAGCAAGCCGATATTTCCAACCATGGAATCCAGGTATCTGCCAATGGTTTCATCGGGTTTAAATATATCTCCTTGAGCCAGGTACCCAACTCGCGCCCTGGCAGGGCTCAGGTGAAATCCGCCTGAATCGGGAATTTCTTCACCCACAAGGATTCGCAAGAGCGTGGTTTTGCCGCAGCCGTTGGGTCCAACCAGTGCCAGCCTTTCCCCCGGGTTGAGGTTGAAAGTCACCTCCTGCAGGACCGGTTCAATTCCAAATTTTTTCGAGATTTGTGTAACTGTAAGCATCCATCCACCTATTCTTTAAAAACAAAAACCGGAGGCATCCACACCTCCAGCCGGAAACAAAAAATCCGCCTTCGTTTGTCGTGAAAGCCTGATGTGTTGATTTTAAAGTTGGTTGATATGCATGGACCTGCTCCTGGAATCTCCGGACAGGAACAAGTATACCATACCGGTCAGGATACCCACCCGGTTTACAATGCCAATATTTTTATCTGACCGATTCACTGCTGCAATGCCTGCCGGATATACTCCTGTAGCAGGGCAATCTCCTCTTTGCGGTCCTTCAGCATGTTTTTGTATTCAAAGCGATCCGTTTCCCGGATTTCCACGCGCAAATCGGTGAGACAACATTCCAATATGTCCAGAAGCAGGCTGCATTGTTCGGGGGTCAATTCCAATCGCACCATGCCAACCTCCCCGGGGCGGATCTCAATCCCGGACAAAGGTCAGCAGGCGCATTCCAGTCTGCAATGTACGTCCGGTGATCCACCCCTCAATTCATTCCGTATCATCACCTGACCTTAAAAATCAATATAACAGATTTTTCAACCAGTTACAATAAGTTTCCCGATATAAAAAGCAGAGCCGGTTCGCAGTGAACCGGCTTGATACTGTACTTTCCCAACCACAAATGTACTATCGCAGGAAGAACGACAGGACGATCAGGATAACGAAGAAAGAACCAGCCAATATGCCAATCCGCTTTAAATCGCGGATCACATAATCATAATTCGGGTTGAACTCGCCTGTACTGGTGCGGGAGGATGAAGCTGCAGGGCGAACTGCCTGTGCAGTCTCAGTGGTGCCATTGGAAACCTGTCGTTTGTATTTTTTTGCCATATCCGATTTATCTCCTAAAATGATCTCTATTTTACCGCTAATTCTTCAATTTGGCAGTCACAACTATGCGCTGAGTATCCACCATAAAGGGATAACAGGAAATCAGGGTCACAATTGGGTCTGCTGTTGATGCCATCACTTCCACATCCAGCGGACCTACAATCTGGGTTTGTTCCACAATATATACATAGGATTTTTGGTTGGTGTAAACAACCACCTCGTCCCCCGGAACCAGCTTATCCAAATGCCGGAAAATTTGACCATACACATCATTATGTGCTGAAAGCACCATATTCCCATTCTGACCCGGGTTGGCAGAGCCAATATGCTGTCCCACACCCTTCTTCAATTGCTCATCAAGGTCGCCCTGGACAATCGGCGCGTCCACATCGATGACCGGAATTTGGATGCGTTGGGCATGTTCTGGGCTGCTGGTTGGTGTGGGAAGAGCAGCAAGGCTGGCTGCAATTGGGCGAAGATGTTCCGGAATCTCCGCCTCGTTGGGTTGGACAACGTCGGAACCGGTCGGTGGTAAATGTCCGGAAGGAAGCACCACCGCCATAATCATGGGGGTCGGTGTTAATGTGGGCTGCTGTAATGCAGATGAAACCTGCTGGTTCAGATCCCTCAATACATTCATTCCATTTAGTAAAATCACCACCAGCCCAATAACCGCAGCAACTTCCACAAGGACCAGCAGGGAATTCATGAAACCACGCCGCGGTTTGGGTCTTTCATCAGCAACCGGTTCACCATCTGTTGTTGTTTCGCTGCGCAAGGAACTCAAGGAGGGTGCTTGTGGCTCTGGTTCCACGGCAATGATCCGCCCCGTTTTGCGATACGCCTCCAGGCGCGCGCTTCGTTCCGCCCTGCGCCGGTCAATCAGCAATTGGCGAAGTTCATCCACGGTCAGGTCATTCACAGATCGTTTGCGTGCCACAGGTTTCCTATCTGCTCCGGGTTCGGTTATTTCACCGTGATTATACCCGATTGGGACCTAAACCCGGTTTTATCCGGCAGGTGTTGAACGGCTTCCCTTGCGCTTTGGATTGGCGCGTCTGGGAAGGGAATGCTTCCGGGTGGATTTTCCTGCATTAGGCGCAAGAATAAGACTGAGTTGGTTCAACGCCCGGGGATCATATTCCCGCCTGCCACAAACATCACAAACCCACGCGGGAAAATCCGGCACCGTGATCAACTGATCGCCCAGCCATGTGAAATAGGTCACATGCTGGGAATGCATCTGCCCTGCCGGACAGTTACCGCATGGAATATAGGCGGGTGAACCGAAAATGGGAAAGCGGTCACTCATGCAATGCCTCGGTGATAATCTTCACGCCGGAACTGGTTCCAAGCCGGTTGGCACCAGCCTGCAGCATTGTCCGGGCATCGGCAAGGGACCGAACCCCGCCGGAAGCCTTGACGCCCACCCGGCTGGGGCTGCCAACCACGCGGCGCATCAGTTCCACGTCTTCCACTGTAGCACCGCCCGTGCTGAAACCGGTGGATGTCTTGACAAAATCCGCACCTGCTTCCACCGCAAGCAAGCTCGCCAGGATTTTCTCTCCCCGCGTCAGTAGACAGGTCTCCAGGATCACTTTCAGCAAGCCACCGCCGGCATGAACTGCCCTCGCCAATGCAGAAATGTCTTCCATCACTTCAGCAGCCATGCCTGCCTTTAGCAAGCCAATGGATAAAACCATGTCAATCTCAATTGCGCCTTCCCCAATGGCACGCTCTGCTTCAAACACCTTGGTTGCCGTTGGCACCGCGCCCAGCGGAAATCCCACCACCGTACAAACAGCAACCGGGCTGCCCTTCAGAAAATTTGCTGCCCTGGACACGTGAATAGGATTGATGCACACCGCACCAAATGAATATTCCAGTGCTTCGGCACAAAGCCTTTCAATTGCTTCGGGGGTGGCTTCAGGCTTTAGCAGCGTGTGATCAATCATTTTTGCCAGGGATTCAAGACCCTGGGCTCCATCCTCCGGGAAGGGTGGCAGTTCGTTCTCAAACATTTTTTGGCGGACAAGGATATCACTGATGGAGTTCATTGTGTACTCGCTGCATTGACAATATTGGGGTGCCGGAGAATTTTTGCTTCAGAAAGCGGCCAGTAAATCACCAAAGCCCGTCCAACCACGTTCTCCACCGGCACCATCCCCCATGTATGGGAATCCGAAGATTGATTGCGGTTATCTCCCAGCACAAAGATGGAGCCTTCCGGTACAGTCCAGGTACCCTGATAGTTGGGGGGAGCAGATATGTAGTCCTCGGTAAGCGGATATCCATTAACTGACACCACCCCATCCTCCACGGTAATTTCATCACCGGGAATGCCCATCACCCGCTTGATGTAATCCTCATTCGGATTCAGCGGGTAATGGAAGATGACAATATCACCATGATCAAAATCTCCCAATTTATACGCCAGCTTGTTCACCAAAAGAAATTCACCGGGTTTCAGCGTGGGCAGCATGGATATATTTTCCACCCGAACCCGCCCAATAAATGCATCAATCACGAAATACAACACCACTGCCAGCAGCAGGGTTTGAATGATTTCAAGAAACAGGGATTTAAATCCCCGACTCTTGGGTTCTTCAACGGGTTTCTCTTCCAATTCCACTGAACGATATTGCTCCAAACCATCCTCCCGGGATTAAGACCTTGTGTGGGATTATAGTCCTCACAAATGGGAAAGACAAGCCCCAGTTACTTGTCAACCCTGCGTAAAAGCGCTCCGCAAACCCGGCAGAAGTGATCACCCACTTCAGCGCGCTTCCCGCATTCATGGCAATAGACAATCTCTTTATTTTCCGATTTGCGGGATGGCTTATGACGCCGGTAAATTTCCTTTTGTTCTGCCCGGGCATTTCGCCACCATACCCACCAGCCAACCCCAAGTACCAGGGCAATTAAACCCAAAATCCCAAACGCCCAGGGGAGAAAGGAACGGATATCAAACTGACCAGGAATATTTTCTAATGGGGCTGCAGGTTCCACGGGCTGGGATTGAAAGCTGAGTTCCTGATCCGGTTTTTCATACTGGATGGTCATTCGGTATTCAGAACCTGCCTTGATGGAGCCGACCTGTCTTTCATAGTAAGTCAATCCATCTTCACCCAACAGGCTGTTGCCAAGGGGAGGTTGGATGGCAACCCGGCTGGAATGGATGGGCGCCTGGACGGAGAAGGACAGGCTGCGCACTTCCATATCCCCGGGCCAGATGTAAGTGATTTCCCGCTTTGGCTGATCCTGGTTAATTACAGGATCATAGTATTCCACCTGGAGAAGGTTGGAGGGGGTGGTCAATGTGATCCATGCCCAGTCACCCTCCGGGCGGTACTGGTAGTCCAACAGGTACGGCATCTCATCTTCCAGGTAATACGCCACATTGTATGGTCTTCCAGCGCTTCGCGGGATGCGCAGGGCAACCTGGGCAGGAATGACGGTATTGGTATCCAGCACAATGCGGTAAATCACCAGCACTTCCGGCTGATCATATTCCGGCCAAATGTTGACCAGCAGGCTGTCAATCACCGGCTGATTCTCCACCTGGGCAAACCCAACCAGCCCCGGAACAATCGCCAGCAAGATTAAAATGAAAACCAAGCGAGCTAAATGGTTAATTTTCATACATCGATTATATTACCATAGAAGTCCCGCCATAATTTAACAAGCAGATTGCGATGCATTGTTGCTGACGTATTATAATTAGAAAAGTGCAGACGCATTGTGGGATCCAGGCTTGGCACAAATAATCTAAGGAACAATCCTTCCTGAATCCCCCGGATTATCTGATTGAAAGGAATTCCTCATGGCATCTTCCAACTTCTACATTGGGCGGCTGTTTGATCTTGCTTCCGGCAAGCTGCAGGAACAAAATGTTGAACTGGACCCTTCCAACCTGACCACTCACGCCATCATCACCGGTATGACCGGTTCGGGTAAAACCGGTCTGGGTGTCATCCTTCTCGAGGAGGCAGCCCTCCATAATATCCCGGCAATTATCCTGGACCCCAAGGGTGATCTGACCAACCTGGTGCTGCACTTCCCGGATTTTCTTCCAACCGATTTTGAACCCTGGCTGGACCCCGAATCTGCCCGGCGGCTGGGGAAGCCATTGGAGGAAGTTGCGGCAGAAACCGCCACCCGCTGGAAGGATGGACTGGCTTCCTGGGGATTGGGATCGGAAAACGTGCGCGAGCTGGCAAAAAGTGCCCAATACACGATCTTCACGCCCGGTTCATCCTCCGGAAAATCAGTCAACATCCTTTCCTCATTTGCCAAGCCGGATCAGTTGTGGGATCCCAACCGGGAAACCCTGCGGGAAAAAATCGCCACCATTGTCACTGCCCTGCTCAACCTGGTAGGCGTGAAGGATATTGACCCCCTCCGTTCCCGGGAGCATATCCTGCTCTGCAACCTGTTGGAAAATGCCTGGAGCCAGGGTCGTTCGCTGGACCTGACGGAATTAATCCTGGAAGTCCAAAACCCGCCATTTGACCGGCTGGGAGCCTTCCCGTTGGATAATTTCTTCCCTCCAAAGGACCGGTTTGACCTGGCGATGCTGCTCAATAGCTTCCTTGCCTCCCCCTCCTTCCAGTCATGGCTGGAAGGGCAGCCGCTGGACATCGGCAGCCTTCTTTATACGGAAGACAATCGCCCGCGCCACTCCATTTTTTATACAGCGCACCTGAGCGAAAACGAGCGGATGTTCTTTACCACCCTGCTGTTTGCCTCCATCGAATCTTGGATGCGCGCCCAGCGCGGCACCAGCGGGTTGCGCCTGTTGATTTATTTTGACGAAATCATGGGATACCTGCCGCCGGTTGCCAATCCCCCCTCACGGGTGGTAATGCTGCGCATGTTGAAGCAGGCGCGTGCCTTCGGCGTGGGAATTGTCCTGTCCACCCAGAACCCGGTGGATGTGGACTATAAAGCCCTATCCAATGCCGGTATCTGGATGATCGGTCGTCTGCAAACCCAACAGGATAAGGACCGCCTGCTGGATGGTCTGCGGGTTGCCAGTGGAACAGTGGACCCGGCTGAGTATGACCGCCTGATTTCATCACTCGGCAAACGAACATTTGTATTTCACAATGTGCACAAGCCCCAGCCGGTGATATTCCAAACGCGCTACACAATGAATTATCTTGCCGGTCCATTGATGCGAACCGAAATTCCCCAGTTGAACCAGCTGGCAGGGGTTGCCGATACGCCAACCTTATCCCAGGCTGCCGCTCCTGCTGCCGAACCAGGCACGTCATCTGCACCCCAGACCCTCACTCCCAGGGTGGATGCGGCACCCGGTTTAAGCGGCAAGCCATCCGTACCCGCCGGAGTCAGTGAAATCATACTCCCCGCGGATTTGACTGTTGGGCAGGCTGTCGAAGCTGCCCGGGTTCAGCTTGCCGGAGCCGTTGAGCCGGAAGGAATTCTCTACCGACCCACCCTGCTTGCCCAGGCGGAAATCCGCTACCTGGCACGTAAGTACAACCTGGAACACATCCGCCAGCTGGCTGTTTTGTTAACCGACCCCGGTACAGGTTTGGTTCGCTGGGAGGATTTTACCTGCAAACCCATCCCGCCAACTGCCTTTGCCTCGCAAACCCTCCCCGGCAGCCGGTTTGAGACCCTTCCCAACTGGCTTTCGGATGCAAAACGGGTAAAAACCTACGAAAGTGATTTCACCGATTGGGTTTACCGCACCGGGACAATCCGCCTGCGGGCAAACGAAGCACTGGGCGTCTATGCATCCCCCGAAACCAGCCCCGAGGAATTCCGTAAAATGTGCCATGATGCAGTTGGGAAAGCCATGCAAGCCGACCTGGATAAGATTGAAACCACCCACAAACAAAAGCTGGCAGCTTTGCAATCCAAGATTAAGAGACAATCGATGGAAGTGGAGAGCCAGGAAAAAGAGTTAAACCAGCGCCGTCTTGAGGAGGCTGGTGCAGGTGGCGAATTTCTGCTCAGCGTGTTTGGCGGACGAAAGCGCAGCCTTTCCACCAACCTGACCAAGCGCCGCCTGACCGCCCAGGCAAAACAGGACCTGGAACAGGAACTGGCGGAACTGGAAGAACTGGAAGCCCAACTTAAAAAGATAGAGGAAGAAAACGCCCTTGCTGTGGAAGAAGCCCAAAAGCGCTGGCAGGAAATTGCCGATCAGGAATCTGAAATTCCTGTCACTCCATATAAAAAGGATATTTACCTGCAAGTGTTCAGCATTGCCTGGCTGCCCCATTACCTGGTTCGAGTGGGAGGCGCACTGCGGGAAATTCCCGCTACTTCGCAGGCAGTTTAATCAGGTCATTTCCTGCCTGCCGGAAAGCGCCCTGAGCAGGGTGTTCTGATCGGCATATTCCAGGTCACCGCCAACGGGTAATCCCCGTGCCAGGCGCGTGATTCGCACACCCAGCGGGGTTAATTGCTGCCGCAAATACAACGCCGTGGCATCCCCCTCCATACTCGGGTTGGTCGCGATAATCACTTCGGTCACCCTGCCGGATTTGACACGCTCAACCAGTGGAGCAATTTTCAGATCTTCGGGTCCCACCCCTTCGATGGGGGAAAGAACACCGTGCAAAACATGGTACTTCCCATAAAAACCCGATGTGCGTTCCAGCGCCAGGACATCCAACGGTTCCTCCACCACGCAGATTACCCCCTCATCGCGGCGGTCATTGGCGCAGATTTCACATACCGGCTGATTTGCCAGGGTAATATTGAAGCAGACTTGGCACTGCCCGGTGGCGGATTTTAAGTGCAGCAATGCCTCTGCCAGCAGTTGAGAAGCTTCATCGGGTGCACGCAGCAGGTAAAAAGTCAACCGTGAGGCAGACTTGGGACCAATCCCCGGCAGCCGCTCAAAAGCCGTGATCAGATTCTGGACCGGTTCCGGCAACAGAGCCATGGGAACCGTTTCTGTTAAAACAAGCCCGGCAAACCGCTTGTCAGCGGACCCAGGCGCTCTTCTGATAAGCGGCGGGACTGTTCCAACGCCAGGTTGACTGCCGAGAGAACCAGATCCTGCAGCATTTCCGCATCGGCATCCTTTAACACTTCCGGATCAATCTCAACCGATTTACAGACCTGGTCGCCGGTCATGGTCACCTTGATGACTCCGCCACCCACACTGGCGGTAACCGTCTCTTCCGCAAGCTTTGCCTGGGCTTCCGCCATTTGCTCCTGCAGGCGTTGAATTTGAGCCATCATGCCGCCGCCCCCGGCTGCACCCCGTCCTGCGGGTCGATTATATCCTTTAGCCATTCCATTCTCCTTTAATCACGATGTACAATCTGACCACCCAAATCCAGGGCAGTGCCAACCATCCCATCCGGGTCATCCAGGTCTGCGTGCAATCCCCCGCCCCGGGTGGTGGCAACAACACATTGGATGGGCATGTCAACCTGTAAAATCTGCCGGATCGCCTGGCGGGTAATATCCAGGTTGTCCGCAGTATCCATTTTTGAACGGACCACCTCGCTGGCAAAGCTCAGCACCAGCACCTGATCCTTATAGGTTACCGTCTTCACCGAGTTCAACAATGCCTGGGTAGCCGGGCGGGTTTTCTTCACAATTGCCTTGATATCATCCCAGCGCTGCAGGATCACCTGGAGCGTGACAGCCCCTCCAGCAACAGCCGGGGCAGGGTCTGCCGGTATTGAAACAGCCGGTGCCGATTCCTCAGTTGGCGATTGTGCCTGCTCCACCAGTGCGGGTTCCGTTTCCGGGTCTGGCTCCTGCCTGGCGGTTCTGTGGTGTGATTTTGCCGTGTGGGGCTGCGCAACAGCAACCTCCACCGGGACCGGGGTTTGGTCCGCCACTTCCCCGGCAGGAACTGAATGGTATTGAATCGCTTCTCCCAACGCCAGTTCCAGCAGCAGTGCCGGCTGCCAGCCGCTGTGTTTTTCGGTTGCCGCATTGTTAAAAAGACGCAGCGCTTCCAACAGGTGCCCCCGGTCAAACCGTTCCGCCTGATCGGAGAGGCGCGCCAGCATGTCCCGCGTGGCATCCACCTGGCGGGCATTCCCGGAAGCAATTAACAGGATATTGCGCAGGTGATCCACCACCTGGCGGGCAAATTGACGCGGGTCAGTGCCCATATCCAGGGCTTTGTGGATGCAGTCCAGTCCAAGCGCCATGTTCCGATCCATGATGGCATTCACCAACTCCACAGCCGATTCGCTGGGAGCAGTCCCAAGTACAGACTGGGCTACCTCAATGGTGATTCTATCCCCGGTGGATGCCAGCTGGTCCAACAATGATACTGCATCCCGCATGCTCCCAGTTGCCTGGCGGGCAATCATTACCAGGGCATCATCATCCGCCAGAAGGTTTTCCTCCTTCACGATTTTTTGCAGATACCGGACAATCTCCATGACCGGAATCCGCCGGAATTCGTGCCGCTGGCAGCGGGAAAGCACCGTGGCTGGAATTTTGTGAACCTCGGTGGTGGCAAGAATGAAGATGGCGTGTTCCGGCGGTTCTTCCAGGGTTTTTAACAGGGCATTAAATGCCGCCGTGGACAGCATGTGGACTTCGTCAATAATATAAACCTTGTAGGTTCCTTGCGTGGGTCGGAAATTAATCTTTTCCCGCAAATCCCGCACATCATCCACGCTGGTATTGGAAGCGGCATCAATTTCAATGAGGTCTAAAAACCTGCCCTCATTGACAGCAATGCAAAACGCACAATGATCACAGGGTCTGCTCTGCAAATCCTCCGCCTGGCAATTGACAGCCTTGGCAAGCAGCCGGGCAGTGGTTGTCTTCCCCGTCCCGCGAGGACCTGCAAATAAGTAAGCATGCCCCACCCGCCCACTGCGGATGGCATTCTGCAGGGTGTGAACCACATGTTCCTGTCCAACCACTTCCTCCCAAAGATGGGGACGCCACTTTCGGTAAAATGCCTGTGTCATGATCTCCCGTATGTTTCCAGAACGTTCAGGGTAACTGCGCTCTTGTACGCACATTCCCGGCTGAATCAATAACCGTCACCGTCTCACCGGATTCCCAGACCGGTGCGGTCAGCCCCCAATATAAATCAGGCAGTGTATTCCGTCCAGCCCCGCTGTGCAGGCGGATGGTTCCCCCCTGCAACAGCAGTTCGGGAAATTGATATAGATTGCCATCCTCATCAGTCACCTGCCAGCCTGCCAGCCAGACATCCCCTTCCCCCACCCTTTCCAGAACCAGGGTCTCCAAGGATAATTCTCCCATGCCTGTCACGCTTTTCACCTCCAGCACCACCTGGTCCAACGGGGGAAGGGTTGGGGTGGGAATGGATTCCGCTGAAGATGGGTTGAGTCCAGGATTCACGCCAACCGGCAGCCCGAGTTCCTTCAACAAGGCTTCCTGCTGCGGTTTAATCCATGCCAGCCAGAGAATTGCCACCGTGGCAATGGTCACCAGGATATTCAATAACAGAAAGAGGACGGATCTTGGAAACTGCTTCATGGGTTACCTCCTTGAATCATAGCACGGAATGAGGAAAATGGGTAAAATTTTAAAATCACCATGCACCTGATACTTGATGGACATAATCTGATCCCAAAAATACCCGGCATGCGGCTCAGCAACCTGGATGATGAAATGGAGTTAATCCGGATGTTGCAAGTTTACTGCCGTCTTCACCACGACACGGCGACTGTATTTTTTGATGGAGCTCCGGCAAACCAGGCGGGAACGCGCCGGTATCACCCGGTTACAGCCGTTTTTGTCCGGCTTGGTCAAACCGCCGATGACGCGATTGCATCCCACCTGCACACCCTGGGAAAGCGGGCAAAAAACATCACCGTAATTTCCTCCGACCGCAGGGTGCAGAATGATGCCCGGGCGGTGCATGCTGCTGTTATCTCCTCGGACGTATTTGCGGGGAAACTGATCGAGGGAATCCGAACGGAGCCACCCACCCATGCGGGCAAGGATGAGAGCAATCCAGATATTGATGAGTGGCTCCGTCTCTTCAACGAGGGCAGGAAAAATGATCCGCCGGATTGAGATTGAATTCTAAAGTCAATTTAATGTTAATTTGATAATTTTGATGTATATTATCCACATGACACCTACTTTACTGGTTGACTCAGGTGTCTCATCCGGTGACGGTTCATCTGTCAGACGGGTGGAGTTCCCTCCCTGATGATCGCCATGCATGTCCCCCCCATGCCTGGCGATCTTTATTTCCCAAAATTAGAAATTTAATTCGTTTGTAATTCACCTGAAATAATGCTATAGTGTAATTGCATGAGCATCCTTCACAATTGAGTGTGGATTTTCCACCCAATGTCCAGGTGATTTTCCCCGCCATGGACAGACCCGGAACCCAACAGAGGTCCGATCAATACTTTTGGTGCGCCGCGAAGACGGCTCCTGCCCTGGGTAGGACTGACACCGGATTGAAAATGGTCAAATCAATAAAGGATGCTCATGCTCCTTTTTAATTGAAGGGCATGGACAATTCCGGGATTCCTGCACTATAATTAGTGCGCCCGCCCCAGTAGCTCAAATGGACAGAGCAAGGCACTCCTAACGCCTAGGTTGGGGGTTCAATTCCCTCCTGGGGCACTCACCTCAAGATTGCCGATATCGTGAATCAATGATCATGTTCTCCTTGTCCGTGAGGATGAGGAGGTTTTTGTTCTATACTTCAACAAGCCGGTGCTGCTGAAAATCAAATCCAAACCATCCGAAGGCAATTAACCCCGGGATTTCCGCCGGTAAATTTGCAAATCCACCTGCGCCAGCAAGCCCGGCCATTCCCGGATCATCTGGCGGGTTTTCTGGCGGGCTTCCTCCTTCAGCCGCTCGTCGTGCCAGTCATACAGCAGATCGTGCACCATCCCCTCCCTGTTCCGCACCGGTCCTGGTTTCCAACCCTGCCGGATGCGTTCTGCCATCCAATCCTCGTGTTCCAGCCGGGCAAGCCTTTCCAGTTCTGATTCACTCCAACCATTGGCGGAATCCAAAATCAATAATTCATCATTAAAAGCGAAACAGGAATTCTCCACACAGTCCAGCGGCTCAATCCCGTACCCCTCGCTCCATAAACGCCTGCCAATCGATCGTGCCTGCCGGCGGTTATCCTCTTTGTACTTTTCCGCCAGCCCCGCCCGTCCCGGCTGCGGGTACCAGGGCGCCATTTCGGCATCCTCCAGGCTGCGACCATTTTGAGCTTCGCTTTTCTGGAATGCCTGGTGGATGGCAATTGCCAGGTCTTCATAAATACCTTCGCCAAGGATGTGCATACGGCAGGTCTGGTCCAGTAAACCGAAAACCAGCAGGCTGGAATCTTCCATTTCCCCCCTGTCCAATTCTTCATCCCGCCGCCAGCCAATGCTTTTTGCCAGCCCATTATACTGGTTCAGCATGACCACAATGGGGATGCCATATCGCCGGGAACGCTGTTGGAGAAGGAACGCCACCGTCAAAGCTGTTGTATCATCATCCAGGCAGATATAAAATTTTCCAATTTCATCCATCTCAGACTGTCCAAATGGCGGCCATTGCTGCAAAAACCCGGGAGATTGGATATCCAGGTCGTAGGTCATGATCTCACAGGTCTGCTCCAGGAATGGATACTCCATCTTAAGCATCTCCAGCCGTTGACTTGCCTGGGTATCCAGCAGTGAAATCCGCAGTTTTGGAGCGTTCCGGGCTGCCCTGGCACGCCACAGACGCTCCGCCCGCACCACCAGGCTTTCACCCAGCTGTCCCAGCCCAAGGATGACCACATGCGGGGGACGGTCTTCCGGGAGGAATTTCCCAAATGCATCCCGGCTCAGCAGCAGACGGGCACCACTGTCGTAAATATTAAAAAATTCCAGTTGAAAGTATTCACTTGTCTGCGTGGTAATTGCCTGCCCCATCAGGTAATGGCAGAGGTAGCGGTTCATGACATGGGCAAAGCACTTCAACGTCCGCCCGGGCGTTGCCAACCTGCCAGCCTGGAAGGCAATATCCGAATTGATTCCATCCGATTCACAGGCGGCAATTACTGTATCTGCCAGTTGCACCCTTGCCCGGCGCAAGACTGCCGGGTCTGTGGGGTTGCCAACAAGGACAACCGCCCCCAAGTCCCTGGCGGGGGCAATATTTTTGTGATCCCCATCAGGCTCAATGATGATCACCCGCCTGCCAGCTTCCATCAACCGGATGGCAAGCAGGTAGCCAATCGCATCCAACCCACAGATCACATCATGATCCCGATAGGTCAGCATTGCCCAAAACTGCCGGTATCGCTCATAGAATACCAGTACCAACGCGCCAACAGCAGCATAGCCTGCAACCAGGGGAGCCAGGAAGCGCGCCACCTCCAGTTCCCACGGGATGGGAGTTGCCAGATATCCGGATTGACCAATAAATAACTGCAAGGTCAGGTAGATGCGGTCCCATCCCGAAAGATCATAACCGCCCACTGCGCCCAATTTGGAAAATCCAAGGTACCCAAACACCAGGCTGATGATTGTTCCGGTGATCAACAGCACCACTCCAAACCGCCGGACGATCCACTTTTCCATCTGCCGCAATCCCTGGCTCATCAGGTGCACTCCTTGTTAAAAGAATGGTTCAGGATCATTCCACATCCGCCCGCACCAACCGGAACCCCAACGCCACAATGGTCTTGATGGTTTGCATGGCAATGACCCTGTCAAAATCCTTCTCCACCTCGGGTAATTCCTCGTAAGGAACCAGGCAGGGATGTTCCTTGCGGTCATCGTTCCTTTCCGGTCCCCAGCGCCAACCTTCAGCAAGGCGGGTTTGCGCCCACACCTCGTGGGCATTCCGCGCCAACAACTCAGTCAGTTCATTCACCGCATCCGGTAACACCACGTGGGATGTGTCAATTGGAGCCGGATTATACTCGTCTTCGTTGTGCATCCTGTTGCCTTCTTTCCGGGATTGTAATTCTGTGTAGAAAATTATACACTTCCCGCCTGCAACAGACCACTTGTTTTCAATCCCATTGTTTGCCGTATAATACAGTCATCCGCCAGACAGGAAACCACCTTGAAAACACGACCATCCACACAAACCATTCTTGCCTTGCTTGGCTTGACATCAGCAGCAGCCCTGTCGGTTGGCATCATCTGGCAATTCCTGGTTCAACCCGCATTGTTGAGTGAATATATATCCAAGCCTCTCCTCAGCCTCTGGCATATTCAAAAATCCGTCCCGGATATTCAAACCCGGATGATCTTTGGTTTCATTGCCCTGGGTTTATTGAACGGCGCTGGTTGGTGGTTTATTCGAAAAGTACCCAAAGCCTGGGGCTGGATCCTGCTTGTCCTGGGCGGACTGGGTTCCGCAGCAGCACTACTCTGGATGTATCCGTATGGGGCATCCGACATTTTTGATTACATCGTCCGCGGCAGAATTTCTGGTGTCTATTCGGGCAACCCTTTCATCAACCTTCCGGCGGAATATCCCAATGACCCCTTCTATAACTATATGTGGTGGCATGATGCCCCCACTGCATACGGTCCTCTATGGGAACTGCTGGCTGGCTTGTCTGCCCGGCTGGCTGGAGATGGCATCATTGCCAATGTGATTGCTTTTAAATGCCTCTCCGGCGTTTTTTGGATTGGCAGCACCGCTGTGGTTGCACGCATTCTGCATCGGTCCAATCCAAGCCAGGTGCTGCCCCGCACCCTGCTGTTTGCCTGGAATCCCATTCTGCTTTATGAGACTTTCGGCAATGGTCACAATGACATTGTGATGGTGTTCTTTATTCTGCTGGCATGCTGGGCATTCCTGGAAAACAAGCTCCTGCCGGGCTTTCTTGCACTGACGGGCGGAGTGCTGGTTAAGTTTGTGCCGGGACTATTGCTCCCCGCTGCACTGGCTTTCTCCTGGCGAAGCCTCACCGGTACCCGGTCCCGGGTGCGGTTCACCTTGCTGGCAGGAATGGCATGCGCTGCATTGGTTGCCGCCACCTATGCGCCTTTTTTCAGCGGTTTTCAAAATTTTTACCTTGCCCACCAGCAGACATTATTCACAACATCCCTCCCAGCTGTTACATATCAATTGCTAAAAGGCTGGCTCGGTGGATATGCCTCCCCATACGTTTCATTGGGGGCATGGATCCTGACTGCCATATGGGTCTTCTGGCAGGCATTCCGGCTTTGGAAACAACCCGAAATTGGTTTCCCGCAAACCGCCTTTCACTCATTGTACTTTTTCCTGCTGGTCACCATCACATGGTTCCAGCCGTGGTACACCCCCTGGGTCCTGGCGCTGGCAGTCCTCCTGCCTTCACCCTGGTTATGGATGGCTGAAGTGCTGGTATTCTTTACCCGCAGCAAACCCCTGATTTTTGTGCCGATCACCTACTGGGAATCCCCATATCCGCCCCAACCCTGGCTGGAAATTCAATTGACGTTGGGGGTGATGGGAATTCCTTGGCTTTTCACGCTGGCTGCTCTCCTGCGGGAGCGGGTATACCTGCACAAGGCTGCACAGGTACCCCCCACCCGGGACTGAAAAAATAGGGTTCTAAAACCTACTTGGCTTTTCTGCCCAGTACGCTGCCAACTGATGTTTGGGAGCGCGAAGGGAACACGCCTGATTCCGAGGAACGAATGTCTTCCACAGAGTAAAATGCACGAGGATTAATCTGGTGAATAATATCCACCACTTTGCGCAAATCCTTTCGGGGAATGACACTGTATACCAGCTTGACTGGTCCGCTGGAACCGGAGCCATCGACCGCAGTAAAGCCATATCCATGATCGTGCAGCGCCTGCCCCAGTTCCACACCGCCATTTTGTATAATTACCCGGATGATGACAGTCCCCAGCGCCAGCCGGTCTTCCAGCAGCATCCCAACATAGTTGCCCGCAGCAAATCCGGCAGCATACCCAAAATATGTTGGGACGCTGTGAATATTTTGGACAATCTGGCTGATGGCAATGATCCAGATCAAAACTTCGCAGAACCCAAGCAGGGGAGCAAGGTTCCGCTTTCCGCGTGAAACAAAAATGATCCGGATGGTTCCCAGGGTTACATCTGCAACCCGGGCAGCAAAGATGATCAGAGGTAGAATTACCCATCCATACCAGTCAAATTGCCCAGCCTGCAAGTTCACAGCATCCCAAATATGCATGGCATCTCTCCCGGTCTAATTCATCGGGGCTCCTTTTGTTCGCCCCATCCAATGCAAGTCACCAGCATCACCAAACCACTCGCTGAATATCCGATAATAGAGCAATTCCTCTTTTGAATTTAAAATCCATCCGTTGGGTAGATACCGTTTTTTGGCAAAGTCACTGGTAGTAACTTCCTTTTCAGCAGCCTCTGCCAATAAGTCAGTTACGCCTGCACCTTCCCAGAATTTTGCCTTCTTACGGAATGTTATTTCCGGTGGCAATAAATCTTCCACAGCTTTCCTCAGGATCCACTTCTCAACGCCTTTATATATTTTATATTGTGGTGGAATTTGCAAGGCATAATTCACCACCGCAGGTGCCAAAAAGGGTGTAAATGCTGCCATGCCATGTGCCATGGAACAGCGGTCCACTCGCTGCAAGGCAGTGGAATGCAGGCGTTTGGTGATATCAACCAACTCGGCAGGCAAATCTGTTATTTCCATGTCATGGAGATATTCATAACCCGCGAATAGTTCATCGCCCCCCTCACCGGAAAATACTGCCGGGACGTAATCCGCCGCAAGTTTGCCCACCAAATAATTCGTCATACTGGACCGAACCAGCAGGGCATCAAAAGATTCAAGGTGATGAATCATTTCCGGCAAGACCTTCAACAAGTCATCCGTATCGACAAGCAACTCGTGATGAATTGTCCCCAAATAATCAGCCGCAATCCCAGCATAATGTAAATCTGGCGCGCCCGCAAGTCCGACGGCAAAGGTGTGGAATTGATTGAAGTGTGGACGAGCCAGTGCTGCAATGGCACTGGAATCCAATCCGCCAGACAGCCAGGAACCAATCTCTCCGCAGTGAAGGCAGGCGGCAATTGATTCCTCCAACCGGCGACGCAACTCACGGGCAATACTCACTGGTTTTTCGTCCAAGGGATTCATTAATTCAAGCACATGTGCTGTTTGGATCTCTCCATCTCTCCAGACGACACCGGGGGGCATTTCGTGCACATCTTCCGTACTGACAAGCAAGCCTTTTACCTCGGAGGAAAAGCTGATTGTCCCTTGATCATCCATCCCATAATATAAGGGGGCTTTTCCCAAAGAATCACGTTCCAGGAGCAGATTCGTATCTTGAAGGCAGGCTCGTGCCAGACGACCAACTCCGGTCGAATCTTCAACAAGAATGGACTCGCTTTGCCGAATCCGCTTTTTTCGATCTGCCCGGCTCCAGAGAATGCCCAGTGTTGCCCGGCTGGTTTCAATAACCTCTCTTCCAGCTCCCCCTCGATATGCCATTTCATCCAACATTTGATTCACAAGATTGACTTCTCCCCCTCTTGCAATCCCAGCAATTGCAGTCATAACTTTTCCTTTCAGGTTTAATTTTTGTCTCCCCATTATACCAAAAACGTTTTAGTAAACCCGAAGAAGTCAAATCAAACAAAAAAAGGAGATCACGGCAATTGGGTTGCGGTCTTTGTCGGCGTCAGTGTGACCTGGTGAAGATAAACAGCCAGAACCCATCCATGCCGCCCCTCCCCATCCAACACTTCCTGCCATTGCATTCCATTGACAACTTCGCTGCCATAGAGAATGGTCAGCATCTGCCCGGGAACCAGCGTGCCAATCACCGGACCTCCAGGGGTTTGATGGATCGACATGGCAGGCAGACGGGTTGCAATGATCCTTGCCAATGCGGGCGTGGGAGTGACTGTCAGCGTTGAGGTTGGCAACGGGGTGAGTGTTGCAGTTGCAGTCGCCGTAGCAGTTGAAGTAAATGTTGGTGTGGGAGAAGGGCTGGGACCTGGTGTTGAAGTCCGGGTTGGTGTGAGGGTTGGTGTTGGTGTGGGAGGTACCAATGGATCCAATCGTTCAGCCAGGATTTGATTGACTTTCAGCGAGACAGACCGGTTGAGTTCTCCAACAATGGCTTCCTGCAATAACACCACATCCTGGTAACGAATGGGGGCGTTACTCTGCAGGGTCAACTCCATGTTCAAAGCATCACCATTTCGGGTTACTTCCATATCCACCAGGTCTACAGTCTCAAGCCCTTCTACATGACGGGTGACCACTTCCTGGATCTTTCGGTTCTCCGATGCATCGCGGAAGAATGTCAGGCTGTAATACGTCAGTGGTACCAATAATAACAGTGTAAAAACAGCCGAATAAAGCAGGCTGCGCGGCAGCCTGCCATTCTGCAAGGCAGAATAATTGGAAAATCCCCGGGCAAAGAACACCAGCACTGCAGCAAAAGCAATGGTAACGGCATTTGTCAAAAACAATAATGCTGCTCCACCCGCAACGTCCCACCGACCAACAGCCATACCAATCCCAACCGTGCACAGTGGGGGCATGAGAGCTGTGGCAATTGCCACACCCGGCAGAGCTGCAGAGAGATTGGGTTGAGTCAGGGCATATGCGGCAGCAATCCCACCCGCCAGGGCAATTCCCAGGTCCAACGGAGTTGGGCGGGTGCGAGACAAGACTTCCTGCGGGAGTTCCTGCAAGGAAATGATGGGCATGTAAGAATTAACCAACGTCACCAAAAACGATAATGCGATCGCCAGGGCAGCGCCACGCAATAAAGCAGAAACCGATTTTTTGAGCTTGTTACTGTCCCCTGTGATGGATGCCATCCCAATGCCAATAATTGGAGACATCAGGGGAGCCAGGAGCATGGCACCAATAATGACTGCAGCCGAGTTGGTAATCAAACCCATGGTGGCAATCGTGCCAGATAAAATAACAAGCAGGAAGAAGTCAAAACCCGGTGATGCAGCTTCGGTCAATTCAGCAATGACCGCCTGCTTTTCCGCCAGCGTCATCGGTTTGACCCATTGCCTGATCCAGTTGATAAATTTCATAGAGCTGCTCCCATCACCGATTCCCCGCGGGTCTTGGCTTTGCCGGAAATTGTGGACATGCAGTTTGCTGACCCAAAAAAGACAGCAAATATTATGCCTGATTATAATGCAGGTTCCGGGTAGCTTGTTTAAGATGGCGTTTTGAGAGCATCACCCAGCCAGATCTGGATTTCACGTGAGGATGGACAACCGGTTTATGGGTATGGAATCGATGGTAATGATCCAGCAAAATCCGTGTCCAGATCTGCTGCCGTTCGGGAGCGGCAGGGACCTGCAACGCAGGCAGCCCATAGACAGCACGAGCCTGGTTGCACCTTGCCAAATCCTGGGGCGATGCAACGGGCACTCCGGCATGCATATGAATTCCAAATTCCCGGCATGATGTGGATCGCATCTCATAGATCCCGCAATGAACAGCCTTCCCAACTTCCCCCACCAAGGCAACACAGCGTGGATGGGCGCGGTTTGTCCCCTTCATACAGGAGAAAAATTCATTAACAGGTTCCACAAGCTCCGGCGGCACCAATCCACCCTGCTCCGGATCCGCCTCCCCCCAATAAAATGAAACCCGGTAATGGGCGCAACATGCGCCACAGGTTATGCATGGTGAAGTCAAATCAGCCGGTTTGGTCATACAAGCCGGTGATTATACAACCAACTCCTTAAAATGAGGAGAGGGTGAATTTTCAGTCACCCTCTCTCGCAGGTTCTCACTCATCCCAATCTGGCTGTTGACGGGATCGATCCTTCATGCACAATTGCAATTCCAGAAGTTTACGCTGCTCGGTTACCAGCCGAAGTTCTGTTTCTCTCATTCCCCGCCGAATGAGCAGCAATAAAAGAACAAACACAAGGAACCCCCCCACTATCAATATGACAAGGAATGTGTACCAGATCTCACCCAAATCCGCAAATTGCTGCTGATCATCCATGGAAGCAGGAGTATTGTACATCTCAGGATCCACCATGGAATTTGCCCCCGGTTTGGAGGTTACCCTGGTGTTGCCACCATCCACTTGCGGTATCGCGGGGCTTGGGAACTGGTCATCTTCCGGAAGTTGCGGCATGATGCTGTGATGGTAAAAGTACATGCCAAAGCAAAAGAAGATGACAAGCAGGATGAAAACAAACCGGACGATTGGTGCTGGATTGAAGCCGCAGTTCATGATTACCTCCTTCTGGCATCGTTCCGCATTCAGACATCCATATGCTTTGATCCATGCATATATTACAGCCCTCGGGAATCAAACACTATATTTAATTTCCCCCAGTGCCCTGAATATTCCTGACATTTCATGACAGGATTCAATACCTGGCTCGTGCTGGCTGTTATCCCTGTCTCCGGTTATTTATTGGTGTTGTCCCTCATCAAATCGGGATGTGGATTGACTGCCAGGGTTATGTTTTTCCAATTCCAACTTAAACAAATCCCATTGTCCAAGCCATTGATGAAGAAAATGTGCGCGCACTGACCATTGCTGCTGATTTCTTTGCAGGTAACCCCGGCGGGTTAGTTCCTCGGCAGCACGGACAGTGTTTTCACCATGGGATAGTAATTCCCCGCTTGAGATTGCCTTATGTCTGTCAGCAAGCAGCAACATCACCCGTTTTTGATCCTCTGTGAAATGAACCTGATATATGTTTGCAAACACAAATGCCATCCGGCGGTCTTGCAGCGCTTCCCCCACGGCATGCCGGACCATATTTGCAGTCACAATTTCCATTCTTTCAACCCCATAGAGCCCAACCAGGTTATGGAGAATCAATTTGGTTACATAGGGATGCCCTCCACCCATCGAATACAGTTCCGCCAAAGCATCCCCATCCAGATGAGCCTTCCCCTGAAAAATGCCCTCCACCAAGTTCCTTACTCCATCCAGATCGAATGGCTGAAGTGGAATCAATTCTGCGTGCTGTAAAAGCTGACCAATGATTGAAAAAAGCTCAACCCTCGTGTTACCGGAAATGGCACTCCAAAAAGCCGGTTCTGTCGGCGTGGGAATATATGTCATGGAAAGAAACAGGGAAACATGGATATCCTTCCATGCAACAACCAGATGGCGCACCAGGCTCAATATTTGATGAATATTTTCCTGTGAAATGTGACCGGGATTTAAAATAGTATCAAATTCATCGATCCGGATTACAATGGGTTGGCTTGGATCGGGAAGTCCCTTCAACATCATCTGGCGAAAAATATCCGGATCAGTCAGTGTTTGAAGCTGTTCTGGTTGGACAAATCCCATGTCTGCAAATGTCTGACCAGTTGCCAGGAATAATCCCTGTAGAATTTCCAGAGCCAGCTCATCCACAGTCTGGATGTTCCCGATCATGGGAATATCCACAAGATATGGTGGCTGATTTAATTCCCGCAGCCATTCCATCGTCACATTTTGAAAGGATGTTTTTCCAATTTCGCGTTCCCCCACCACGATCACCAACCGCTTGGATCCCGATCGCAAAGCATCTTGAGCCTGTTTCAATTCCTGACCATGGTTAAAAAAATTGGAAATATCGTGTACCGGTTGGGGAAAATTTAGATTAATCATGATGATTCCTATCACATGTCGGATGCGTCAAACCGGCAATTCCTCAAAATAAATCCCTTGCCGTGGACTGTTTGGATATATTTATGCGGATCATCTTCCCCCAGCTTTGCCCGAATTCGGCTGACAATTTGATCAATTGCGGAATTTTCCACCCCTCTACAATCTTCCGGCCACAACTTATTCGTGATATCTTCGCGTGTAACAAGTTCATTTCTCTTTTGGCAAAGGAGTTCCAAAAAGAGGTACTCCTGGTCAGTAACACGAATTTCCCTTCCCCGACAGGAAACGTTCCGAGTCTTTCGATCAATGATGAGCTGGTCCAGTTCAAGAATCCGGGTGTGAAGTGATCCGGTATAGCCACGATGGGACTGAATCCACCCGGATATTAACCCCATCCCAATCACCCAGCTTCCATCCTGCCGACAACCCATGTATCCAGATCGCAGTAAATGTTCTGCTTCCTGTTGATATTCTCTTTCCAGAGAGGCAACGACATCCGCTTCCATCATCCCCCCTCTTGCATGGATGGTGTGCAAAAGCTCCCGCTGCCGGGACGATAATAATTCATTCAGTAATGTGGTCATAAATAACCTGGCTTGAGGGCTGTCCAGGATGGCGGGAATTGCAGCATACATTTCTTCAGGCGTAAGGGGAGAGATTCCAGCTTTCCAATTGTCTCTAAACCATTTCAGAATCAATTTGATAAGAAATGGATTCCCACCCGATAGATCCATCAATGTTTGAAACGCCTGGGGGGTAATTTCACCGGGCAGGAAATGATCAATAAATTTCCTGGATTCAGGGGCAGTCAAATTCCGAAGTTCGATCCATGACGAACTCTGCAACAAGGCTGGAGACCCAAATGACTGTATCTGAAATTGCTCGGGAGATTGCTGCATGGTTACGTAAACCACCACCCTCAACTCACCCGTTTTTTCTGAAAGCGCATTTAATAACCCGATAACTTTGTAAATATCAACCGACAGATCTGAAGTGATTTCTTTTGCAGATAGAATTAGATCCAAATCATCAATACAAAGGACAAATAAAGCATCTGAAATCCGACTCGTCAGATCCCTAATTTCCTTTAACAACAAACTATTGCTAATCGGCATGATACTGCCCGCCGGATTGAAAAGTATAGTCTCCTCCAGGGGTTTTCCAACTTTGCTGCACAGTTCCTGGAATAATTCCCGGACAAATCGATCAAAAAAATACTCAGCCGGATGCAGCCGAATGTCCAACCGGATAATTTTGTTTTGAGCCATTCCATCAGCTTGCAGTAAACTGACATTTTGAAAAGATGTCTTTCCGGTTCGGTACTCACCAATGACCAATATGGACGCCGGAGTCTGCTGCATCAAGTTCCGGCACACCTCGTCCAAAGAATCTTTTCTGCCAATATAATCTTCCATGCGACGGACAGGATTGGGAAAATTAAATTCCATCGTGTAAACCACTCCCCATGTCTGCAAGACCAATCCAACCCAAAATTGGAATATGATATGAAATTGAATCAACATAATTATATAACCATAACAAGTCAATATGCTGAATTATTTAAGAATTAGTGAGGGGAAACATCCAGCCTGCTGAACTCAACCAGCAATCAATGACACCATCATACCCAAATCACGGATCAAATGCTTGACAGTTTACTGACAGTTTCCTGACAATATAACCTTTCGGAGCACAATAGTTTGTGAAGAACATCAATCCCAACTGCAATCCTCCTATCAATAGAAACGCATATGATAAACTTAGACCAAATCCCTTTCCTAAAACGCCAAAATGCTCGACCATCAACTGATATACCGGCAATCCGCCCAGGCTTATGACCTGCTTGTTACGCGTGAGGATGTCCACTGCAATCTCCTCAAAGCAATCCAATGGATACTGCCGCTTGAAGGAAGGCGGGTTGTTGAAACCGGTGCGGGAACCGGGCGCCTCACCCGTCTCCTGGCTTCCCATGTCCGGTTCATCATGGGGCTGGATGCATCTGCTGCCATGCTGCAGGTAGCAGCCGCCTGCCTGCCCGGCAGAATCCTGGTGGTTGCGGATCATCGCCACCTGCCGGTTCCGGGGTCCTGTGCGGACCTGGTATTATCCGGCTGGAGCCTCTGTTATCTCGTAAATCCAGGAACCAATTGGCAGGCAGAAGTCAGCAAAGCTCTCCATGAGATGGAGCGCGTCCTCAAACCTGGAGGAGTCATGTTAATCATCGAAACCCTTGGAACAGGGTATGCCTTCCCCACTCCGCCAGAAAAATTGATTCCCTATTATGACTTCCTGGAGAAATCTGGTTTTTCATTTATTTGGATCCGCACAGATTACCAGTTTTCATCTCCCGAGGAAGCAGTCCAACTGACCCGCTTCTTTTTCGGTGATGAACTGGCACGCTCGCTGGAAGCCACCTCCAGTACCACCCTGTTGGAGTGCACTGGACTCTGGTGGAAACAAGCAAAATCAACAAATCCGGCTGTTTGACCAGCCGGATTGTCATGTACCACTCCCAACCTTTGGATCCAGATATTATCAGGCTATACGCATCACCTCCAGTGATTTCGCTGTAACTTTATTTCATACTTATTCTTACCGTCCACCACGGCGATGTCCGCCACCGAAGAAGAAGCCGCCACGCTCCCCCATGTTTTCCAGGATCAAATCCGCCTGTACCTGGGTTAAGGTGCCATCGGTAACTGCCTGGTTGACAGCCTCTTCATACGCGCTTTGCATGCCCGCCTGGAATGTCTCGCTGGAATGCAGCACCTTCCGGGCAATCATCAGGTCAGCTTCCTCCTGGGTCAGGCGACCGTCTTCCACCGCCTGGGTGAGTTGTGCTTCAAAAGCTTCCAGCCGTGCAGATTCCAGTTCGTCCACAGAAATACCAAGCGCATCTGCAAGGTACTGATCGTAATCCAGACCGTTTTCACCCAGCCAGCCATTCCACCGACCGCCAAACGGGAATACCCTGCCGGACTCGGTCAGTTCATCCGCCTGCGCCTGAGTAATCAAACCATCCGCCACAGCCTGTTCCAGCATGGCAGCCTTTGCCTCATCGCGTGCTGCAGTCAACTCATCCACCGTAATCCCAAGTGCGGCAGCCAGGTCTTCGTCTGTTCCGTCTCCAAATCCCCGACCGCCCCGGTCCAAAACGGCTGGCAGTTCATCCTGGTTGAGCGATGCAGCGCTGACTG
>ENA-UPTA01000625-UPTA01000625.1-activated-sludge-metagenome-genome-assembly--contig:-NODE-625-length-41164-cov-13.498528_pt1 | contig 41164 bp, 47 predicted proteins | sample MGYA00238184_ERZ773361 | MGnify/ENA primary metagenome ERZ773361 (study PRJEB29100, sample SAMN05720205) | activated sludge metagenome | isolation source: anaerobic digester from wastewater... | reverse complement strand
GCATCAGGCTGGCAGTCTGAGGGTCATGGGTTCGAATCCCATATTCTCCACTAAAATGATAAATCGGTTATCCGATTATTTTTCAGCGAGTTCTTTGATGCGCTCAGTTTTCCAGCCGTCCCATGCGAGATAGCCCGAGAGCAGACCCATAAAGATTAAAAAAAAGATATGCTTGAAAATTATTTTGGTTATCGGGTATCCGTAATAATCCGTCATAACTGCAGGCAGCCAGACACCCTGCTGCAGCATTCCGTGGGATAGGATCGTGAGCCACATGGCTTTTTTATTATTCTTATCAGGTAATTTTAAGAGTTCTTTGTTCGCTTTCCACATCAAAGGCAGAGAAGCAAAAAATGCCAGCAGAACAACTATAGCGCAGATAATTAAATTAAAGGTCATCTTAGATGTTGCTTCGTTTTCGAAATAACTGTAGGCTACGCGAAATATCAAACCGAATGCGAATAGAGTTGTCAGAAGAGCAGACTGATCTTTTACAAATTTCTTTTTATCATCTGCTTTAACAGATAGAAGGATTCTTTCATTCAAAGGTGTTTTATTCATTTAATTATCCTAAAGTGATATTAATCAGTCAATTTTTCAATATCGTCAAGGTCTTTATGCCTGCCGCTGGCGATTTTGTTTTGTATAAGATCTTCTTTAGAAATAATGCTGACTTCTATTCCGTCGATAGTTACTATTTGCCTATTTTTAAAGCATTTATCAAATTCAACTCCTGAGATCTGACTTAGAATTTCAAGTCTTACCGGCGGAAAACCTATCCTGACCATCTGCCCTTCTTCGGAGAAGAGTTTATATGTATTTGGATCAAAATCTATTCCGAAGTCTTTTAATGCATAAATAATGTTATTTAAATTATCAATTTCTTTAACATCAGCCCAGATATCCATATCGGCAGTAGCTCTAGGATAACCGTAATATCCTACGGCATAGCCGCCAATAAGAAGATATTTAACTCCATGGCTGTTTAACAATTTCAAGAAATCTTTGAAGTCTTGGGGGATCGTCCCTGTAGCCATACACAATTTTCCTGTTGATTTCTAAAGCTTCGAGTCTCTCAGCGGGTGATTTTCTTGCCCAATATTCTTTTTCGTCATCACTATTGAAAGGTGTTATTTTTATAACTGATTTATTAAGTTTTAATTCATCCTGCATCTATAGTTCCTTTCTCATTCTCGAGATCGGGAAGCCGAGTTCCTCGCGGTACTTCTGAACAGTGCGTCTCGCGGCCGTATATCCCTCTTCCGCCAGAATGTCGGATATTTCCTGGTCGGACAGCGGTTTTCTTTTATCCTCAAGAAAGATCATGTCGCCGATCCTGTCTTTGATGACCGTTGTTGATACATCTTCACCTCTTGATGTTGCCGAACGTTCGGAAAAAAAGTATTTAAGTTCGAATATCCCGAAATCAGTATCGGCATATTTGTCTTTTACGGATCTTGATATAGTGGCAATATCCATCCCGATATCATCTGCGACATCTTTAAGGATCATCGGCTTAAGCCTGTCGGGGCCGTATAGAAAAAATTCCCTCTGAATCTTGACGATAGATTCCATGACATGCTTTAAAGTGTTCCTGCGCTGATGAACAGCATTTATGAACCATTTTGCGGATTCTATCTTTTTCTTAACATAATCCTTTGCGCCGGTCTTGGGATTCTTGGAAAGATAAATACTTTCGAACTGTTTGTTAATGCTCAGATTCGGTATTGAGGCATTATTAAGAATGACTTCGAATTTTCCTTCGACTTCTTTGACGATAAAATCTGGAGTTATGGAAAGGCTTTGAGGTTCAGTATTCTCCCACAGTTCAGCAGACTTTGATCCGCCAGGCTTCGGGTTCAATGATTTTATTTCCTCGATTATCTCCTGCATCTGTTCATGCTCTATGCCGGTTTTTTTCATTATCTGTGCGTATCGTTTATTCACAAGATCATCATAATGATCTTTTAATACAATGTATGTATCCTCAAGGTAAAGTTCTCTTGATCTGAGCTGAACGATCAGGCATTCTCTCGTGTCCCTCGAAGCGATTCCGACAGGTTCGAACCGCTGTATGGTCTTTAATACCCTCAAGATAGTTCTTTCTGTTGCTTCGGGAAATTCGTTCTTGACCATTTCAAGTTCGACTTTGAAAAATCCGTCTTCATCAAGGTTATCTACAATGTAAGTCGCGATCTCGGAATCGAGTTCGTTCAAGAAATTCTCGCTGATCTGATCGTACAGAGAATCGCGCAGTGTCCTCTGATACGCCTGTCCGAATTCCCTGTCGCCTGAATCCTCGTCATCTCCGCTGCCTTCATCTGAATATTCTGAATCGTAATTCGAAAACGTTTTTATCAGATCTTTAAATTCCTTTTCCTTCTTTTCCTCAATCTGCTCCTTTCGGGCCTGAACTATATCTTCATTCTCTATTCCGTCCGAAGCTTCTAAAAACGGATTCTCCTCTAATTCTTCCTGAATCTTTTCCTCAAGCTGAAGAACGGGCAGTTCGAGCAGAGTGGAATTTAAAATGACCACGTTTTTTAAAGCGGTCTTTGTCTCAAGCTTAGTGCCCAGAGTCTGTTTCGGCATTTTCAACCTCCATTTCTGTTTCGGGACGATGAAGTTTAAAATTTTCTCCGAGATACATTTTTCTGGCCGTAGGATCTTTTGCCAGAAATTCGGAGGAGCCTTCGATCATGATCTTTCCGTCAAAAAGTATATAGGCACGGTCGGTTATTTTTAATGTTTCATAAACGTTATGGTCGGTGATAAGTACACCTATCCCCTTTTTCTTAAGGCCGACAACAATAGCCTGGATCGACTCGATCGTGACAGGATCGACACCTGCGAATGGTTCGTCGAGAAGAATATAATCGGGATTTGTGACGAGCGACCGGGTTATTTCCACCCTTCTTCTCTCCCCTCCGCTAAGTGAATAGCCGCTGCTTTTTCTTATGTGTTTGATCTTGAGTTCATCAAGAAGGACTTCAAGCCTTTCGTGTCTTTTTTTTGAATTTTTTTCTACTCTCTGAAGGATAGCCATAATATTATCCTCGACGGATAATTTTCGGAACACTGAAGCTTCCTGCGGAAGATAGCCCAGCCCGTTGCGCGCCCTTTTATACATGGGCATTTTCGCGACATCGACGCCGTTGAGGAAGACCTTACCGCCGTTGGGCTTGATCATGCCGGTAAGCATATAGAAAGTCGTAGTTTTTCCGGCTCCGTTCGGTCCCAATAAACCTACGATCTCTCCCTTTCTGAGTTCGATAGTGACAGACTTTACGACCTCTTTCCTGCCGTAAAATTTCTGCAGTCCTTCTGCTCTTAGCACCTGTTCCATATTCACTTCTTCTTTTTCAGCCCTTCGCGTTTGATCTTATCGGGATAGTAGATACCCTCGCATCCGGAAATTATCGAAGCGTTGTCAATGTCCCCGTTCTTGAAATTTATTATAATTTCATCTCCGAGAAGGTAATTGGACGCTTCCGAGGTTTTCTTTTTCTCCCTTCTGATAAAATACAAACCTTCTGCCTCTTTTGAAACAATTATTTTCGAAATTTCTTTGTCGGAAAACCACAGATTCATCAGTTTTCCCTTTAGAAAATCGAGTTCGTCCGGATTTTCTTTATCGGGTTTTGATTCAAAATAGGGATTTCCGTAAACCGTTCCCTCTTTCGGATATGTTTCCTTTTCATCCATTACCAAAGATACCGAATCGCCGGTTACAGTATGATATTCATAAGTGATAATCGGTCTGTCAAAGAATTTTACAGTTCCTGTCTTCTGATCATAAGATGCGTGTTTTGTGTCTATGTTTAGTTTATTTTGTTTTATATTGACCTTTCCGTAAGCGTCTCCCCGTGCAAGTTCTTCATTATATTTTATTCTGTCCGCCTTAAAATATATCGTGTCCTGCTCAAGTCTGTCGATCTGAGTGAAGCTGCATTTTCCGATGGTTTCCACATCTAGGTTTTCGAACAAAAACTTTCCTCTTTCTGCAGAAAAAAAAGCGTCTTTTTTTACAGGCAGTTTCTGAACTATCTTTGAAATTTTAGCCGGATCGGCCTTACGAAAGTCCATGTACGGATCAATAAATTCGTGAGATTCGACATTAAATCTGCTGTCGAAAGAAAGAAGTTCTTTTCGGACATCATAACGGAATTCCCGTGTTTTGAGTCTCGCGTATCTTAGCGAATCGATATAAAGCACGCTGTCCACATCGTTTGAAGTCACGATATCATTTTTCGTGTCGTATTCCAGCCTTTTGCACCAGAGCGCCGACATATAACTGTAATATTTAACAATTACCGAATCATACACCGAAACGCTGTTGTTTATTTCATTCATCGAGGCGTTCTTACCCGTGATCAGAAAATCTTTTTCTGTAATTCTTATGTCCCCGGAAAGATAGGCTAATTTACCGTTCGGCGTTTTCGACAGGGTCGCGTTCGAGCATTTGATGGTTCTTGAAGTATCGCTGAACAGAATGTTCCTGAACAGCCTCGCGTTCGTCATATCTCTGTCGATAACTGCGCTGTCGCATTTCACTCTGTAAATATCGTATTCGATATCGATATTGCCGTAGATGGTCTTTCCGCCCAAAGGATTCTGTTTGAGAATATCCGCACTGTTGATCTTTAAAAGGGTCGCCGAGTTGAGCTGCACCAAAACCAGTATCAGTATTTTGAAACAGTACCGATTCATTTGTTCATTCTGCTGATTATATAAGCGCCCATGGGAACGGTATGTTTCTCGACAGTATGATCGAAATCCACGAGCTGTGAGATCAGTTCAGCGTCGCCGCCTGAAAGAACAATATGCAGCTTAGCAGACAGTCTTTCGGAGATCTCTTTTATAAAATCATTACATACTCCGGCGATTCCGTTCTGAACTCCGGACATGATGCATTCTTTGGTTGAGCGTCCTATGAATACTCCGCTGTCCAATTTCTCATTAAGTTCCGGGAGGAGTGCGGTTTTTTTTGCCAGCGCTTCGAACTGAAGCCTTATTCCGGGCAGGATCATTCCGCCCTCGAATTCGCCGCGTCCGCTGATTATTTCGAAAGTTACGGCAGAGCCAAGATCGATCACGACGGCGTTCTTTTTAAAATTTTTTACTGCATAAGCGACATTGCACAGCCTGTCTATCCCGAGTTCCGTAATGTCTGTATATCTGCTTTTCAGATCTTTATAATGTTCATGTCTGATTATAAAAGGATCAGATCCAGATGCTTTTCTGACCGCATCAGATGTGAGATCTGTTTTTTCAGGAACTACGGATGCAATAATTATCTCCGGAGCCGGTTTGCCGGATACTGTTTTTTTCAGCGTCTTTACATCAAAGAGCGCGCTGTTTGTTACGCATCCGTTTTTTAATTCATATATCTTTGAAGATGTGTTACCAATGTCGACAACTAACGTCATTTATCAGTCCGCCTTTTCAATTTTAACATCTTTCCAGATGGTTTCAAGCTTGTAATAATCTCTTGTTTCAGGATCGAAGATATGAACGACTACATCCACGAAGTCAATAAGGACCCACTTGAGGTTTGTTGTCCCCTCGTAGCCGATAGGCTTGACGCCTTCGCGGGAAAGCTCTTTCCTTATATGATCTGCTAGAGCGCGTACATGCTGGTCGACCGATCCTGTTATTATTACGAAATAATCGAAACTCGAAGTAATTCCTTTCAGATCGATTATCATGATGTCAAAACCCTTTTTATCGAGGGCCAGTTCCGTGATCCTTTTTGCCAGTGCGTAACCTTCCATTATGCTCCCTTATTTATAAGATAATTTATATACAGATAAACTGCCGGAGACACGAAAATAAGGCTGTCGAACCTGTCCAGTATTCCGCCGTGTCCCGGTATTATGTTAGATGAATCCTTTACGCCGAAATCCCTTTTCAGCATGGATTCGAATAGATCGCCGATCTGCCCGAATACCGAAATAACAACGGACAGAATAATAGCCTGTTCAAGAGTGAATATAATGCTGATGCCCGTGAACCGCCAGATAAGAAATCCCGCAAGGGCTCCGAATATCAGTCCGGAAACCGAGCCTTCAATTGTTTTTTTCGGGCTTATTCTTTCAAGCAGTTTATGTGTTCTGAAAAGTTTAGAGCATCCCAATCCTCCGAAATAGGCGAATGAGTCTGTCGCTATGATCACTCCGTAAATGAAAATGAAGGTCATCGGAGTCGTGTCGCTCACAGCGCCTAATAGAGTAGCGGGGAAGAGACCGCAGTAAATTATCATAAGCGTATAACCTGAGGAAATGTTAGATGATCTGTCCCGGCCTCTGAATATCTCTGTCCCGAATAAAATGAACGATATGAGCAGAACGTATTCGGCGGAAAGTTCGAAGCCGCCAGCAAAAAAAACTATGGGAACCAGTGATGTCAGATAGATCGACAGCGGATTTAAATGAACATGCCTTCCTTTATAAAAACTGTATATCTCTTTCGCGCCGAGAAAAGAGATGATAAATAAAAATGAAGCGAAATAACTCATTCCGAGGAACGGAGTGTACAAGATCACGGGTGCGGCGATCACCGCGACGATTATCCTTACTGTCATGTTGTTCATAACTGTCCTTTTTGTATCAGTTCTTTTGCAGACCGTCATTCGTCTTTCAGGCTGTCTTGCGCAACTGTAGATTTCGTAAGAGACGAGATCAGCAGACGTATCTTCGCTCCCTGATAAACTATCTCGCCGGGAGCAGGTTTCTGATCTATGACCGTATTCGGCAGAAGTTCCGTATTCTTGTAGTACACAATCTCAGATATTTTGAATCCGCCCCGTTTTAAAGTTTCAGCGGCGTTCTTGAGAACCTGTCCTTTTACGTCAGGGATTATGTATTCCGAAGGATGCTTGCCCACGCTTACTACAATGAAGATCCTGTCCCCGATGTCCACAGTATCATTCACAACTAATGACTGACCCATTACCACGCCGTCAGGATACTGCTCGCTGAATTCATATAAGACCGTGTCGGGTACAAGTTTCGCCTCGGCGATCTTATAAAGCGCGTCCTGGGGCGACATTCCGATAAGCTCGGGAACAATTGCCGGCTGTGCGCCTTTAGATACCGTCACATATACTTTTCTGCCGCGCTTGCACTCAGATCCGGCTTTCGGATGCTGATCAAGTATCGTACCAGCGGGTTTATTGAAATCCACTTTTTTCGTTATCTCGTCAGACAGAAAAAAGCTGTCAGTTTCAAGAATCGTTCTGGCCGAATCAATGCTCATTCCGATAACAGAAGGGATCTCGAATTCCTGACCTGCCCGTGTATATTCCGGCATAATTATAGTATCAAGATACATAACGACCGAGAACATTATTATTCCGAGAACGAACATCGAGACCAGAATTGAAATATAATAGGTTTTAACGAACGTATAAACCGCTTTAACGAACTTCATTTTTATTCCTGTAGAATTCAAATTTCTCCGAATCGAAATATTTTTCGAGATATGCTTTGTTTATTTTTATTTCCTTAAACGGATCATCAGTCGAATCACGAGGAGCTAAGGATATTTTTTTCGCCGTATCGAATCCTTCAGCCGTCCGTCCAAATACGGTATATTTTCCATCGAGATGAGGGAGTTCTTTCATGCATACATAAAATTCGAATTTATCAGATCTTTTTTCCGGGTTGACATCATCGCCCATCCTCGCTGCCGCAAGCGCTCCTTTAAAATGGATCTTATGGATCTCGGGAGGTATTGTCGCTTCCTCTACCGTAGAGTCTCTTCCCGCCTGTATAACAAAATCCGGAATTACCCTGTGAAAGATCTTTCCGTTATAAAAACCTGACGAAACAAGGTCTTTAAAATTCTTTACATGACCCGGAGCGGCATCATCGAAGAACGTGAACCTGATTGTTCCGGAATCAGTCTCGAATACAGCTGAACTGACTGTATATTTCAGGCTGACGCATTTTCCGCACTGTGCTGAAGTCATGAAATAGAAAATAAATAATATGAACGGGACCGCTTTTATCATGGAGTAAAAATACGAATTTTAAGCGATTATATCAATAAGTTTAATTGAAGAATTTATTTTAAATACAGCATTTTTTTCGAGTCCTTCATAACTCCGTTCACCTTCAATCTGTAATAGTAAAGACCGCTGTTAAGACCGGACGCATCGAACATTATGGAATGTCTGCCCGCCTCCATTTCATTTACGGCAAGCTTTTTTACAAGCTGTCCCGCAATGTTAAATACGCTAAGTTCAACTATGCCTGCCCGTTTTAAAGAAAACAGGATATTTGTTACAGGATTGAAAGGGTTAGGATAGTTCTGGTATAGTTCCGTCGTTAAAGGTAAAGCACTTACATCATCTTCTATAGAAGACGGATCGTACTCATAACAGCCGATGTCCGGAACCGCATCTCTTGTAAAGCCCGCAAGGTCATAGGCAGGTACGTCAGAATTCCATATCCCTGCATTGCGCAAGGGCGAATACTCCTGTATCCACCAGTGTCCTTTATCGGGATCGGAAAAGTAAGGTGAATCAGGATCGCCGGAATTGTTGGAAGAAAGCACAATATTGTTCTCGCCGTAATAGGTAATGCCGATCCCGCCTTCTACAGCGCAGTTATTAATATCCGGTATAGTAGCTTCATCCAGAATATAAAAATCATCGGAATCATTGCAGTAGAAAACGGAATTCGTAATGTCTGCAAAGTGGGGTGAATATCCGAAATTGAACAGATCTATACCGCCGGTGCCTGATACGGAAGTATTTTTCGCAAAAGTGCAGTTGTTAATTACTGTTACATAACGATAGCTAATTATTGCTCCTCCGTATTTAGCACTATTGTTATAAAACAGACAGTTTTCAAATACAACATCATAACCCCATGTATCCATAAATACAGCACCGCCGTTAATCGAGGCATAATTATCCCTGAATATGCAGTTACGGTAAATTGATGAAGCCCTATAAACATACACACCTCCACCAAAACGGTTCGGATCTAGTGTACCGTTTGCATTTCCGTGGCAGATAGTTACTACGTCTAAGATTTGAACAGCTCTCATTACATGATAACAATTGTCTGAGTTATTTCCTTCTATTCCTATGTCACCAGTAAATACAGTTTCATTATTTTTAATGTCTCTTTGCGATATATCAGTCTCTGTTACTAAAAAGCCTCCGTATATAAAGTTATGATGAGCACTGATAGACATATCCCTCTCATCTTCAGGATCGTCGACCAGACGATTAGGCTTATAAATACCTTTAGCAATCCAAAAGTCAGCATCTTCAATACTGTCCAGGATATCCTGAAGTTACTCAGCACTTCCGGCATTTTCCCAGGAGCTGCCGTCTCTTGTTCCTGATTCTTCAGGTGTGACGTAAATAATGCCGGCGCAATATATCTGAAATATAGTAACAAGAATTGTAAGGATGATCATTTGTCTTATTTTCATTTTACACCATCTTCATTTAAATCGAACATAGGTATCGCACATATCGGAATAATTCTTATATTCAATTATTCTTGGAATATTTTCCGGCTTTTTCAGCTATCTCGTCAATCGTCATATTTTCAAAAAGATCTTTCCGCCACTTTGTATAGTCAAACTTTTCTCTGTTAATAAGAACAATAAATCTTTCTACTTCGACTGTGTCCAGCTTAGATTTAAGAGCCTGAAATCCTTCCTGCTTTATCATTGTATCGGTTTTCATCTAATCCTCCATTTTCGCAATAAACTCTATCGGGTCAATTATTTTCGGGTCTCCGTATAGTTTTGCTCCTTTCAATATCCCCTTGTCAACCGTAATAAAATAGTCAGCGCATGAATTCTTCGCAGCAGCCAAATGCAGAGAATCTTTTTTGCTGAATCCGTACTTGTTTATTCTGTGAGCTTCTTCAACAATGGAATCAGTTTTACTTACTGTAATTGCACATAAAGATTTCCATGTTTTAATTTCATCTTTTATAGTCTGATCGGGATTCTCACTATTCTCATAATCAAGCATAAAAGACCATACAAGTAATAATAGACCCTCTCTAACTAATTGCTGTATTGCAAGTTTTGCCTGTGTTTCCAGGTAAATGCTTAAAAAACTCTGATCGTCATAAGGTCTGTTAAAACAGCAATTATCAAGGTATATTTTAAGTTTTCTCATAGTTTCTCTCCATATTCACTTTCAATATACAAAAGAAGAGCTTTCAAATCAATTTAAATAAATAATCACTTTATAAACATAAATTAATTGTTTATATTATTCGCGGGGTATAAAACTGAACCGCTTGGGGATATTATGAGCGAGAAAATAATTCTGTCTCTCGGCAGCAATATGGGAGACAGGCTGTCGAATCTGAAAAAGGCATGCGAAAGGCTTAGATCGAACGGTTTTGAAATAGAAAAGATTTCGTCCGTTTATGAGACCGAACCTGTAGGGATGCTCGATCAGAATTATTTTTATAATATCGCGGTTTCGGGATCTTTCGGAGAGGAACCTGATGATCTTTTAAACATTATCAACAGGATCGAATCGGAACTGGGCAGGGAGAGAGTGATAAAATACGGGCCGAGGACGATAGATATCGATATTATATTCTTCGGAGAGCGGGAGATACACAGCCTTGACCTTATGGTCCCGCATCCTGAGTACAGGTACAGGAAATTCGTGCTGGAGCCGGTACTTGAGATCGAACCTGATATTGCGGATGTTTCGGACGGTAGAAAGCTGAAAACAATATTAAGCGAGTGCGTAGATAATTCAAAAGTGATAAAAAAAGATGAAATTCAATCTTAATCAGATATACATAGCCGTCGAAGGAGCAACGGGTAGCGGCAAGAATCAGCTGGCTAAAAAGCTGTCGGAAAAGCTCAGCGCGAATCTGATCAATGACAAAGGGTATTTTCAGAATCCTTTCCTTGCGGATTTTTATCAGAACCCGGAAAAGTTCGCCCTTCCACTGCAGTTGTTTTTCCTGACAATGAGGTATCAGCAGCAGGTCGAGATACCATTCGGCGATCTGTTCAGAAACAATATCGTGGCGAACTACATATTTAACAAAGATCAGATCTACGCGTCATACAATCTTGACGATAAAAACTTCACCCTGTACAATCAGATACTCAAAGTAATGAACCCGAACATTCACACGCCCGATCTGGTGATCTATCTTCACGCTCCCGATCCGGCAATGCTTTTCGATAATATCAGGAAGAGAAAAAGAGTGTTCGAAAAAGAAATAAACGAAGCGTATATCGAAGGCCTGAACAAAGGCTACATATATTTCTTCGACCATTTCAGGGAGTGTCCGCTGCTGATAGTTAATATCGACGGACTGAATCCTGATAATAAAGAACATATAAAATTGATACTGAAGGAGATCGAAAACGGGATCGACGACAGTAAATATCTAAAAATCTAAAAAGAGAGAAAATGGACAACTGGATGCAGACATGGGGAGCGCTGGTATTTGCGGGAGTAATATATGTAGCTTATCAGCTCGGAAAATTGAGGGGAAGATGGGAAGTTCTTTCGGGGAAATTCAATCGTAAAAGACAGCAGCCCGGAAGAGAGAATGTTGAGAAAGCCGATTACGAAGAAATAAAATAAGGCGGGATCATGGATTATAAAGAGCTTGTTTTCGCTTTGAACCGGATAGGTATAGCTTTGGGATCCGAGACAAAGCTGCAGAATCTTTTTAATCTGATCGTGGATGAGATAATAAATTTCGCGGACTGTGATGCCTGCTCGCTTTATATAAAAGATCCCGTGAAGAATGAACTTGTTTTCCAGGCTACGAAAACACTTTCGCTGAAACACAGGAAAGGAACAGAGAGCGTATTCAAGTCTTTCTCAGTTCCGATAGAACTAAAATCGATAGCCGGCTACACAGCCATAAAAGGAGAGACGGTCAATCTCGAGGACTGCTATAATATTCCTAAGGAAACCTCTTACGATTTTAACGAATCATACGATCAGAAAACAGGTTATAAAACAGTTTCTATGCTTTCCGTTCCCATGAAGGACAATGAAGGCGATGTGCTTGGAGTAATTCAGCTTATCAACAAATTCGATAAAAAGGGGAAGATAGTTCCGTTCTCGAAAGAATTCGAAGAGATCATACTTTCACTGGCGAGCCAGGCTGCAGTCGCTCTTATAAACGCGCGCCTTCTCGAAGCCAACAGAAATCTGTATAAAGCTCTCGTAGAAGCTTTTTCAGAAGCTATCGAAGCCAGAAGCCCGCATACTGCCGGTCATTCAAAAAGAGTGGCATATATTTCGAACCTGATCGCCGTGCATATAAACAAGAAAGACGACGGTTATTTCGGGAACATATTCTTTTCAGAGGAAAAGCTTGAGGAGCTTAAATACGCTGCACTTCTTCATGACGTAGGCAAGGTCGCCGTTCCGGAAAGCGTTCTTGACAAAAGGAACAAGCTCGAAGAAGATGAGGTTGCAATTATAAAGAACAGGTTCGAGATAATAAAATTCTCTACGGATTTTAACATACACGATGATAAAGTGAAAAACGAATTTTTGAAGCAGATCGAAGCAGATCTCAAATTCATTCTTGAAAAGAATACTCCGGGATTTTGTTCCGAAGACGATAAAAAGAAGATCATAGAAATAGGAAACAAAATTTTCATTGATTTCGACGGAGTTGAGCATCCGTATCTTGAAGAAGATGAGATCTATATGCTGACGAACTTCGTGAAAGGGAATTTCTCACCTGAAGAATGGGAAAAAATGAAGAGGCACGTAAACAACACACTCGACATTTTGGAGACTGTTCCATTCACGGATGAGCTTAAGGACATTCCAAGAATAGCCGGTGCGCATCACGAGATGTTAAACGGTAGCGGATATCCGTTCAGCGTTCAAGGCGACGGAATTATGCTTCAGTCGAGAATACTGGCGGTCGCAGATGTTTTTGAAGCTCTTACGGCTTCTGACAGACCTTATAAAAAAGCCATGCCGATAGAAAAAGCCGTACAGGTGATAGGTTTTATGGCCAAGGACGGCGAGCTGGACAAAGAACTGGTCGGGATGTTCATTTCAGACGGACTTTATCAGAAATATCTGGAAGCCAGAGATAACGGTCAGATAAATGTTTAAAAATATTACCGTAATATTTATATCTGTTATTTTATTTTCCTGCGCATCAACTTCAGATAAGGGAAAACCGCTTGGGACCGGAAAGCCTAAATTCGCATCGCTCGAACTTGAAGAAATATCCTATCATCTCAGCTCGGAAGACGGATCCTACAGTTTCGGCAAACCATTAAAACTATACCTCAAAATGAAGAACAACTCGCAGTCCAGAAAAACCTTCACATTCTCAAAAAATAAATTTTTTATCCTTACTGTAAGCAGCGAACTGAGCAGAATGCTAAAATCAACTGATATCCCGTCATCCGGCTATATGCAGGGCAACAGTTTCGAACTCTATCCGGAGGAAGAAAAGGCTTTCGAGATAACGACTGATACATCAGATGAATTTTTCGCTAAAGAAAACACTCTATTCTGCCAGATCAGACTGTTCTTTCTGCCCAAGCAGTTCAGAAGAAATGCGCTTTCAATATATATAGAGAAAAAATGAAGTAATGCTTTCGGGAGTGATAAATGATAGTTAAGCATTTTTTTGTAAAAAAAATAGCACACAGTTCATATATGCTTCTCGGTAAAAGGTCTGCTATTGTGATCGATCCTGTCAGAGAAGTTGACGAATACATTGAAGAAGCACGGAATTACGGCATTTCAATAACACATGTTCTGGAAACTCATCTTCATGCGGATTTTATTTCGGGACACATGGAGCTCGCCGCAAGAACAGGCGCAGAGATATATGCGCCATTGAAAGGAAAGTGCAAGTTCAAACATACAGCCGTAAAAGAAGGGGACGAGATCAAAGTCGAGGACATATTGATTAAAGCTGTCGAAACACCCGGCCATACTCCCGAGCATTTAAGTTATGTTGTATCAGATATATCAAGAGGGAATGATCCCTTCGGCGTATTTTGCGGGGACACGCTTTTCGTGGGAGATGTGGGAAGACCTGATCTTTTTCCGGACATTTCAGAAGAACTTGCAGGTCAGCTTTATGACAGCTTATTCGGCAAGCTGATGAAGCTCCCCGATTTCTGCGAAGTCTATCCGGCTCACGGAGCAGGTTCGCTGTGCGGCAGAGCTATGGGCGCAAAATGGAGATCTACGATCGGATATGAAAGGAAATACAATGCGGCTCTTCAGCTTAAAAATAAAAAAGAATTTATAAAGTCGCTGACTACAAATATGCCGCCCGCGCCTGACCATTTTTCAAAATGCAGCGATATAAACAGGACCGGTCCTGCTTTGCTGAAGAACCTGCCTGAGCCGGAAATTCTTGATGTAAAAGAATTCAAAAAAAGGTCAGATAATAAAAATACTTTAATTCTTGATACCAGAACATATAACTCTTTCGGAGGGCAGCACATTCCCGGTTCGATCAATATTGATCTGGAAGGAAATTTTCCCACATTTGCAGGCTGGGTGATCCCGCAGGACAAAAAAGTACTGCTCGTTATTGACAGCCATGAAAAATGTTCAGACATAGTAAAATGGTTAAACCGCGTAGGAATAAATAAGGTTGAAGGTTACCTTGCAGGCGGTATGTTCGAGTGGGCCAGGAGCGGAATGGAAACGGCTCATGTACACCAGCTTTCAGCAAAAGAACTTTATACAGAAATGAATGGTAAAAGAAAAAATTTCGTACTTATTGACTCAAGAGCTGAAGGCGAATTCATTAGACAGAATATCAAGGGATCGATAAACATTCCCGCTCCCGATATGAGAACGAGATATAAAGAACTTGATAAAAAACTTACTTACGCACTGATATGCAGTACAGGGCACAGGTCAAGCCTTGCAGCAAGTATATTAAAAGCCAAAGGATTTAATAACATTCTTAACGCAGCCGGAGGCATCACAGGCTACGCCAATGCCGGATATGTACCTGAATGCCGGGTGTGCATCAATCTTCACGGTTCAAGATATCATAACGATTAATTTATAGTTGAGGCTGATATGATGAGCTATTTAACACAGATACGCTGGTCTCCCTATGCAGTAGGCGCAGGCATAGGAATTCTCAGCTGGTTCACTTTCATATTTTTGAAAAAGCCCATCGGATGCTCGACAGCGTTCGCAAGGGCATCGGGCATGATAGGCAAACTCTTCAGCAGGAAAACAATTAACGGGAAGCAGTATTTTAAAGAATATCCGCCTGTAATAGATTGGGAGATCATGTTCGTAATCGGGATCGTGATAGGCGCATTCATTTCGGCTTATATTTCCGGCGATTTTAATATTATCACTGTTCCGAGATTATGGGCTCGGGAATTCGGAGACAGTTTTATCTTCAGGATCATAATATCAATTATCGGAGGAATTTTTCTGGGCTTCGGAGCGAGACTTGCCGGAGGGTGTACCAGCGGACACGGAATTTCAGGAGCGATGCAAATGGCTGTGAGCAGCTGGGTATCTGCCATATTTTTCTTTATCGGCGGCGGAGTTACGGCTTATCTGATGTTCAGTCTATAAAAAGGGAAAGACTATGAATAATAAAAAAATTTTAATACTGAGTCTGGTTTTCGGAATAATATTCGGTTTTCTGCTTCAGAAAGGCGGAGCCACAAAGTATGATGTGATAGTTGCCCAGCTGCTATTCAACGATAATACAGTAGTAAAGATCATGCTTACCGCCGTCATTACAGGAATGACAGGGATCTATATATTAAAAGAGTTTAAACTGGTTTCTTTGTATCCCAAGCAGGGATCATTCGGGATAAACGCTGTCGGAGGGCTCATCTTCGGTGTAGGTTTCGCTGTGCTCGGATATTGCCCCGGAACTATTGCCGGTGCGATCGGCAACGGATATATAGATGCGGCAATCGGCGGAACTGCCGGAATACTTGCAGGATCATACTTATACGCTTTGCTCTATCCGAAAGCGTTTATTAAGCTGAATAATTTCGGCAATTACGGAAATAAAACACTGCCTGAATTGCTCAGAGTTAATGACTGGGTGATGATATTCTTTACCGTTTGTATAGTTTTCAGCATTTTTATGATCCTTGAAGCGCACGGATATTAGGATGGATATATTATGAAATTAAGAAAATTATTCTACAATACCGTTCTCAAGATATATAACAAACGGCTTTCATTCGAGTCGCTTTATTCTGAAGTGCTTGAAGGTCTGGAGGACAGGGAAAAGCGAAGGCTGATCAATCTGGTCAACCAGTTTTTCAGGAATTTTAATTATCTCGAACAGTATTTTATTGAAAATATCGATAAGAATATTGATGATCAGGAATTAAAGATCAGTATGCTTATCCTGTGCGCAGGAACGGAGTATTTTTATCTCGACAGCTCAACGGATTATTCGGTAGTGAACGATTTCGTGGAGATAGCGAAGGAGGAGCTGGGACAGGGCAAAGCCAAATATATTAACGCGATCCTGAGAAAGATGACTAAACTGACTTTGTCCGATGAGGATAAAGTTTCAAAGAAAGCGCTTTATCTGTCTCATCCGCAGTGGGTCGTTGACAGGCTTATAGAAAGCTACGGTAAGGAAACGTCAGAGGAAATGCTGAAATTCAATCAGTCGGTTCCGCCTGTTTATGTCAGGGCTAACCGGATAAAAAACAGCAGACAAGAGCTTAAGGTTCAATTGGAAGGCGAAGGAATAATTTCTTCCGATGTAGAACACTTTGAAGATTTTCTTAAGGTAGAAAAGGGCAATGTTCTTTCTTCACAATCATTTGAAGAAGGCAGGTTCTATATCCAGGACCCGTCGCATTCGCTGCCGGTTCTCGTGCTTGAGCCGAAGAAGAACGAAAAGATACTCGATCTGTGCTGTGCGCCGGGCGGAAAGTCAACATATATTCAGGAGCTGACCGGCAATAAGGTCAAACTTCACCTGAACGATATTTCAATGAAGAAAAGAGTTCTGATAAAAATGAATTTTAAACGGCTGGGGCTTGAATTCAATAAGCTGACCTTTCAGGAAGCCCAGAAATTTCAGGTGTTCGAGGAATTCGACAAGGTACTTATCGACGCTCCGTGCACAGGCAGCGGCAATTTCAGGCGTCATCCCGAGAGCAGGTGGAATAAGGATGAGGAGATGCTTTCTCAGCTTAATAAGCTCCAGCTTGACATTTTAAAAAGAGCGTCGAATTTCGTCAAGAAGAACGGGATAATGGTATATTCTACCTGCTCCATTTTTAACTGCGAAAATATGGATATCGTGCAGAAATTCATAGCAGATGACGATCATTTTATGCTCGATAAAGCTGATAACTCAAGTCTGGATATTTTCAAAAACGCGGACGGCAGCTATGCCGTTAATCCCGGCATTCATCATCACGAGGGTTCTTTCGCTGTCAGAATGAGAAGGGTTAGGTAAAGATAGTAACGGGTTCGCTTTTATCTGAATTATGAAAATCATGTATGAAGGTCTGTGATCAAGACTTTGCTTTCAGCACCATCAGAAGCAGCGTGTACGCGCCGGCTGTCAAAGCCGCAGAGATCAAAAGGCTAAGATAAAAATTGATCTGCATTTTCAAAAACACAGGCAGAGCTATGAACAGCACTAACGACGGGATCACCAGCCAGAAGATATCCTTCGATACTTCTGAAATCTTGGCAACGTCGCCCGTGTCGATATACATCCAGACGAACGCGAGAACCGATAACAGCGGCAGGGACGCCAGAAGCGCTCCCGCGGTCGAATTCCGCTTCGATATCTCTGATACAGCTACGATTATAACAGCCGATATGACAACTTTTACGACGTAATAGATCATGATTAAAATCTATGAAATAAATTTAATAAAGTCAACGGAGGACTATTTATACTGTTTTTTTTCAACGCCATGCTTATCAGTCCCGAAGAAAGCGAACCAGAGAGTTCCCGCAATGCCGAATCCGAAAGCTGTGAGTAAATTTACCGATGGACTTATCATCCCCGTAAATTGCATGAATCTAATATTGAATTATTTAATATTTTTAATGTCTGCATTATTTATTGGTCTTTTTGTTCCGCTTACAGCAACGACATAATAGAACTTCTTACTTTCTGAGTGTGCTATAGTCCAGCTTGTACCATCGAAGATACCTGAAGCCGATACATCTTGAAAACTGCCGTAAGGATCATCGGAAGCATACACCTTATATGAAGTTGCTCCGTGAACAGCATCCCAGATGATCTTAATGTCTAATCCGATTATCTCTGTAACGATATTTTGCGGGATGCTCAAGTTGTCGCTTGTTATAATAAGCTGACTGAAATCAGTTATTCCGGAGAAATTAACCGTATTTGTAGCTGCGTCAACACTAACTGCGGTCAGGTTATAAGTCCAGCTGCTGTCCGAAGTGCTTGCACGGGTATAGAGTTTAATTTTGGCAGGATTAGACTCATCATTGGAAGTAAGATCTTCACTGAGAGTTAATGATATATCTGCCGAGAGCATGCCGGTACCGAATTTATGTACTACCCAGTATTGAGAATCGAAAATTGTGACCGGATAAGGATTAATATTCGGAGGCAGATTGATTTTTGACACCACGAGCGTATCTGTTCCTGTCTTTGAAGTAACATTCATCGAAACTCCGGTTCCGGTAAAATCAACAATTCCAGTGGTGCTCACGATCTGCGAATTAACATGTCCGTCCCCGAACGGAATAGTAGAATTTACCCAATCGGTATCATCCATATTTGTCAGTGTGCCCAAGTTCCCGCTAATTAAATCACTTGCAGTAGTACCTGATCCTTCATTAAATTGCCAATAGCTCACAAGCCCTGTTTCCGATCCGTCTAAAGGTAAATGAATATTTTCCCTAATCTCCTGCAGGCTTCGTACCGTATTCCAAAGTCTTACTTCCTCAATCTTACCGTCAAAGTATCTGGAATTAAAATCAACTCCAATCCTCAGAGGATCGCTGTTTGAATTTACCGTTAAAGGTGTGCCTGTTAAAGTTTGCTCAACTCCGTTCAAATATAACCTTCTTGTTCCGTTATTGTTAACCGCAGCTATATGATACCATTTTCCTTCTTCAAGGATACCGTTCGAAGTTGATAATTCGTCAAAGGTTAAACCTGTATAAGGAGATATGCTGCTTAGCCTCAGGGAATATCCGTTCGCGCTTGAAGTCTGATATTTTGAAACAATACCCGCCATAGTCGCGAATACGGAAGGCTTGATCCACGCTTCGATTGTATAATTGTTTGTAAGATCGAGACTGCTATCATCAGCGATTGTTGCATAATCATTCACTCCGTCAAAATCCAAAGCAGTAACGGGTGCATTACCTATGCCGGCGCCTATACCTGTAAGAGTGATATATTTAGTTTCGCAATCTGTAGAAGAGTGAGTGATTGTCCCGTTGTATTCAATATTCTCAATTGGAGAAAATTTAACAAAAATGGTGTCAGATACAATTCCGTTGACCGGTGTAATTGATAAACTGTTAGAATAACCGGTGTTTTGCGACAACGATATATTAAATTCTGAGGAGACGGTTAAATTAAGATCTGACTTCAAATCTTGAGCGACTACATAATATTTTTTTACGGGAGAATTACCAAGAAGAACATTTCCGAAAGAAATGTCAGAAATTCCAGCCTGTTTATAATATTTAATATTGCCGTCTTTTTCACCGATAAGCACGTCAAGTAATCCGTCCCCGTCAAGATCGGTAAATGCAGGAGATGAGTAATATCCTACGTCAATTCCGTTGAAAGATTGAGTAACAAGCGTAAATGAGGTTGAATTTGCTGCGACTTGTTCATAGTGGTTAATATTACCGTCAAGCTCACCTACAAGCATGTCAAGTAATCCGTCACCGTCAAGATCGGTAAATGCAGGAGATGAGTAATATCCTACGTCAATTCCGTTGAAAGATTGAGTAACAAGCGTAAATGAGGTTGAATTTGCTGCGACTTGTTCATAGGGGTTAATATTACCGTTAAACTCACCTACAAGCATGTCAAGTAATCCGTCCCCGTCAAGATCGGTAAATGCAGGTGAAGAGTAACCTCCTACATCTATTCCGTTAAAAGATTGAGTAACAAGCGTAAATGAGGTTGAGTTCGGTGAACTTTGCTCATAATGGTTTATATTGCCTTCATTGTCACCGATTAGCATATCAAGTAATCCGTCACCGTCAAGATCGGTAAAAGCGGGGGCTGAGTAAGCTCCTACATCAATTCCGTTGAAAGATGCTGTAACAAGAGAAAATAAAGTTGAATTTGCTGCGACTTGTTCATAATGATTTATATTGCCGTCATACTCACCGATAAGCATGTCAAGTAATCCGTCCCCGTCAAGATCGGTAAATGCAGGTGAAGAGTAACCTCCTACATCTATTCCGTGGAAAGATGCTGAGATCGATTCGAAATTATTCAGGTCTGTTAAAGTTATGGATGGTGGTAGATATTCTCTCGAAACGATAAACTGACCGAAACCGGAAATACCGTTGAAAGTTGCAGAATTTACGGCAAAATTAACACTAGATGCATCTTTTAGATACAGCCATTCTGTGTCTAAATTGCTGTTTCTTTCGTAAAGCGTTATCTTAGACGGATGTGAAGCATACCAATCTTCAATATCCTCGCTTACTTTATAGTTCACATCAGCAGAAATTGCACCTCCGCCGAAGCTGTTTATCACCCAGTATTGCGAATCGTATGTTTCATCTATACCGGTCGGCAGAATATTCGGGGGGATATCAATCTTCGAAACTATAAGCGTATCTGTCCCTGTCTTTGAAGTAACATTCATCGAAATTCCCGTTCCTGTAAAATCAACACTTCCAGTAGTACTGATAATTTTCAAATCTGACGAACCCGTGCCAAACGGTATTTTTGAAGATACCCAGTCCGAGTCATCCATATTGTAAAGAGTGCCGCTCGCTCCTCCGACAGCGTCCGACAGCGCAGTTCCGGATCCTTCATTGAACTGCCAGTTGTTTAAAAGTCCCGTTTCCGTTCCAGTTAAGGATAAGTGCATATTTTTTCGTATTTCGTCAGCTGTTCTCGCAGTATTCCATATCCTGACCTCATCAAGTTTTCCCGATAATGCTTCAGCAGAAGTGCTTAGGTAGAAAGTTCCATCGGAGGCGTATAAACCACCGGCAGGTACAGTTGTTTTCATGAGCCTGCCGTTATAATACAATTTCATCGTTGTGCCGTCATAAGTCCCCGCAACATGGAACCATCCGCCTGTAGTCAGAATATTATCGATCACGATACTATATAAGCTACCGTCCGTTTTCCTAATATAAAAATGAAGCTGATTTGTACCGCTTGCGCCGTCATATCTTAAAACTGCAACTTCGGGAACTATTGATACATATCTCTGTATCTTTCCCGCTGAAAGTTCGTTATGATATACCCATGCCTCTATTGTGACCGCTGTCATCGAAGTACTTATCCCCGAACCGGAAACGTAGTCGTTCACGCCGTCGAATTCGAGACATTTGCCGGGAATAGTGTCAACAGCAAAAACCTGCAGAATTGCCGCCAGCAGGAAAGTAATTAAATAGCCCGAGAGTTTCATGATAGGCTCCGAATTATTAGATAAATTATAATGAATTATAATAAATGCTCAGAATATAATCAATAAATAAAATTTAATATCTGAAATTGATCCAGAATGCTATCCCGACTTAGCCTATAAGCATCATCATGCGGCTACTATTCTTCGCCATGCTTATCAGTCCCGAAGAAAGCGAACCAGAGAGTTCCTGCGACACCGAATCCGAAAGCTGTGAGTAAATTTACCGTTGGACTTATCATCCACAAAAAAGCACCGGAAAAGGCTGAGACGGAGACTACGGAATCTCTTACAAGATAATACAGACCGAACATACTTGCCTTTCTGTTTTCAGGCGCAAGTTCCATAATTAGTGTTTTTCTCGTAGGCTCACCAAATTCCTTTAAACCGCGGAGGAAAAAAGCGAGAATCAGCATCGTAAACGAATTCGTAAAAAGTAAAGCTAACGGGAAAAAAGTAAAAAAGACAAATGTCATTAAGACAAAAGGTTTCTTTTCTGTATTATCGGCAAAATAAGCTACGGGAATATAAACGACCATAGCCGTGACCATTTCGACCGTAGTCAGAATTCCGAATTCGAAGGCCGATACAGGATTCGTTATCGTCTGCATGCACCATACAACAACAAAAGCATAAGGGATTTGTTCGCAGAACCTGACGAGAATATCTGAAACAAGAAGTCTTTTTAAGGAGACCGGCATTTCCTTCCATAATTTTAAAGGATTTTTTGTTGCTGAATTTTTAAGACTCTCCGTTTTGTCGTTTTTATGATCCGTTATCATGATCTGCTGTAATACTGTAGCGACAAGCGCAAGAATAAGAGCAACGGAAAACCCTATTTTTATACCGGTTTTTATGCCTAAAGCGGTAATAAACGCCCCGCCGATGAGGGGTCCGAGGAACATCGGGATCCGCCTGACAAGAGAGTGTACCGACATACCCATAGTTCGCTTATTCTTGGGCAGAACATCAGAAATGATCGTAACTGTCGCAGGCAGTGAAATCGCTGTCCATGATAAAAAAAGAAAAGAAGCCGCTATAACAGCCTGCCATTCGGGAATAATTATCACGATAATAAAGCCGGTCATGGCTAAAATGTTAAAAATCAAAAGGGATTTTTTTGTACCGACCTTCTCGACAAGATAACCGCCGGGAAAAGAGTACAGAGCTGAAAGAAGATTGTCAAGCCCGTTAAGTAATCCCACCGACCAGAGACCGCCTCCGAGAGCTAATAGGTACATCGGCAGGAATCTTTCAGCCATTTTCTCGCCGAGGCCGACGAGAATGACCATAGAGAGTAAACCCAGGATACTTTTCTTTAATCCTAAAAATGCTGATGTTTTTCTTATCCTGCTCAAAATCTACTCTTTCGCAGTTTGCAATCTGCACCATGCGTATAATGCGTCATAAACATAAAACTGATGCTCAAGATTTTCGAGGTCTTCAGGATATCTTAGACTATAGCCTACCGCAATAGCCTCAACTCCGGCAGCGATAGGATCCTTGTCGAACGAGTCAGTGTCGGCGGCATTAATAATTTTTGACATTCTGAGCAGAGCTTCATCTTTCAACTCATATTTTTTTATTATGCTTACAAAGGAACATTCATCTCCATGATGTCCAAGCTCAGCGTTGGGGATATCAAACGGTATCGCACCTGAAGATCTTGCTGTTTCTTCGACACTGCATTTCGGCACGAATATGAATTCAGCCTCAGAGTCAACGAATCGTGATATAAGCCACGGGCAGGCGACTCTGTCAACATGTACGTGCGATCTTGTAATCCATTTCATATATTTTCCTAATTTTATTTCCTCAAAAATCCGTATTCAATTTTCTAAAATCTCAACAATTCTCTTACCGAATTCTGTCAACTTATACATTTGCATACTGCTTCTTGGTTTTTCAGGTATTGTCATTTCAATCAATTTGTGTTCTAAGGCGGGTTGCAGATAATTGATCCTGAAATTCTCTCTGTCTGCCAGTTGTAATTTATCCTGTAAATCCTGCCTGTTGTGCTCGCCTGTCATTACAGATAATAATCTTCTGACTTGCGGGGTCACTTGCGGGGTCACTTGCGGGGTCACTTGCGGGGTCACTTGCGGGGTCACTTCACCTTGTTTTGTTTTATAAAGAACTACCTGCAAGCCTCCGTCCATCTCATTGATATCCGGATCAGGAAGCTTTGCTTCTTTACAGGAATTGATTATTTTTAGAATACCGCGACCCCATGTGTCAATGTAACCAGCCTTGAAACACGCATCAGCTAAATTCGGATTTCTCGGGCGTGAGTTATGTTCTTTTCTCAGGTTTTCAAGGGATAAACCCTGTGGAAGTGTGCCTTCGTTCCATATAGACAGTCTGTCGTCAAAGACCCGAATCTGTACAGGTGCTCCCATATAAGTCCTGTGAACAAGGGCATTTAGCAGCATTTCTCTTAAGGCGGCAAAAGGATATTCGTATTTTTCTATTCGCTGTAAGCCTTCAAAGGCTACGGGTCTGGTTAAAAACTTATAACTCAATTGAACAAAAACTTCATTAAGAATATAAACAAGATTACCTTCAACTATCTCGTGAAATTTAAGGTCTGATGAATCTTTACCGAATCTGCCGATCTTTACCTGAATATTTGGAAAAAATCTGTTCGGGTCTTTTCCGAAAAGAATTATAGCAGCTCTTTTGATCTTTCCGTGTTCAGTCAAACGGAGTTTATCAAGTATCTGAGTTGCGCTTAATCCGTCGGTGTCAGGCATCCTGCCTTTTTCCTTGCTGTCTTCAACAAATTTTGCAATGCTCTTTTCGTCAATATCTTGAATTCCTGCTCTATCCTCAATAACATCATCCCATGTCTTACCGGCTTTTTTTAAAAGAAATTCGTTAAGCTCAACACCTGTCAATTCCAGGTTTGTGCTGCCAGTCCTATAATAATACCTGCCTCTAAAAGAAACAGGAACCGAATACGGATCAACCTGAATTGAAATATATTTCTTCCCGTTTTCATCGTGAAGCTGAATATCGCAAATTATCCCCATCGAATTGCGGATTTTTTGAGGAATATTTTCCATCAAGCTTTTATAATCTTCAATATCAACAGCATTTCCGCCATCATCTTTGCCGATAAAAATAGTACCGCCGATCGCATTTGCAAATCCGCAGACCCATTTCAGATATTCATCTTGCCAGCTTTGCTTATATTCTATATTTTGTTTTTCAGGCATAAAATAATTCCTCATACGGTCTTCATTTCCTCAAAAATCCGTATTCATAGACCTTTGGTTCGATCTTCTTAGCCAGTATTTTCAGCTTGTCACGAAGGTCGCCGATCAGTTTCATATAAATTTCGTCATTGCTTTTATTGTGCATCTTGCCTTTTTCGTCCCTGCCCTGAAAGTGTTCACGAATGTCGTATAATGAAGCATTTACGTTGCATTTAGGCTGCTTGTGATAATATCTCCAAAGCTCTCTGCCCGTATCAAAAACGGCTTTAGCCGCATCTGAGAATTCCAATGGTGTAGTTCTATCATGCTTAGCATCAAAAAGGCCTTCGGATTTATCTTTTTTCAGTTTTCCGGCTATAAAATCGGTCATAAAACTGCTTTCGAATTTATCTCTCGAATTCACTTCCTTTTCAGTAAAAGGAATCCAGTGATTTGTGCCGAACTGAGATTGAATGTTGTTTGTAAATAATGTATATGCAAGGCAATCATTTTGGAATTCCGTATCATCCTGCCAGCTATCATAAGGAAATAAAAACTGATCCCTGTCATTCAGCCAAGTCGCTTCAATACATTTCCTTACTGCATAATACATTGATACTTCGATTAAATTTTTATCAGTTATCTTGCTACCACGTGGCATAACCATTTGTTTTATGCTATTTTTAATAAAAATCAATTCGTTAGTTTGGAATACGTTTCCAGAATATGAGATAAACCCTATGCAAAATTCATCAATTCGCCTTCGAGTTGATATCAACCATATATTTATACTTCTCTCATTATCGTAGTTTGAAAGTAATTTACGACTTATAAAAGCTCCATTTTTGTCGTAAACATCAAAATCAACACATTTAAAAACATTTTTTATTTTTGTGTTCCAAATTAAAAAGCCAATTGGAAATTGCCCTTTTACATTATCGAAAGTATTAGCAGGACACAAGAATCCTTTTTCAAAGTTAGCATAGAAAAAATTTCTAAATGAATTGAAATGATCGCCTGAGAGTATTTTTAATTTTGAAAAATGTGCGAGGAAACAATCAGGTATTTCAAAATAAATACGAGTAAGAAATTGAACAAAGAGTTCTCTATTGGCACAATTACCTAATTTAGCTTTATATTTATCATTAGTGTTCGATAAGATAACGCCCTTCTTGCTTTTTTCACCAAAAATAGCTGTCTCCGCATACGGCGGATTGATATAAATTACTAATTTCTTTCTTTTTTTGGGATCGTTGATTATGTCCTGCAGAGGTTTGGGGAGCTTTGTGAATTCGTCATTCAAAAAATCGAACTGAAATACATGATCTTCGAGAAGGTTCGCGCCGTTCTTGATCCTGTCATGCATGACTTCGATATCCTGCCTGTCTAGCGTGGAAGCCCAGATGTTGTATTTGTTGGTCAAACCCGTAAGCAGATTCCCTGTTCCGGCCGCGCAATCCCAAACATAATATTCGTCCTGCCAGTCTTCGCCGAGTACATCCGTAAGGTATTTCTGCGATAATTCCACCCATATCAGCGGGGTGAAGAAACTGCCTTTTCTTTCTCTTACATCCTGCGGGACGAGAAGATCCCTTCTTTCTATTATGTAATCCCAGTATTCTTGTTTCGGCGGCCTTTCGTAACGGTTCCAGAACTGCGTGTGAGCCACCTGACCGTCGTTGAAGTCAACCGTGCTCGATGTGAAAGCGCCGTATTCGTCAAGATGCCTGTTGAGTTCATATTTTGTAGCTTTTAAGACTACGAATAGCTTATCTTTTAAAGTTACATTTTCGTCCGAGAGAAGGTCAGCAAGATAGAAATCGCCGTCTATGATACCGTTTTTCTTAGCTATGTCCCAGTTCACAGCTATCGTCGGTTTTACTGCCTGCAGCCATTTATTGTATATAACCATAAAGTTATTTTTATCGGTCTTAATCTTCGTAAGGCCAAATTTGCCTACGACGAAATTGTTTTTGATGAATTTTACAAGGTCTTTTTCGTCTTTATCGTAGTGAAAAAGAAGTGCTTTTTTATCAATTATGTTCTTCACTTTTTCGTGGATCAGCCTGAATTCTTTCGTTTCGTAATCTGAGGGAGTTACATTCCAGTTGAAATCGTTCTGATAGAAAATGTCGTGGATGTCGTTATAGGGTATGAATGCGATCTTTTCACCGTCAAGCGCACCAAGCATGGGTGGAGGCAGGTATTTATCGAATGTGCGGGCTTTACCTATCGTCAGAATAAGCTGGACTATCGAATGGTAAATGTCCGACGAGCCTTTTTTAGCTTCAGCCCAGAGAAGCGATTCCTGCTCGAAAAGTTCTTTTTCGCTCTGATGCATCGAAACGCAGAAATCAACGTTGCCGATTATTCTTGTGCAGTCGTAGACCCAGAAAAAATCACTCGCAACTTTGTTCTTCAGTTCTTCTTCTCTTATGTTCGAATATTTCATGCGCTCTTCTTGTTTAAATATTTTATACGCAGTAATTTAAAGTTATGAATCAGCTAAGTCAACCTGAATTTCAGTTCTGAGTGTTTATACGGCCTCTTTTGTTTTTTGCGTCGGAGCTTCATTTTTTCAACTTTTTCAACAGTTCAGTATCGCTGAGAATTTCATTCATTTCAAATTCATCTGCATATTCGATATTAGGTTCGGACTTGTACAGCAGCTGGTCGATCCTGTCAATATGATAATCGGCGATCAGCTTTCTCGACTCTATGTGCTCAGGCCAAAGGTCTTTGATAAACTCGGAAGTGAAACAGGCAGCTATGCCGAAGTTTTTTGCGCCTGCGAGTTCATCCGAGCCTCCGTCGCCTATGAACAGGCATTCTTTCTTAGACGCTCCTGAAAGTTTTATCGCAAGATCGTATATCTGAGGTTCGGGTTTTACGAAACCGACATGGCACGAGAATATTGCATGGTCGAAATAAGGCGCGGCGGGTGAGTGCGGCCAGCCTTTTATCTCGCAGACATCCGCATTGCTTAGTAGAATGAGTGTCTTTCCTCTCTGTTTAAGTTCTTTCAGCGTAGCTACTGTGTGCGGAAGAATGTTCTTCAGGGCGAGTTCGAACCGCTCGTATCTTATTCTTGCGAGTTCAGAGATGGTTTTGTCCGGTATGTTCAATCCGAGTTTGCCGGTTATGTCGCGGATTATCTCCAAAGGATCGGTTATTACGCCTCTCGTTCTGCGCTCTGAATCCGTAAATAGAGCTTCAAGCCATTTTTCGTATGATATTCCGATAATCTCGTGCGAGTATAATCCGGGAACATCCGAATGGTGCATTGACGAGAGCGTGTGAAAAAGGTCGAAGATGAGCACTTTGTATCTTGAAATGTCGGGTCTGATGTCTGCCATTTAATTATCCTTTAATTTCTGACGAATTTAATAAATTCCATCATGTAATGAAAGTCCATTTTAAAATAGTGTTCCCTGAATTCCTATTCCCGCATTATATTTCGGGATCTTCGTCAGAATACCGAGTTCCGCGCATTTTTCATAGAACACTTTCGATAGTTTTTTATAGCCCGGGGCTCCTGCGGAATAATAATTTTTGTATTTCGCCCTGTATTTATCGCTTAATCCAGGAAATTTCTCGTCCAGCCTGTCATAATAATAAGCTCTCTGCCTGTCGCGCAATGTCATCCCGAATGCGGGTATAATATACTTAGCTCCGTACTCTTTAGCCTTTTCAACAATTGAGATAATATTATCTTCCGTATCGGTAATAAAAGGCAGTACAGGCATCAGAGTGATCCCGGTTGTTATCGTAAAACTGACGGCCGAATATATCTTTCCTATTTCTTTTAATATCCTGATATCCCTTAGAACAAGATTACTTTTTGTGATCAGGTGAACAGGCATATCCCATTCGCGCATGATTTCAAGTGCCCGGACGGTCATATTCAGTTTTTTTTCGATGTGCTGGTATGGATCGTTCATAGATCCGAATCCAACCGTCCCTCTGACGCGCTTTTTAGGTAATTCTTTTTGAAGAAGCTCAAGTGCGTTCTCCTTTACGATAATATCGTGATCGAAATTCTCGATCTGATAGCATTCGCTCCGCGAATCGCAGTATATGCATCTGTGCGTACAGCCGCGGTACAGGTTAAGGTTATATTTTAGTCCGAACCAGTCATCCGAGCCTTTGACAGTATTCAGTATCGTTTTAACTTGAATGTATTTTATCATTAAACTTCGGCTTTAACTTTGATGACTATCTTCTTCACTTTTACGGAATTATATACAGAGATACCCGGCTTATGAAGGTCTTCAGGGAAGAAAATTGCGAACAGTCCCGGCTGGAGTATGATATATTCGCAGTCGCCGAAATAAAAGGCTATATCTTTATCCTCATCGTAATGGTCTCTGATCTCCTGATCTTCAAGCCCGAGAAACCCGATCTTCTCCGTGCCCCGCGTAACAAGCTGAATGTCGATATACTTCACATGCTTTTCAAGGTACCCTTCTTCCTTTGTATGGTATTCACTTACCGATGCGTAAATGTCTTCTCCTTTGACAGGATGTTTTCCGTTCGGCAGATTTTCAAGATCGGCAGTTCTGATAAACCCGAATGCCTTTTCGAAGTTTGGATGAAGGGTCTTGTATTCATCAATGTTCTTTATGTAATCGAAGATCATTATATTCTCCAATAAAGTTGTGCAATGTGAAATATAAAAAAAATATAATAGATAGTTATGTTTTATTTTAATAAATTTCATATTATGAACGAGGCTTTTCTAATAATATTTCTAATCACTTTTACTGCCGCGATTGTCGTTTTGTATTTCAGGATCGGGCGCGGAAGCGGGTGGAAAAAACCGAAAAGACTGCTTTCAAACAAAGACAGGTCGATATTATCGTCAAAAGTTCAGTTTTACAAAGATCTGAGCAGCGATGATAAAAAAAAGTTCGAGTTCAGAGCGGTCGAATTTCTCGAAAATGTAAAAGTATCGGGCGTAGATGCAAAAGTCACGCGGGGGGACGAACTTCTCGTTGCTTCGGGAGCGATAATACCTGTATTTAGGTTCAAGGACTGGCAGTACACCGGGATCAACGAAGTTCTTTTATATCCCGGAGGATTCAACGACAGCTTTCAGGACGGTATAAATGACGACGGAACGGATAATATGGGCATGGTCGGCGACGGTCCGCTGGATAAAAAAATGATACTCTCTAAAGATGATCTTCACAACGGTTTTAAAAATCCGAGATCACATACTAATGTCGCTGTTCATGAATTCATACATCTTATCGAGAAGGAAACCGGCGCAACAGAAGGAGTTCCGAAGCTGTTTGCGGAAGGGAACGATACAGCAGAATGGGCAAAGCTGGCCAAAGCTGAGATCGGGAAAATAAATGCGGGAAAATCTGACATCATCGAATATGCCGCAGAGGATATGCAGGAGTTTTTTGCGACCGTCAGTGAGTATTTTTTTATGGACAGGGAAATGTTCAGATCAAAGCATCCTGAGCTATATGAATTCTTGGAAAGAATGTTCAAGATTGTCAATTAAAGAATCTTGTCCACTCTTTTTGCTTCTCAGCATAATATATCCTCGCCGGAGTTATAAGGTACTGAAAGCAGATCCCTTTTTCTTCGCAGTACCACCGGATCTCTTCGATACTCTTTTTAATGTTCGGTATGCCTGAAAATGTTTTGCGTGTAAAACAGACCTTTTTGAGCTTTTTCAGGCTTGATATCCGAGATATTACATCATTCCATTCTGTTACTTTATCGTCAATAAAGCTGTCGCGGTAGTCGGTTTCAGAGCTTTCAGGGACTGATATTTCAGATATGAGATCGGTAAATGTGATCATATGTTTTTTAAGAAATGCCAGCTTCTCGTCTATATCCGCCTTTTTCAGATCGGGTTCGTTGTATGCCGCAGGCAGTAATGTCCACAAGTGATTCTTAGTTCTGCCGTAAAAGAAATCAGCCGGATTGTTTTGGGTATCGGGATTGAATGTGCCTATAATCAGAATTTCCGAGGCAGGATATATCTTGTAATCCCTGCACTTGTGCTTAATTTTTACCATTTTCCACGAGAAATTTCTTAAGTTCATCAGGCTTCTGAGTTCCTACAACGACTTTTCTTCCGTTCTTAAGAATAATGATCAGCCCATCATTACCGCTGCAGTTGTAAGCCACTCCTTTCCAGCCTATCCGATAACCCCAGCCGCCGAATTCGAGAATGGGACGGTATTTATCAACTTTTATTGACTGAATATCATCCCAAAGGATGTTTCTTCCGAACCTGAAAAGCATTCTCATTTCGATCTTAATACCGGATTCATCTATAGAAGTTTTAAGATAGCCATACAAGAACATTAATATTAAAGTGATCAGAGCTGATATTATAAACAACTTTGGAATCAGAGTAAGTTCCTCTTTCTGCCCGGCAGGAAAGTACAATGCGACAATACCGCCGATTACTGCTATACCAACGATGAACCATACCAACGGCGAGTTGAATTTCTGAGTTTCTTTGTATTCTTTCATTTTTGTTCGTTTTCCTCGGCTTTATTTTCCGTCTTAATCGTGCCGTCATCATTAAAATATACCGTTTTTTCTTCGACCGGCTTAGGCTCGCGGCGGAGTTTTTCTTTTAACCGCAGGTATTGATCTTTCAGTTTTTTCCTGAATATATAAGCAAGAACGGCCATAGAAATAATTATCAGCCACCATAACAGGCTCGGAACCCAGCTCTGTACATAAAAAACTTTAAAAGAAAGCGGGTCATCAGGATTGATGATCGTTTTCGCGAACCTGTAGATTTGCCCTGTCATCGGCACGTTTATCCTTATCGGCATAAGACCTGTCTGACCTGATGCTGACTGTGAGACCATAGAAACATCCCCGAGCTCCTCCATCTTTTTCCCGAAGTTCTTCTCTTTGGTCATCTGAACCATCTGATCGGCTTCTGCTACAGGAGCGTTCCTGAACTCGCTCAATTGAGCTTTCATCCTGCCGGCATCGACGGATGGAGCAGCCTCATTATCTGTTCCAGTGACTTTTTTATCTTCCTCGTCATAGACCCTTCTCCCGCCGAAGATATTTATCCCCCTTATCATCTCCTCTTTTTCGAGAGTGCTGCTGAAGTATAAATATTTATAATCGTTCGGCAGATATACCGACCACATGATCTGGCTCGTAAGGAGATCTACGCCCGGCAGCAGGGACCCTTTCGATCCGAGAAAACCGAACCCTTTTTCAGTTGTAGCGAAGATCACTTCGACCGGGAATGTATCGTACGAATCGTTCAGCGAATTCGAGCGTATGAGAGGTATAAGAAGCTTGCCGTCGTCGTTTAAAGATGATTCGACAGGATTATAATTCACGAATACGCTCCATACTTCCGATTTCTCGGGCAGTTTGATCTCCAGGAACTGTTTTGCGCTGTTCTTGATGTTGTATTCGATGCTGTGAACTATCTTCCCGTCCTCTGTGAAAAGAGTTACTACATTCGCGGAATACACTGCAGCAGTAGGAACGCCGATCTTTTTATGCTTGGTGATGTCGAGCAGCAGCAGATAAGGGTGTTTAGAATATTTAAAGCCGTCGATCAGCGGTTTCGCCGATCTGTTTATCAGCTCCGGGGGTAAGGTCTGCGCGGCAATTCTTTCCAGCCCGCGGTTCTCGGTGACCAGCACTTCCGCGCTTGTGTTCAGTTCAATACCGATATTTCCGCTCTCTCTTATCGTGCCCAATGTTCTTATGCCCGTAAAGGGCGTTTCAAGCCCTTCAGCGCTTAACGGGATTTCAGTTACCAGGCTGACCGATGTATTTCCCTTTTTCCCGTAGGTGAACGGTATCAGGATCATTCTTGCGTCGTCTTTCTTTATCTCCTGCCATTCGCCGACGCCGTCGCCGTAAACATTGAGTATGTTCACGTTGTCGTCCAGAGCTACTGTAACGTTCTCGATCTCGGAATGAAGTATGTTATAATTGACGGTCGTGTTCGTTTTCAGCGCGTTGTCTTCAATTGATACAAGATGGCTGATATCGGCATAAATCTTCGGGGGAAGCTTTTCGATCATCTCGAACTTTTTCTTCCAGTTTATATTTATGCCCGTCGTTTGCATGATCACCGCAGAGACGGTCGTTATCTTTCCACTTTCAGATGAACTGATCTGGGTCGCCTGAGGGATCTCGACCTCGATCTGGGGTTGAGGGATCTCGAGTTCAAGCAGCGTGATAGGCGTCTGACTTATATTTATGTATAGCTGATGCGGGCCTCTTACCAGAGAGGATTTTATTGAAAATGAAGCATCGACCCTGTATTCGCCTTTACCTTTCAATAGAACCGTCGAATATCCGCCGTCGCTAACGACAAGAGCGGGCTGTCCGTTCACTTTCAGGTCGGATAAAGCGGTTGAATAAGGAATTACAGGTATTTTGATGTACTGATCGCCGTTAAGCACGTGGATCAGGAACGAAGCGGTGAAATCAGTGCTTTCGCTTTTCATTTTGCCTTTATAGACCGCTTTCGTCATCAGATAGGGGAACGGCGGAGTTCCAATTGAGCCCTGAGGTGGGGTCATTGTGTCCACGATCCTTTTAAAATCAGCCTGGGACAGGATCACGTTGCCGTTCGTAACATTGTAGGATTTATAGTCCGTCCTTCCTGTCTGAATTAATAGCTTCTCGAAGGTGTCGATCGGTATCACTATCATGTTCTTATCGAGATTCGTCAGGTTCTTGAACTCTGACCACGGCAGGGACACTTCGCTTTTATCCTGAGCATAAGATTCTACGGATAAAGTAAAAACCAGAGCAATGACGATCAGTATAAATGATTGCAGTTTTTTCATGACGGGCTCCGCTGAATTATATAATGTTTATATAATAATGAAATATTGGAACGCAATCAATGAAAATAAAGTTTATTCTTTTTTCACTGAGTTTGCTGCGACAACATAATAGAATTTCCTGTCAGCCACGATTGGTTGCGACCATGTCAAGCCATCAAAAACACCGCCGGAAGTAACTTCAGTAAAATTGTTATAAGGATAATCAGAGGCGTAGATTTTATATGATGAAGCTCCTGCAACCTCTGTCCATGAAATGTGTATGCTGTTTGTCAATGAATCTATTTTCACATTAGCAGGTGCGTAAAGTTCTCCAACATAAAATATTTCTTCACTTGCGAATAATGAGCCGGCGTAAGCGTGATCAATTGCCTGAACGCTCCAAAAATATGTGCCTTCCGGCAGATCATTTATTGAAACAGAAGTTCTTTGGCCGGAATTTCCAATATCTACAATTTTTCTATAACCACAATCTATATCACTCATAGGATTAAGGATGTCTCCGGTTTTACCGGAAGTGCCGATATATACGTTATAAGATAAACCTGCTGAAGGAGTTTCGTTATCTGTCGTTTCTCGCCATGATAAAGTTACATTATTATCTACAACAACAGATTTTAATTTTGTTGGGGAATTCGGCATCGAGTTACTTATAGAGGTGTCGTTACGATAGATTTTATTTATCGAGGTGAACATTGGATAGCTTCCAGTAATGTGTAAGTCCAGATCGCCGTCATTGTCATAATCAGCCCACCCGCACGAATTATCATCTCCGGAGACAGATATCAAACCTGCATTTATATCTGAAAAAATTCCGGAATTGTTTCTGTAAACTTTAGACGTTACGCATGTTTCACAATATCTAGGGTCGGCATAAAAACCGTTTATGAAAACATCCAAATCTCCGTCATTATCATAGTCCCCCCAATCGACTGCACCTGAATGATGACCTTGCAAACCTGCATTGATATCAACAAATATACCGTTATCATTTCTGTAAATTATCGATGGAATATTTGGATCATCATAACCGGATAATATAATATCAGGATCACCATCGTTATCATAATCGCCCCATGATACTGATCCGCCAGATGCATCCGCTAAATTTGCACCAATATCAGTAAAAATACCTGAATCATTTCTAAAAATCAGGGATTTTGGGCCATAAGTTCCGGTATGACCAGCTAATAAAACATCCAAATCTCCATCTTTATCATAGTCAGCCCAAGAGACCGAGCTTCTATCCATTTGTGTTATTGCGGCATTAATATCCACGAAGGATTCATTTTCATTTCTATATATTTTTGTTACGGGGGCATTGTTTGCATTTCTGCCTGTTAATAAAATATCCAGATCGCCGTCATTATCATAATCAGCCCATTTTGCAGAGCTTAACCAAACATTTTCCATACTTGTATTTACATTCGAGAAAATTCCATAATCATTTCTATATAATCTTGTAACAGGAGCTTCACTAACATTTTTACCGGTCAATAAGATATCAAGATCATCATCATTATCGTAATCTCCCCATACTACAGAACCTGAATAGACTCCTTCCATCCCTGCATTTATGTCTGTGAAAACTCCCGAATCATTATTATATATCTTAGAAACTGGCACAAGACTTGAATTATTCCCTATCATAACAACATCCAGATCGCCATCGTTATCGTAATCTCCCCATGAGACTGAGCAACTGGTAATACCTTCTAACGTTGCATATATATCTGTAAAAGCTGCGTTAAGAGATATTGTTGTTAAAATTAAAAACAATAAGAATGAAAATCTTTTCATGATGAAAGTCTCCTGAGTTTAAATGCATTAGTAAATTGTATAAATATTTCGATTAATAATCAACAAAATAAATATTTATTTAAAAGAGTAGATGTTTCAGATCAAATGAATTCTCTAACCGTCTTCACCCGCCGGTACGATGCATTTCAAAATCAGCAAATAAATTAATGCCTCAGAATTCATTTTAGATGAAGACATGCACCGTTTACTTTAGAAATATCTTCTTAAATTCTTTTTCGAAATTTGGGGTGAAAACGCCTTTTCCGAGATTTGATTCGATCTCGGTCTTTGACCAGAACCTGCTGCCGTCGAGTTCTGTGCTGTTAGGTGTCAGAGGACCGTCATATACAGTTGTAAAACTATAAATATATTCGCGTTCGACGGATGATTCCCAGATGTATTCTGCTGCCTTTTCAGGCGTAAAATCCCCAATCCCGATCTCCTCTTCCGCCTCTCGCTGAAGGCTTAAAAATATGTCCTCGCCGTAAGCAATATGCCCTCCTACGGCCGTATCCCATTTACCGGGCTGGATCTTCTTGTTCAAAGGCCGCTTCTGAAGATATATTTCACCTTTGCTGTTCATAACGTGGAGATGAACGACCGGATGAAGGTATTTTTTATCAGAATGGCACAGGCTTCTCGGAGCTTTCCCGATGACTTCGCCTTTCTCGTTCACAAGAGGGAGCATTTCTTCCATTAATCGAACTCCTTCGCCACCTTTTTTAACAGTTCGGGTATCTTTAATCCCTGGGGACATTTCGGCATACACTGACCGCAATTGACGCATAGTGACGCTTTAGCCTTGTCGCCTATGAAATTCTTATACTGGATCTTAAATTTTTCGTCGTTGTAGAGGTGGTATCCGTTATAATATTCGAAACATGAAGGTATGGCTACATTGTATGGGCAGGGAAGGCAGTACATACAGCCTGTGCAACCTATCTTCATCAGCTTTTTATAAACCTTCGTGGCTTTTTCAATTACCTGAAGTTCTTCGCGCGTCATCGAGCCGGGAAGAGTATCATTCGATATTTTAATGTTCTCCTTTATCTGTTTCATCTGATTCATACCGGAAAGGAGTAACGTGATCCCCTGATAGTTCCATACCCACCTGAGTGCCCATTCGGCGGAAGTTCTTTTGTAGCCCGAATTTTTATATATCTCTTTCACATGTTCAGGAGGAGTCTGTGCCAGTCTCCCGCCTCTTAAAGGTTCCATAGAAATTACTGAAAGACCTTTTTTTACAGCGTATAGATAGCCTTTCATTCCTGCCTGATATTCGGTGTCGAGGAAGTTGAACTGTATCTGACAGAATGACCAGTCATAGTCGTCAACGATCTGATAAAAATGCTCTATGTTGCCGTGAAACGAAAATCCGGCATTCCGAATCTTTTTCTTATTCTTGAGTTTGTCCAGAAATTTTAATACTCCCAGCTCTTTGAGTTTCGCCCAGCTTTTGCCGTTGAGCGCATGAACAAGATAATAATCAATATAGTCCGTGCGCAGATCTTTAAGCTGTTCTTTGAATATTCTATCGAGATCTTTAGTTTCCTTTATATACCAGCCTGAAAGTTTGGTGGCGAGGTATATTTTCGACCTCAGATTATTCTCTTCCAGAAATTTCCCGACGAACGGTTCGCTTTTACCACCGTGATAAGGTTTTGCCGTATCGAGATAGTTTACTCCGTGATCTATTGCGTACTTAAGCTGTTTCGAAGCCCTTTCCTCATTGATCGATCCGTCTTTATTTGCCGGAAATCTCATGCAGCCGTAACCGAGTACTGAAATTTTATCTCCGCCTCTCATTTGCCGATACTGCATAAATCCTCCTATATGGCTACTTTTCCATTTTTTACAACCTTTCTGACAAGGTTCATGCCCATGCTGTATGGAAGTTCGCTGAGTTCACTGAACTTCATGACCAGAAGGTCGGCTTTCTTTCCTTTCGATAATGATCCGATGCTTTTTTCCAGCCCGAGCGCTTTAGCTCCGCCTATTGTGGCCGACCACAAAAGCTCTTCAGCTGTCATTTTAAGATATATCGCTGATATGGTCATTATGAATGGAAGGGAATAGCAGTAGCATGTTCCCGGATTAAAATCGGTAGAAAGCGCGCATATCCCGCCTTTCTCTATTATCTTTCTTGCAGGCGGAAAATCGTGCATTCCGAGGAAGAACGAAGAACCGGGCATAAGGTTGAATACCACTCCGGCGTTTATCATTTTACCGATCGCTTCGTCAGAAATATATTCAAGATGGTCAGCGCTCAAAGCACCGAGTTCGGCCGCAAGTTCACTCGCTCCTGTACATGTCATCTGATCGGCATGTATCTTTACGCATAGGCCGTGATCTTTCGCGGCCTGCAAGATACGCCTTCCCTCTTCGATAGTGTAATAATTTTTCTCAATAAAAATATCGCAGGCTACAGCGAGTTTATCTGCCGCGACTTTCGGGATCATTTCATTAATTATTAGAGATATATATTTTTCCCTGTCATCTTTAAACTCTTCAGGCACATCATGCGCGCCTAGAAATGTCGGAACAAGGTCGATCTCGTATTTGTCATTCAACCGTTTTATCACTTTCAGCATCTTGATCTCATCTTCTAATGTAAGACCGTATCCAGATTTAGCCTCAAGCGTCGTTGTTCCGAAGCGCATGAATTCCTTTATCCTGCCTGCCGAGGCTGCAAAAAGCTCGTTCTCGGTCATAGCGCGGAGTTTTTTTACGCTGTTCTTTATCCCGCCGCCGGCTTTTGCTATGTCAAGATAAGACATTCCGGCATTCCTCATTTCGAACTCATTATTTCTGAGAGCTGCGAAGACAGGATGAGCGTGAGAGTCCACAAAGCCGGGAACTACGGCCATTCCTCTGGCGTCTAAGGCATCAAAATGTTCAAGCTTCGCCGCGTTTATTTCTACTTCGGCCGGAATTATTTCTTCGATCAGCCCGTTTTTAATTATCGCTGAGCAATTTTCGAGCACATTGATCTTCCCGAAATTATCAGGGTCAGGATCGAATAATCTGCCGATGTTATGAATTATAAGGCTTCCGCCTTTTGCAATTTCTGTCAAAATCAACTCCTACCTGAAAGGCTTTAAAAGTATCCAGAGAATTATCTTTATAAGAATTATAAATGGCAGTCCGACAAGAACAGCTATCAGTGTCACAATTGTGATCCCGACCGAGAATGTCAGAACGACACCGACAAGAGGAAGTATCAGAAATACTACAAGCGCTGCCGCAATACCTACAAAAAGAACAGCAGAAATTCCGATTATGAAAAGGATGAAGGGATTAGTGATCCTTTTACCATTAATTTCAATCGCCGCCATAAAGACCTCCTTAAATGAATATAGAAGAATAATAAAATTCAGAGGCTAAAGCAACATAAAACCCGCAAATTTGTATAAGAAAACAATTGACATCAATACCTCCCGTAGTTAAATTCATTATACGGAATAAGAAATTCAATTAAAATTATAATCAGAGGAAAGAGCTATGCCGGCAATAAAAGTAAACAGCAGGAACTTTAAAAAGGAAATACTTGAATCAGAAATCCCCGCGGCAGTAAATTTTTATGCGGACTGGTGCTTTCAATGCAAAATCGTCGATCCGCTTATTGATGATCTCGCCGATGAATATAAGGGTAAGTTCAAGATAGCACAATTGAATTATGATCAGAATAAAACCTTCTCGAAAAAGCACAAAATTACATCAATACCGACTATAGTAATTTTTATCGGCGGTGAGGAAAAAGAAAGATTCGAAGAAGTGGATCCGGAAAAAGATTTTAACGCTATTTTCGATAAATATCTGAAAAAGAAAACAAAGAAAGCCGCAAAATAATTTTCTCATTTCAAAAAAAAAGAACTTGACTTTTATTTTAATATTTAGTAAATTTGCTAAGTAGTGAAAACGCTAAACCATAAAATAGAAAAAAGGAGATACGAAATGGGAGCATTACACATAAGCGACGCGAATTTTCAACAGGAAGTGATAAAGTCTGATATACCTGTTCTTGTTGACTGCTGGGCGGAATGGTGCGGTCCGTGCAGAATGGTGGGTCCGATTCTTGATAAGCTAGCCGATGAATACAAAGGAAAATTCAAGATAGCTAAACTCAACGTTGACGAGAACAGATCGACTGCCATGAAATACAACATACAGTCCATACCGACCATGATGATCTTCGTAAAGGGTGAAGTCGTTGACGGACTTCTTGGAGCACATCCGGAAAATAACATAAGGCAAAAACTTGATAAGTATGTTAAAAATTAAGGACATAAAATGAAAAAAACGATATTCTTTATACTCATTCTGACACTACTGGGATTTTCAGCAGACGCTAAACATATAATAAATGTAACTGACGCTGATTTCCAGAAGCAGGTTCTTGATTCTAAAACACCCGTGCTGGTTGATTTCTGGGCTCCGTGGTGCGGGCCGTGCAGAACTCTCGGACCGATAATAGAAAATATAGCGAATGAGAATCATACTAAAATGAAATTCGCTAAAATGAACGTAGATGAAAATCAGAAATGGGCTGGTAAATTCGGGATCAGATCAATACCTACCGTCATGATTTTTAAGGACGGAAAAATGGTAGACAGCTTTGTCGGATTAAGGCAGAAAGCGGAAATAGAGACCATACTGAAAAAGCATTATGTTCAGCCTGCTAAAGAAGAACCAAAAAAGGCAGAGCCGAAAAAAGAAGAGCTGAAGAAACCGGTTAAGGCAGATGGCAAAGTATAAGAGGTTAATATTCGCTTTAACTGGCGCAGCATTAGGATACGTTTATTATTATTTTATCGGATGCGCTGGCGGAGGCTGAGCCATAACATCGAATCCGTGGGGTTCGGTTTTCTACGGAGCTTTTTTCGGGTACCTGATAGGCGGAATGTTCTGTTCAAATAAAAAAGGAGACGGCGATGAAAGTCAAAGCGGTTCAAACGGGTGACCTTTCATTTGAAATCGACCAGTTCGGTCACAAATACACTGTGGATGTGCCTGTAGAAGGCGGCGGAACGGATAAAGGTCCGACACCCAAAGCACTTTTGTTAGGCGGTCTTCTGGGATGCAGCGGAATGGATGTTGCTTCTATATTAAAGAAGATGAGAGTAGAATACGATGAACTTTCCATGACTGCTGATGCCGAACAGACTGAAGAACATCCGAAGGTATATAAAGATATATTCGTGGAATATTTTTTTAAGGGTAAAGATGATCTTGATATAACGAAGATAAAGAGGGCGGTAGAACTTTCGATGACTAAATATTGCGGAGTTTCGGCGATGCTTTCAAAGAACAGCCCGATACATTACAAAATATTCTTAAACGAAAGGCTGATCCATGAAGAACGCCACGCATAAGAAAGCTTATATGCAGAACCATGAAAGGCTGGCGGATATATTTAAAGCGCTCAGCAATTCTAAACGCATAAATATTCTGATGGCATTGAAGAACGAATCCTGCAGGGTAGGTAATATGACGGAATGCGTGGACGAGCCTTTTCCTATCGTATCACAGCAGCTTGCCATTCTTAAAAGGCACGGAATTGTAGATAAGACCAAGAACAAAAAGAACGAAGTTTTTTATCAGATCACAGACGAATTCGCTGCAAAGCTTCTTGAGCTTGTAGAGGAGTATGATATAAGAGCGGTCAACGGCTGATAATTTCTTTTATCTCTGCCTCAGTATCTTCCAACTCTTCATGTTCGACGGCAGCTATTATTTTATTGAACTTAGTCGCATAGCGCTTGTCGTAATATT
>ENA-UPTA01000620-UPTA01000620.1-activated-sludge-metagenome-genome-assembly--contig:-NODE-620-length-41267-cov-6.959332_pt1 | contig 41267 bp, 34 predicted proteins | sample MGYA00238184_ERZ773361 | MGnify/ENA primary metagenome ERZ773361 (study PRJEB29100, sample SAMN05720205) | activated sludge metagenome | isolation source: anaerobic digester from wastewater... | reverse complement strand
AATATAGATCCTGCGGAGATTGAAAAAAAGATCAGCCCCAGGACCAGGGCGCTGATCCCGGTGCATTTCGCCGGGCATCCCGCGGATATGGCGACGATCCGGCGTCTCGCCCGGAAGCGCAAGCTTTTAGTGATTGAAGACGCCTGCCACGCTTTGGGGGCGGAATACCGCGGGAAAAAAGTCGGCGGCGGCGCGTATTCGGACATGACGGTGTTCAGTTTTCATCCGGTCAAGAACATCACGACCGGAGAGGGGCCATCCTGACGAACCGTAAAGACCTTTATGAGCGGCTGCAGATTTTCCGCACGCACGGGATGACGAAAACCCCGCAGTTGTTGACCAGGAATGACGGGCCCTGGTATTACGAGATGCCGGTCTTGGGGTATAATTACCGGATCACCGACCTGCAGTGCGCGCTGGGGGTGTCCCAGATGAAAAAGCTGGACCGGTTTATCGCCCAGAGAAGGGCCCTTGTTGCCGCTTATCATGCTTTGTTGGCCCGGGATCCGCGTTTTATCCTTCCGGTGGAGAAGAAAGAGGTGAAGGCGGCATGGCATATTTTTGTGATCCAATTTAAAGACGCGGCGTTACGGAACAGGGTGTTTGAGGTGCTGATGGGGAAGGGGATTTCCCCGCAGGTTCATTATATCCCGATTCATCTGCAGCCGTATTACCAGCAGCGTTTTGGTTATAGACGCGGACAGTTTCCTGTGTCTGAACGGTATTATGAACGGGCCATGACCCTGCCGCTTTATCCCCAGTTGCGAAAACGCGACGTGCGGCACATTGTGCGGATGTTCATCGAGGCGGTGGCATGAAAATATTGTTAATCAATCCTCCGATCCGGGAATGGGCCCGGCCCAATGTCTTGCCCTTGGGGCTTGGGTATTTGGCCGCGGTCGCCAGGAACGCCGGTCATGAGGTGGACGTGATGGATATCAACGCTTTCCGTTGGGACCGTCAGACCGTTCAGGAAAAGATCCGGGCGGCGGAATTTGATGCCGTCGGGATCGGCGCGATCGTTACGGTGTATAAGTATGTCAAGTGGCTGGTTGAATTTATTAAAAGTACGGCGCCGGACAAAAAAATCATGGTGGGAGGGAGTGTCGGGACCTCCATCCCGCACATCATCCTGGACAGGACTCCGGCGGATATTGTCTGTATCGGGGAGGGGGAAGAAACATTTCCCGAGCTCCTGTCGGCGCTTGAAGAGGGGAGGGATTTAGGGACGGTGGCGGGGATATGGTTTAAGGACGCGGACGGGAACATCCGGAAGAACCCCGCGCGGCCGCCGATCAGGAATTTAGATGAAATCCCCTTCCCGGCGTGGGACCTTTTCCCGATGGATATTTATCTGAAGAACCCGGTCGGGGCCCCGAACCGTAATAAATGGAGCGATGGCCGGGGGGAGGACGCCTGTGCGTTTTCCATGAATATCAGCGCCACCCGCGGCTGCCCGTATCAATGCATTTATTGTTATCACGATTTTATGGGGCACGGGTACCGGCACCGTTCTCCGGAGAATGTCGTCGATGAGATAAAATGCCTGAGGGACCGTTACGGGGTCCCGTATGTCCATTTTATCGATGATGAATTCTGTCTGAACAAAAAATTTGTGGCGGACTTCTGTGCCCTGATGACCCGGACGTTTCACGGGACCGTCACGTGGGGCTGTACGGGGCGGGTCAATCTTATGTCGGAACCTCTAGTCGCGGCCATGGCGGAAGCCGGGTGTGTGCTGCTTTGCTACGGGATAGAATCCGGGAGCCAGCGGATGTTGGACGTTATGAAGAAAGGGGTGCGGGTCCAGGAAGCCAAAGCCGCAGTCCGGCTGACCCAGAAACATATGGGATGGGCGGACTGTTCTTTTATGATCGGCCTCCCCGGAGAAAATCATCAAACGATCCGGGAGACGGTTGATTTCTGCAAGGAACTTCGGCTGGCTCCGGAAGTTGTTTTCTTCGCGACCCCTTACCCGGGGACGGAGCTTTACCGCTTGGCTTTGGCTCAAGGCAAGATCCGGGATGAAGAGGAATATGTCCTGAATCTGGGTGAACAGGGGGAACATATCCGGGTTAACTTTTCCGAATTGTCGGATGCCCAGCTTTATGCCGCGCAGGAAAAGATGATCGCGGAGCTGGGAGCATGGAACAAAACGAAGCATTACGAACAGGTGACGTCATGAATGTGCTTTGCGTGATCCCCGCCCGGGGCGGCAGCCAACGCGCGCCGATGAAGAATGTGCGGCCCCTTTGCGGCAAGCCGCTTATGGCGTATACGGTCGAGATGGCGCTCAAGAGCCGTCTGTGTGACAAGGTCGTCGTGTCAACCGATCATGACCGGATCGCGGACGTTGCGAAAGAATACGGCGCGGCGGTGGTCATGCGGCCGGCGGAACTGGCCCGGGATACCTCCCCGATCGATGACGCGCTTCGCCATGCCCTGCGGACGGAAGAAGAGGCGGCGGGAAAAACGTTTGATGCCGTCGTGGCATTACAGGCGAATGTCCCTATCCGTAAAGAAGGGGACATTGATGCGGCGGTGGAAAAACTGCTGTCCCGCAAAGATTACACGGCGGTGGCGACCGCTTATCAAGTGGGCCAGCGGCCGGAATGGATGAAAATTTTGGACCCCGAAACCGGGGTGATCCGTCCTTTTATGCCGTCGGCGCACGCTTACCGCATGCAGGATTTGCCCCCGCTGTATTTATTGGACGGGGCCGTTATCGTCTTAAAGAGAGAACCATTGCTGGCGGCAGCCGGGGTTTTGAAGGTGCACGCTTATATGGGGGACCGGGTGGCCCTGCTCGTCCATGATGAGCAGTACGCCATAGAGATCGATCAGGAAGAGGATTTCCTGAAGACGGAATTTTATATGAAATATCAGACGATTATCGAGTCGAGGACAGCGTAGATGAACAGCGATGTCCTGATTCTCACCGAGGGGGGAACACGGTTTGGATTCGGACACATCGGCCGGTGTGCGGCTTTATACCAGGCTTTCGCGTCCAGGAATTTTACCCCGCGCCTGGTCATTAACGGTGACGGGTCGGTGGCAGCGTTCACGAAGGGCCTGAACAGTGACGTTCGTTGCTGGTTTGAGGACGGATGTTTACGCGGGCTCCTGGCTTTGAATCCCGGCGTCGTTGTGATTGATTCTTATATTGCGCCGGAAGCTGTTTACCGCACTGTGTCGGAAGCCGTGCGTGCCGCTGTTTTTCTGGACGACTATGAGCGGATATTTTACCCTCTCGGGTTTATCGTGAATCCTACGGCCTGCCCGGAACAGTTCTCATACCCAGCCCGGGAAGGGACGGTTTATTTGCTGGGGGAAGGTTATATGCCTTTACGCTCGGTGTTCTGGGACGTCCCCCCAAGGTCTGTCAGCGAACGTGTTGGGCATATTTTATTGACGCTGGGAGGCAGCGACATGAAACAGGCCACGCCGCTTTGTTATCAGGCGGTCAAAGCGGAGTATCCTTCTGCCAGGAAGACGGTTGTTTTAGGACACGGTTGCTCGCCTGCCGCCGATTTTTTTGATCAGGCGGACGGGCAGACCGAGTTTGTCGCGGCCCTGGATGCCGGTCAGATGAAAGCCCGTATGCTGGAAGCGGACTTGGCGGTATCAGCGGGCGGCCAGACTCTGTATGAGTTGGCTCGGAGCGGGGTCCCGGCTTTGGCGGTGTGTGTGGCGGATAATCAGGTCGCGAACATCCGCGGGTTAAAGCGTAAGGGCGTTATTGAGGATTGTGGGAGGATCGATGACCCCGGCGTGTCCGCCCGTTTGCGGGAGGCTTTAAGAAAGTATAAGGATAAAGAGCCGCGTCAAAGGTTGGTTGCTGCCGGGCAATCCTGCGTGGACGGCCAGGGCGCGTTCCGGATCGTGGACGCGGTGGTTAACAAGAGGGCGATGACACCCCGACAGCTTCTATGAAAAAGAAAAAAATTATTATCGCGACGGTTAAAACCTGGAATATTGAGGCGGCGCGGGATTTCCGCAAACATAACCCGGATATCTCCGTGCGCGTGATCACAAAACGGGATCAGGTGTGCCTCGCGTCGGTTAAAAAGTTTAATCCGGATTTTATATTTTTCCCGCATTGGTCCTGGAAGATTCCCCGGGATATTTATGCGGTGTATCCGTGCGTTGCGTTTCATATGACAGACTTGCCGTACGGACGGGGCGGGAGCCCTTTGCAGAACCTGATTGTCCGGGGACACCGGTCGACAAAAATCACCGCGATCCGGGTTACGGAAAAATTTGACTCCGGGCCGGTGTATATCAAACACGCCCTGTCCTTGCGGGGGGCGGCTGAAGAAATTTACCGGCGGGCGGCGGCTGTTATTTTCGGCCGCATGATACCGGCAATTATCCGCGGCAAGATGCGCCTTCGGCCCCAGAAGGGCAAGGCGGTTGTTTTTCGCCGGAGGACGCCGGAAGAAAGCCGTCTTATCCCGGTGGCGTCCGTGCCGGAAGCGTATGATCGGATCCGCATGCTGGACGCGGAAGGTTACCCCCGGGCTTTTCTGGAAACAACATATTTGCGGTTTGAATTCTTTGCGGCGGAGAAGAAAGGGCGGCGGCTGACCGCGCGGGTTGAAATTTGTCCAAAGGAGGCGGCATGAAAAAGAAAATCTTGGTCGTTGCGGCTCACCCGGATGATGAGGTGCTGGGCTGTGGGGCGGCGGTCGCCCGGCTTGTTCAAGAAGGGCATGGCGTAACCACGGTCATTTTGGGGGAAGGCGTGACCGCACGTTACAGCGACGGCGCTTCCGGGAGACAGGACCAGGAAAAGAAAAGATTGAAAGAGCAGATGACGGCCGCCAACCAGGTCTTAGGCGTGAAGGACGTGTATCAGCTCGACCTTCCTGACAACAAACTGGACACGGTCTCCCTTTTGGAAATTGTCCAGCGTCTGGAAGAGATCAAACGGCAGGTCCGGCCCGACACGGTTTTTACGCATCACTGGGGAGATTTGAACATTGACCACCGTATCACGTATAACGCGGTGATGACCGCCTGCCGGCCCCTGAAAGGAGAGCCGGTCAGGGACATTTACGCATTCGAAGTCCCGTCTTCTTCGGAGTGGGCGTATCCCCGGAGTTTTGACCCGACGCTTTACATGGATGTCGAGGGGACAATCATGCAGAAAATAAAAGCGATGCGGTGTTACCGGTCGGAAATGCGGCCGGCGCCGCATCCCCGTTCCGCAAAGAGTTTGTTGGCCATCGCGCAGCGGTGGGGAAGCGTCTCTGGTTACACGTACGCGGAAGCTTTTCAGATTGTGCGGGCGATCCGATGACAGAAGACGTCGTTATAACGTTAGCCGGGGAAGAGGATATGCGGGATATCTGGGAGTGGCGTAACCACCGGGACGTCCGTAAAAATTTTTTTAACACCGCCGTGGTCCCCTGGGATGAACATCAGCGGTGGTTTGAGCAGAAAATGTCCGATTCCCGTTGCCGGATTTACATGGCCCGCCGTGGGGGAGAAAAAATCGGGGTCATCCGTTTCGAGCCCGAGGGGAAGGGCGCGCAGGTGAGCGTTCATCTCAATCCCGCCTGCCTAGGGCAGGGGCTGGGATCCCGTGTCATCCGGGCCGGGACAGAACAATTCTTGAAGGAGATCGGGGCGGTCACGGTTATCGCCAGGATCATCAAAAAAAACGAAGCATCTGTCAAAGCATTCATGAAAGCCGGCTACCAGTGTCTTTCCGAGGAGAAAGAGGTGGTCACGTATGGCTATGGCGGGGATTTTTAAAAGGAAAATGAGATGAACCCGTTTAAGATGGGCAATAGGCTGGTGGGGGGACAACACCCGGTGTATATTGTCGCGGAGATTTCCGCGAACCACGGGCAGAGTTTTACCCGCGCGGTGGCCATGATCCGTAAAGCGAAAGAATGCGGGGCGGACGCGGTGAAGTTTCAGGCGTACACTCCTGACACCATGACGCTCGATGTCTGTAATAAATATTTCCGCGTGCATCATCCGGAATGGGGCGGCCAGACCCTGTATCAGCTTTATCAAAAAGCATGTACTCCCTGGTCCTGGCTTAAAAAATTAAAATCGGTTGCGGATGACCTTGGCCTCGGGTTTTTTGTCACCGCTTTTGACGCTTCCTCCGTTGATTTTCTGGAAACGCTCGCCGTACCGGTGCACAAGATCGCTTCTTTTGAGCTGGTGGATATCCCTTTGATCGCATACGCCGCCCGGACCGGTAAACCGCTTATCCTGTCAACAGGGATGGCGGAGAGAGAAGAGATCGAGGATGCGGTCACGGCCGCCCGCCGGGCAGGCAGCCGCGATCTTCTTTTGCTTAAATGCGTCAGCAATTATCCGGCGCAACCGCAGGAGATGAATTTAAAGGTCATCCCGGACATGGCCAGGCGTTTTAAAGTCCCGGTGGGGCTTTCGGACCACACGCTGACTTTGGCCGCGTCGCTGGCCGCGGTGTGCCTGGGCGCGGTTATGATCGAAAAACATTTTACTTTGACCCGGAAGCACAAAACACCGGACAGCTTTTTTTCCACCGAGCCGGGGGAGTTTAAAATGCTGGTGGAGAATATCCGGATCACGGAACAGGCGCTGGGGACAGCGACGTATATGAAAACCGGCAGGGAAAAAAAGAGCCGGGTGTTCCGCCGTTCTCTTTTTGCCGTTCAGGATATCAAACGCGGGGAGCGTTTCACACCGGATAACGTCCGGTCGATCCGCCCGGCTTATGGGCTGCCGCCGAAAGCCCTGAACAAGATCTTGGGGCGCAGGGCCGCGAAAGATATCCGCCGCGGCACCCCTTTGGCAAAGGAGTTGATTGCCGCGTCATGAAACGGCTGAAAAACATTTATACGGGGCGCGACGCGCTGATGATCTTCGGCGGGCCTTCGATCGTTGAAAACCAGCTGCCTTTGGAACGGGTGGACCGTGCGCGTTATACGGTGTTTTTGGAAAGCAAGGCCCTGACGCCGTATTTCATCAAGGCCGGCTTAATGCCGGACTTTTACCTTATGTTCTATCTGGAAAAGTGCAAATCCAACGCGTTTCAGCATGTGGTCTTCCAGTCGTTTTTGGCGGATATGGATTTGACTGGTCTCATCCGGGATGAATACCAGGATGAGTACCAGTTCCTGAAAGAGAATTTCCGGATGTTCTTCGAGGCTTTCCGGCCGGAACGCGGCGTGCACAAGCGGTTTCGTTACAAGACGGAAGTCTTTTTGCGGGATTCCCCGCTGGACTTATTATCCCGGTTCCCGGAAACGGCTTGCCTGGCTTTTCGAGATAATTTTTTGGCTTACCGGGAGAGTTTCCACGTCGCCAATCCGGTTTATACCTGCGGGATCGGGCCTGCGGACGCGGAGTTCGATCTCGGGGATTACTTCACTTTGGATGAGAGCGGAGATATCCCCCGGGTTAAGGACTACAGTTTCCTGAATTCCGCGGCGATCGCCCTTTTCCCGGTCTTGAATTTTTTGGGGTTCCGGACTGTGTTTTTCCTCGGGATGGACATGTCGATGCTGGGCAGCATGGAGTATGCTGCCTGTTACACGTTCAAATCCCTGGCGCATTACCGGAAATTTTTTAAAAAGGCGCGGCGGGCGTTTAGCGGCAATTTTAAAGAAAACAAGCGCCCTTTTATGCGGCCGCCGCATGAGTTTGCCGCTTTGGAAAAGATCCTGAAATACCAGGGCATGAATTTTGTCAATATCTATGAACCGTTTGAATATTCTTTGCCGGTCGACGGCATTCCTAACATATCTTTCAAGGAGTTTTTGAATGGCGCGCGTTGAGCGACAAACAATCGGGGTCTTTTCCTTCGGGCGGAAACAGAGCCAGCGCTGTCCCGAGAAAATGGTCCGGCCGTTTGGGGACACGACCCTCACCGATATCATGCTGAAGAAGCTGCGCATGTTGGGGGACAACACGTTTTTCGCCGGGTATGAACAGGATTTCGCCGAGAAGTGCCGGGTTCATGGCGTGCCGTTTGTCCAGCGCAGCCAGGAATCGGTCCTGATAGACGGGCCGATCACGGAGATACTGTCTTTCTTAAAAGATCTCCCGTATTCCCATTTTTTGATCATTAACGGGTGCCTGCCGTTTTTAAAAGTAAAAACCATCGCGGATTTCCTGGAACAATGCTGTGAGCATAACTGGGAATCGGCGTTCGGCGTGGTGAAACGGCATAATTTTTATTTCGACATGAAGAGAAAGCCTTTGAATTTTTCTCTGTCGCTCAAGACGATTAATACCAAGACCGTGGACCCGGTCTTGGAGTTCGCCCATGCCTTGTATTTTTTTTCCAAAGACTATTTTTTCCAACACGGCCGTTACTGGGACTGGAAGGAAGTTCAACTGGTGGAGTTGAAGGATAAACTGGAATTGTTCGATATTGATACGGAAGAAGATTTTTTGATCGCGCAAAACATGTGGAGGGATCATGCGGGTCGTATTTTTAGTTTATAGGACGAATTCTTACCGTTATTACACGCCGGTCATTCAGGAAGCGTTGCGGCGGGGCTATAGCGTGGAATGCTGGCATGATTATAGCGCTCCCCGGACAGGAACCAAGGCATTTTCTTTCCCGGACATTGAGAGTGTCCCAGATTTCCCGGGATTGGGCCGGCCGTCAGGGGTCATTTTCGAGGGGCCGGAGGATTTGGAAAGGAAACTAAGAGAGGGAAGAGATATCGACGTGGTCGTTTCCATTTGTCCTTTGAAATTTTCTTTACCAGACGCTTCCTTAGATGAGTTCCCTTTCACCTGGGTGACGCTGATGACCGGACCGGACAACTTTTTTCATATACCGAAGTTGGGCTTTTTGAAGAAACGACGGAATAAAGAACTTTTTTTTGTTCATAGTGAGAGTTACGCGGAAAAAGGAAAAGCATTTTTGAAAAATTTCCATCCGGAATACACAGATTATCTCTATCCTGATAACACCCGTATGATGGTCTCCGGGAACACGGAATTTGACGCGTTTAAGACCATTGATCCGGATGCCGTGCGGACGAAATACGGGCTGCCATCGGGGAAAGGGATCCTTCTTTATCTGCCGTTCCCGTATTGCAACCGCAACCGTTCCTCCGCATGGGAAAGGGCCTTTTGCGGGCTTTACGCAAATACAGCGATGGCTTCGGACGGTTCGTATGCGCATGATAAAAAAAATTATATCATTAGAGATTTTGTGCAAAGGAGCTGGAATTTACTGCGCGTTATGCAGGACCCTTTAAGCCGGAGGTTTTTGGCGCAGGGTTTAAATGAAGCGAAGGTTTTTGAAGCGATCCGGCAGTTTTGCTCTCGGAATAATCTGTCTCTTGTGGTGAAGCCGAGGATGAAATTCCCGGTCGCGGACTATGTCAAAGAGCAGGCCGATTGGGTGGCCTGGGATGATGAAAAACAGCAGAACCCACCCCTACTGAAAGAATTGCTGACCGTCAGCCGTATGTGCGTCATGTATTACAGCTTCGCCTCCTTGGCCGCTGTTTACGCGGGGGTGTATTGCCTCAATATCAACGTCCCGAAGGAATTTTTTGTCGATGAGGCGCATCGTTTCTGGTTTTCTGCCGAGGAGGGGTCACAGTTTAATTACCCCGGGGTGATCGAGACGTGGGAAATCGAAGACGTGATTCAGCGGCTTCCGCAGATGCATTTAAAAAGGTTTGAGATGAACCGGGAAAAAAATCAGGAATTTATCCGGAGTTATATGGGGCATGGTGACGGCCGGTGCAGCCGGCGCGTCTGGGACGCGGTGAAAACTGCGGTTCGGGAAAAACTGAAAAAAAGGCAGACCGCATGAGCGCGCGCGTGGCTATAGCGTTATGCTGTCATCATAAACCCTGGCTCATCATGTCAACACTGTTGACGTTGGCTTTGCAGGATTTTCAGGATTATGATGTCTTTATCCTCTTTCAGGACGGGGACGGGCAATGCCTCAAGAAAACGTCTTACGCGCCATATTTTCGATTGGCGGAAAAATACGGAGTTAATGTTCAGCTTAGCCCGGCTGATGAGCGCGTTTTAAATATTCTTCGACAGATGAAGGGTAAAACCGTGACGGAAATACATTTTGAAAATGACCATGCCTTGGATTCCGGGGCCTGGTATAAATTCATCCGTACGGGAAAATGGCGGGCCTACGATTATACTTTTATGATCCAGGAAGGCACCCTTTTAACCCGCGCCAATGTTTTATCCGCGGCGCTGGCTTTCTTAAAAGAGAAGGGAATCCATTTTCTGTCGTCTGGCCATGAAAAACGGCGAATATCCCGGGGATTGTTTTTTAACTACAACACACGGAATCCAGATCCCACGGAACTGGATTTTTATCATAATGAGAAAATTAAGGAAGTTTACGACGTGTTCTGCCGGGATCCGGAATTTAAAAAACTTTTTTCTTCTTGGAGCCAGGATTGTTGTTCTGTTACCCAGGATCATGTCCCGGATGTCTTTGACCCGGTGTTAAAAAAGATGTACCAGAGCTTACGTTCTTGGCGTCGTTTCAAAGAGTTCCCGATGTTCGGGAACGTCATTTATGAAAATACGTACCGGCGTCCTTTGAAAAAAGTTGTGCCTGAATATGTGGAAAAGGATAAAATCATTTTTCATAAGGACAATGCTTTGGAATGGTTCGGCTGTTCGTGCCAGCATCTGGTGAGCCGGGCTTTCCTGGAAAAATTTTCGGCCAAACTGGATGAGCACCACCTTTACGACGTTCTGGATATCCCTTTTTCCGGGACGTCTTTGGAACCGATCTGGGGATTTCTCCCCGCCTGGCTGCGCTATGACAAATGGTTTTTTGACGGTATGCATCGTGTCCGGAAGAATTTCGTGAATTATAAACGGGAAGACGACCCGGCAGGGATGTGCCGCTATCTGAACTGCTATTTCCGGAATCAGATTGAAGTCCGGCCGGCCGGGGATTATATTAAAATCCACCGGGTGGGGAAGGATGTTGTTTTAAACAGAAATATGCTGGGCCCGGATTTCTGGCCGGACAAAAAACAGCCCCCCGCAGTCGCCGGGGAGATGTCAGACCGTTTGGCTTCAAACTTGCGTTAAGCGCCCGGCGGCGGTTAAAGATTTATATAAATGAGGAGGGACCATGATCATCATCGCGGAAATCGGGATCAACCATAACGGCAGTATTCATCTGGCCCACGAGTTGATCAAACAGGCCAAACAGTGCGGGGCCGATGTCGCCAAGTTCCAGTTTTACGACCCGGCTAAGATCTTCGGGCCGCAAGGGAGCTATCCGGATGAGGCAAATTACCGGTTTGCCCTGACCGTGCAGTTCGGGTTCGAGGACGCCCGGCGGCTTAAGACCTGGTGTGATGAAGAAGGCATCGAGTTTATGGCTTCGGTATTTGATGAAGAGCGCTTTGGATGGATGGAGCGGCTGCAGGTGAAACGCTATAAAATCGCGAGCCGCACCGTGCAGGAGAAAAAGTTGTGTGAAAAAATATTCGCGACCGGCAAAGAGGTTTTTATTTCATTGGGTTTCTGGGAAGATCAGGATGTCCCGTATGCTTACGATAAGGCGAAATATCTGTATTGCGTGGCGAAATATCCCGCGGAGTATAAAGATATTCATTTGCCGGTTTCGTTTAACGCCACTCCCTACGACGGCTTCAGCGATCACACGATCGGCATCGAAGCGGCTCTGGTGGCCGTGGCCCGGGGCGCCAGGATCATCGAAAAGCATTTTACGCTTAACAAGGGACTGGTCGGGCCGGACCATGTTTGCAGCGCCACGCCGGAAGAATTGCGCACCCTCTGCCAGCAGTCCCGGGAGATGGAAAAATTCATTAATGTGGCCGAAGAGTGAAGCGGCCGGTTTTTAAGGAGTGCTATGATGCGACTTATCGATATTTCTGTGATTGTGGTGAATCATAATTACGGCACCTTGATCCGCCGGTGTATCCGGTCGCTCCTCAACCAGGACCTGGATAGGTCCCATTATGAGATCGTGGTAGTGGACGATGGCAGCACGGACGATTCTATCAAGGCACTGGACACCTTTATCAAGGCGGGGGACATTAAGATCATTAAAAATGAGGAAAATCTCGGGATTGGCGCCAGCGCCCAGATCGGGGTGGCTAACTCCCGCGGTAAATTTTTTGTCCGGGTGGATTCGGACGATTATGTCCAGCCGCCGTTTTTGTATATGCTGTATAATTTCCTGAAATTTAATCCGAAATACGTGGCGGTATCCTGCGACTATTTCATCACCGACAATGAGGAACGGATCATCTCCAAGGAGTCGTTCCAGGAGAACGGGATCGCCTGCGGGCTGATGTTCCGCACGTCGTATCTGGAGATCATCGGGTCTTATAATTCAGAGAAGAAAATATTTGAAGATAAAGATCTTTTTAAACGGATTGATAAGGATAAAATATATCATTTGCCTGTGCCGTTGTATAATTATGTGAAGCACGGGAATTCGGCGACAGACAAACATAAATAGAGGTTTTGATGAAGAGAAGAAAATCCATCCGGGAAGTTTCCTTTACCAAATTGTTAAAAGACTACGCCCGGCCGTACTGGAAGCAAATTTTGGGGTTGATCGTGATTACTCTTCTGGCCAATTTCGTTACGGTGGCCCAGCCGATATTTGTTTCCGGAGTTGTGCAATTGATCTCGGAATACAAGGGAGGGGTGACGGCAGAAGCCGAGGGGGTGCCGCAAACCAATATTTTCAACCTGAATAATATTGGCTCCAAGGTCAACACATTGCTGGACAGAATCACGCCGTTTGATCCGGACGACTTCTGGGGCAGGCTGACCTTTATGCTGGCGCTTTTCGTGGTGTGCGTGATGGGGGCAGCTCTTCTCAATTACGGGGCGCTGATCTGTACCCGCTGGATCCGTACGCGTTCAACCGAAAAAATACGTAAGGACGTCCTCCGGCACCTTTTAGGACTGAATATCGGATTCTACCACCGGCAGAAGTCCGGGGAGTTGATTTCCCGTGTGATCCAGGACGCCCAGAACACCGGGCAGGGGTTAGGGCCGCTTGTGCGCAGTTATATCCATCATACCGTTTTGATCGTCATGTACAGCGCATACCTAATCAGCACGAGCGTCTGGATGACGCTGGGCGCTTTCTCTATGATCCTGATGCATTATGTGGTGTCAGAGTTCATTAAAAGACCGGTGCGCCGTACCGTCAGAAAATTTTATGACAGGGTCGCGGCCCTGACCGCGACCCTGCAGGAAATGCTGATCAATATCCGGGCGATAAAATCTTTCGGCGTGGAAAGCTTTGAATTGCGTCAATTGGGCCATGACCTCGCGGAAGTGCGCGAGGCTGATTTTAAAGAAGGCCTGATCCGGCATATTGAGCCTTCTGCGCGGGAGTGCCTCGACGCGGTGGCGTTTGTGGGGATATTCCTGATAGCGGCTGCTCAGCTCATGAAGGGCAGCCTCTCCCTGCAGGGGTTTTTGTTGTATATTTACGTCGGCCGGCTTTTGATCGAACCGGTTAATAAATTCTCCGTGGCGCTGATATGGACCCAGGAGCTTTTGGCGTCTTACGAACGTTTGGATGAATTGTTTGCGGAACGTTCCTTGGTGAGCGATGGAGCCGTTGTGAAAACGGATTTTAAAGACCGTATCTTAGCTAGGGATGTGCTGTTCCGTTATTTGCCGAATGAGGATTTTTCCCTTGAAGATATCAGTTTTGAACTTAAGAAAGGAGAAGTACTCGCGTTTGTCGGCCCCAGCGGGGCCGGGAAGTCGACCTTGACGGATTTATTGCTGCGGTTTTATGACCCGCAGGAGGGCGCGATTACGATTGACGGGGTTGATTTAAAAGACGTTCATATATCTTCTTACCGGAAAATTTTCGGAGTTGTGCCCCAGGAAAGTTTGTTGTTCAATGACACCGTGGCGAACAACATTGTCTTCGGCCGGGAGGGGGTTTCCCGGGGTGATGTTGTCGCCGCGGCCAAGCTCGCCAACGCCCATGAATTTATCTGTGATTTGCCCAATGGTTACGACACGTTTATCGGAGACAGAGGGGTGCGGCTTTCCGGCGGGCAGCGTCAGCGGATCGCTATCGCCCGGGCTATCGTGGCTAAACCGGGCATTTTGATTTTCGATGAAGCAACCAGCGCTCTGGACACGCAGTCGGAAAAACAGGTTCAGACGGCTATTGACAGTGTGCTGGAATCCTGCACGGCCGTGGTGATCGCCCATCGGCTTTCTACGATCCTGCACGCTGACAAGATCGTGGTCCTGAATAAAGGTCGGATTGAGGCCATGGGCCGGCATACCGAGTTGCTCGCGATCAGTCCCTTGTACCGGCAGCTTTATCAGCTGCAATTTGAGATGCAAAAAGATATGATTGAGGTATGATCGCAGACAGGGAATATGTATTTTTATTATCGCAAAAACTCCACGGCCACGCGGCCGAGGAGTTTCATAAGGAATACACTTTATGGGTTACGGCGGGTCTTTAATCTGGACGGCGGTGATAGGAGAATTAAAACGGCATTGTCCTGAACAGCCAATCTTTTTTAAACACACTATTCCAACGCCTTTGGACCGGTGGGTGCCGGCCGGATTGAAACGGCATCCGGTTTTCCAGAAGATCAATAAAAAATTGTTTTGGGAAACCAAGTCCCTGGATGATATTTTTTCAAACAATCCTCATCTTGTCCCCTCGGACGCCTTAGACCGGACCCAGAGGAAGAAGGCCATTATCATTGACTGTAATGCCAATGAGAATTCTTATGCCGTTTCCTGTACGCCGGAAAGGTTTGTTTTTAAATCCGGTAATGCGATTATGATGCTATGCAAACGTTTTGGTTGCGAGGTGGCTTCGCCCCCTCGCCCGGAATTGTTTTTTACGGAAGAAGAGCGCCAGCGGGCGGCGCGCTGGACTGAAGGACTTGGCGATTTCATTGCGCTTGAGCCGCACGCTAAAGACGACTATACGCCTAATAAAAGCTGGTTTTTTGAAAGATGGCAGGCGGTCGTGGATCATGTTTCCGAATTGATCACGGTTGTGCAGGTGGGACTGCCGGGGAAGGCCTTATTGAAACGCGTGGTGGATTTCCGGGGGATAGGGTCCTTCCGCGACACGGCCTGCCTGCTGGGAGGCGCCAAACTTTTCGTGGGAACGGACGGCGGGCTGATGCACGCCGCGCAGGCCGTGGGGATAGACAGTGTTATTTTATACGGTGGATACACTCCAATTGAACTGACGGCTTATAATAATAATATTAATATTTACCATCATGTTGCCTGCGCTCCCTGTGGATTAAGAATTGAATGCCCTTTTCATAAGAAGTGCCTGGCGTCTATTCAGGTTGAAGAGGTCGTTGCCGCGATCACCGGGAAACTTGAAAATACGGTGCCTTGGCCACACCCGAAAGTCGTGTCTTTGACTTGAAAACTGAATCCTAAGATCGCATGTTTGATGCCATTAAAAAGAAGCTCAGTGGATTTTATAGCTGTTCCCTGCATCGCCAGTTGCTCAATGAGGCGATCCGCCGGTAGTGTAGACGTCAACTCGTATAAGAGAAGACAGCTGTTGTCGGGTATTTCTTTGGAGAGCTATGAACACTTTTAAAGACTTGAAAATCGCTTTGGGCAATGAGATTAAAGACGGTCCCTGGGGCGGGGGGAACCAATTCTTGATCTCGTTTAAGAAATATTTTGAAGGGAAGGGCGCGCGCGTTGTCCACCATTTAGAGGACGGGCTGGATGTGGTTATCCTCATCAATCCCCGCCCTGAAAGCGGAACCTTCACACACAAAGACATCAAGAAATATAAGAAAACCCACCCGCGTGTCAAGGTGATCCATCGGATTAACGAAACTGACCGGGCAAAAAACACCCGCCACATTGACCGCCTGCGTCTGGAAGCGAATAAAATCGCTGACGCCCTTGTGTTTATCAGCGAATGGGTGAGGGAATATTACAGGCAGAAAGGCCTGGATCCCCGGGTGCCTGCCTACGTGGTGCGCAACGGCCCTGATGAAAAGATATTTCATGCTCAGGGGTATCGGCCCTGGCATGACGGGGAACCGATGAAAATCGTCACGCATCACTGGTCGAATAATCCCATGAAAGGCATTGATGTTTACCGTTATTTTGATAAACTGCTTGAGGATTCCTGGATGCAGGGTCAGTTCCAGTTCACGTATGTCGGGCGCTTTCCAGCCGGATCAGAATTCCGGCATACACGGCTCGTGCCTCCTCTTTCCGGCGCTGAACTGGCGCAGGAGTTGCGGTCGCATCACGTGTACCTGACAGCCGCGCGTTGGGAATCCTGCGGGATGCATCAACTGGAAGGGGCCTGTTGCGGGCTCCCGGTGTTGTATATCAATGAAGGGGGCGGGATCGTGGAAACGTGCCGGGAAGAAGGGATTGAGTATACGGCCGGGTCTTTCCCGGTCGCTTTATTTAAGATGCGGGACCAGTATGCGCAGCTTCAACCCAAGATGAAAACCTTCCCATTGAACGCCGGGGCTATGTGCCGTCAGTATGAGAAAGTACTCCGGGATGTGCTGGATTCTATCTAAAGACAATTTCATATGCATATTTATAATCAAGAACAGACTCGTGCGGAGTATTTTGCAACTCAGATTGCGCACTCGCGTAAAAAATTCACTTTTTGTAAAGTGAGCGTTGCGTGTGTCCAGCAATGGAAGAAAGTAATCACCCGGTGCAAGAGGAATATCCCTATAAAAGGCCCGATTTTGTGTTTGGCGACACGTAACGGAAGAGATATTGATGTGTTCCGTAATGTTTTTTCAGTAATCCTTTGAGAATCGTATGCATAAGACTCCTTGAACAAAGAATATATGCCTTCTCTTCCCGTTTTAGGCCTATCGAAACATTCGGGATGAGTTGTGTTGACCATATTGTCCCGGGAAGCGTCGTGGGCGTCGAGATTAATCCCGATGGAAAGCGTTGCGATGTCCTGACGGTCAGTTTTGATGAACTTCCTTCGGAGTGGATAGGGATGTTTCAAATTGTTTACTCAAATTCCTTAGATCATGCGCAAGATCCTTCCCGTGCGGCGAAAGAATGGTACCGGGTCCTTGCTGCAGGAGGATATTTGATCTTGGGATCCCCCGGGGAAAGAATCGATCCGTCGCATGTAGGGGTGGTAGGCAACATCGGTCTCTCTGATATAATGAAGTTGTTCCCGGGAGAACTTATATATTACAATAAATTCGGCAATGCATTCCCAGATGCCATTGTGAGAAAAAAATCCTGATGCTTATTTCACCGGATGATAAATTTTAAGAACAATGTAAGGTTTTGCCTCACCAAGTTTCAAAAACAAATGGGTTTATATGTCATCCGTTCTTTTTGCCGAATAATAACCTGAAAATTTAGTAGGTCCGTGTATGTTAAATCATCCGTTTGGGATTTTTTTATTTTATTTACTGCCGAATTACATGGTCTGGCGGATGCTGAGTGAGGACGAGAGGCAAAGCGTATTGCAGACCTGTCATGCCCATAATAATGCTCATTATCGGAGGCCGGAAGATTACGATGCCGCCCATAAGAGGCAGACGGACGCGGGACAAACGAAAGAAGGAAAGATCCTGTTCAATATTCTCCGGAGTCAAGCGCCGTCATCGGTGCTCGAAATCGGGCCGGGCAATGGATTTTATATCCGCCTGATTCTCAGCCAGCCTGCGCTTAAACGGTACTTAGGGATTGACATCGTCCGTCCATTCGTCGAATATATAAAAGAGAATATGCTCGCGGGGCGTCCGGGCTTGAAGGCCGAGGTCATTTGCGGATCGTTCCTTGAATATCCTCTTGAGGAGACTTTTGACCTTATCCTTTTTGTCTCCTCTCTTCACCATATCCCGGACCGGGAGGCTTATTTTAAAAAATGCGCGGCTTTGCTTAATCCGGGGGGGCGGGTTGTGGTGATTGAACCTAAACATGGCCTATGGAGGGTCATACAGCTTTTAAAGAAATACCTAAAGACTTATCATAAGAAAACATGGTGGATGAATCGGGGTAATCTAGGGACGCATCATTGTTTGACCCTGTCTGAAGCCCGTGTTTTGGCCAGGGCTAGCGGTTTAAAGATGACGACTTTTTTTTCTTTTTCATTCCGGGGGGAACGGTATTTCCCGAAGGGATGGCGTTCCCGTTTCGGGTTTGCTGGATTGGACTATTGGCCCCTTATCCATTTGTTCGCCACCCAAGTTTTTATCGAATTTGAAAAACCTGTCGTTGCCCCCGCGGAGACGCCGTGAAGATTGGTGTTTTCTTTACGTTCAATACTTCTTTGAAGAAGTGGCATGAATACGGCATGATCGACCGGGAGGTCGCGCTGTACCGGCAACTGGCTGAGCATGGGCACGAGGTCATTTTTTTTACGTACGGTGACCATTCGGATTATGATTATCAGGAAAAATGCGGTCCGGTCCGGATTGTGCCCATGTACGCGCGTCTTAAGAATCCCCGGCGTTCGCTGCTCCGGTATCTGCACAGCTTTACGCTCCCCTTCCGCCTTAAGGAGGATTTCGTGGCCCCGGATATTTACAAAACCAATCAGATGTGGGGCAGTTGGGTCCCGGGTCTTGCCAAATTTCTTTATAAAAAACCGCTGATCATCCGCTGCGGGTATGAGCAGTTCCGGTTTGCGTTGCTGATGAACATGCCCTGGTCTTTTAAGATTTTTACCTATGTCAATGCGCTTTTATCGTATTGGATCGCCGACGTTGTTGTGATATCCAATGAGATCGGCAAAGAGTTCATAAAAAAATATTTTAAAGTTCAGGGAAAAAAGATCAAAGTACAATATAATTATGTAGAAACAGACCGGTTTAAGCCGTTGACTCAAACGCGGGCTTCGGACCGGATTTTGTTTGTCGGACGGCTGGAAAAACAAAAAAACCTCTTCGCCCTGCTGGATGCGGTACGCCAGACGCCCTGCACTCTGGATGTGGTGGGGGGAGGGCGGTTAAAAGAGGAGTTGATAAGTTATATTAAAAAAAATAATATAAGGGCCAACCTTTTAGGGAAAGTGTCCAACAGCGAATTGCCGAAGGTTTACAACCGGTATGGGGTCTATATCTTGCCGTCGTTTTGTGAAGGGATGCCCAAGACGCTGCTGGAGGCCATGGCTTGCGGGCTGGCGGTGATCGGAAGCGATATTGAAGGGATCAATAATATCATTCGGCATGAGGTAACCGGGTATTTATGCCGCACGGACGAAGCGTCGATTCTGGAGGCGATCCGTACGGTGATGACGGACCGCGCCCTGCAGTCCAGCCTGGGGCAGGCGGCCCGGACATATATTGAAGAAACGCATAGCCTGGATGCTATTTTACAGCAGGAGAAAGAGATTTATGCGAACATTAAGTCAGGTTATTAAGAAAATACTCGTCGGTGTTCTTTGCCATAAGCCTTTTGCTAGGTTTATCGTCCGCCGGTCCTTACAGCTGCATAACCTTGCTTACCGGTATGCCGGACGGTTCTCCTGCTGCCTGGAGCCGGGCAGGCTTCACCCCAAGCACCGGCTGATCAATTATCACAAGTGGTTTATTGATCATGTCCAGAAAGACTGGATTGTCCTGGATGTCGGGTGCGGCAACGGGGCCTTGACCTACGACCTGGCCTGCTCTTGTCATCAGATTGTCGCGGTCGATAAGAACCTGGCCAATATCGAGGAAGCCCGGGCGCATTATGATTTGGGCAACATTGAATATGTTGTGGGGAAGGCGCCGGACTGCCTGGGGGACAGGGTTTTTGACGCGGTTGTGCTGTCGAATGTCCTGGAACATATTGTTGACCGGCAGGCTTTTCTGCAGGCCCTTTTGCGAAGAACGACGCGGCTTTTAATCCGGGTGCCGGTCATTGACCGGGACTGGATTACTTTGTATAAAAGGGAGGCCGGCCTGGAGTGGCGGCTGGATCCGACGCATGAGATTGAATATACGGATGAAACCCTTGCTGCAGAATTGAAAGCGGTGGGGCTGGATATCCTGGTGTGTGAAAGAAAATTCGGCGAATTCTATTGTCTGGCCGCTGTTGGTCAAGAGTCAAGCAAGGGAAAGACGAATGAACCTTTTACGTTCACCGCGAACAGTGAGCGGTGTCCGTTGTTTTAGCGAACGATTGACAAGGCGGCCGGATGGGAGCCGGTCTAAATTAAGCGCGTTAAAAGACGGTTTTAAAATTATGGGGCTGATGCTCAAGATGCGTGTCCGATGATGCTTCTTGTGTCTTGCCTCCGGATGGCTATTTGAATGAATAACCGGGCTTCTTTTTTGGATATCCTGGATTATGTTGCGCTGAGCGCGCTGTGTTTCTTCGCCGCCGGGTATTCCCTGCTTAATCGGTCCTTTGCGCAGCTTCACCTTCAACTTCCTGTTCTTCCTTTTCCTGTTTTTATCGGCGAGGTTCTGCTCGCCTTCTGTTTTCTGCTCTGGATAGGAAAGGAAGCCGTCCGGGGGTTCCCGGCTTTCCGTCCCCCGTTCTCCCTGTATAGGGTGGGGGCTGTCGTTTTCGGGATTTTCATCTTTCTGAAGGTCTTTATCGGATATCAGGAACACGGTGCGTTGGCTTTGCGGAACGCGGCGTTATTTTATTATGCGTTTTTTTCCTGGTTTGCCGCATCTTTTTATAATAAAAAATTTTTTAATCCGGTTATCAATACGATCCTGCTGATTTTCCTGTTGACCTTTTTGGTCGTCCGCTCTATGCACTGCTACACATATTTTATGTTCAGCTATATTTTTTTAAGCCTGGTCCTGATCTCTCGTGTGCGGCTTGCCCAAATCCGGTGGTTCCTGGTAGGTTTTTTGCTGCTGTTTTTGCCATACTTGACGCTTTTGAGCAGTTCCCGGGCTAATATCTTGGCCTGTTTCGTCGGGTTGGGGGTCTTTTCGGGCTTAAAGCTGATTCAGCACATGACCAGAGTCCGTTTTCTAAGGATTGTTTTGGTAGGCATGATTTTTGTGGCCGTGGCTGTGTTTTTCGTGAGAACGTTCAGCCGCCCGGAAGAAATCGCCAGCGTGACGCGGATCAAATCCCTGGCGGCGCAGTTTAAGGAAGCTGACCAGTACATCCGGGAGCAGCAGTCAGGTTATGTCATGCGGGATGTCCCTGTCCAATTATATGCTAAAGATACGACTGTGGATTTTATGAATGATGACAGCCGGATTCTAGAAACAGACACGGTCGTCATGTTGAAAAAGATAAAACAAGAGATCGTTGCGTCTGTGCCGGTCCAGGATTCCGGGGAACGTGTTTTGGTTTCGGCATCTTCTGTGGTCCCGGATTCGGCTGCTTCCTCGTTAGCGGATTCCCTTAAAGCACCGGCTGATCTGACGGCAGAGGGAGGAAGCGTGTATGAAGAGAATCGGCCGTTTTCCAATGAGCCGACGAATAACATTCTGTGGCGGTTATTGGTGTGGCGGGACATGTTGAGGGATGTGTCCAAGGCGCAGCCGGTTTTCGGCATGCATTTTGGGAAACCCTTCCGTTCCTCCAGCATTGAAATTATGGGCTGGAACAGGATGGAGCTAGAAAGTGTCGGCTGGATGGAGCCGCATAACTCTTATGTGCACATTTTTTACCGGGCGGGGTGGCTGGGGCTGGGGATGATTCTCCTTCTTCTTGGGACGGTGATCCATTTGACATTACGGTTCACCCGGGCCCGTGACACGACCGGTTTTTTTTTAGTAGCCATTTTAGTGTATTGGATTGTGGTCGCGAACTTCCTCGTTACGCTGGAACTTCCTTTCTTCGCCATCCCGTTTTGGTGTCTTTTAGGGCTGACGTGGGCCTACGGTCAGGACGTGTCTTGGGTCCGGCGTTGACTTGAAATCTGATCCTCTGGAATCAAAATAGATTCAACTCAAGAGAGTGTTTGATTTATTTATGAGAAGGAATATCTTTTCTAAAAAAAAATTACAGGGCTGGCCGGGCGCTTTCATGTTTTTCGTGTTGATCCTGGGCCTCCTGTTGTTCCCTGTTCTCAAAGGGGATAAAAATCTTTTCCCCGGAGATTTGCTGAACACCCTGATCCTCCCGTACGCCCAGGCCAAACCCACACAGGTGTATAATCATTTTTTAAATGATGTGGTGGTGCAGTATCTGCCGTATAAGAAATTCATGCAAACCGCCTGGCAGTCAGGCCGCGGCGCTTACTGGAATCCGTTTATCCTGGGGGGATTCCCGCAATACGCGCTGACGATGGCCGGGAATTTTGATGTGACAAATATTATCTATCTGCTGGGTTTCCCGGTTGAACGGGCTTATTCCTGGCAGATTTTTTCGCTGCTTCTGATCGCCGGCTTGTCGATGTTCGTCCTGCTCAGGCATTACGGCCTTGTTTGGGAAGCGGCGCTGATGGGCGGCTTTTCCTATATGCTGAATAGCATGTTTGTCACCACGGCTTTTTTCCCCTGGATTCTGGGCCCGTTTTGCTGGGTGCCGCTGGTGATCCTGTTTTTGGACCGGAGTCTCAAGCCGGGAGAGGGAAGGGAGAGGGATATCGCCGCGTGCGGTTTGTTTTTGGGAATGGCGATATTGGCGTCTTCTGTTCAGACGATGAGTTTTTTGGTGTTTCTGACTTTGGCGTATGCGGTCCTGGGGTGGCTTGCCGGCGGGCCGCGCCCGCCGGCCTGGACGGTACTCAAACGATTTGTGATGATTTCTGCCCTGGCCGCGGGGACCGCGGCGGTGATGCTGGCTCCGACTCTGGAGTTGTTTTATTATGATGCTTTTAAAAACGGACAGTGGGCGCAGGTCGGTCAGGGGCCGGTTCCTTTGAGTCAGAGGCTTTGGGGTATTGTCGGGTTGATAAGTTTTGTTTTCCCCCAATTGGCCGGGAACGTCCGCGCGTTTGATTTAACTAAACTGGCCTCCACGACGATGATGTTTTATAACGGGTTTATCGGGTTTTTGCCGCTTGTTTTCGGTGTGTTCAGCGTCAAAGGGATCCGGCAAGATAAAAGGATTCTCGTTTATTGGGGCATCGCGATCCTGGGGATCGGCGTCCCGTTGCTGACGCCGTTCCTCAAATACGTTTATCATCGTTTCTTTATCGTTTATATTTTCGCCATGAGCGTGCTGTCCGCTTTTGGCCTGTCTTTTTATCTGGGCCAAAAGGACCGCGGAGTGATCCACCCTTTTGTCAGAAAGTTTTTTGCCGTCTTTTGGGGAGTGTTTGCGGCGCTGGGAATCGCCAATTTTTTACTTCTGACGCACCATGGCCAGATGTATAGCCTAGCCATGGATTACGTGAAAAATCATATGCAGATGGCGAACCTGCAAGCCGGGAACCAACCGTGGTATTTCAGCCGGGTGGAGAAGCTCCTGGATCATTTCCGTTTTTCATCGCCGCACATGGTATTCCCGCTGATAACGATGTTTGTGGGACTGGCTTTGCTTTGGGGTCATCTTAAGGGCCGCCTGAGAACCCCGGCTTTTATGGCTGGTATTTTTGTCCTTAACGTGTTGCAGCTCACGTTTTTCGCCCGGGACTGGCTTCCGATGACGGATCCCCGGGAGTCCCCGTTGTACCCACCGACTTCATCCGTATATTTTTTGAAAAAAGATCAGGATTTATACCGGGTTTTGATTTATAACATGAGTAGAAATTATAAGCCGATTTATTCCCCGAATATCCTTTCTATGTATGGGATTGAAACGATCAACGGCTATGAAAGCGTGGAGCCCAGAACGGTCCGGAGCCTGGCGCGCGGGCTTGATCCGGAATTGTTAGGGCTGTGTAACGTGAAATATATTTTGACTCACGAAGACACCCCTCTTCATGACGCGCATTTTCATTTGGTGTGGGAAGGAGAGGGAGGGATCAGGATATACCGGAATGATGTTTTTGTCCCGCGGGCTTTTTTTAGATATGATTCCGGCGTTATGCCGGAGACGGATTTTTGGGCCGGTTTTTATGACGGCCGGGTCCGCCCAGGCGACAAAGTGTTTTTATCCCCGGAGCCAGGGCAACGTGTTTATCCTGCGGAAAAAGAGGGCGCGCCCGGGACAAGCCGCATCGTTCCGGAGCGTTATGCCCCGGAAGAAACCGCTTATCGCGTCAGCAGCCCTCGGGCCGGTTTTCTGGTTGTCAGTAATACGTGGTATCCGGGGTGGGCCTGTTATGTGGACGGCCGGAGGGAAAATTTGCTGAAAGCCAACGGGTGCATGTGGGCGGTGGGCGTCCCGGCCGGAGACCATACGGTCCGGTTTGTTTTTCGGCCCGCGGTTTTTAAATGGGGAATGGTTATTTCCATGGCTTTTCTGACAGGGATTTTTATCCGCCTTAGCAGACGACCGCGGGCATACCCGTGGATGAATGCGGGGGGTTAACAAAGCCGGCTGATCCGGGGATGTGTCCGCGCACATGTTAAGAATCAGATCATCCCGCGGAGCGAATTGTTCCCGGGCCCACGCCCCTGGGCGGGGGGCTATTATTATGAGGAAAAAGAGTTATGCCTAAGAGAGATTGGCCTTTGGTGAGCGTCCTGATGGCGACCAGGGATGAAAACCCGCTTTACCTGAAAGAAGCGGTGGAGAGCATCTGCCGTCAGATATACACGCATTGGGAATTCCTGATCATGGATGACGGCTCTGTGTCTTGCGCTAATTACGAATGGCTGCTTCAGCAGGCCCGGACGGATAGCCGGATCAGAGTCTTCCGGGGGCCCGGGGTGGGCCTGGCCCGGGCGCTCAACACGTTGATCCCGCAGGCCCGGGGGGGCTTCTTTGCCCGCATGGACAGCGATGACCGGGCTTATCCCGAGAGGATTATGAAAGAAGTGGAATATCTCTTGCGGTATCCGACAACGGTTTTGGTCGGGACCTGGATCCGGATTATCAATAATGATGGTCAGCCGATTCATTCCTCCTGTCCCGCAGATTATTTTAATCGCCCCTGGTCCCGCCCGGCTCATTCAGCCTGGTGCGGGCGTATGGAGGCCTTGAGAAGCATCGGCGGGTATTCCCCTGAATTTCCGGTGAGCCAGGACTATGACTGCTGGCTGCGCCTCCAGCAGAAAGGCCGGGTCGGAGTGGTTGAGGAAATTTTACTGGATTATCGTTGGGGGCGGATCAGCTCGGAACGTTCCGTCGAGCAGCTTCAGTATTCCTGGATCGCCAACCAGGTCCACCGTAAAAAGATCCGCAGCCATCCGGTCGGCCTGTCGCAGATCAAAACCAAGTTGCGGCGTTACGCGTTCTGGTATGACCGGAAATTCCGGGCCCAGTCGATCAGCCAGCAGGCGATGCGCCACTGGCAACAGGATAACTACCGGCTGGCTGTCCGGGAATTCCTTCAGTCCTTGCGGGTTTTCCCTCTTAACTTAAAGGCCTGGGGGTGCTTTTTTGGGGTGTTGGTTTTTCATAAATACCCTTCACGGTTTACCCAGTATTTAAAACTGCGGTTGATCACGTCCCGCATGTTTTATCTGAACCCGAAACCGCCCTCGCTGGCGGTGTGCCTGCATTATAACGGCCGCAAGCCCGCTCCCTTGCGGATGGCCCTGATTATTCCCACCGCCGACCGGAGCCGTGTGCTCGCGCGTTTTCTGGAGAGCGCGGTGCCTCAGAAAGATTTAATCGCGCAGATTATTATTGTGGACGGAGGGGATGTCCCCGTGGCAGATATTGTGGAGGACTTCCCCCAGTTATCCATTTATTATGTCCGGGCTTCCCAGCCCTGCCTGACTGAGCAGAAAAATCAGGGGCTGGCTCATGTCGCGGCTGATGTGGATTTGGTCTGCTTTTTTGACGACGACATTATTTTGGAAGACGGCGCCCTGCGGAATATGCTGCAGTTCTGGGAAGAGAATGGGGAAGAGGTGGGCGGGGCGGCTTTTAACATTATCAATGTGGAAAAGAGAAAGACGTCTTTCATGAAAAAGATTTTTTTGACCGGAAGCGAAGCCAAAGGCCGGATTATGCGGTCCGGCTACGGCGCCATGCTGTCTCCGGTGGATGACAGCATTTTCACGGATTGGATTTTCGGGGGGGCGACGGTTTGGCGCCGGGAGATTTTTCGGCGGTACCGATTTGACGAATGGTTTGAAGGCTATGGATACGGGGAGGACCTGGATTTCAGTTACAATGTGGGCAAGGCGTATAAGCTCGCCGTCATTGCGGAGGCCCGGGTGCAGCATATTAAGGATTATACCGAAAGCAATGACCATGTCCTTTTCGGGAAAATGCAGATCGTGAACCGTTTTTACATCGTCAGGAAATTTAAGGAATTTTCTAAAATTCTTTTTTTGTGGTCTTCTTTCGGGCAGATGCTGGAAAACCTGTATATGGCGCTGTCCCGGAAGAAGAGAATTTATTTTGACCGGTTGGCCGGGAACCTGGCCGGATTATGGTCCCTTGTTTCTCGTCCATCGGAGACACGTCCTTGGGGACAACCCGGCGAAACGAGATGAAACCGCTGATCCTTTTTCTGGTTCACCTTCCTCCTCCCTGGATAGGTCCGGCGGCGGTGAATGAGGCCCTCCTGTCCAGCCCTGGTCTTCAAACGGAATTTTCTTGCGAGGTCTTGCCGGTCAACACGTCTTCCCGGATGAAAGAGATCAACCGTTTTTCCTGGCGTAAGGCCGCCAGCGCGATCCTTCTGGCCGCAAGACTAGTACGGAGGATGCGGGAAAAACGGCCCGCTCTCGTTTATATGACGCTTACCCCGACGGGAATAGGATTCCTGAAAGATCTGTTTTTGGTTTTTGTCGTGAAGGCCTTCCGGGCGAGGCTGGTTTATCATTTACACGGGAAGGGGGTCCGTTCCCGGCAGGGTGTGTGGTGGAGGCTTTTATATAAAAACTGTTTTTCCGCCACCCGGGTAATTCTTCTTTCGGAGAGCCTTTATCCGGATATTCAAGCTTATGTCTCCCGTTCGCAGGTGGCTGTTGTCCCCAACGGGGTGGCTCTGGCCTGTCCGGTGGAGGAATGGGAGAAACTCCGGGAAGAAAGGAGGAGGCCGCATCTTTTCACGATTTTGTTCTTGGGAAATTTGGTAAGGAGCAAGGGGATATGGACCGTGATGGAGGCTGCTTTCAACCTGAAAGAGAAGGGGCTGCCCTTCCATCTTTGTATCGCCGGAGGCGATTTTGACGTCAGCCGAAAGGATTTGTCTCTTTGGGCCAAGGAAAAGGGGATGATGCGCGAGGTTGTGTTTCCTGGTTTCCTGGGCGGGGCGGACAAGGCCGCTGCTTTCAGGTCGGCGGACATTTTTGTTTATCCGACGGAGAACGACACCTTTCCTCTTGTCCTGCTGGAGGCCATGCAGTACGGCTTGCCGGTGGTGACGACCGACGAGGGGGCGATTTCGGATATTGTTGATGTCAATCAAACGGGATTTGTGATCCCTCCCGGGGACGCTCCGGCGTTGGCAGAAAAGATTGAATTTTTGATGCAGGAGGACGCGTGGCGGTGGAATATGGGGGAACAGGCCCGGCTCAAATTCTTGCGGGAATACACTTTTGAGGTTTTTGACGGCCGTATGCGACGCCTTTTGAAGGAATGGACATCCCAGGGCATCGCTGGCGAGGAGGAGTTATGTGCGGGATAAACGGGATTTTCGGCCTGCCGGACGCTCAAGAGCACGTGAAAGCCATGAATCAGACCCTGCGGCACCGGGGCCCCGATGCGCAGGGCCTTTGGCAGGACGGCCGTCTGGCGCTGGGCCACCAGCGGCTGGCGATCATTGACCTTTCTGAAAAGGCGAACCAGCCCATGGAAAAGGACGGGCTGGTGATCGTTTATAATGGAGAAATTTATAATTACCGGGAGCTGCGGTCTGCGCTTGAACGGCGGGGAGTCCGTTTTCAAACGGATTCCGATACCGAAGTGGTGCTTGAACTGTTCCGCTGTCACCGCCAGAACAGTTTCGCCATGTTGCAGGGGATGTTTGCGTTCGGGCTGCTGGACCGCCCCAAAAACGAATTGTATTTGGCCCGGGATTATTTTGGGATCAAGCCGCTTTTTTATTCCCGGGGGATCCCGGGGTGCTTTATTTTTTCTTCGGAATTGAAAGCGTTTTTGGGGCTTCCCGGGTTCCGGAAAGAGGTTAGCCCATCGGTGCTGGTGTCCTGCCTGAATTATCTTTGGCCGTCGGGAAACGAATCCATATTCAAGGATGTGTATAAGGTCCCGCCGGCGCATTTTCTGAAAGTCCGGCTGGCTGCGGGAGACGTTTCTTTAAGCCAGCACCGCTACTGGGAATTGCCCGGCGGGCCTCCAGCCGTTTTGCCGGAAAAAAAACTCATCGAAGATTTACGCCGGGTCATGAAAGAGAGCGTAGACAGGCATCTTGTTTCGGACGTGCCGGTGGGGGCGTTCTTGAGCGGAGGGCTTGATTCTTCGTATATCACGGCTCTGGCAAAACAAGGCACCCCGGATCTTTCCACGTTTACCATCACAGTGTCCCGCCGGGACCAGCGGGTTGAGCGCATGCCGGCCGATAATATATACGCGGCGGATATCGCGCGGGTTTTGGGAGTCCGCCACACGGATATCCCGATCACGCCCTCGATGGTGGATTCTCTCCAGGATATGGTCGCCATCCTGGATGAGCCTATCGGGGATCCGGCGGCCATCAACACGTATCTGATCTGTCAGTGCGCCCGCCAGCGGGGCCTGAAAGTGCTGCTTTCGGGTATGGGCGCGGATGAGATTTTTGCCGGGTACCGGCGGCATTATGCCACGCTTTTGAGCCAGCAAGTCCGCCGGTGGCCGGGGCCGGTCAAGGCGGCGTGTTCCGCCGTCCTGTCAGGGATGCCGGTGCGGCTGGGCCGGTGGGGCCTGCGGCCGGTCCGTTGGGCGAAACGGTTTTTCTCTTTCACGGACATGCCGTGGGGGGAGGCGTATATGCGGAGCTATTCCTATTACGGCCGGTTGGAATTGTGCGATCTCTTCAACCGGCAGTTTGATTCCCAGGTCGATGCTCTCTTCGCCCAGCATGATGAGCTTTTTTATCATCATCCGGATTGGGATGATATTAACCGGATGTGTTTTACGGATATTCATATGTTTATGACCGGCTTGAATCTGACGTACACGGACCAGGCTTCCATGGCGGCCTCGGTGGAGGTGCGGGTTCCTTTTATCGATAAAACCGTGGTCGAATGGGCGATGGCTCTGCCGGGCCGGTTTAAGATTAAAGACCGCACGGCGAAATATCTGCTTAAAAAGGCCGCGGAAGAGGTCCTGCCGAAGCGGATTGTATACCGTCCGAAAGCGTCTTTCGGGATGCCCCTGCGCGCGTGGATGGCCGGAGATTTACGTGAATTAGTGGACGATGTTTTATCTTATGGTAATATAAAAAAGCGCGGCTTATTGAATCCGGAAAAGGTGCGCGCCCTGATTGATGCCGACCGCTGCGGCCGGGAGGATAACGCTTACCGGATTTATCAGTTTTTGACATGTGAATTATGGATGAGGAGGTTCCTGGATTCATGAAACAATTGGTGCAGAATTTAAAAACCGGCGATTTAACCCTGCAGGAAGTGCCGGTCCCGGCCCTTTTGCCCGCGGCGGTACTGGTGCAGAACCATGTGTCGCTGATCAGCGCCGGGACGGAGCGCGCAACGGTTCATACCGGAAAACTGTCTTTGCTGGGTAAGGCGAAGAAGAGGCCGGACCTTGTTAAGCAAGTGATGGACAATATCCGCAAGGAAGGGCTGTTGTCGACTATTCATAAAGTGAAGAATAAACTGGACTGGCCCAAGGCGCTGGGGTACAGCAGCTGCGGGGTTGTCCTGGAGGCCGCAGAAGGGGAACGGTTCCGTCCCGGCGACCTGGTGGCTTGCGCCGGGCAGGATTACGCCTCGCACGCCGAGGTCGTTTGCGTGCCCCGGAACCTTGCCGTTCCAGTGCCGGCGGGGGTTTCCGCCCGGGAGGCCTGCTTTACCACCGTCGGGGCGATCGCCCTGCAGGGGGTGCGGCAGGCGGACGTTAACATAGGAGATAATGTCTGTGTGGTCGGGCTGGGGTTGATCGGGCAGCTCGCCGCCCAGATTTTAAAAGCCAACGGCTGTTTCGTGTTCGGTATCGATGTTGCCGATTATACGGTGGCCAAGGCGAGGGAGATGGGGATTCACGCGGCGGAGAACCGGATGTCTTCCGGGCTTTCGCGCGCGCTTGATTCGTTTGCCGGGCCGCACGGGTTTGATAAGGTCATTATCACCGCGTCCTCTGCGGATAATGACCCTGTCCTTCTGGCGACGGAAATCCTGCGCAAGAAAGGCCGTATTGTTATCGTCGGGGATGTCCCGGTTGTGGTGCCCCGGGAGCCCCATTTTTACCGGAAGGAACTTGAGATTAAGATGGCGACCTCCTACGGCCCGGGACGTTATGATCCGCTTTATGAGGAGCGCGGGCAGGATTATCCCTATCCGTATGTGCGGTTCACCGAGAACCGGAACATGGATGTGTTTGTGCAAATGATCGCCCGCGGCATGGTGAAGGTTGAGCCCCTGATCACCCAGGTGTTTGATTTTAAAGACGCTTTAGGCGCGTATGACCTGATGATAACCCGAAGAGAGCCCTATATCGGGATTCTTCTGACCTATGAGCGCGCGCCCGGGCCTTTGACCCGGCGTTCGGTCCCCGTCGGATCGGCGCCGCTCAAGGCGGTGAATGTCGGATTTATCGGGGCGGGCAGTTTTGCCCAGGGGTATTTGCTCCCGGCCTTGAAAGATTTGAACGTGTCGCTCGATACCGTCGTCACCACGAAAGGCATGTCCGCCCGGAACGTGGCGGAGAAATTCGGGTTTAACACCGCGTCCACTGATCCGGACGCCATTATCGCATCGGAAGCCCTGAATACCGTTTTTATCGCGACCCGCCACAATACGCACGGGTTGTATACCAACGCCTGCCTTAAGGCGGGGAAGCGGGTTTTTGTGGAAAAACCGTTGTGCCTGACGATGGAGGAATTGAAAATGACGGCCGCCCTGGGGCGTGAAAACCCGGGATTGATGGTCGGGTATAACCGGCGGTTCGCGCCGCTGAGCACCTGGGTGAAAAGTCATCTTGACCCGCAGGCCTGCCCCGTCATGATGGACATCCGGGTTAACGCCGGGTACATCCCGGCGGATTCCTGGATTCAGCTCCCGGACATCGGAGGCGGGCGGGTGCTGGGGGAGCTGTGCCATTTCGTGGACTTGATGCTTTATTGGGCCGGGGCAGAACCGGTCCGGGTCATGGCGACGGGAGTCGTCTCCAGGAGCGGGAAATGGCAACCGGAAGACAATCTGCTTGTTCAACTGGCCTTTAAAAACGGTTCGGCAGGCCATATTTTATATACAGCAATGGGCTCCGGACGGATGCCCAAAGAGCGCTGCGAAATATTTACCGCCGGCAACAGTTTTGTGATTCAGGATTTCCGCCAGGGAACGGGATATATCCAGGGGCGGGAAGAAACAGCCCGTTTCCCGGGAAAGGGGCACCGGGAAGAGGTGCGGGCGTTTATCGATGCGGTTCATAAAGGGGACGGGAGCCCGATTCCCTTTGAAGATATCCTGCTTGTTTCTTTGACGACATTAAAAATTTTAAAAAGTCTGGAAACCCGGGCGCCTCAAGATATTGATCTCCATGAATTATATCCTTGATTCTTTGACCCGTTTGAGGGGGGCCTGCGAGGCGGAAAATTTTCAGGGGTGGGACCCTTTTGACGGTCTGCGTTCCCGGATTTTTCAGCGCAGCTTTTTAAAAGAACACGCCTGGGCTAGAATCGCCTGGCTGCAGTTTTTCAAGCGGTGCCCGGTCAACCTGCGTTTGCTTTTGCAGGTGCCCAAAGATTACAATCCGAAGGGCGTGGCGTTATTCTTGAGCGGGTATACGTATCTGTATCGTGCGTTTGCCGAGGGCTCGGCGTATCAATATATAAAGACCCTGAGCCGGATACTCCAGGACCGGCAATCGGCGGGGTATGCGGGGGCCTGCTGGGGATACCCCTTTGACTGGCAGTCGCGCGCATTTTTTGTCCCCCAAGGGGTGCCCAACGTCATCGTTTCGACTTTTTCCGGGCACGCGCTGCTGGATGCTTACGAACTGACCGGGGAGGACGACCTGTGCCGGACCGCCCTGTCGGTCGCGGATTTTATCCAAAACGACCTGAATCGCAGTGAGGACGACGCCGGAAACGCCTGTTTTTCCTATACGCCCGTGGACCGCTCGCGGATTCTTAACGCGTCTTTGCTGGCGTCCGCGTTCCTGGCGCGGGTTTCTTGCCATAAAAAAGATCCGGCGCTTCTTAAAGCGGCGCAGAGCTCGGTGGCCTTTTGCTGCCGGCTTCAAAATCCCGATGGGAGCTGGTTTTACGGGACACAGCCGAATCAGCAGTGGATAGACAGCTTCCATACGGCCTATAACCTGGAAGCGCTCTACCGGTATCAGCTCTGGAGTCAAGACACCCGGTTTCAAAAACATTTTTCGGCAGGGTTGGATTATTATTTTAAACATTTTTTTACTCCGGAAGGCATTCCGAAGTATTATAATAACCGAGTTTATCCGGTGGATGTGCATGCCGCCGCCAGTTTGCTTTCGCTGGCGGTCACGGCTGGTTTGGTGGAAGAACACGCCGCTTTGATTGAAAAGGTCATCGGCTGGACGGTCTGCCGCATGCAAACGGCCAGCGGATTTTTTTGCTATCAGCGGAAACGGTTTTATCGGATAACGATCCCTTATATGCGCTGGTCGCAGGCGTGGATGTTTTTCGCGTTGAGCTATTATTTTTATTATTGGCAGAGATCCGGGCTGGCCTCCCAGAAGGACGAAGGACACTAGGCTATGAAAAGGAAACAAAAGATTATTTTTGTCGCCGGGGCCAGGCCGAATTTTATGAAAATTGCCTGTCTGCTCAAAGAATGCCGCCGCCAGCCGGCGGTCCGCCCTGTCCTGGTGCATTCCGGCCAGCATTATGACGCGGCGATGTCGGACAGGTTTTTTAAGGACTTGGACATCCCGGCCCCGCAGTATTGTCTGGGGGCGGGTTCCGGCTCTCACGCCGAACAGACGGCCAAGGTCCTGACCGCTTTTGAACGGGTTTGTCTTAAAGAAAAACCTGCGGTGGTGGTGGTGGTCGGGGACGTTAACTCCACCGTGGCCGCGTGCCTGGCGGCGAAAAAGCTGAATATCCCGGTCGCGCATGTCGAGGCCGGCTTGAGAAGCTTTGACCGGACGATGCCGGAAGAAGTGAACCGTATCGTTACGGATAGCATCTCGGATTTCCTGTTTGTGACAGAAGCAAGCGGGGTGGACAATCTCCGGAGAGAAGGGCACGCGGCGGATACGATTCACTTCGTCGGCAACACGATGATCGACAGCCTTATCGTGGGGCTTAAAAAAATCCGTGAGGCGGACAAACGGTCCTGGGCGACCGCCCCTTTAACGGAATCTTTGAAAACATACGGTGTGCTCACCCTGCACCGCCCCGTGAATGTTGATGATAAACGGCAGTTAAAACGGCTGATCTCGATGATCGCCGACGTGACCCAACAGATTCCTGTTATTTTCCCCGCGCATCCGCGGACCCGGAAAAATATGGAAACTTTCCGCATCCGGATCCCGGTGCGGATGCACTGCCTTGAACCGTTGGGATATCTTGAGTTTTTGTCTCTCTGCCGGGACGCGAAATTTGTGTTAACGGACAGCGGCGGCATTCAGGAGGAAACGACGTTTCTGCATGTCCCCTGTTTGACCCTGCGGTCCAGCACGGAGCGGCCGGTCACCCTGGGGGAGGGGACCAATATTCTTGTCGGGGACAAAATCGCGCGCGTGCCGGGGCTTGTCCGGCGGATTCTCCGGGGACAGTCCCGGCAGGGACGTGTTCCTGCTTTATGGGATGGGAAAGCTTCCAAACGGATTATCCGAATCCTGGTGAGGGCGTTTTCATGACCCCTTCGGAACGTATTTATCTTTTCGGTTGCCCGATCGACAATTTGAGCCGGGCTGAAACCGTTGACCGTATTGACCGGTGGATCAAAGAGCGCCGGCCCTGTCAGCATGTCGTGGTCAATGTGGATAAGCTTTTGAAAGTCCGCAAGGATCCGGCACTTTATGATATCATTTCGGCCTGTGATATTATTAATGCGGACGGCATGCCTTTGGTCTGGGTGTCCCGTTGGTTTGGCCTTCCGCTGAAAGAGCGCGTGACGGGGATTGATTTAATGGAAGACTTGGTCGCGCTTGCGGCCCGGCGGGAATACTCGGTTTTTTTCCTGGGGGCCCGCCAGCCGGTTGTGGAAGCGGTCGCCGAGATCTATCGGACCCGGTTCCCGGGGTTAAAGATCGCCGGATACCGCAACGGCTACTGGACCCCGGAGGAAGAAGCCGGGCTCGTTCGGCAGATCAGCCGTTCTTCGGCGGACATCCTTTTCGTGGCCATGGGGTCCCCGCAGAAAGAGATTTTTTTAAGCCGCTACCGGTCGCAGATGGACGTGCCTTTTGTCATGGGTGTCGGCGGAAGTTTTGACGTCGTGGCAGGAAAAACTCGCCGGGCACCACGGTGGATGCAGCGTTGGGGGCTGGAGTGGCTGTTCCGTTTTTTTCAGGAACCGAAACGGATGTGGAAGAGGTACCTGATCGGGAACACCACTTTTATCAGCCTGGTGATCCGGGAATGTGTGGGGGCCAGGATCAGGAAATCACGGACCCCTTAAAAATTCCCCTCCATGGGGATTGTTAAATCCCAGCGGGAATTCCCCGCCTTTATTTAAGGCGGGGATGAGAGCCAGGTCCGGGAAGGGCGTTCCTGGATAACGATGAGCTCCCACCGGGCTGGAGACAGGAATTTCCGCGCCTGTATTTGATATTGCGCAATATTTTATCCACGGGTAGAATTAAAGAAAAAAATTGGGATCAGGCACCGCAAGAGGGCCGCTGGTTTTAAAATATGATTACGTCCATCAGGAAAGTCTATCCGCTGTATCTTTTTATCGATTTCATTCTTATCTGGATCGGTTTTTTGGTCCCTTATTATTTGAAGTACAACGCTCTGGCGGATATTTTTCAGAGCGTGACCCTGCCTAATTCAGATCAATATATTTTTATTTTTGTGCTGTGGGCGGTCTTTATCATGGGGTTTCTTCACCGCAAAGGCCTGTATGCCACGGACCGGAGCCTCCCGATCCCGAAAGAAATCGCCCGGGTCGTTCTGAACCTTTTTTACGTCAGTGTCCTTATGGCTGCGATTATCTTCTTCGCGCAGTACAAATTTTTTTCCCGTGAAGTTTTCGGAGAGAACTTCCTGCTGTTGTGCCTGTTTTTGAGCGGCTGGAGGGTGATTAAACGGCTGATTGTCCGCAAGCTCATCGCCGGGGGTTTCCATAATATTAATGTCCTGATTGTAGGGGCGGGGAAGGTCGGAGGGGTTGTCTTGGAAGAAGTCTGCCAGAACCCGCAATGGGGGTTTCATGTCGTCGGTTTCCTCGATGATCATAAGGAGGAGATCGACGGGTTCCCGGTGCTGGGCAAGGTGAGGGATTTCCCCTCTGTGGCCCGGAGACATTTTGTAGATGAGATTGTCGTTACGATTCCGTCGGAGCGCGAATTGATCGGTGATATTATCAAAAAAGCCCAAACCATGCATTTAGGAGTGAGGATTGTCCCTGAAAATTTTGAGGGCCCGCTGTCTTTCATCGAGATCAGTTATATGGGGATCATCCCGCTTTTAACTTATAAACAGCGTAAGCATCATCCCACAGAATTCGCCCTGAAGCGGTTTTTCGATATCCTTTTATCCTCGACCCTCCTGACCCTTCTTTCTCCGGGTTTCCTTTTGATCGCCATCCTGATCCGGCTCGATTCCCCGGGGCCGGTTTTTTATGTCCAGGAACGGGTGGGATTAAAGGGGAAGCGCTTCCGGTTGTTTAAGTTCCGTTCCATGATGAACAACGCCGAGCGGCTGAAATCCAGCCTGCTCAACAACAATGAAGTTAAGGACGGGGTGATTTTTAAAATGAAGAAAGATCCCCGCGTGACGAGGGTGGGCCGGGTGCTGCGCCGTTTCAGTCTGGATGAACTCCCGCAGTTTTATAATGTTTTTAAGGGCGACATGAGCCTGGTGGGGCCACGTCCGCCGACACCGGATGAAGTGGAGCAGTATAATCAGCAGGACCTTCAGCGTTTATCGATCCGCCCCGGCGTGACCTGCCTCTCCCAGGTGCGCGGACGCAGTGACCTTTCCTTCAAGCGGTGGGTCAAATGGGATCTGTGGTATATCAATAATTGGTCTTTTGGATTGGATTTGCGGATTATGCTTTGGACCGTCCCGGCTGTTATTAAAGGAAAAGGGGCGTATTGATGATTTGGCAAAATATATTCCGCCGGCCGGAGGGAACAACGTGACGGCTGCGGCGCGGGTTTTCCTGTTAATTCTTGTCTTTTTTTTGCCCTACAGTAAAGCGGTTATTGAAATTTGTGTTATCGGGGCGCTTGTGCTGTGGACTTTTCCCTTGATCCGGATTCCTTCCTGTCCTTCCCGGAGGCAGACGGCGTTTTTCCCGGCCCCCCGGTTATCGGGGCGGAATCTTATCCCGCGGACTCCTGTTGACAAAGCGGTTTTGTTTTTTTTGACTGTTTGCTTACTCTCGGTTGTCTTTAGCGTGGACCCGGTCAAATCTCTGCGGGGTTTTGTCACCAAGACATTAGAATGGTTTGTTGTCTTTTATCTGGTGACAGGGCTTTATTCGGACCGCAAGCATATTAACAGGATGGTTAAAGTTTATGCGTTCACCACGCTGGTGACGGCCATGGATGCTTTCCTGCAATTTTTTTGGCTGGGGCACGATATTTTCAGAAACCGCGCCATGCTGAGGGACGGGGTTACGGCGGCTTTCCCGCATCCCAATAGTTTGGCGGGGTATTGTGTGATTGCTGTCCCGTTCTTTTTCGCCGTATGTTTCCTCCCTTTGAGAAAATCGTGTCACCGTTTTGTTTTGATCCTTTTATGGAGCCTTGTTGCCGGGACCCTGATTTTGACCTTTTCCCGGGCCGGCTGGCTGGCGGCGTTGGCGGGGATATTGGTTTTTTTGTCTTTCCGGAACAGAAAGGTCCTGACGGGGCTTGTCCTCACGGTTCTGGTGTGTTCGTGGTGTTTTGTAAAATTTTCGCCTTTAGAAGTGCGCAAGCGCACCCGGACCCGCCCGGAAATTGTGCTGGATGATATCCGATGGCGAACGAATGTATGGAAAGAGAGTTTTTCCCTGGTTAAGGAAAAGCCCTGGTTCGGGTACGGGTTGAATACGTATATGGATGTGATTCAGCGCACGCCGGCGGGGCAAGACCCGATTTACGCGCATAACTGTTTTGTCCAGGTTTTGGTGGAAACGGGGCTGGCCGGCCTGGCCGGATTTGTGTGGGTTTTGGGGGTGCTGGCAGCGGCGGCGTTTAAAACCGCCTGGCGATTTTGTCCTGTCCCGGAGGAGCGGGCGCTTGTGGTTGTTTTGCTGGGGGCCCTGTCCGGGGTGACGGCCTTTCTTGTGCACAGTTTTTTTGACGTGCATTTTTATTCTTTGCAACTATCGGTTTACTTTTGGCTTATTGCCGGTATACTAATGTCTATAATTCGGGTCCTTCATAGCGGGGCTAACGATCCCGGGAGAAAGAATGCCTGAACCAGGAGGAAACTTATGGCAAGGAAGAAAGTCGCACTTATTACAGGAATTACGGGGCAGGATGGGGCTTATTTATCGGAATTTTTATTAAAAAAGAAATATTTGGTTTACGGGCTGATCCGCCGTTCCAGTACCTTTAATACGTCCAGAATAGATCACCTTTATCAGGATCCCCATGAAAAAAACGTACAGCTGCGATTGTTATATGGCGATTTGAATGACGCTAGTTCTTTGAACCGCATCATGCGCACGGTCCGGCCGGATGAAGTGTATAATCTGGGAGCGCAGAGCCACGTGAAGGTGAGTTTCGAGGTCCCGGAATATACTGGGGAAATCGTGGGCCTGGGAACGACCCGGCTTTTGGAAGCGATCCGGGATTCCGGGATTAAAACCCGTTTTTACCAGGCCTCCAGCAGTGAGATGTTCGGGAAAGTTCATGAGGTTCCCCAGACGGAAAAAACCCCTTTTTATCCGCGTAGCCCTTATGCGGCCGCAAAAGTCTATGCGTACTGGATGACGGTAAACTACCGGGAAGCATATAACATTTTTGCCTGTAATGGCATCCTGTTCAATCATGAATCCCCTCGCCGGGGAGAAACCTTCGTAACCCGGAAAATTACCATGGCCCTGGCCCGGATTAAGCACGGCGTGCAGGATCAACTGTACCTGGGGAACCTGGATGCCAAGCGGGATTGGGGGTTTGCCGGGGACTATGTGGAAGCGATGTGGCTCATGTTGCAGCAGGATAAGCCGGATGATTACGTGATCGCCACAGGGGAAACCCGTTCGGTCCGGGAATTCCTGGAAGAAGCGTTTTCTTATCAGGCGCTGGACTGGAAAAAATATGTGGTGATCGATAAGAAATATTTCCGTCCGACGGAAGTGGACCTTCTCTCCGGCGACAGTTCCAAAGCCCGCCGTCAGCTTAAATGGAAGCCCCGCGTTAATTTTAAACAATTGGTCCGCATGATGGTGGAGGCGGATCTTAAATTGGTGGAACGGCAGCTTTACGGGCAAAAGAGTTTCCATAAAAAGCAAGGATAATTTGTATGCCTAAATTCCCGGGATGGTGCGAACAGGGGATCCGTTATTCTTTTTATGCGCTGGCGTATTTCCTCCCGATATCGATCAGTTTAGTGGAGATTTTTGCGACTTTAATTATATGGGGCTATTTGTTCCTGGCGGGGAGAGAGTATGTCCGGGTATTAAGATCCCGGAAGGGAAACAGTTCAGGGCTTCCCCCGGGGATGTATCTCCCGGGAGTCGTTCCGTTCCCTGGAAGGGCTTTTATGTATGCCTGCGGAATTTTTCTGGCGGCGAATGTTATCTCGACCGTAACAAGCCAGTATCCTCTGAAAAGTTTTGAGGCATTGTTTTTTAAATTGAGTGAGGGGTTAATTCTTTTGTTTGCCTTTTGCGCGACGATGGCCACCCCGAAGCGTTTAAAAATGGTGGTGGCCGCTTTTCTTCTGTCCGCCACCCTGACCTCCCTTGACGCCTTGTACCAGTCCTGGTCCGGCCGCGGCTTCGTGCGCGGCTTCGAGATCGTGGAACAGGCCCGGGTGACATCCTCTTTTAAGCACCCCAACGATTTTGGCGGGTTTCTTGTTGTGGCCAGTAGCATTATATTATCTTTTATTCTTACCGGAATTTTTGACCTGCTTTTACGGCGCGGTCCCAAGGGCGCCTCTTCAGAACATTCTCTGCCCCAGTGTATTTTTGTGTGGGCCTGGTTGGGGTGTTTGTTCGTGACGGTGCTATGGAGCCTGGGATTGACGTTTTCCCGGGGCGCCTGGCTTGGATTTATCGTGGCGACGTTAGGTTTGTCTTTTTTCCGGCGCAAGGCTTTCTTCCTGTTGTTGTGTGTGTGCGTGCTTTTTATTGTTATTTTCCACCCGCAGTTGTATAAAGTCCGGGGAAAAAATTTGAGAGTATATAATACAAAAAGAATTGTCATGCAGCCGAAGGATGTGAAAACCATCATTTCGCCTGCGGATGAAAGCAGCTCTTCTCCTGCAGCTCTGTCTGTTCCTGCTCATGGAGAGGAACGGGAGACAACACAGTGTTGGCTTGTGTTTAATAAGGTTATGACAGCGTTTGAAGTTATCGCGGGCAAGAGCATGGGGCGGTATAATTTTTGGAAGGAAGCGCTTTTGATTATTAAAGATTACCCGCTGTTTGGGGCCGGGCTCAATACTTATTCCGAGGTTGCTCCCCGCTACCGGATTAATTGGGGAGGATACCCTCATAACTGTTATCTGCACATGGCCGCTGAAACCGGGCTTGCCGGATTGGCTAGCTTCCTGTGGCTGCTTTTTGTTTTCCTGTGGCGGAGTTGGTCCCGGATCCTGAAGGTTCAGGACCGGTTTTTATTGTCTTTGGCTATGGGGGGGCTGACCGGGCTTTCGGGGTTTCTCGTGCAGAGTTTTTTTGACACGAATCTATATTCGGTTCAGCTCAATACGCTGTTTTGGTTTGTCATGGGCATGGTTATCGTTTCCATCCGCGTGGGGGAGGCCGGCAGGGGCCCGGCCTGTTCATTGACAAATTAGCTTTGGTGAGTATAATATATAAGTTATTTTAGTCAAATAATCTAGAGTATTTTTAAAGAAAGAGGGTTGGGGATGAAAAAACAAACGGTCAAAGATGTTGCGCTTAAAGGGAAAAAAGTCATTGTCCGCGTGGATTTTAATGTCCCTTTGGATAAGGATCTTAAAATTACTGATGACCGCCGTATCAGAGCCGCTTTACCTACTTTGCAATATATTCTGCAACAAAAGCCTGCGAAAATGATTCTTATGAGTCATTTGGGCCGGCCTAAAGGGGAAGTGATTGAATCCATGCGGTTAACTTCGGTGGGGAAGCGATTGGCAGAACTTTTGGGCGAAAAGGTCTTGAAGTTGGATGATTGTGTCGGCCCGGAGGTCCAGGCGGCCGTGAATACAGGTGCGGAGAAGGTGATCCTGCTTGAAAATTTGCGTTTCCATAAGGAAGAAACGAAAAATGATCCTGGATTTTCCAAACAACTCGCCTCTCTGGCGGACGTGTATGTGAATGACGCCTTCGGTTCCGCGCACCGCGCCCATGCTTCGACCGCGGGGATAACGGCCTATCTCCCGTCCGTGGCCGGATTTTTGCTTGAGAAAGAGATCACGTATCTCGGGAAAGCCGTGCAGAACCAGGAGAAACCTTTTGTGATTATTCTCGGCGGAGCAAAGGTCTCCGATAAGATCGCCCTTATTGAAAACTTGTTGCCCAAGGCGGACGCTTTTATTATCGGCGGCGGCATGGTGTATACGTTCCTGAAGGCCCAGGGGAAGAATATCGGCCAGTCCCTTTTGGAAGAGGATAAGATTTCCACCGCCAAGGCGGTTTTGGACAAGGCCAAGGCGACGGGGGTGCAGATGATCCTGTCCTCTGATTTTGTTGTGGTGGAGGATTTTGATAAACCTGAAGGGCGAAAGACGGTTGCGGGGGAAATCCCGGACGGATGGCAGGGGGTCGATATCGGACCGGAAAGCCGCCAGAAGTTCAAAGACGTGCTGGCAAAAGCCAAGACGATCGTGTGGAACGGCCCGTTGGGGGTTTTTGAAATTGATGCTTACGCGGAAGGGACCCAATGTGTCGCGGAATATATCGCCGGGCTTAAAGGAGTCACGTCCATTATCGGGGGGACTCGGCGGCCGCCGT
>ENA-UPTA01000614-UPTA01000614.1-activated-sludge-metagenome-genome-assembly--contig:-NODE-614-length-41416-cov-6.765939_pt1 | contig 41416 bp, 40 predicted proteins | sample MGYA00238184_ERZ773361 | MGnify/ENA primary metagenome ERZ773361 (study PRJEB29100, sample SAMN05720205) | activated sludge metagenome | isolation source: anaerobic digester from wastewater... | reverse complement strand
AAGCCGCTGGATATGGCCGCGTGCATGGGCCGGCCGTTGGCCAGTTCTTCCCGGATGCGTTCGTTGATCAGGATGTTGGCATCCACCGCCATGCCCATGGTGAGGATGATCCCCGCGATACCGGGCAGAGTGAGGGTCACTTTAGAGCCTGGCAGCAAAAAGTTCAGCGCTCCCATGACCCCGACGATAATGACGAGATTGCACAAGAGCACGATATCCGAGATGATGCCGGCTTTCAAATAATAAATCAGCATAAAAATCAGGACCGCGATACCGCCGAAGACGCTGGCCGTCACCCCGGCGCGGATCGAATCCTGGCCCAGGAGCGGCCCGATGGTGCGCTCTTCTTCCACGTGCATGGGCGCGGGCAAAGACCCGGAACGCAAGGCCAGAGCCAGCAGGGATGCTTCTTCCACGGTGAACTGTCCGGTGATGACACCCCGGCCGCTTAGAATCGGCTCGCTGATATTGGGTGCGGAAAGAACTTCTCCATCCAGCAGGATCGCGAGGCGGTCATTGACGTGCGCGCGTGTCAACCGGGCGAACGTCTTGGCTCCTTCGCCGTTTAAGGTGAAACTGATTTGGGGTTCCCCGAAGGCGGCGCTGTTGAAATCAACCATGGCGTTGGCGATGGTGTCCCCGGTCAAAGCGGGTTTTTCGGCGACCAGGATGAAATCCGGCTTGCCTTTGATTTGTTTCAGGAGATAGCCCGGAGGGTTGGTTTCGGTCGACAGCGCCTCGTTTAAAAGATTCGGGTCCTCATTGACCATGCTAAAATCCAACTGGGCCACCGTGCCGATCAATTCTTTCGCCTTGTCACGGTCGGTGACGCCGGGCAGCTGAACAATGATCTGGTTCTCTCCCTGCCGCTGGATCACCGGCTCGGCCACCCCTAACTGATCAATACGGTTCCTTAAAATTTCGATGGCCCGGGGCACAGCGTCTTTTTTAGCTTCCTCATCCAGTTTTTCAGTATCCACTTTCATGACCAGATGCATGCCGCCTTGCAAGTCAAGCCCGAGGTTTACTTTTTTGTCTAAAGGTAAAGCAAAGTACAAACAGGCCGCGATCACGCTCACCACGACCAGTAAACGTATTTTCAGGTTTTTGCTCATCGCTTTGTTTTCTCCTTTATCGTAACGCTATGTTTCGCTGGTGGTCGCGATAGCTTCTTTATCCACTTCGATTTTTACATTATCGTCAACGCGCAATATGACCGTGGTCGTTTTGATATTAACGACCGTTCCATGAATGCCGCCCGCCGTGACAACCTGATCGTTCTTCTTCAGCTTTTCCAGGAGTTCTTTTTTCTTTTTTTGCTTTTCCTTCTCTTCCGGCCTAAAGACGATGAAATAGAATATGAACGCGATCGCAATAAACGGGATCAATTGCGAAAATTGATTGGCTGTCGCTTCTGCTGGCATATAAGACGACCCTTTCTTCAACCCGGTTAATAAAAGATATCCCAGTGAACGTCCGGCGAAATTAATCAAGCAGCTTTCTTAACCAGCGTTCGTACCGTATCGGTCATCTGGGCGCCTTTTTTAAGCCACTTTTCCAGCTTTTCCTTGTTTAAGGAAATAACCGCCGGTTTTTTAGCCGGGTCATAATATCCGAGGATATCCATGGCCCGTCCCTGTTTGGGGTCGCTCTTGTTGAGAACGACAATCCGGTAGTTATACTTCTTGTTGGCGGGTGCTCCTGCTTTTTGCAGACGAATCCGTACTTCCATTTACTTTTCCTCCTTGTTCCTTTTTATAAGCAACGTGTGTTTTTTTCTTGTTCAGGGGACGCACGGTCCCGTTATCCCAAATATGATGGGCCTGTTCAATGGCTAAAACCTGGGCCCGGGCCTTGTTCATGGTTTCCTGGTATTCACGGTGCGGCACGGAATCGGCTACGATTCCGGCGCCGGCCTGGATATAGGCTTTGCCTTTATGCGCGACAATGGTCCGGATGGTGATGCAGGAATCCAGGTTCCCGGAAAAACTGAAATAACCAATGCATCCGGCGTAAGGCCCCCGGGCGACGTTTTCCAGCGTGTCGATAATTTCCATGGCTCTGATTTTCGGGGCGCCGGACACGGTCCCGGCCGGGAAGGCCGCTTCCAGGACGTCCAGAGAGTCTTTTCCCGGAGCAAGCCGCCCTTTGACATTCGAAACGATATGCATGACATGAGAATATTTCTCAATCGCCATGAGTTCGGAAACCTCGACCGTGCCTTTTTGGCATATCCGGCCAAGGTCGTTACGCCCCAGGTCGACCAGCATGATGTGTTCGGCGATTTCCTTGGGGTCGCGCAGGAGGTCTGCCGCGAGGCGGCGGTCCTCCTGTTCATCCTGCCCTCTCGGACGAGTCCCGGCGATGGGACGTGTTTCAACGATCCCGTCTTCGCAGCGGATCAGCAGTTCCGGGGAAGACCCGACAATAGCGGTTCCGTTAAAATACAGATAGTACATGTAAGGCGAGGGATTCAGCGCCCGCAGCATACGGTAAAGATAAAACGGAGAAACATGGATATCCACTTCGAACCGCTGGGAGAGGACGATCTGAATAATTTCCCCCGCCTGGATTTGTTTTTGGGCTTCTTTTACGATGGCTTCAAAATGTTCCTGGGACATGTTGGACCGCACCGCAAGCGTGTACGGAGGGTCTTCCCGGCTTTGTTTTTCCGGTTTAAGCGGCCGTTGGAGTTTCTTGAGGATATCTTGTATGGTTTCCACGGCCAGGGAATACGCCTGGATACGGGCTTTGGTCTTCATCTTTTCAGGGATGTGGACGCAGTAGACCACTTTGATTTTGTGGTTGAGGTGGTCAAAGATGACCAGGCTTTTAGCCAGCACCAGCATCATTTCCGGTAAATCCATATCCTTGGGGGGCTGGTTGGGGAGATGCTCAAAGAACCGCACCATATCATACCCGAGGTACCCCACCAGCCCGCCGCAAAAGCGGGGGAGCCCCGGCAGGGGGACAAAACGGTATTCTTTCATGATGTCCCGGATGACTTTGAGCGGGGAATCCGGAGCCGGGACAGTTTCTTGAAGGGTTGTGCCTTTTGCGAGGTCGATGATATCGACCGTCCGGCCGCGGGCCCGGATCACTTTTTCGGGATTGGACGCCAGAAAAGAAAATTGGGCCACTTTCTTCTCCCCTTCTACCGATTCCAGGAGGAAGGAATACCCTTTCTTATCGGCGAGCTTGTAATAAGCGGAGACAGGGGTGTCCATGTCTCCGAGCACATCAGCAAAAACCGGGATGAGGGTCCCTTGTTCTGTCAGTTTTAAAAATTCATTTAAATCTGGTTTTATCATTTTTTCTTTAAAGGTGTAATTTCACGGTAAAAACAGCTTTTTTTAAACGTATGGCACGCGGCGCCTATTTGCTCAACGGTGATCAGCAGGGTGTCGCAATCGCAGTCATAGTAAATTTTTTTAACATATTGAAAGTGCCCTGAGGTCATGCCTTTCACCCAGTATTCCTGGCGGGACCGGGACCAGAAACAGGTTTTCCCTTCTTTAAAGGTCACCTTGAGCGAGTCGATATTCATATACGCCATCATCAGGACCTCTTTTGTCTTATGGTCCTGGATGATCGCCGGGATAAGCCCGTTGGCGTCAAATTTCAATTTGTGCAGGGTGCGCGGGGTAATCTGGATTGTCTCCATGTTTTTCATAAGCGTACCGGTACACCTTTTCCTTTAAGATAGTTTTTAATATCCTGAATGGCCAGTTCTCCATAATGAAACACGGACGCGGCCAGGGCGGCGTCCGCTCCTGTTTGTGTCAGCACATCTGAAAAATCTTCCGGTTTTCCCGCCCCGCCGGAAGCGATCACCGGAATATTGACTGCCTGGCACACGGCCTTGGTCAGCGCCAGGTCATATCCGTCTTTGGTCCCGTCATGATCCATGCTGGTTAAAAGAATTTCTCCGGCCCCCAGGTCTTCCCCCTGTTGGGCCCAGGCGACGGCGTCCCGCTCAGTGCGGATGCGGCCGCCGTTAATATAAACCGCCCAACGATCGCCTTCTCGTTTGGCATCAATGGCCAGGACAATGCACTGGCTCCCGAACCGGTCGGCCGCTTCTGTGAGCAGCCCGGGGGAACGGACCGCCGCTGAGTTGATAGACACTTTATCCGCGCCGGCGTTAAGCAATTCCCGTATATCCCCGATGTCCTGAATTCCGCCCCCTACCGTCAGGGGCATAAAGACTTTTTCCGCGGTCGAGCGCACGATGTCAACGATAATCGGCCTCGCTTCGTGGCTGGCGGTGATATCCAGAAAAACAATTTCATCCGCGCCCAGACGGTTATAATTTTCCGCGATCTCCGTGGGGTCTCCAGCATCGCGTAATTGGACGAAATTAACGCCCTTGACGACGCGGCCGTTTTTAACATCCAGGCAGGGGATTATCCTCTTCGTGAGCATAACTGAACCGCTTTTTTAAAATCCAGGGTTTCTTCATAGATGGCCCGGCCGGTAATCGCCCCGGCGATGCCGCGGGGTTCCATCTCTAACAATTGTTTAATGTCTTCTATATCTTTAATGCCGCCCGAGGCGATGACCGGAAGGCTGATCGCGTCAAGCAGCTCTTGCAGCGCCGCGTAGTTCGGCCCGGTGAGCATCCCGTCGGTTTTGATATCCGTGTAAATCAGGCACGGGAGCCCCATCCCTTCCAAGTTCCGGGCGAAATCTGTGGCTTTGATACGCGTCACTTCCGTCCACCCTTTTGTCGTCACATAGCCGTCCTTGCAGTCCAGGCTGACAGCGACCCTCCCCGGCCAGCGTGCGAGGAGGCCCCGGAGGAGTTCCCTGTTCCCGATGGCTTGAGTGCCTAAGACAACCCGTTTCACGCCGTTGTCAAGCAAGGCGGCGATGTCGGCTTCTGTGCGGAGCCCTCCCCCGCATTGGACCGGGACCTTAACAGCGCGGGCAATATCAAGGATCGTTTCCGTATTCTTGGGGGCGCCGGTCTGGGCTCCGTCCAAATCAATGACGTGCAGCCATTCTGCCCCGGCTTTTTCCCATTTCTGCGCCACCCGGACAGGGTCGTCTGCGTACCGTGTCGTGTCCTGAAAACGTCCCTGTTTAAGACGGATAACCTTTTTGTCTTGGATATCTATAGCGGCGTAAAGAATCATGTGTATTCCATAAAATTTTTTAGAATTCGCAGGCCAATATCCTGACTTTTTTCCGGGTGAAACTGCACTCCGAATATGTTTTTATCCCAGACCGCAGAGGCAAACGATACGCCGTATTCCGTTAAGCTGGCGCTGATTTGCGGCTTATCCGGTTTGACGTAATAGGAGTGGCAGAAATACACATAGGCCTCTGAAGGCAGCCCTTTCCATAGAGGGCAGTTATCTTGCGAGAAGCGAATGGTGTTCCATCCCATATGGGGAACCTTGTTCCCGGGGGCGAACCGTTCGACTGTCCCGGCCAAAAGGTTTAATCCCGGGACCGCCCCTCCCTCGGTGCTTCGGCTGAACAGCAATTGAAAGCCAAGGCATATCCCCAGGAAAGGTTTCCCTTTTGCCACAAAATCCTGGATCGAGTCAATAAGCCCGAGTTCCCGCAATTTTTGCATGGCCGGAGCCATGGCCCCGACGCCCGGGAGGACGAGTTTTTCGGCTTGTCCGATCCGTCCCTGATCCTGGGTAATAATGGCCTGGGCCCCGCTTTTTTCAAATGCTTTCTGCACGCTGCGTAAGTTGCCCATGCCGTAATCAATAATCGTGATATCCATTTTTTATCCGTTTAAAAAAAATAACGCGCACATTGTTTCAATCAATGACCCCTTTTGTCGAAGGGACAGTCGCGGCGCGGCGCGGGTCGATCTGTGTTGCCTGATCCAGCGCCAGGCCCAGGGACTTAAAAACAGTCTCCAAATTGGTGTGCAGGTCGTTGCTCTGCCCGCTGACCTGGACGACCAGCGTGGCTCCCAGGCTGTGGGCAAACGATTCCAGCAAATGTTCCATGTAAGAGAGCGAATATCCTTCCTGGTCCTGCCCCGGGGTCAGGTTATGGCTGAAATACCCCCGCCCGCCGATATCAATAACCGTGTGCCCCAGGGTTGATTCCATGGGGGCGAAGCCGGACCCGAAACGGCGTATCCCTTGTTTTTCATCCAGGGCTTTTTTAAAAGTTTTACCGAGCACGATCCCGATGTCTTCGTTCGTGTGATGAATATCGATCTGTAGATCCGCTTTCTGGACCAGCAGTTCCATGTCAAAGAAGCCGTGAAAGGCAAAGAGGGCAAGCATATGATCCAGAAACCCGATCTGTGTTTTGATCCGGGCTTCTCCCTTCCCATCGATGTTCAGGGAACAGGAAATTTCTGTCTCGCTGCTTTTGCGTACAACTTGGGTTTTCCTTTCCTGGTATGCCTGGCCCATGCTCACGATCCTTTCATCCCTTGGTTTCTGGTTTATGGTGCCCCGCAAAGCGGATATGAACAGAATCCGCGTGTTTGACAAGATTTTCTAATTGCGCGATTTTAATGACATTCGGATAAACTTTTTCCAGCGCCCGCCGGGAGAAAGAAATCACGTGACTGGTTTTCATGAAATGGTGCACACTTAAACCCGAAAAAAAGCGGGCGGTCCCCATGGTCGGCAACACATGGCTGGGGCCGGCGGCATAATCTCCTACGGCGGTGGGGCTGTAAGGCCCCAGGAAGATCGCTCCTGCGTTACGGATTTTTTTGGATATGCTTTTAGGATGATTCGTGAGTATTTCCAGATGTTCCGGCGCTATTTTATTGACAACGTCCACCGCTTCATCCATGTTCTGGACATAAATCCCGTATCCGTTTTTGAGGCGTCCCCGGACCTGTTTCAGGAGTCGCTTCGAGGTGGTGACCAGGATGGCCAGTCCCCCCAGGTGCTCCATCTGCGCCTCAAGATCAGCAATGACATAATCCGGGTTACTGAAGCGGTTGGCGATAATCACGAGTTCCGAAGGCCCGGCCAGCATATCGATATCCACAAATCCGAACAATTGGCGTTTGGCTTCCGTGACATACATGTTCCCGGGGCCGACAATCATGTCGACTCTGGGGATTGTTTTGGTGCCCAGGGCCAGGGCGGCCACGGCCTGCGCCCCGCCCATTTTATAAATCGCGTTGACTTTCAGCAAATTAGCCACGACGAGAATATGCGGGTTGATATGCCCCTGGGCCGTTGGGGGGGTGGCGATCACAATGTTTTTGACGCCGGCGACTTTAGCGGGGATCACGGTCATATAAACGGACGAGACCAACGGCGCTGTGCCGGCCGGGATGTAAATACCCACGGTGTCCAAAGGATGAATATGTTCCCCCAGTAAAACCCCTTCCTGATTTTTAATGCGGCAGGGTTTAGGGACCTGTTTTTTGTAAAAGAGCGTTACATTGTTAATAATCACCTTTAAATTGTTGATAAAATCGCTGGTGATGTTCTGATACGCCGCGCTGATCTCATTTTCCGCGACGGATAAGTCTTTAGGAGTCAGTTTGACCTTATCAAAACGGCGGGTGTATTTCACGACCGCGTCATCGCCGCACGTCTGCACCTCTTCAATAATCTTTTTGACTTTTTCTTCCGTATGCCGTCTGCGGATATTGTAATGACGGTTATAAATGTCCTGAAGCCCCGGACCGTTGAGTTTAAGGATTTTCATGCTGTGGCGTCCCTTTGTTTAATATAATTCTCGGCCTGGCCTAGGGCATCGGGCAATAAGTCCGGATTTGGGCTGCCGGCTTGGGCCATCGCCTCGCGGCCCCCGCCGTTCCCCTGGATTTTTTCAGCAATGATTTGAATAATGTTTTTCGCGTTCCACCCTGCCTTGATCAGCGCGGGGCCCACGGAAACCAGCACCTGAACATCGTTTTTACCGCGGGAAGCCAGGATCACGATCGCATCCACTTGCTGTTTTATAGCGTCCGCGAGTTTTCTTAAAACATTGCTGGTGACACCTTCCAACGTGTGCCTGATGACCCGCGTGCCGTTCAGGTCCCGCATCTCGGCGAGAATTTGAGGAAGCTCTTTGAGGACGGCTTCCGTTTGAAATTTTTCCAGGTCTTTCTCCATCTGCTTCATGCGCTGGGCCTGCAAAGCGGCACGGCTGTCGAGCTCTGCCACCGGGGATTTCATGAATTGCGACAGGCGCTGGAGCATATCTTCCCGTTCATTGATCAGTTCCAGGGCTCCGGTGCCGGTCTTGGCTTCGATGCGGCGGATCCCTTGCGCGATGGCGGACTCGCTGACGATTTTAAAGACGCCGATCTGCCCGGTGGAGTCCAAATGGGTGCCCCCGCACAGCTCAATCGAGAAATCATCAATCGCCACAACCCTGACCGTGTCGGAATACTTTTCTGCGAAAAACGCCAGGGCGCCTTTATCTTTGGCCTGATCCAGACGCATGCTTTCTTTGGACACCACCCCGCAGGACAGGATGCGGTCGTTGACATACGTTTCCAGGGCGCGGATATCGTTGGCGCTTAGGGCTTTCGGATGAGAGAAATCAAACCGCAGATGTTTTTCATCCACGAGGGACCCCTGCTGTTGGACATGCTGTCCCAGGATCTCCCGTAACCCGGCCTGCAGCAGATGGGTGGCGGTGTGGTTCCGCATAATCGCCAGGCGCCGCCTGGAATCGATTTGCGCGGTCACGGATTCATTCCCCTTAAGGCAGCCGCGTTCGACCTGCCCATTATGAATAAAAATATCGGAAATTTTGTGCGTGTTCGTGACGCGGATTTGCCCGGACGGTCCTTGGATGATGCCGGTGTCGCCGACCTGGCCTCCGGATTCCGCGTAAAAAGGAGTGGCGTCCAGCACGCATTGCACGTCTTCCCCTTCCTGCACGGTGGCGCGCTCTTCGGTGTTGACAAAAAGCTTCAGAATCCTCGCCTCCGCCGTATGGTGTTCATACCCCAGAAACCGTGTTTTACACACATTAAGATTCAGCTCGGTGTCGGTAAAGACATCCCCGGCCATCTTGCTGGCCGCCCGGGAACGGCACTGCTGTTCCGTCATGTGGTGTTTGTAAACCTCCAGGTCCTGACAGAGGGTTTGTTCCGGAATCCCTTTCTTTCTCGCCGTTGTCAGGATCACGGAAAGCGGCAGCCCGTAGGTGTCTCGGAATTTAAAATAGGTTGTTCCCCGTTCCTGAGAGGACATGGCGGTTAAGTTCAGACTTTCCAGTTCCGGGATCCGTTGGGCCCGGACCTGGATAAAAGCTTCCTCGGTCTTTTTCACGAAGTCGGAGATATCGGCGGATTTATCGGCCAATTCCGGATACTGGTCCTGCATCGCCCGGATGACGTCCGGGACCAGCTGGTAGATGCAGGGGTGTTGCGGGCCATAGGATAAAGCGATGTTGGCGCTGTCATTGATCAGCCGTTTGACCACCGATCCCCGTTCTTTATTGGAAGGGATGATCCCGTCGCAGATCGCAAAGACGATAGCCCGGATATGGTCGGCCACGACACACTCCTCTTCCCAGGAGAGTTCAACGGGAATCAGCCGCCGTATCGCCTGCCGGATCCCCGCAAACAAGTCTGTATCAAAATTATTCTTTTTACCCTGGATCACGGCCGTCAGGCGTTCTAATCCCATCCCGGTATCAATGTTTTTGGCCGGGAGCGGCTCCAGAATGCCGCCGTCTTTGCGCTCAAACTGGGTGAAAACCAGGTTCCAGATTTCCGCGAAACGCCCGCAGTCGCAGTCCGGGTTGCAATGGGGATGGGAGCATTTTGGATTTTGCCCGTAATCATAGAAAATTTCCGAGCAGGGTCCGCAGGGTCCGTTGGGCCCGTCCGTCCTGGCGTTGGACGGCCAAAAATTGCTTTTATCCCCCAGCCGCACCAGCTGCCGGGGCGGGATTTTTACCGTATTCAGCCATATCGCGGCCGCTTCTTCATCGTCCTTATGCACGGAAACCCATAATTTTTCAGGCGGCAAGTTGACGACTCCGGTCAGGAATTCCCAGGCCCAGGTGATGGCTTCGTTTTTGAAATAGTCGCCGAAGGAAAAGTTTCCCAGCATTTCAAAAAACGTATGGTGAAAATTGGTTTTCCCCACCTGGTCCAGGTCATCCGTGCGCAGGCATTTCTGGGAGGACGTGGCCCGGGTGTATCCTTCGATGTGTCCGAGGAACTGGCGCTTGAATTGCTGCATCCCGGCGGTTGTGAAGAGAACCGTGGGGTCATTCTTGGGCACCAAAGAGTCGCTGCGGACCGGAGTGTGTCCTTTGGACACAAAAAAGTCCAGATATTTTTTCCTGATGGCAGAGGCGGTGAGCATGGTTTTAGTTTCCTATTACAAAAAATCCCCGTAATGTTTGAATCAGGCAATTCCCTGATGTCCTTGAAATAGACTGGTGGAAGTCTTCGCTATTTTTAACCGCCCGGTTATTGAGGGCAATGATGATATCCCCTTCCCGGATTCCCGCCTGATGGGCCGGACTGCCGGGCTGGAGCCGGGTCACAATCACTCCGGAGATATTTTCCAGGTGGAACTGTTCGGCCACTTCTTCGGTTATATCCTGGACTTCCAAACCTTTCCAGGCCGGGAAGCCGTCGGCGCCGGGCTGGGGAACAGCCGGTTTCGGGAGAAGGTCTTTCAAGGCGGGCCGTTCCGCGATCACCACATGCAGGACTTTTTCTTCCCCTTTATGAAGAACACGGACCTGGACGGTTTCCCCGATATCCCGGTTGGCAATGTATTTGCTCAATAGGGCGCATGTCCGCATCTTAACGTCGTTAATCGATAAGATGATATCCCCGTCGGCCAGGCCCGCCTGTTGGGCCGGCGCGTCTTTCAGGACTTTTAAAACCAGCACGCCTTCGGCGGACGGCAGATTAAAATATTGGGCGAGGCGGTAGTCCAGGTCCTGGATACTGATCCCGATCCATCCCTGGCTCACTTTCTTGCCCTTGATAATCTGGTCAACGATCGCCTTGGCGTAATTAATCGGCACGGCGAACCCGATCCCCTGATAACCGCCGGAGGTGGAAAAAATGGCCACATTGATGCCAATGACCTCACCGTTTAAATTCACCAGGGGGCCCCCGGAGTTCCCGGGGTTAATGGCCGCGTCGGTTTGAATTAAATCGGAATAATCCGTGTCCCTCCGGGACGTTGCCGGAAGGGCCCGGTGAAGAGCGCTGATGACCCCGGTGGTGACTGTGGGCTGCGGGTCATTCAGCACATGGCCGAACGGGTTTCCGATAGCCACGACCCATTGGCCGATTTTTAAATCATCGGAGTTGCCTAAAGGGGGGATGGACATATCCAGGGCCGGAATTTTAACGACCGCCAGATCCGAGCGGGAATCGGTCCCTTTGAGTTCCCCTTCGAAAGACCGGCCGTCCGGGAGCATGACCGTGATCGTGTCCGCCCCCCGGACGACATGTTCGTTGGTCAGGATATAGCCTTTATCGTCAACGAGGACACCGGATCCCAGTCCTTGCCGTCGCTGTTCATAGTGCGGATATTCTCCAAAGAATTCTCCGAAGAACTGTTCAAAAATATCCCCTTCGTAAGGGGATCGGCGTTGATAATATTGCAATTGTTCTGTTTTGATGGAGACCACGGACGGCCCGACTTTTCGGGCCACAGACTCTATCGCGTGGATCAAGGATGGTTCTTCCGCGTGAATATCAACAGACCGAGCCAACAGGGTGGCTAGGGTTAGCCCCACGCCCAAACAGACGATGGCTTTCAACATTTGCGAGAGGATATTTTTGTCTTTATTCATAGAGGATCGTTATTTTTTTAATCCGCAGGATTCCAGGATCTTTTTCTCGATTTGACTCAGGATTTTGGGATTATCCAACAGGTATTTTCTGGCGCTATCCCTTCCCTGTCCGATTTTTTCCGTTTCGTAAGAAAACCACGATCCGGATTTAGAGATAATTTCGGTTTGGATGCCCAAATCCAGGATGTCGCTGCTTCGGGATATGCCTTCATCAAAATGAATTTCAAATTCCGCCGTGCGGAAAGGCGGCGCCACTTTATTTTTTACGATTTTGGCGCGGATCCTGTTCCCGATAAAATCATCGCCTTTTTTGAGCGTTTCGATGCGCCGCAGGTCAATACGGATGGAGGCGTAGAATTTCAGAGCGTTGCCTCCGGTCGTGGTTTCCGGGTTGCCGAACATGACACCGATTTTCATCCGGATTTGATTGATAAAGATAACAGTGGACTTAGATTTATTGATAGCGCCGGTTAATTTTCTTAACGCCTGGGACATGAGCCTTGCCTGCAGACCCATATGAGAGTCCCCCATTTCCCCTTCAATTTCCGCTTTGGGGGTCAGGGCCGCAACGGAATCGATGACGATCAGATCGACCGCGTTGGAACGGACCAGAGTCTCGGCAATTTCAAGGGCCTGTTCTCCGGTGTCAGGCTGGGAGATCAGGAGGTCTCCCAATTGAATACCGATTTTGTTGGCATAACTGGAATCAAAGGCGTGCTCGGCATCGATAAAAGCGGCTACCCCTCCCTGTTTCTGAACTTCCCGGATAATGCTGAGGGTCAGGGTGGTTTTCCCGGAGGATTCCGGACCGTATATTTCCACGATTCTTCCCCTGGGGACGCCTCCCACTCCCAAGGCCAGATCTAACGCCAATGATCCGGTGGGAATAACCGGGATATCCAAGTGAGCGGTCCCGTCCATGCGCATGATGGCCCCTTTGCCAAATTGTTTTTCAATCTGGGTTAAAGCCAGTTCCAGTGCTTTACGTTTGTTTTCAGATTCTGCCGTTTTCACGTCTGCCGTTTTCTTCGTTTCTGCCATCTTACCCTCCGTTTGTTAGCCATGTTTACGTGGCACCGTTCCCAGTGCTCTGAGCCTGTGGGGTAAAAATTTATCCACTTTCGCAGAAGACCGCGGGCCTGCCCGTGGATCAAAGCAAGAGCTTAACGAGGTCTTCGGCTCCGGGAATGTTTACGCGTATGTTAAGAAGTCAGGTTATTCTGCGAAGCGAATTGTTCATCCGTCCCGCGCCTATGGACGTGGGACCACATATATAATTAATTTATATTATTTTAAAAATGAAGAATAATTATACATGATGCCCCCGGGATTGTCAATAGTTCCCCGGTCAAGGGAGAAACAGTAACACAAGTTTTCGCAAGGGGTTAGGATTTCATGGGTTCAGGCATTCCTTGAGGTATGGCTTCAGGTCTTCGCTGAGGGCTGGATTTTGCTCCACAAGTTGTCGAAAATAATCGAGCGCCTGTTCGCATTCTCCTGCCTGTTGGTGTGTCTGGGTGAGACGGAACAGCACATCGGCGCTGCCGGGCTGATACTGAAGGACCTGTTGGTATAAATCAACGGCCCGCTTTGTTTGCCCGGTTTGTTCGAACGTGTAGGCCAAGTTAAACAAGGCATCAACATTATACGAGCACAGGCGAAGCGATTTTTCAAAATAATCTTGGGCCATGGAATAATTGCGGGTTTGCAGGCAGGTGTTCCCCAGATTATAAAGGGTTGTGCTGTCGTTGGGACGGATGTTGAGCGCATTCTGAAAAGCGACTTGGGCTTGAAAGGGATCGGACCGCTGCAGATAAATCATGCCTGTTTTACTAAAGCGGATAAAATCCGTGTACGAACGGTCGGCCAGCTCCTTAGGGAAAGCTAAAATAAATAATAGAATAAAAAAAGCGGTTATCCCCAAATGAGACCATTCTTTCTTTTTAGAGCAGTCCGCGGCCCAGAACACCGTGTAGGATTCATAAAGCAGAAAGACAGGCAAGACAGTCGCCCGGTGCCGGGTTGTCAGGAAAAAAACGGTTGTCATAAGCCATTGGCTGATTATTAACAGGTTTAGAAAGAGCGTGGCAGGGTATTTTTTCCGGGTCAAAAAAAATCCAATGAGCGCCAAGGGGCAGATAATCCCGAAGGGGTTGATGTCAAGAATCCTTTGCCAGTTTTCCTGCAGCAGCAAATCGGCATCATGGGCGTTTTCCGTGTCCGTAAAAAAAAGCCTGTTTTTCCGCAGGAAGAGTTTCAGGGATTGCGACGGATGCTCCCGGATAAACTGGAACGCCTTGTCTTGCCAGAATTGCGAAATTTGTCGGGGGGATAGCTTCCGGCGGGCGATTTTTTCAGCGATAATTTTTTGGTCCTCATCCTGCCCCTGATGCGACGGCCTTAAAAACGCCGGGTGGTCGTAGACGCCGGTGGCCAAAGGGTTGTTCCCGGTATAAAAACTGAGACCGCTTTGCGCGCTGATGACCGTCCAGTCCCCGCCGACAATACGGTTGCGCAGGGCCGAGGATGCCAGGATGAGGGCGGCGCCCAACCCCAGGGGCAGCAGGATTTTAAAAAATTTAACCCGCCAAAAGTAGGGCCATCGCGCCACGATACTGAGGGTTAAAAGACACAGGAAAAACGCGAACTTCCCGTCACCCAGAAGGGTGATCCCGGAGATGATCCCGAAAAGGAACCACTCCCGGGGCCGGTCTTTCAGCAGATCGTTCGCCAAATAATAGAGGAGAAACAGCGATAAGGATATCAACAGGGTGACCGGCATCATCAGCCAGTCATAGTAAATCAGGAAAAAGTTGGTCGCGGCCAAAATAGCCGCCAGGAAGCCCACCCGCCGGGAGAAGATTTTCCCCCCAACGGCGAAAAGCAGGACACAATTGAAAGATCCCAGAACCAAGTGGAAAAAACGGACGATTTCAATGTGCCCCAGGGCCAGGCGGATGAGGACGGCCAGAAAATAAGGGTACAGAGGCAGCCCGAAGAAGGTCTGGTCTCCCCTCCAGTTCCCACTCGCGATTTCTCTGGCCCAGTCCTGATAATATGTGACGTCGGAACTCGGGGATCCGTAAAATAAATAATTTGCTTTGAGGAACTGCTGATATCCAAGCCGCAGGCAGAACGCCAGGAGGAAAATTCCAGCATAAAGCCAGCCGGATTTAATTTTTGTTGAAGCCGGTTTATTTTGCATGGCAACAATAAAAGCGGATTAACGCTACGCTGACAAGAGCGGCGGTGTCAACTTTCAGCACGTTTTTGCCTAAGGAAACCGGAATCGCGCCGGCTTCCACCGCCTCTTTGACCTCGCCGGGGGTAAAATCCCCTTCCGGCCCGATAAAAACCATAACGGACGTGTTGGGGCGGCAGGACATTAAGACCTCTGGCAGCGGTTTTTTTTCTTCTCCCAGCCAAGGGATGACACATATTCCGGCCCCGGCAATCCGGTTGACGGCGTCCCTGAACGTCTGGCAGGGATGAATGACCGGGATCGTATTCCTTTGAGATTGTTTCGCGGCGTTAACGGCTATCTTTTCATAGCGGGACAGCTTTTTCCCGGCGCGCTCATCGTTGAGCCTGATTTCAGTCCGTTGGGTTATGATGGGAATAATGTCCGTCACTCCGATTTCGGTGGTTTTTTCCACAATAAGTTCAAATTTGGCTTTTTTGGGGATAGCGCAGGCTAAAATGATTCCGGGGACGGTCCCCTCCGGGGTTGCGGGGAGAAAACGGTCAACCCTGGCACAGACTTTTTGAGAAGTAACGGACATGAGGGTTACATTGGCTTCATCGCCGTTTTTGTTAAAGAGACAGATGGCGTCGCCTTTATTCAGCCGCAGGACGGTTCGGATATGATGTATTTCTTCCGGAGAGGTTATTTCGACAGAAAGATTTTGCAGGTTTATATCAGAGAAAAAACGGCGCATAAGAAAACGTGTTGTTTGGCAACGTGTTTGAAATTCGGGAATTGATCTGCGGGAGAAAAAGTGGACCGAGGGGGATTCGAACCCCCGACCTCATGATTGCGAACCATGCGTTCTCCCAACTGAACTATCGGCCCAGTGAAAAGGTCATTTATCCCCAGCCGACCCCTCTTCCCCTGTTCAGTTTTTATAAGACTGGTTAGGTCAGAAGAGCGGTGTCTAACTTTACTGTGAAAACCTTTATACCAGATTTTTCGAAAGCTGTACAGAAAGATTTATATAAATCGCATTCCTTCTCCGCAGTTCAAACGGCTCACCCGGCGGCTTGGGCGATGGTGATAGGGACGAAAAAAATATCGAATTTGATTAGGGCGATTGGAAGAGCTGATGTATAATAAGCCCAAAATGGAGAGTTTTTTATGATAACCCGTTCTATGATTTTCGCTCAAAAGGCCGGAGCCGCAACAGATGGCCTTATCAAGGGGTTTCAGAATCAGGGATACACTGTCCTGGCCGCCTGTAATGGTCAGGAAACCTTGCAGCTACTCAACGCCAATAAATCACCGATGGTGATTATCCTTAATTCCTTGCTGGAAGGCCCCGGGGCGCTTGACATCTGCCGGCATATTCACCAGAAACGCAAGTTTTCAAACACTTTGATACTTGTTCTCGCAGAAACCCCTGTAGATAAAAAGCTGTACCGCGACCTGGGGGTTCGTGAAATTATTGCCAAACCGTTTTCTTCCTATGAGATTCACCAGCTTATTTCGTCTTTGATTCCGGCTGATGGATCCCAGCGGGGCGGCGGGCTCAATTTGAACCGGCAAGTCACCGGCGCTACGGTTGTTATCACGATATTTATTGCGGTCATCGTATATTTCGTAATCATCCCTATGATGTTGAGTTCTAAGTCCAAGTCCTCCAAGAAAGATCTGAACCGTTTCCAGAAAAGCATGTCGACCATTTCTGATGAATCAGAATAACCCGGTCTTCTTCCCCCGTTTTGCAACAGGTTTCCCTTTCCCTTTTTATATGTTCCTCCGACAGGAAAGAAGCATCCTTAACCGCTAGGATGGAGTGGGTTCTGATAGGCTTTTTAATAATAACTTTGCCCTTCCGGGAAAATGCGGGTCTGCAGCGTATAATTTGGATTATCCATCGGGTCGGAAGCTGTCGCGGGGTTTAGCCGGTTTGTCAGGGAAATATCAAGATAAAATTTTTGCAAGGATGAGTTCTGGACCAGGGTGTAGGTGAATAAATCGCAATTGACACTGCAGCTGTCAGCCACGGCGTATGTCCCGATAATTTCATCTGCGCTGTTGCATGCTGAAGCGCCGGCCATGGCGGTTTTCGTGCAGGTATGGATGTTGTTGGAGAATTTGGAATAGCAGCGCCAGACGTCGTCCGTGTAATCATTCGGGGTGCTGCTTGTATCCTGGCGGAAGCAGAGGTAATTGCTTCCCGAGGAAGCGATAATCCCCGGGCTGTTGATGTCCCCCACCGAGAGTTTGGCGTTTTTAGTGATATGCTCCATGGCGGCCCAGGTTTTCATCGCCAGGATGGAATCATCGGACGCCGCGGCCCGGGAACCGCGTAAAGCGTAATCAACGGAAAAAATACCCAAGCTTACGATGCCTACGAGAATCGAAGCGATGACGAGTTCCGTTAATGTCAGCCCGGTCCGTCCGTAGATTTTTAAATGAATGTTCATCATATCTTACCAATCGATCGTTAAGGTGACTTTCCGGGCCCCGGTTACCGTGTCATTTTCCACCTGATAGGACGGGGTGTATGTGACCCCGTCCAGGACCACCGCATTTAAATTATTATAGAGCCCATCGCTCCCCGGCCCGCCGTCCGGATTGAGCCCCCCGGTGTTCCATGTCCCTGCATGGACATCAGAACGGAGCTCCTCGAGGATTTGTTTAGCCAGATACGCGGCGGTTACCTCTTCCTTGGAGGCGTACGCTGGTTTTCTCAACGCTGAAACTGCGGTGATGGACCCCGCTACGACTATGGAAAAAATGACCGTTGCGATGATGACTTCGGTTATGGAAAAGCCTTCCTTAAGAAAATTTTGCTTTATACAAAACATTGACTGTCCTCTCCCTTTCCCGCAGAGAGCCTTCCGTTTATGGACAATTTCCCGTACAACTCGGGTTGGAACCGGACAGAGCGGCCTGGTCCACTGTCACGGTGAAGGAAGACCCGTCCCTTTCGGCCTGGCAGGAAAACCCTGCGGCCGGGTCTGCACTGGTGCACGTGAAGGTGATCCCGTCTTCAATTAAATTCAGGTTTAAATCGTTATTCATGTCATAAGCATAGTGGGTGCTGCCGTCCGTGGGCCAGTATTGCCCGGAACGGGCTTTATAAATTTGTTGAGCCGAGTGAATCGCTTTTAACTGCAGCACCGCGTCCTGATAGTGGGCGTTTTCAACGGAACGCGTATAGTTAGGGATGGCGAAGCCCGCGATCGCTCCCATAACAATAACGACGACGATCAGTTCCACAATGGTGAAAGCTTTGTTTTCCGTCAGGCGGATTATGTTAATAGAGTCCGAGGTCATAACACATGGTCCCCACGCAATAGATATTTCCCATTTCATTGATCGTTAATGTGTAGGCTCCGTTTGTCCGGTCCATTTGCGCCAACGGATACCCGGATGCGTCTAGCTCAATGTTTTCAAATTTGCTGTTTGGCCGAATTTCAATATCCAGGGCGTCAAAGTCATCCGTATAGGTATGCGCGTTTTCCTGCCAATAACGCTTCTGGGCGGCATAAATGGCACGAAGCATTTGTTTCCCTTCTTCCGCGCGCATTCGTTCGACCGTGTTGCCCAACCGGGGGATCGCTATCATGGAGAGCACGCCCAGCACCACCGCAACCACGGTCAGCTCAGCCAGCGTAAAGGCCTGTCTTGTTCTCATGTTGGGGCATCTTGTTATCATAGCTTATAGAAAAATATGGGAGCAACATTGGAACCCAATGTTGCTCCCATCGTTCATGTGCGAGGTATCAGACGTTTCTTATTATTGGATTCCAGCAAACGCGCCTGTACCAGAACGGGACACAGTGGTCGCATCCTGGGTTATCACGATCGTAGAAGATCCGTCACCATTATCGCGGGTGTTGCGGGTCGCCGTAACAGTGTACCCGGTCGCGGAAAGGCCACTCATCGCATACGTAAAATGGTTATTCGGGGAATTAGCCGGGTCTTCAATATCCAGAACGGTAAAGTCGACACAGGCAGTGTAATCGCCGTTTCTCTGTAAATAGCATCTTTCCAAAGCCTGGCGGATAGCGGTCGCCGCGGCCAAAGCCTCTGTACTTCTAGAATATTCAACCGTCGCGAAAAACCGCGGTAAAGCCAAACTGGCTAAAACACCAACGATGATAATGACAATGATGATTTCCAATAACGTAAAACCGCTTTTATTATTCATTTTCTTCATCTTATATCTCCTTTATACTTACGATATCTTAATTAATTTTTTCCTCAACCTTTTTCCAATCTATTTTTCCTGGCCTTTGACATCACTCCTTTCAGGGTTGTTGGGTTCAACAAAAAAGCCTATTTCACCGGTGAGTGAAATAGGCACATTCTTTTCCGTTTATCGGCAACTGGCTGTCGAGGGAATTATCCCTGGACCCTGTAGTTTTGTGCCCTACCCTCACGGGTAGTTTACCTTGATCGATAACAGCTATGTCGAAATCTAGTTAAGGTATAACATACGGGGTTGTAAAAGTCAATTCAGCGGGGGATATTTTTTTAAAAAAAAGGAAGCGTTTTCTTACTTCGCGCCGCCTAACTGGGCTATATTAAACATAGGAAGGAACATGGCGAGAACTATCACGCCGATCACCCCACCCATGAAAACCAGCATAAACGGCTCAATGAGCGTGGCGAAACGTTTCATCGCCGTTTCAACGGTTTCCTGGTAAAAGGTCGCGACATGGCGGAGCATTTTACTGAGTTCTCCCGATTCTTCCCCGACCGAAATCATCTGAAGGCACATGACGGGAAAAAATTGGCTCCGTTCCATAGGCCCGACCAGAAGCTCTCCCTGGCGCACCGCTTCTTTAATACTGTTGACGACTGCGGCACAGGTCAGATTATCCACAAGGCGTTCCGATATATCGAGGGCGTGCAGGATGGGGACACCGCTTTCGACTAAAATCGCCATTTGTGAAGTAAATCGCTCTACGATGGTGAGCTTGTAAATCCCGCCAAAAGTCGGCAGGGAATACATGAATTGCTCCATCTTTTTACGCCCCACATTGGTTTTAGTCCATTTTTTAAAAAGAAAAACCGCCACCCAAGCCGCCATGACGATCTTAATGAAATTGACCTTAATAAAACGGAAAGTATTCAACAATATCTTGGTGATACCCGGCAGTTCGACCCCCATGCTCTCGAAGACGTTTTCGAACCGGGGCCCGATAAAAAGCGCGAAGATGCTGATCGCCCCCAGGCAGATCATAAAAAGCACCGCCGGATACAGGATGGCAGACATGATGGTGGACCGGAAACGTTCGGCCTGCTCCAGATAAAAGGCCAGCCGGCTTAAAACGGTGGGAAGTGTCCCGGAGGCCTCGCCGACTTCCACCAGCGTCACCCAGAATTGGTTAAAAACTTTCGGATGCTGGCCGAGAGCCTGGGATAAGGAACTCCCCTGTTCAACGTCTGCTTTGACCTTCGTCAGGACTTTGTAGAAGTTGGCGCTTCCCGTCTGGTCGGTAATGACGTCAATGCTTCGCAGCAGGGAAACCCCGGCTTCCAGCATTGTCGTGAGCTGGCGGGCGAAGGAGAGCAGATCGGTTAACTTGATTTTGGAGTAGGCAAATTTGCGGTCGCCCGACTTTTGTTTCAGCGCTCTTTCCTGGCCTCTTTTTTGCTCGGCGCTTAGCCCCTCTTCGATCTTAATGATAAAATACCCCTGCCTTTGAAGCTTTTGGATCAGGCTGTTTTTATCATAAGCTTCGGTATCAACCTCAATGGTTTTCCCTTGGGCGTCTTTAACTATATAATGAAAATTCGGCACAAACGAGCCTCGTGAATATTTATGGTTAATAAAGGACAGGGTCGCAGGATGAATATGGAATTTCAGTAGACGGTGGTGACGCTAATGACTTCATCCACGCTGGTGATCCCTGCCTCCACTTTTTTAAGTCCGTCTTCAAAAAGGGTGACCATCCCGTTTTTGCGGGCCATGTCATGTATTTCCGTATAGTTAGAGCGTTTGGCAATGAGCGCTCGGATATCATCATCGATCAGCATGGTCTCCGTTAATACAATCCTTCCTCGATAGCCTGTTTGGTTGCATTCGTCGCAGCCGACGGCTTTATAAAGCAAATCGCTTTTAAGATTCAGATCGGCAAATTGTCCTGGAAGGGGCTCAAAGGCTTCTTTGCATTTGACGCAAAGACGTCTCGCTAACCGCTGGGCGACGACCATAACCAGAGAGGGCGTTAATAAATATGGTTCAATGCCGATGTCGGTCAGACGTGTGATAGCCGATGCCGCGTCGTTGGTGTGTATGGTGCTTAAAACAAAATGCCCTGTTAGAGCCGCGCGGACACAAATTTGCGCGGTTTCCAGGTCTCGGACTTCCCCGACCATAATGATATCCGGGTCTTGCCGGAGGAACGAACGCAGGGCCGCCGCGAAGGTCAGCCCGATATCCGCCCGGACGCCTACCTGGTTAATGCCCTCTATTTTGAATTCGACCGGATCCTCTGCGGTGAGAACGTTTTTATGAGGGTCGATCGTTTCATTCAAGATGGCGTAAAGGGTTGTGGATTTCCCGCTACCGGTCGGGCCGGTGACAAAGAAAAGCCCATAAGGAGATTGCAAGGCCTGCTTGACTTTTTCATACTGGACTTTATCAAATCCGAGATTTTCCAGCTGCAGAGGGACCGAGGATTTATCCAAGATACGCAAAACCACTTTTTCTCCCCATATGGTGGGAACCGTTGAGACACGCAGATCAACAAAGCGGTCATTGTATTTAAAACTGATCGCCCCGTCCTGGGGCAGGCGTTTTTCTGCGATGTCCAGCTTCGACAGGATTTTAAGCCTGGAAACAATCGGGAGCATTAGGTGCCGGTTCGGGGGCGGGATTTGGTAGAGGAGCCCGTCGATCCGGTACCGCACACTGATTTTGTCTTTGAACGGTTCGATATGGATGTCACTGGCTCGCTGCTCAATAGCCTGCTGGATCATCAGGTCTACGAGTTTAATGACCGGTGCCTCTTCTGCCTTCTCAATCAATTCATCGACATTCGTATCCGTGGAGCCCGGGGGAGTGAATTCCTCGTTTTCAATTTCGATCCCGGGGGTTTCCTCGTCTCCGGCGATCACGTTATCCCCTGGGTCGGCACGGGCGGTGCGGCATAAAGAATAGAATTCCTGGATAGCCGGCAGGAGGCTCTTGCGGGTCGCCAGCAAGAGGCGGATTTCGCAATCCTTGGCGAGCATTTTTAAATTATCAAGGATAACCAGATCCAGGGGGTCTTCCAATGCCACGGTTATGACGTTGCCTTGTCGTGCAATGGGCAGGACGATGTTCCTTTTGGCGAAATCATAAGGGATCACTTTATCTAAATCCTGGGATACATCCGGGTTTAATAACTCGTTTTCAGGGGTCGCATAGGGGAGATCCAGTTGGGCGGCCAGAGCGGAAACAATATCTTCTTCGGTGAGGTAGCCGAGTTTTATGAGGTTCTCCCCGACTCTTCCCCCGTCCCTTTTTTGCATGGCAATGGCGTCCTGCAACTGATCTTCGGTGATCAATTTTTGCTGCAATAAGATTTCGCCAATTTTATAGTGCATCATAGGTCGAGTTCCTTAAACGGCGCGAGGGGTTGGTTATTTGTTCTCGAGTTCCCGGAGTTCTTTTTCGATTTGATCGAATCGGCTTGAAGGAAAATCCTGCTCGCGGATAATGGACCGTGTTATGATTTCTTGCGATTCGATTCTTTCTGTTTCTTTGATGATACGCGGGGTGATAAAAATAATTAATTCGCGTTCCTGATGGGATTCATCTTTATGCCGGAACGCCTGCCCGAGGACCGGGATGTCTCCCAAGAGAGGCACTTTCGTGATGGTATCTGATTTTTCTTCCCGCATCAATCCCCCGATAATAATGGTTTCCCCGCTTAAGACGCGCAGGATGGACTGTGTCCCCCGCTCTTCCGGGTCGCGGAACGTTTGGCCGCTGAAGGTCTGCCCATCGCGTGCCAGGATGACCTTGGGGACCAGCGCCATGGTGATTTCTTCGGTTTCCACGTTGGCCTGGGGCGTCACGGTCAGGAAAACACCTGTTTCAGCCCGCTCCGCTTCCAGAGACTGCGTGGCGATACTTTGCGAGGATTCTGTTTGGGTCGAAACGCCGATGGTTTCATCGGCCGCGATTTTGATTTGAGCGGTTTCATTGTTTAATGTCATAATAGACGGCCGTGCCAGAGTTTTGGTGCCGCTCTGTGTCTTCAGGAATTGCAGGGCCGCGGTCAGCCCGCTGGCATCAATGATGCCTGTATAATACTGGGCTCCTTCATCATCGAACTCGTTAGTTTGAAAGGACTGTCCTTTCTTCAAGAGTTTGTTTTGGTCCCAGGGGTAAACGTGTGCCCGTTTCCCGCCGGTAAAACTCAGTGGGGTGTCTCCGATTTTAACGCCGATTTTTTCGGTCGTCCCTTGGGACACTTCCAGCATCTCCACCTCGATCATAATCTGGGGGATCGGAACATCCAGACGGGCGATTGTATTTTCAATCAAAGAAAAGTTTGTCGCGATGTCCGTGATGATAAAACTATTCGTGCGGGGGTCTTCGGTGATTTTCCCCTTGGGGGAGAGGATCGCCATGATGGCCCCTTTAATCCCGGTCTCATCATTTGTGTCGCTGGAGTTGATGGAAAGGCCTTCCGCCAGGCTGATATTTAAAGTTTTTTTCAGTTTTGATTGGCTGACGGTGGCATGTTTGAGAGGATAAACACGGGTTATGAGTTCCGTGTCCGGCTGGGACAGCGGCTTAACGATATAAATATTGGTGTCGGGCTGTATCTCATAGGTTAAATCATTGGCTTTGAGCAACTGTTCCAGGGCCTGCTCAACAGGGACATTATCCAGAAAAATTGTTATCCGTTTCGAGGCGATGTTTTCCGCTGTGATCAGGTTCAGGTTCGTCTGTTTGGAAAAAATTTTCAGGACATCCACCAGCGCTGCGCTCTGAAAGTCCATTGATATTTTCTTGGAGTATTCAGGATAGATAAAAGGACTCCCCGTGCCTGATGTCGCCGCCGGCTCGCTCCCTACGTCCGCCCATCCTGCCAAGATGAGCAGGACAGTGGCAAGAAATAGCCTGCCCTTTTGATCCATATATAACTCCTTCAATTAAGGTTCGATAAGGAATTTTTGATTTTTAAATGAAATTTCAACCCCGCCACGGGATATCCCTATAATGCGCCATTGTTCGATTGAGTCCCCGACATCAAGAATCCTGCCTTCCATGATAGCTTGAGGGCGGGCTGTGTTCCAGACAATTCCGGAAATTTTATAATCCGGTTTCGGAAGCAAGACCTCTTCCACCACCTGGGTTTGCTCGGAAACGATAACGGGGGTTTCCGCCGCGCTTGTTTGCATCTCCGATTGAATTGGAGAATCCGTCTCTGGCGTTTTTTCCACGACCTCGGGTTCCTCTTGAGGAAGTTCGTCCGGAAGCCGGGGAACAAACGGGTTCCGCAGGGCGCGCAGCATTTTGGCCGTTTCTTCGTCGATCTGCAACTGGTCCAGGTGAAACTGCTGTTCAAGCTGACTGGCCTGCTCGGTTATATTGTCTTTCGTGAGACGGTTCGCATAAAATTCGGTAAATTCTTTGGCTTTTTCGACCAGGGCTTCTTCGGAAAACCCTGTGGTCCCGCCTATCTCTCCGGAGGCCAATACGAGCAGGCCCAATATAAGAATTTTATTTAGTTTCATGTTTAAAAATGATAGAAGCGATTTCCATCTGTATCCTGATTTCCGGGTTTTCTTCTTTGTCCTCCCCGACCAGTTGTTGGGGGTGGCGTCGTTTTTTGACGAATGAATCTAAAACCGTGCTTTGAAAATCTTCGATCCTCAAATTATATTGAGAACTTTCAATGTCATGAATGAATAAAAAAATGTTGTCATATTCTTTTGAAATAATGACCAGGTTAATACTTGTGAGTTCATACAGCGGTTCATCTATTTTTTTATCCGGGGAAAATGATTCCAGCCGGACGCCCCGGTGGATCGCCATGGTTGTGAGGGCGTTGGCCAATGCGTCCGCGGATAACCCCTGCGGCAGATTGTTGAGCAAGTCATCATGGTTTTTTTTGGCGTCGTTATATTCAGTCATGGCGACTTTTTTCTTGAGCAGCTCATTGATCTGGATCTTGACCCGGCGCAGTTCCATTTTTTTGTTGATATAAAAATGGGCGCTAAACACAATGGCCCCGATGATAATTATGGCGGTGGCAAGTTGTTCAGGGTTTTTTTTGAGTTGATCCCCCCACTTCCCATAATCAATTTTATTTAAATCCTTGATATCCAGTTTGCTGAGTTCTTTTAGGTTCATGTTTTCGTGATATCCGTTTTAACTGCAAGTGATCACAAAGAAAGACACCTTGAAATGTTGGAGTTCTTCTTGCCGTGTTTTGAGTTCAATGTTTTTGAACGAGTTTTTAAAGCCGTCCTGCTCTTTGATGGCGGAATAGAACTGGTTAATGAGCTGAAACTGGTCATTGATACTGTCCTGATATACGTATCCCTGCAGTTCAATGTATCTTCGTGTTTCGGGTTGGGAAGCGTCCAGACTGCCCGTTGAAGCCGCACTTTTATTGGCCTCATAGCGGATTTTCATGGATTTGAGCCACATGCCGTAGGGCATGAGCGAAGGAATTTTATATAAATAATACTTTAAATCGCTGGTGACCCGGACGTTTTTGTATTTGCTAAGTTTGCCGGATATGTCTTCGGACATTTTTTCTATGTCTTTTTTTTCCAGACTTTTATAAGGGCCCAATTCTTTGTTCAGGCTCTCCATGCGGTTATACTGTTTTTGGGCCATGCTATTCGAGGAGTGAATCACCGCGAAGATCACCAGGGCGGATAAAGCCGCGCTGACCAATAATGGCTTGTATTTTTCGATGTTGAAGTGCAGGGATGTTCCCGCTGAAACGATTTGTGCGGGATCCTGCCCGAGGTTGAAATCTTTTGTCGTCAGCTTCAGGGGCTTGAGCGCCGCCCCGAAGGCGCTCAAAAGCCCCAGGGAGGGGATTTCCTGGGGACCTTTAATCAAATCGGAAGCCAGGATTTCGAGAACAGGAATTTTAAAATCTTCCGTAATGGCTTTGCCGGCGCCCGGGATCAGCTCCTGGGAGATGAGCACGATTCTTTTGACTTTGGCCGTAGCATTTTGACGCGTGAAAAAATTAATCGACACCCGCAGGTCGGTAAAAAGACGGGACACAAACTGATCCTGTTGTTTAACATCGAAGGGGAACGGGGATTCTCTGACAAACTGAACGACATCATTATCGATCATAATAATGTGGATAGAATTGTTTTCAATCAGGACGATAGCCGAAGAGTGATCGTGCGGGATGATTTTTTGCTTTTTGAGAAGCCGGAAGATCGAAACCGCTCCCGGCTCGATGCCGGCGATTTTGATATCGGTGTGCTGCAGAATTTCCTTATATTTCTCCAGCGTTTTTTTCCTGATCGCGACAAAAATAACCCGGAGATTTTTAAGTTTATCTTTCTCAAAAGGGATGCTGTGAAATGTATAAACCAGTTCTTCGACTTTTATAGGGACGTATTTTGTGACCTCGAATTCCACGACCCCGCGGATTTCATTCGGGGCCATCCAGGGGATCACGAATGACCGGAAAATCAGGTCCTGGGTGGGTATACTTAGAATAATTTGCCGTTGAGAAAAGGCGGATTGGGAAAATGCTTTTTGAAGAATGTCTGTGAATAAAAGGCCTTCCGGGACGTTCTCAGTTTGCTGGCTTAAGGCTTCTTCAAAAGGCGCGAAGCTCGAGTGAATCATCGCTCCCCCCTTCCCCGCTTCCGCCAAAGAGAGAGATTTTTTGCCCCAGTAAAGCCCGATATGTGTTTGAGAATCTGCCATTATATAATCAGTCTATAAATATTATAAATTGTTATTCTCATTAAACACTATCCTTTATTCTTTGTCAATTAAGTTCCCCAAAAAAAAGCCGTTTTTTAATCATGGTTTATTGAAACCATATGCGGGTTTATGGTTTTTCAAAATGATGTTTAGGGCAAGGGAAATGGCAAGGGATGGGTTCTGAATTTTAGTTAATAGTTAATCTGAACTTGAATGCGATTCACCAGGACAGGGGTTAAGCCCGTGGGCGCGATATTGATATTCCCTTGGTTCTGAATGGTGTAGGCATAATTTTTCCCGGACATGATCTCCGCATTGGCGAGGGGGATCGTGGTTTTTTCCATTTGAGCCTGGTGATAGCGGTAGAATGTCCCGATAGCGAACTGCTCGGACTTAATTTGATCAACGACATCCTGCCCGGATTTCTGGTGAGTCACTAACAGGCTCATAACGCTGACGACCACAATGGAAAGAATAATGCTCAGAATAAGGACAGTCAGGAAAATGACGCCTTGGTTTCCGCCCAAGCGGCGCGGGTGTCTCAAAAAAGATTTATGTTTCATTGTCCCCTGCCTTTTCAAGAAGACTATTGCATCGCGGGCATTTCCAGATGGACTGGGGATTATAAGCAATAAAAATATACAGGCAATAAGGGCACTGCTGGACATGCTCCGCGAATGGTTCCGATTTATCATTGTTGCTTCTAGTATAAAATAACCACAGATAATAAACAAGAATAACCACGAAAGATAAAAACACCGCCATAGTTTGTGTAAATTCTATTTTGATTTGCATAATACGGTGATAAGGATAAAATTAATGACTCAGACGGAGCGGAACCCACCTGGGAATATCGGGGTCGATTCCCAGTTTCAAGAGCTGGTCCCGCTCAATCTGGATACGGCTTTTTTCCTTCATAAAAGGATTTTTGACGTATGTCTTATCCCCCCCCGAGGGCTCCTCTGCTATAAAAAGAGTTTTCTCCGGAAGTGTTTTGTGAACGGAGTAGGCCGATGGCCGGATGGGCTGTATCCGGAGATTTATGCTGTTGCCCAGGACCGGCCCCGGCCCATCCGGCTTTCTTAAGTTTTGAATTTCTTCATATCCTAGGATGGGGCCCAAAAAAACAAAAGCTGGTTTCGGCGCCCTTTGTAAGTTGTAAAAAATGAAGGACACGGATGTAAAGATAAAAACATGAATGAGGATCGAAAACAGAAACGCTTCCAGGTCCCGTTCCTGACGATGGAATTTTTTGGAGAAAACAAATTTCATGTCACAATAAAAACCCCCGAGGGGCTTCAGCGGTCTTGTGTCGTTGCAATATTAATGCGCTCTATCCCGTATTTACGGCAAATATCCCATACGTCCACCATCCGGCCTAAGGAGGCTCTGCGGTCTGCTTTGATCAGCACGGGGATGTCGTGTCCCCGAAGCTCCTGGAGCTGTTGATTCAGCTCCTCAAGAGTCAAAACGGTGTCATTATGATAAATGACATTTTCACTGCTGATAATAATAATGAAATTATCTTCGGTGATCGAGTCGCTGGTGACCGCTTTGGGCAGCTTGACGTTAATCCCCGACTGAGACGTAAAAGAGGATGAAAGCAGGAAGAATATGAGCAGGAGGAAAATGATGTCAATCATCGGCGCAAGATTGATTTGTTCCACCCCCTGCTCTAATTTAACATGACGCTTGAATTTCATATTCACCTCGTAACGGCGTTAAGAATGTGTGCTGGAAGTCGATGTCTCGTTGATATGGCACAATAAATTAACTAATTCCGTGGCTCCGCGTTCCATGTCCAGGATAAAGGTGTTTACGCGGCTCACCAGGTAGTTATAGACTACGAACGTGGGGATCGCAACGGTCAGGCCGGCCACCGTTGTCAGGAGCGCTTCCCCGATCCCTCCGGCCAGCTCGCCGGGGGTGACAGGGTTCATGGTTTCGGCCAGCCCTTTGATCGTATAGAAACATCGGGTCATCCCCGTCACTGTCCCGAATAGCCCGAGCAGAGGCGCGATGTGGGCTATCGTGGCGAGCGCGGTAAAACGTTTTTCCAACTTGGGGATTTCAAAAAGGCTGACATCTTCCATGGCTTCTTTTATCGTTTCCCGGGAGGCCCCGTACTGCAGAATACCGGCTTTCAATATTTGGGCTAACGGCGAAGGGTCTTGGTCGCACTGTGCGATGGCGTCCTTGATTTTGTTGTTTTTAATGAGCGTGAAAACTGTGTGTTTCAGTTTATTAGGGTTGGAACTGATGCTGGCAAAATAGATTAATTTTCCTAAAATGATTCCTACCGCTATAATCGAGCATATGCCGATAGGTATCATGATCGGGCCCCCGGCCAGTATCAGTTCTCCCGCGTTGATGTCCCACGATCCTCCCATGCGATCCCTCCTTTGTGTCGACTTCCTTTTGGTTCTGTGAGGGGGATAGGGTTGTTAGTCTGTCCCCTGTTGATTGGTCACGTTTTTTTTGATCCACTCCAGGCGCTCTTGCGCGTATTTGGTTTCCTCTGTGTTGTGCTCAAGCACTCTGGAATAGACACGTTTCGCTTCCATCCAGTTTTCCTGATCTTCAAAAATGCGCCCAATACGCAGATAGGCCTTGATCATCCAGCCTGTTTCGTGGGCGTAAAGGTAAGGAATTTTAAAGTATTCTTCCACGGCTTTATCCGTCCTATTCAACAGCTCATAGGTGTCGGCGATAGAAAACTGCAATTCGGCCGGTGAATATTCACATCGGGATGTGTAATGTTCTCTCGCGGTCTGAAACGCATCAATGGCCGCGGGATAATTTTCTTGTTTTATATAGATTCCGGCCACTTTGATGAAGGTGTCACATTGAAAATCGGGGGCGGCCTGGCCGATTTTTTGATATGTCTCCAGGGCCTCTTCCGGCGGTATGTCTCGAGAAAAAATATCCGCAATCGCGAGCTGGGCCTTACCATATATTTCGGGAGAGGCGTCTTGGGGGATTCCCTGATAATGGCGTATGGCCTGATCATACTCGCCTAAAGCGGTATACGATTGGCCGAGCTCGAAATATATGAGATTGATTTTAGGCGACGATGGAAATTGTTCAAGGGCTTTTTCATAGTAGTGTATGGCGGTTTTCAGTTCCTTGTGTTCCAGGTTATAATTCCCCAGCCAAAGAAGGGCTTCTTGCGCGGATTCGGTTTGAGGATATTCCTGAATAATTTTTTCGAACTGGTCGATGGCCGCAGCGGTCTGGCCCATTTGATAAAGGCATTTGGCGATATTGAGCTCGCTGGTCTGGATTGTGGCCTTTTCACCCGGGAACAAGCCCTCCATAGCCCGGAAAGTTTCCATGGCCTTTTGATAGTCCTTCAACTGAAACAGAGCCAGCCCTTTCAGGAAATACCCGTCCCGCATGACGCCTTTATCCGAAGGATTTGTGCCCAGATATTGCGAAAGGAAATCGACCGCTTGAGGCATGTCGTTTTTCTTGAAATAAGCGGCCCCGAGGTAATACAGGGCTTCATGGCTATATTGGGAATCCGGGAAATTATTGAGCAGACTTTTGAACGATAAAATAGCCGCCTCCGGGCGCTGGGACTGGATCAGCGCTATGCCCAGGCGGAACTGAATGTAGTCTGTGTAGACGCTGTCAGGATACTCTTTTAGAATTTTATCATAAATGTTAATGGCTTCTTTAACATACCCGCCGTCAAGATGGGCGTCTCCCATTTGAGTCAGAGCGCTGACCTTTACGATGTTGCTGTCGCTTTGGGCGATAATAGCCTGGAATGTTCTGATGGATTTATCAAGGGCGCCGGATTTGAGATAGGTCCAGGCCAGACCGTAATAGGCCTTCTCGCGGAGGTCGCCTTGACTTTTCATTATCTCCCGATCGAGGACCGTTTGATATTCGCGGAGTGCGGCCGGGTAATCCTGCGTTGTGTAATAAATATTGGCCCGCCCGAGCATCGCCTCCATGGTTTTGCTGTCTTCCGGAAAAAGTTTGATGATATTGGTATAAGCTTCCAAAGCCGCGGGGTAGGCTTCTATATGCGTATAAAGGTTCGCCAACCCCCAGTAGACATCATCCGACAGGACATTATGGCTAATCGCGAAATCTTCCGCTTCCAGGAAATGGCGTTTTGATAAATCGAATTTTTCAAGTTTCAGGTAACACCACCCCATGCTGACGCGGGCGATGTAAATGATTTTAGGGTCTGTCGCGATATCCGCGGCTTTGGCATAGTAGGTCATGGCGGTGAGATAATCCTGTTTATAGAAGGTGGCTTCCGCCAGATAAAAAAGCGCCTCGGATTTATGAGGGGCATCAGGAAAACGTTCCAGGTACTTTTGAAACAAGGAGATAGCCGTGTCATAATTTCCCTGATTGTGTTGGCATTCCCCTGTCTTAAAGAAAGCGTCTTCCGCCAGGGGATGGTCGGGGAACCGTGTGATAAGTTGTTGAAACTGCTGATGGGCCTTATCATAAATTTTTTTCTCAAAGAACGTCCAGCCTAAAGAATAGAGCGTCTGGGGGATAAAATCGGATTGCGGGTAGTTGTCCAGGACTTGCTGATAATAATGGGCGGCCTGGTTATAATCGGATGCTTTAAAATAGGTTTCCCCCAGCCAGAAATAGGTGGCGTCTTTGAGAACGTCAAAAGCCAGCAATTCCTTAAACACGGAATACGATTTGAGATATTGATTTTTAAAGAAATAACACTGGCCCAATAAGAGTTTAGCCTGGACCAGTTTTTCCTGTTCCGGATTGAGTTCCAGGAACTGTTCGATATAGCGGACGGCGACATCGTAGAAGCCGTCATCAAAGGCCCTCTGGGCGACCCAAAAAAGTTCCTGCGTCGAACCGTCCTCTTCAGACGCAACAAAAGACGGCGCCCCGGTCAGCAGGACCGCCGCCAGGAGGATAACAGCTGAAGCTTTCGCCTGGTATTTGAAATTGTTCATGGGTCTTGTGTGTATCCTAAGGTTCGTGCTTAAGAAGGCAGCACATCCGCAAGATATTTCCCCGTGTGGGATTGCGGATAGTTTACAATGTCTTCCGGAGCCCCGGCGAAAACCAACTCGCCTCCTTTATCGCCTCCATCAGGGCCCAGGTCGATAATATAATCCGCGTTTTTAATAACTTCCAGATTATGCTCAATGACGAGGACGGTATTCCCTTTATTAACAAGCCGTTGTAAGACGTTCAGCAGCTTGTCGACGTCCGCGAAATGCAGTCCTGTCGTAGGTTCATCCAGAAGATACAACGTTTTCCCTGTGGCGTTCTTGCACAGTTCGGTTGCCAGCTTAACGCGCTGGGCTTCGCCGCCGGATAAGGTGGTCGCCGGCTGCCCGAGTTTGATATAGCCCAGCCCAACGTCACATAAAGTTTGTAAAACATTTTTAATTCGCGGGATATCCTCGAAAAACAGGAGCGCTTCATCCACGGCCGTATTCAGGACATCCGCGATATTTTTGTCCCGGTAATAAACATCCAGGGTCTGGGTGTTGAAGCGTTTCCCTTTGCAGACTTCGCATTCCACGTAGACGTCCGGCAGAAAATGCATTTCAATTTTTTTGATGCCGTCTCCGCTGCAGGCTTCGCAACGCCCCCCTTTGACGTTGAAGCTGAACCGCCCCGGCTTGAACCCGCGTTTTTTAGACGCCGGCAGCCGGCTGTAAAGTTCGCGGACGAGGCTAAAGACACCGGTGTATGTGGCCGGGTTGGAGCGGGGCGTCCGGCCAATCGGGGTCTGGTCCACTTCAATCACCTTATCGATATGTTCGATGCCCTTTATTTGACGGAATTGTCCGGGTTTGTCGCGGGCCTGATATAATTTTTGGGCGAGGGCTTTATACAGGATATCATTGACCAGGGTTGATTTCCCTGATCCGGAAACTCCGGTGACGCAGGCAAAGACCCCCAGAGGGATGGAAACGTTGATGTCTTTAAGGTTGTTTTCCCTAGCGCCGATAATCGTCAAGTGTTTTGTCCCTCCCATGGCCCGCCGTTGGGGCGGAACCGGAATGCGCTTCTCCCCGCGCAGGTACTGCCCGGTCAATGACTCGGACGATTTTAACAGCCCGGGAACGTCCCCGGCATACATCACCTGCCCTCCGAATTCACCGGCGCCGGGGCCCAGGTCAACCACGTAGTCCGCCGCGCGGATTGTGGCTTCATCGTGTTCGACCACGATCAAAGTGTTTCCCATATTTCTTAAAGACTGTAGGGTCGATAAAAGACGCTCATTGTCTTTCTGGTGCAGGCCGATGCTGGGCTCGTCCAGGATATAGACGACTCCGACCAACCCGGACCCCACCTGGGTGGCCAAACGGATGCGTTCGGCCTCCCCTCCGGAGAGTGTTCCGCTTTTCCGGTCTAAGGTGAGATACTCCAGCCCCACATTAATGCAGAAATCAATGCGCCGGATGATTTCCTTGATCACCGGTTCACTGATGTGCCGTTGTGTCTCATTTAATTCCAGGTGCCTGAAATAGTCTTTAACTTTCTTGATAGACATCGCGCAGACTTGAGCGATGTTCAACCCGTTGATCTTGATCGCCAGGGATTCTTTTTTCAGGCGGTTGCCGTGACATGTCGGACACGGGAGGCTGGACATGTAACGGGACACCTCATCTTTAAGCCAGTCGCTGTCTGTTTCCTCGAACAGCCGTTTGAGGTATTTTTGCAGGCCTTCAAACTGTCTGTCCCAGATAATATCATCGGATCCTTCAAAAATAATTTTTTTGAATTTTGGAGTTAATTTGCGGAACGGGAGGGTCGTGTCGACGTCATAGAGATGGGCGATTTCCCGCAAGACGGCCCGGTAATACATCAAATAATTCCTCCGTCCCTTGCCCCAGGAGGCGATGGCATTGACCCATGGCTTGGAGGGGTCCTCCACAAGGAACTCCGGATCGATTTCCATTTTTGTGCCCAAGCCGTTGCAATCCGGGCATGCTCCGTAAGGCGCGTTGAATGAGAAGATGCGCGGCTCAATTTCAGTCAGGTTGATGCCGCAGTCGATACAGGAATAATTTTCGCTGAATATTTTTTCGGGGTACTTTTGATTAAAGTTGACCATGACGATCCCCTGGCCGATTTTCAGGGCCGTTTCCAGGGAGTCGGTCAGGCGTTGGCGGATTGAGGGTTTCAACGAGAGGCGGTCGACAACAATTTCGATGTGGTGGATTTTATATCGGTCCAGTTTGATTGTGTCCGTGACTTCATAAATCTCCCCGTCAATACGCATGCGGATAAATCCCGCTTTGCTGATCTGTTTCTGGATGTCTTTGTATTCCCCCTTTTTCCCCCGGATGAATGGAGCGAGGATGATCAGGGAGGTCCCTTCCGGAAGAGCCATCAGTTGTTTCACCATTTCCTCGTTGGACTGCTGCGTGATTTCTTTGCCGCACCGGTGGCAGTAAGGCGTGCCGACCCTGGCGAACAAAACTCTTAAATAATCGTAAATCTCAGTCTGGGTCGCAACGGTTGAGCGGGGATTATGGCTTATGGTTTTTTGTTCAATCGAAATGGTTGGGGAAAGCCCGCTGATCGATTCGACGTTCGGTTTTTGTAATTGTTCCAGGAACTGGCGGGCGTAAGCGGACAGACTCTCCACGTAGCGGCGTTGCCCTTCCGCATAAATGGTGTCAAAGGCCAGGGAGGATTTCCCGGACCCGCTTAACCCGGTGATAACGATAAATTGATTCCGGGGGAGCGCGAGGTTAACGTTTTTTAAGTTGTGCTCATTGGCATTTTTGATAAATATGGATTCCGTCTGCATAGAAATCACCCCGGAGGGTATGGGCCAGTTGTTTTATGAAATTAATATTATACAATCGACTGCTGATTAGGGAAAGTGTAATCTAAAATAGCCCCTGTTATAGTTTATAACAGGGGCTATTTTTTTTCACGTCAACGCTGCTATTTTCTTTTTGCGGTTTTCTTGGCGGGCTTCCTTTTCTTCGCTGAGGTTTTCTTTGCCGCTTTCTTTTTCTTCTTGGAACCGCCCCGGACCATCTTGGCGCAGGCGATATCCCCGTCTTTGTCGATAAAATACAGATTACCGACCTCTTTCTTGACGCCGACTTTCGCGACTTTTTTCGGTTTTCCACCCTTTTTGCTGCCTCGAGCCATGATCGCGCAAGAAACATCACCGTCTTTGTCTACAAAGTAAAGGTATCCCTTTTCTTTTTTGACTCCGACTTTAGCTACCTTTTTAGCCATAGTTTCACCTCCTTTCTAATAAATAGTTGAAACTACGTGCCGACACGAATCCCACTGCAAAATTCTTTAAGTGTCTGGACAGCCGACAGCACCGCCAGATAACTCGTTTTCGGGTTATCTGGGCAAACCACATTTTCGGTGCGGCTTATCATATGCCCAAAATCTCCTTGGATGTCTATTTCATGGGAGTTTATTGTATATCCCGGTGATGTCAGGAGGCGGATGACGATTTTCGATTTTGCATGTGAGGCGAGCGCCAGCGTGGCCGCGACATTGATGTTTCTTGGAAAATACCGCACGGCGTCATCGACGGTTCCCTCGAAGAGGCAGGTTTCTCCTGTGATATCCTCGAGGTTGATCCCCCGGTCTTCGATATAGCGGTTCTGGGAGAACCCGGCGATCGGCTTACGGGTGGTCAATGTAATTTTTGATATCGAGGCTAAGGACGCTGATTTCACGGCATCGATCCCGGCAATCGCGCCCGATGGGATCAGAAGGGCACAGCCGTTTTTAATCGATAAAGCCAACAGGTCTTCAGCGTTGAGCAGCTTCCCAACGCTGACCGTGAGAACATCTTTCTTGGCTTCCAAAGCCATTTGAAGGAAGTCATGGATATCAGAGTTTATCGCTTCGACAAGGATATCACAATCCTGCAGCAGGGCGGGAAAGGAATCCTTGATAAGATTGTCTTCGGAAAGATCGTGTTCCAATTTTGCGGTTTTAGACGGGTCAATATCGTAGATACCGCTTAAAGAGCATGAGGACTGCAGGTCTTTTTTAATGGCATGCGCAATTCTCGAGCCAATAGCCCCGCACCCGAGAATGGCTACCCTTTTAATTTTTCTGGTGTTCCCTGCGTCCACAGAATTTAATTCCATAGGATGAACGACCCTGGGGTGTTTTAGGCCCGCACGAATATGTTGTCAATCAGACGGGCCTTCCCAAGACGGACAGCTAAGGCCAGTACTATTGATCCCTGAATGATTTTGACCGGTTCTAATGTTTCCGCTTCGACGCACGCGATGTATTCGATTATCCCGTGACGGCAGCGGTTATTGAGGACAGCCTTCATGTTTTTGATTAATCGGCTTGAATCTGTTTCCCCCCGGCGAATTTCTTCTCGCGCCATCTTGAGCGCTTGATATAACGCCGGGGCCTCCTGCCGTTCCTCTGCTGTTAAATAGGCATTCCTTGAGCTGAGGGCCAATCCATCTTTTTCTCTGAACGTCGGCAACACCCGAACCTGCACCGGGAAGTTTAAATCTTTTACCATTTGCCGGATCACCACGCATTGCTGGGCATCTTTTTGCCCAAGATAAATCCTGTGTGGCTGGACGATGTTTAATAATTTCCCGACGACAGTGGCCACGCCCCGGAAGTGCCCCGGGCGCGACGCTCCGCAAAGCGTCGCAGTGATTTTTTCTACATGGATGTATGTCAAATACCGTCCAGGGTACATCATTTTTTCCGACGGATAAAATATTATATCAACATTTTCTTTTTTTGCCAATAAAACATCTTTTTTTTTGTCTCGAGGGTAAGATTGAAAATCTTCTTGTGGCCCGAATTGTGTGGGGTTGACAAAGATGCTTAGAATGGAAATGTCATTGTGTCGGCGGCAGGCTTTCAGCAAGGAACGATGCCCGTCATGAAGGTATCCCATGGTTGGGACAAAGCCAATCGTTTTCCCTTCTCGACGGAATTTTTGGCTGAGTTCCTGAATCGTTTTAGCCTGTGTGATGATCTTCATGGCCTAACCTCCTTGCTAAGTCCGGGGCGATTTCCGCTAAAGGGATCATGACGAAAGGCCGGGACTTCATTCTCGGATGAGGAATATCCAGCCTTGGGGAATGCCATTCAATATCATCGTAAAGAAGGATATCGATATCAATAACCCGAGGCCCGTTGCGCACCGATGGCGTTCTCCCCAGAGCCTGTTCGATTGTTTTAATGCATATTAGAAGCTCTTCGGGAAGAAGCCCGGTTTCAACCTGGATGACGCTGTTGAGAAATTTCCCCTGCGGCGGCCCCCCCTCCGGTTTGGTTTCAATGAGGGAAGAAATCAGGACGATATTTATACCTTCTCCCTCTAGGGCCTGCAGGGCCTGCCGAATAGCTTTCTCTCGGTCCCCGACATTGGATCCCAGCGCTAAAAATACGGTAGCCATGCTGTTCCCTCTTGACGATACGGGCGGCGCGCGTTAAAGAATTTTTTGGATTCTGCTGACGGCTTCCGCCAGGCGGTCCTTCGGAACCGTCAGGGCCATGCGGATATACCCTTCTCCCGCAGGCCCAAACCCCACGCCGGGTGTGGCGACGATGTCAGCCCGGTCCAGAAACGTTTGAGCCGCTTGCATGGAATCCTGGAAACATTTCGGGATTTTCGCCCAGACGTAAAAAGCGGCCGCGGGGGGTTGGATTTTCCATCCGACGCTGCGCAGGCCGTTAATCAGACAATCCCTCCGCTCTTCGTATAAACGCCGTAAATCATCGATTTCTTCGGGCGGGGTTTGGAGGGCCGAGATGCCGGCGACCTGGATCGCCTGGAAGATCCCGGAATCATAGTTGGATTTCACCTTTGCCAGAGCCGCGATGAGCCTGGGGTTCCCGCAGGCCCAGCCTATGCGCCATCCGGTCATATTGTAGGTTTTTGACAGGGAATGGAACTCAATGGCGATATCTTTCGCTCCCTTCACTTCGAGGATGCTGACCGGTTTCACGCCGTCGTAGTAAATTTCTGAATAGGCCATATCGGATATGAGGATGATATTGTTAGCGAGGGCAAATTCAACCAGCTGTTGATAAAATTGTTTCGTGGCGCAGGTCGCGGTGGGGTTGTTGGGATAATTGACAAACATCGCTTTGACGCCCTTGGCCGAAGGGAGTTTGGAGATGTCCGGCATAAAATTTTGGCTTTCTTTGAGCGGGATACGGGTGATTTTCCCCCCTGCAAACAGGACGGACGCCTGGTAAGCCGGATAGGCCGGGTCGGTAATCCATACTTTATCATTCGGGTTGATAATCCCCAGCGGTAAATGGGCCAGCCCTTCCTTGGATCCGATCAACGGATAAATTTCCGTGTCCCGGTCCAGGCTGACTTGAAAGCGGGCCTGAAACCATTCGGCGATGGCCTGGCGCAGGTCTGGAAGGCCGGCATCGAACGCGTAATGATGGTTTCCCGGGTTGTCCAAGGCGGCTTTCATGGCTGCAATGATGTGCGGGAAAGGTGGCAGGTCCGGATCCCCGATCCCCAGATTGATGACGTCGCGGCCTTCGGCGATGGCTTTGCGTTTGGCTTTATCGATATCAATAAAAAGATAGGGCGGCAGCTCTTTCAGCCGGTCTGCCCATTCAATGGTGTTTGTCATTTTCACTCCTTTAAGTGTCTATTCTTTAGGGAAAAATTTTTCAGTCGGGAGGCCGCGACAGAGATTCAGCGGATGTTTAAGACGTCCTGCATGTCAAACAGTCCTTTGGCCTGGGTTGAAAGAAATTTAGCGGCAACCAGGGCCCCTTTGGCAAAAATGTCCCGGGTTTTGGCGTGATGTTCAATCACGATACAGTCTTCGGGCGATTCAAAGATGATTTTGTGGTCTCCGACAATTTCCCCTTCCCGGATGGATTGAATGTCTTGAACGCGGTGCCCGGAGTTTTCCTCAATAAGATGGCCCAGGGTTTTGGCTGTTCCCGAAGGAGCGTCTTTCTTGTGGATATGATGCGCTTCCATGATTTTCACCTGGTAATGTCCCGGGGCGGCCGCCGCAAGTGTTTGTGTGAGTTTAAAGAGAATGTTGACCCCGATGGACATATTGGAGGAAAACACAATCGCGATCCGGCGGGAGGCCGCCTGGATCGCCTTTAGGTGAGAATCATTCAGGCCGGTGGTCCCGATGACGCAATTCACCCCGTACTCCTCGCAAATCTTTAAATAGGTCATGGTCGACTCCGGGGAGGTGAAATCAATAAGGACTTTGCTTTTCCCGATGGCTGCGGGATCCCCGGAGATCAATGTCCCTTGATACACTTTGTTTATGAGGGGGTGATCCGGATGCTCCATGAAGGCGACGATATGGAAATCTTTATCCTGTAAGGCGAGCTGGGTGATGCGTTGTCCCATGCGCCCTTGACAGCCGTTAATCGCTATGGGTATCATGGTTTTCTTTCCGCTTTCTGTTATGATTTGATAAGATTAAAGTCTTTGAGTACATTTTTCAGCTTGTCCTTGTTGCTGTCCGACATGGGAGACAACGGCAGGCGCAGCTCGTCCGAGCAAAGTCCCATCAGCCCCATTGCGGTCTTGACCGGGATGGGATTAGTTTCCAAAAACAGGGCCTGCACCAAAGGCAGCAGCCGGTAGGACATGTCCTGGGCCTTTTTAACATGTCCGTCGGCATAAGCGGTGATAATCTGGACGATGTCCTGCGGCACGATGTTGGCGGCCACCGAGATGACCCCTTTCCCTCCGATGCTTAAGACGGGCAGGTGAAGTGCGTCATCACCGGAGAGCAGTAAAAATTCTTCCGGGCAAAGCCGCTTGATGTCCTGCATCTGGGCCAGGGACCTGGAGGCCTCTTTAACCCCGATGATTGTTTTACAGTCTTGTGCCAGCTGCGCGATGGTGGCGGGCTCAATGTTGCAGGCGGCCCGGCCGGGAATATTATAGAGGATAATCGGGATATCTACAGCCGTCGCGATGGTTTTAAAATGGGCGTAGAGGCCTTTTTGCGTGGGTTTATTATAATAGGGGCTCACGATCAACACGGCATCCGCGCCTGCTTCGGCGGCGTGCCGGGTTAATTCCACGGCTTCGGCGGTTGAATTGGACCCGGTTCCTGCGATCACCGGAACCCGTCTTTCAGCGGCTTTGATGCATATCTCAATAACCCGGTTATGCTCTTCGTAGGACAAGGTCGGGGATTCCCCGGTCGTTCCGCACGGTACGATTCCATTCGTGCCGTTATGGATTTGAAAATCAACCAGTTCGGTTAATTTTTTTTCGTCAACTTTCCCGTTCTTGAAAGGCGTTACAAGTGCGACAATGGAACCACTGATCATTTCACGTTTCCCCTCTTCGTTATTTTTTCGGATTTCGTTCCGAGCTGTTAAACAAAAAATTGACCTTGTGCGATAAAATGGGCGCTGCCTTTCAGATAGACATTTTTAAATTGGCCGCGGGCCATGTCAAAAATGACGTTCAGGACTTCGCCGCTTTGCGTTAAGACATTCATGCTGGCCCCAGTGATGTTATCATCGCCCGGGTGCGTTTTCATAAACGTGACCAACGCGGCGGCGACGCTGCCGGTCCCGCACGCTTTGGTTTCGGCTTCGACCCCCCGTTCGTATGTTCTTATGCCCACCAGACCGGGTTTGAGCTGTTCCACAAAATTTACGTTGGTGCCCCGCGGCATGAATTTTTTATGATAACGGAACGCAGGCGCGATCCGGTTGACATCGATATCTTTTAAATGGTCCACATAGATAATGATATGCGGAACGCCCGTGTCGATGTATTGGACAATCACGCGGCGTTTGTTGACCATGAGGGCAATGTCCGGCCGGTAATCGGACGGCGGGCTTAAGCGCACGCGCGCCTGTTCCTCCCGGGCTTCGGCGTCAAGAATGCCCGCCAGGGTTTCGATGGTAAACGTGGCCTGGCCGCGCCCTTCTCTTTTATAACGGGCGATATAAGCCGCCAGGCACCGCGCCCCGTTGCCGCACATTTCAGCTTCCGAGCCGTCAGCATTGATGATTCTCATCCGGTACTCTGCTTTACGGGACGGGCCCAGGATGAGCAACCCGTCCGCCCCGATGCCGTTTGTGCGGTCGCACATGGCCCGGGCCAGTTTTTTTAGCGGCAGTCCTTTCACGGCTTCGAGAACAAGGAAGTCATTCCCCGCACCGGACATTTTAATAAAATTAATGATTTTTTGTTTCATTTTAAGTCACCGGGTTATGGCCTCGGCTTACAGGAATTCCGGGATTTTTTCCCCCCGGATCAGGTCCTCAAACGTCTCCCTCTCCCGGACAACTGCGTACTGGTTGCCGCTGACCATGACTTCCGGAACCCGGCAACGGGCGTTGTAATTGCTGGACATCGCAAATCCATAAGCCCCGGCGCTCATGACCGCGAGCAGTGCCCCCGGCGGTAAAACAGGAAGTTGCCTGGCTTTTCCCAGAAAGTCTCCGCTTTCACAGATCGGGCCCACAACGTCTAATTGGACAGCGGGGCCCGGAGTTTCTTGTACGGGCACGATTTCATGATAAGCACCGTAAAAAGAAGGGCGGATGAGGTCGTTCATCCCGCCGTCAACAATAAGGAATTTTTTATAACCGTTATCCTTAAAATACAGGACTTTGGTGACGAGGATCCCGGC
>ENA-UPTA01000611-UPTA01000611.1-activated-sludge-metagenome-genome-assembly--contig:-NODE-611-length-41477-cov-20.426899_pt1 | contig 41477 bp, 42 predicted proteins | sample MGYA00238184_ERZ773361 | MGnify/ENA primary metagenome ERZ773361 (study PRJEB29100, sample SAMN05720205) | activated sludge metagenome | isolation source: anaerobic digester from wastewater... | reverse complement strand
TCGTCAAATCCTTTGACGGCTTCGTAAAAAGTTCCTATGCGGCCCCTTCACCCCTCCTCCCTGCGGCGTACGGAGGAGTACCGCCCCTTCATCCCTCCTCTTGCCCTACAGGTAGGGAAAGACGTACTCGATGACCTGGAGGAAATTCTTTTTCACCCGGTCCGCCCCCGACACGATGTCCATGTGTCCCGGAAGCAGGTGTTCCACATCGATCCTGGAAAGCCTGAGAATGCTTTTCTTCAGGAGTTCCCCGTCTCCGCCGGGGAAGTCCGTCCTCCCCACGTTCTGGTGAAAAATGACGTCGCCGCAGAAAAGGGCTTTTTCCGCGGGCTGGTAGATGCAGACCGATCCCGGGGAATGGCCGGGGGTCAGGAACACCTCGAAGGGCTCGTCTCCGATGACGCATTTGCCCTCCTTAAGATCGAGGCCGACGTCCACATCGGGAGGATTGAGTCCGAACCAGCTGTAGAAGTGTTTCCCCGTCTGTTCGTAAAAGTCCTTTTCCGTCCCGCTCAGTCCGATCGTGACGCCGCCGTTCCCGTTGAACAGTTCCGATCCCTCGAAATGATCCGGATGGGAGTGGGTGTTGAGGACGTAACGGATCTCCCCTTCCCCGATGCCGTCCTCCTCCATCCTTTCCAGGAGGGAGGGGAAGAACTGCTTCAGTCCCGGGTCGATGAGGATTCCCGTTCCACCCCCGATGAAATAGCTGTTGCAGTTGTTTTCAAAAGCATCGGTCCATTCGTAGACATAGATTTTGTCCGTCAGTTTCATTCCCTTTCCTTTCCTGATGGGTTCATCGAGCAGCGGGGGGTTCTCCTACCCCCCCTTCCTTCCTTCTTTCCGGTCCGCCGGGGCGGCCGTCAGGGGGGGCAGATAATACAGGGGGTCCCGGGGCGTTTTCCCCCGCCGGATTTCGAAATGCAGGCAGGGAATGCCTTCCCGCTCGTCCTTCCCCAGGCGGGCGATCGTATCCCCCTGGGAGATCCGGTCCCCCACCTTGACCATCCGTTCCTTCAGGTAGGCATAGACGGTGTTGTAATTTCCATCGTGCCGGATGATGACCGTTCCCCCGTAGAACTTGAGGCCCGCCGAGTGAATCACCGTTCCCGAGGCGGAGGCCACCACCTCGCATCCTTCCTCCCCTCCGATCCGTATTCCGTTGTGGACCATGCCGTCGGCCCGGCGGCCGAAAGGGGAAAGGACCTCCCCGCAGACGGGCCAGATGAATTTCGCCGACCGCCCGCTCCGCGCAGGCCGGGGAGGAACCGCCGTTTTCCGGACCGCCCCGGCCGGGGGTTTCCCGGCGGTCTTCGGCGCCTCTATTTTCCGGGGAGGCTTCTTCACGGGGGGTTTTTCCGCGGGGGCCGTTCCGTCCGGCGGCACATCCCCTTCGATCACCTGCTGCGCCCCGGGGATGAAAAGAACATCGCCCGCGGAAAGGGAACGGGGATCGTCGATCCCGTTCGCCCGGGCGACGAGATCCACCTCGACGCCGTAAGCCCGTGAAATGGACCACAGGGATTCGCCCGGCTCGACGAAGTGGTACACCCCTCCTCCCGGAGCGGCCGGGCGGTCCGGCGGTCCGGCACAGGCGGCGCACAGCAGGGCCGCCAGAAGGACGATGAAAAACCTGATGATTCCTCTCATTCTCCCGTCTCTGCCCGCTTATCGGAGAAACCAGCGAACGAGGATGAATCCGCCGACGAGCAGGATCGTGAAAAGAACGGTCAGAAGGTTGAAATACCGGTCGATGAAGGTTTTGATCCCCTCTCCGAACCGGTGGAAAAGCCAGGCCACCAGGAAAAACCGGGCGCCCCGGCTCGCCAGGGAAACGAGCACGAACACGGGGAAATCGATCCGGAAAGCCCCGCCGGCGATGGTGAAGACCTTGTAGGGGATGGGCGTGAAACCGGCGATGCCCACCGCCCATGCGCTGTAACGGTTGTAGAGATCCCCGATGACATCGAATTTCGCCGTGAGACCGTAAAAATCGAGAATCCGCAAGCCGACGGCCTCCATGAACCCGTAACCGATGAAGTAACCGAGCATGCCTCCCAGCACGGATCCGACGGTGCAGATCGCGGCGTAACGGAAGGCCCTTCCGGGAACGGCCAGGGCCATGGCGATGAGAAGCACGTCGGGGGGGATGGGAAAGAAACTCGACTCCGCGAAGGCAAGGAGGAAAAGGGCCTTTGTCCCCCCGGGCGTTCCTGCGAAGTGAAGAATCCAGTCATAGAGCCTCCGCATCAGACGAGGCCGTTGTTTTTCCATCCATGCTCCCCGATCAGATCGACGAACCGGCACCCTCCGAGATCCTCCTCGTCCACGTCCCCGGGATCCTCCGAAAGGCGGACCACCCTGAGGAGGTTCTGGGAATAACGGTCTCCCACGGGAATGACCAGCCGCCCCCCCACGGCAAGCTGCTGCACAAGCGGCTTCGGCACCTTCGGAGCCCCCGCCGTGACGATGATGCCGTCGAAGGGCGCCTCTTCACTCCACCCCTGGGTTCCGTCCCCCACCTTGATCAGCACATTGCTGTACCGAAGGGCGTAGAGGATCTTCCGCGCCCGGTCCGCCAGCCTCGGGAGCCGCTCGGTGGAAAAAACGCGGTCCGCCAGTTCCGCCAGCACCGCCGCCTGGTATCCCGAACCCGTGCCGATCTCGAGGACCTTTTCCGTGCCCGTGAGGGCGAGGGCTTCCGTCATGAGGGCCACGATGTAGGGCTGGGAAATGGTCTGGCGTTCCCCGATGGGCAGCGGGTGGTCCGAATAGGCCTGATCCTGCAGTCCTTCCTCGACGAAAAAATGGCGGGGAACTTTTTCCATGGCCTCGAGGACCCGCTCGTCCCGGATCCCCCTGGACCGGATCTGGGAATCCACCATCTTTTTTCTCATTGTCGCGAATCGATCCATGCCGGTCCCTCGATGGTCCGTTTCTTCTCCGGAATCCGGTAGATTTCCTCCACCGTCTGGTGTCTCCTGAAACCCATGGCTTCCCGCGTCACGATGAGATAGTAGTAACGGACCTTGGCGTACTCCCGCGCCTCGTTGTACCGGACGATCCCGTCGTTGATGTCCTCCACGAGATCCGCCGTGAACCGCCGCAACCGCTCGCGGACGTCTCTTGCGAGTTCGATCCTCGTCGACGCCCTCCGGTAAAGCTCCATTTTCCGGTTGATTTCACCGTCCAGGATCCTCAGCCTTTCCAGGGCGAACCAAACGCTGTCGCCCGCCCGGGCCAGAACGTTCGCCCGTTCCCTGAGGATGTCCTCCTGTGTCTGGTCATAGCCTTTTTCCCGGATCATCATTGACGAACTCGTAAAGTCGAATCAACACTTTTTCGAACGGCAAAGGAAAAAGCTCCATAGGTAAGGCGCCCGAATCCCGAGGACTGAGGCGTACTTCCGGTACGCCGCAGGGACGAGGGATGAAGGGCAACGCAGCATATGGACTTTTTACGATGCCGTCATCATTGAATATTACCGCGTTCCGTTATTTTCGCAAACTCCATTTTCTCCAAAGAAACCAACGTCTAACATGGATATCCTTAAGTTTCAACCAAAAATGCCCCCGGTTGGCCCGCCATCTTTGACGAATTCTTAAAATACGTATCAACACTTTTCGAACGGCAAAGGAAAAAGCGCCATAGGCAAGGCGCCCGAATCCCGACGGATGCGGCGTACTGATGGTACGTCAAAGGGAGGAGGGATGAAGGGGCGGCATAGGAGCTTTTTACGAAGCCGTCATCTTTACAATTCCAGGCGGATCGACTAGGGTGTACCAAAAAAAAGGAGCCCGGTCCATGGAAAGAACCCTTCCCTCACCCCTCGCCGCAGCGGTCCGCGCCGCCTACGGAAGGGGGGAGGACGACGAAACCCTGAACCCGCTGGTCTTAGAGGACGGGTCGGGGGTTCCCGAGGGAAGGATCGCTCCGGGGGATTCGGTCATTTTCTACAACATCCGGGGAGAGCGCGAAATCGAGCTGACCCGGAGCCTCACGGAAAAAGGGTTTTCCGAGTTTCCCGTCCGGCCGGGGATGGATCTCCGTTTCGCCACCATGATCGAATACGCCCGGGGGCTCTCCGTGGACGTGGCCTTCCCGCCCGTCGAGGATCTCCGGGACACCCTGGGAGAGGTCCTCTCGGCGCACGGCCTCCCCGTTCTCAAGATCACCGAGGCCGAAAAGGCGACCCACGTGGGTTACTTCTTCAACGGAAAGTCCCACAGGCTCTTCCCGGGGGAAAAGCGGATCATCGTTCCCACCCGGAAGGACGTGGCCCTGTTCGACGAGGCGCCGGAGATGTCCATCGAAAGCGTCACGGAAACCGTCCTCGGGGAACTCGAGACCCCGTCCCACCCCTTTGTCCTGGTCAATTTTCCCAACGTGGACGTGGTGGGCCACATCGAAAACGAGGACGCGGCGATCCGGGCCGTGGAGATCGTGGACGCCCATCTGGGACGGGTCCTCCGGGCAGCGGAAAAGGGGCGGTGGACCGTCGTCGTCACCGCCGACCACGGCACGGTGGAGAAGTGGCTCTATCCCGACGGCGCCGTGGACACGGGGCACACGGACTCGCCGGTGCCTTTTTTCCTCCTGACCCCCGGCGGCCCCGTCGGACTCCGGAAAAAGGGGGCACTCACCGACATCGCCCCCACCGTTCTCCACCTGCTCGGAATCCCGAAACCGCCCGCCATGACGGGAACGACCCTCGTGGAGGGGGCCATCCCCCCGGGCGGCGGGCAGGAGAAGCACGTCCTTCTCGTCATCCTCGACGGGTGGGGCCACCGGGAAGATCCCCGGGGGAACCTGATCGCCCGGGCCCGCACCCCCGTCATGGACGGGCTGCGCGAGGACAGCGTCCTTTCCGTCCTCGAGGCGGCGGGAAGCGCCGTCGGTCTTCCTCCGGGAACGGTTGGAAACTCGGAGGCGGGGCATCTCCACATCGGGTCGGGAAGACGGATCCCCTCCGACCGGGTCCTGATCCGGACCGCCCTGGAGGACGGGTCCTTCTTCGGGAATCCGGCATTCACCGGCGCCGTCCGGACGGCCGTGAAAGGGGGGAAAGCCCTTCACCTCATGGGCATCGTCTCTTTTTTCAGCTCCCACGGATCGATCGATTATCTTTACGCCCTTCTCGACCTGGCCGCAAAGGAGGGGATGGACCGGGTATACGTCCACGCCATGCTGGGGCGACGGGGGGAACGGCCGGAGAGCGGCGCCGAATACGTCGGGGAGATCGAACGCCGCTGCCGGGAACGGAATCTGGGAAAGCTCGTCTCCGTCATCGGACGGTTCTGGTCCATGGACCGCGAGGAGCACTGGGACCGGATCGAAAAAACCTACCGGATGCTCCTGTACGGGGAAGGAACGCGGGTCCGTGACGGCCGGCGGTGATTCCCGGGTCCGAGAAAACGTTTTGAACATTTCAGCGAGGTGATCATCCATGGAAAAGAAGATCGACGGTGCAACGGTCGTCCTCGTCCAGGGGGACATCACGGAAGAGACCACGGACGCCATCGTCAACGCCGCCAACGAGGGACTCCGGGGCGGCGGAGGGGTCGACGGGGCGATTCACCGGGCCGGCGGGCCGGCCATCATGGAGGAATGCAGGAAAATCGGCTATTGCCCGACGGGGCAGGCGGTGGTGACCACCGGCGGGAACCTCAAGGCCCGGTACGTCATCCACACGGTGGGTCCCGTCTACCGGGGCGGGAACAAGGGTGAGGCGAAGCTGCTGGAAAGCGCCTACCGCCAAAGCCTGGAACGGGCGTCGGAAAAGGGATTGAAGAGCCTGTCCTTCCCCGCCATCAGCATGGGGGTCTACGGGTACCCGCCGGGAGAGGGGGCACGGATCGCCCTGCGGACGGTCATGGCGTACCTGAAGGAACACAAGGGCATCGAACGGGTCCGGTTCGTCCTCTTCGACCGGAAGACTTTCGACGTCTTCAAGGAGGCCCTGGAAGAGACCGCCTGATCCCGCGGTCTTTCTCCCTGACCGGATTTGCCATTCCCGCGGGGAGTACCTATATTTTTCCTGCGAGGAAAAGCCATGGAAATGGGACATGTGTTCGAACAGGGGCCCATCCGCCCCCCCAGCGAGGCGAAAAGCCTTCTTCTCCGGGTAACCAGGAACTGCCCGTGGAACCGGTGCGCCTTCTGCCATTCCTATCACGGCGCCAAGTTCAGCGTCCGGTCGGTGGAGGAAGTCCGGAAGGACATCGACGAGGCGAAACGGGCCGCTGACGAGATCCAGAGGATCTCCCGGGCCCTGGGGGAAGGGGGCGGGATCACCGACGCCGTCATCGACCGGGTCTTCCGGGACGGGGAGCTGTCCGTTGATTCACTGCGCAGCGTCGCCGCCTGGCTCTATTTCGGGGGCGAATCGGTCTTTCTCCAGGACGCGAATTCGATCGTCCTGAAGACGGACGACCTGGTGGAAATTCTCCAATACCTGAAACGGACATTCCCGGGCGTCGCGCGGGTCACCTCCTACTGCCGGTCGAAAACGGCCTGCCGGAAATCGGTGGAGGAGTTCAGGAGGCTGAAGGAGGCGGGTCTCACGCGGATCCACATCGGTCTCGAATCGGGATACGACCCCCTCCTCGAACTCATCCGAAAGGGGGTGACGGCGGAGGAACACATTGAGGGCGGCCGCCGGATCGTCGCATCGGGCATTTCCCTTTCCGAGTACGTCATTCCCGGACTCGGGGGAACGCAGTGGTCCCGGGAGCACGCCCTGGAAACGGCCCGCGTGCTGAACGCCATCAATCCCGATTACATCCGGCTGAGGACCCTCCAGGTCCGGCGGGAGACGGAACTCCACCGCATGATGAAGGACGGCCGCTTCACGCCGCTCCCCGAGGAGGACGTCGTCCGGGAGATCCGGCTCCTCATCGAGCACCTCGACGGAATCGAGAGCCGGATCGTGAGCGACCACATTCTCAACCTTCTCGAGGAGCTGGAGGGGAAACTCCCGGAGGACCGGGAACGGCTTCTCGGGATCATCGACGACTATCTCGCCCTTCCCGAAGACGACCGCCTGGTCTTTCGCCTGGGAAGGCGGAAAGGCATCTACCGCGGCCTGAGAGACCTCTCCGACCGGAGGACCTACGACATCCTGAAAAGGGCCATCGACGATTACAGAGAGGGAGAGCCCGGGAAACTGGACCGGGACCTGCACCGGATCATGCACCATTACATTTGACGGCTTCGTAAAAAGCCCATATGATGCGTCACCGTCCATCCATCGCCGCCGCGGCGCGGAAAAAGCCAGACCTCCGAAATCGCGGGAAAGTCACGGCATGATAATCGGTTGTCAAAACAGGGGTTCTGTGGTATTTGACTGTTCAGTCTGACACAGGGGGCCGATTCGACCGGTTTTCACCGGATTCCATGACCATAACCGCCCCGGTCCGGGGTGAAACAAGCGGTGCCGACACGCCACTGTCCGCAGTGCCGTCAGGGAAAGGCCATTGACGAACTGACATGAAAAATCTCCTGTACGCCTTTTTCATCGACAACGTAACGAACCGCTGCTACAGGAACTGCCTGGAGTATTTTCCCCAGGGGTCCCTGATCCTGGACGTGGGCATCGGAAACGGAATCATGGTGAAGGAACACCATTCCCTCATCCGGGACAAGGGGATCCGGATCGTGGGGATCGATCTGAACGAACGATACCTCGCCCACTGCAGGGAACTCATCCGGGAATACGATCTGGAAGAGCACATCCGGGTCATCAACACGTCGGTGGAGTCGTTCGAACCGGGGAACGGCCTCACCTTCGATTACGTCCTCTTCAGCATGAGCTTCATGCTCTTCCGGGACCAGGCCATGGTCCTCGACCGCGTCCGGAAATGGCTCAACGGGAAGGGAAAGGTCGTCTTCTTCCAGACCATGTTCCGGGAACGGTCCTTCTGGATGGAATTCGTCAAGCCCCGCCTCAAATACGTGACCACCATCGATTTCGGAAAGGTCACCTACGAGGAGGATTTCTACGACCTCCTCCGGCGGAAGGATCTTTCCGTCCTCGAGGACCGCGTCCTGAAGCGGGAGTGGTACCGGGGAGAATGCCGGTTCATCGTGGCGGGCTCGGGAAACGGCCTCAGAGGATCGGCCTGACGTCGAGATCGAGACCCAGCGCCCCTGCCGTCTCTAGGATTCCCGTTTCCGGCCCGAGGACCTGAACGATCCCCCGGTCCCGAAGCGCCTCCAGGCGTTCCCCGAACATTCTGAAGTCCTCCGCCGACGTGGCAAAGATCTCGTCCCGCACCTTCCGGCGGTATTCGTCGGTGGTCCCCGTGAGATGGCGGATCATGGACGCGTACCCCCGGGCATCAGGAAGAAGGCAGGCATCCTCGTCTCCGACGGCCCCGATGATCCCCTTCCTCAATTCCTCGGCGGAAAGTTCCGTTTTCCTCAAGTGGGAGCCCGCGCGGTCGAAAACATCGAGGGTCCCCCGGAATCCCGGATCCCGGTACGACAGGAGGGTCACCACGCCGGAGAGGTCGTCATACTGGCAGAAGGCCCCGTAGGCGCCCCCCCGGACCCGGACCTGGTCCCACAGCCACGTGTTCCGGAGATACCGGGCGACGACCCGGGAGGACCCGTGAAAACGGTATCCCGCATCGTGGAGGTTCATCCCCTTGCCCACGTAATACACCGAGGCGGGGATGCCGAATCCTTCGGATTTTCCTTCTCCCGGCGCGAAGACGGACTTTGCGGGAGGCGTTCCCCCGCGTCGGGGAAGGGCCTCCGCCAGGGACAGGCTTCTCCGGGACACCCCGTCCCATGATCCCGAAGGAACGGTGACGTTGACCAGGGACGTCTCTCCCGTGAGAAGGATCCCCTGGATCCTTCTCAGCGTTCCGTGGACGGAGGGCCAGTCTTCCTCCACTTTCCGGGCCAGGTCCCTGAGGAAAAGGAGCTGGCCGAGCCCGCCCATCCGCTCCGCGACGAAACCGGACCGGCTGAAGAACGACCGAAGCCGGGTGTTGACGAACTGGTGTCCCGAAGGAACGATGTTCCGCTCCATCCGCGCCTTCTGTTCCAGGACCATCTTCCCGAACCGTTCGCGGTTGTCGAGCCGCGGGATGGTGAGGATGTCCCCGAAGATGGCGAAAAGGTCGGGAACCCGCTCTTCCAGCGCTTTCCCGCGGATGACGAAACGGAGGACAGGGCCCTTGCCCGCCCGTTCCCTGGAGGTGACGAAGGCCGTGTGGATCCCCCCCGTCTTCCCGCTGATTCTCTGAGAAAGGCGGATTTCGTCCTCCTTCTCCGTCCCCGTCTCCAGAAGGGCCCGCCCGAAAAGGGGGAGGAAGGGAAGGAGGTCGTCGGGCAGCGGGGCGAGGTCGAAGGCCAGATCGATGTAGCAGATCCCGTTCGTTTCGATGTCGTGGAAAAGCAGCAGGGGGGCGCCGTCCCCGAGAACGGAAAGGGGAACGGTCTTTCCCCGGCGGTCCAGGTCCTCCAGCCTGAGGACGGGGATGGAAGCCAGGGCCTCCGGCGGATCGGGGGTGTTCTGAATCTCGCGGAGCCGCATGGTTTCCGCCGCGATTTCGTCCCTTTTTTCCGGAGCCATGCCCGAAAGGGCGTCCAGGAGCGCGGATGCCCTCCCCTTTTCCTCGCGTTCCGCCAGCCCCTCGTCGGGAACGAGGAGCACCGTGGTTCGATGGGGGTTCTCCAGGAGCCACCGGCGGATGAGTTCCTCGAAGAACCGGCCGTTCTTTTCACAGGCCGACCGGAGTTTTTTCATGGGCCCGTCGAAGGAAAGAAGGAGGAAGGGGTCGCCGTCGTACACCCAGGTGGTCAGGGCCCGGAGCATGAGCACGAGTCCCCTCGGGTAGGATCCCGTGTTGTTTTCCCGGAGCCGGAACTCCACCGTGTTGAGGGAGGCCTCCACCGTGGCCGGATCGATTCCCTCCCGGACCAGGCGGGAAAGGGTCGTGAGGATGACCTCTTCCAGGTCCCGCTCCCGCCCCGGGTCCATCCCCCGCATGCCCGCGGAAAAGATGAGCTGCCGGAGTTCCGATTCCAGGCCCGAACCGGCGAGATCCTCCCCCAGCCCGGAATCGATCAGGGCCTTCCGCAGGGGGGACCCGGGCATGCCGATGAGGATATGGGTGAGGACGTGGAAGGCGAAGTTGAGATCCCTCTCCGAGGTTTCCGGGAGCAGCCAGTTCACCGTCATGTACCCCCCCCGTCCGCCTCCCCGGAGATCGCCCGAGGCATAGGACCGGACCAATCTGGCCGGTTCCCGGAAGGGCGGCTGGACGGGAGGAACGGGCGCCGCCGCGCGGCGGCCGGCGTCTTTGAGGTAATCGCGGATCATGGAGAACCGCCCCGCCGGGTCGTCGTCACCGTAAAAAAAGAACCGGGCGTTGGAGGGGTGGTAGCAGGTCCGGTGAAATTCGAGGAACCGTTCGTAGGTGAGTTCGGGAATCTCGGCGGGATCGCCGCCGGAGTCGAAACGGTACGGGGTGTCGGGGAACAGGGAGGACTGGGACCACACCCCCAGGAGCCGTTCCGGCGAGGCATAGGCGCCCCGCATCTCGTTCAGGACGACCCCCCGGATTCCGAGGGGGCCTTCCCGGTTTTCCAGTTCGTAGTGCCATCCCTCCTGCTGGAACACGGAGGGGGAAAGGCGGGGATGGAACACGGCGTCCAGATAGATGTCGACGAGATTCCGGAAATCCTGGAGGTTCTGGCTCGCCACGGGATAGCAGGTCCTGTCGGGATAGGTGAAGGCGTTGAGGAACGTCTGGAGGGAGCCCTTCAGGGCCTCCACGAAGGGTTCCTTCACCGGGTAGCGGCGGGACCCGCACAGCACCGAGTGCTCCAGGATATGGGGGAGACCGGTCCCGTCGGCGGGGGGTGTCCGGAACGTGACCCCGAAGACCTTGTTCTCGTCGTCCGTCTCCACGGACAGGATTTCGGCCCCCGTTCCCCGGTGGCGGTACCATTTTCCTCTCGCTCCCAGTTCCGGGATTTCCTGCTCCCGGACGATTTCGTAATCCCGCATTTTCTTCATGGACCTCTTTCGATTTCTTATGCAGCGCTGCGTTAGATGTTATAATTCAAAATCCCCCCTCGATCAATCTTCAAAATCGGCTTCCCGCCGGGTTCCTCTTTTCCCGTTGTTGCAAACGAGTTGCATCCGTGATAGAAGGGGCGTCATGGAAACGAAGGATTCGCACTGCGATCCCCGGGAAGTCCTGGAACGGAAGAACCTGGCCAGGACGGCGCCCCGGATCGCCATTCTGGAAAAGCTGATCCGGTCGGACCGCGCCATCACCGTGAACGACCTCGTCTCGGAGGGGATGGACATGGACCGGGTCACCATCTACCGGACCCTGAACACGCTGAGGGATAAAGGAATCGTCCGCGAGATTCCCACGTCCTCCGGAACGAACTACTACGAGATGGCCTGCCGCCACAATCCGCTCCATCCCCATTTTTACTGCACTTCCTGCCGCTCCATGACCTGCCTGCCCCCCCTGGCCGGCGGCGAGATGAAAGCATGGCTCACCCTCCCCGAGGGTCTCCTCGCCCGGGAACTCACGGTGAGCATCTCCGGTCTTTGCGGACGCTGCGACGGCGCCCCCGTTCGAAGGGAGAAGGAGAAATGAGCAGAAACCTCCTCGGCCCCTGTCTTTTTCTGGTCGTCGTTCTTCTGACGGCATCACCGGCGGGGCTTTGCGCCGCGGAGACGGGGGTCGTGCGGGTGGCCGTCACCGTCCCGCCCCTGGCCTTTTTCGTCGAACGGATCGGGGGGGACCGGGTCGCCCTTCAGGTCATGCTGCCCCCGTACGCCTCCCATGAAACCTACGAACCCACCCCGCGGCAGGTGATGGCCCTGGAAAAATCGGACCTCTACGTGAAGGTCGGAGTCCCCTCGTTCGCCTTCGAAAAGAAATACATCGATCCCTTCCTCGGCAGACACGGGAACATCCGGGTGGTGAACCTGTCCGAAGGGGTGCCCCTCCGTTTCATGGAACCCCATCACCACGAGGGGGAGAAGCACGAAGGGGAGCAAGAGGAAGAGGCGCACGGCCACGGGAAGGAACCGGACCCCCACGTCTGGCTCTCCCCGGCCGTCGCCCGCGCCGCCGCCGGACGGATCTGCCGGGCCCTTTCCGGGATCGATCCGGCGGGAGCGGAATCCTACCGCCGGAACCGGGACCGTTTTCTCGGAGAGATCGACGACCTGGACCGGGAGATCCGGGATGCCCTGCGGGGGGAGAAAGGCATGTCCTTTCTCGTATACCATCCCGCCTGGGGGTATTTCGCCGATGAATACGGCCTCGTGCAGCACGCCATCGAAGCGGAGGGCAAAACGCCGGACATCGCCCGGATCCGGGAGATGATCGATTTCGCCCGGGCGAAGGGGATCCGGATCATCTTCGTCCAGAAGGGATTCGACACGAAAAGCGCCGGCCTCATCGCCCGCGAGATCGGGGGCGAGGTCGTCGAGATGGACCCCCTAGACGAGAACTGGATGGAGAGCCTGAAACGGTTTTCCCGGGCACTGAGGAAAGCGGCCCGATGAAAAGCCTGGTCCGGATCGAAAACATCACCTTCGGATACGGGGACCATCCGGTCCTCGAGGGGGTGACCCTCGAAATCATGGAAAGGGACTACATCCTGGTCATCGGTCCCAACGGGGGCGGGAAGACGACCCTTCTGAAGCTCGTCCTGGGGATCGAGAAGCCCTGGAGCGGCGCCGTCGTTCTCGCCGAGGAGAGCCTCAGGGAAAGAATGGGCTATGTTCCCCAGTACGCCACCTTCAACCGGAACTTCCCCATTTCCGTCTTCGACATGGTCGGCACGGGCCTGATCACCGGCGGGAACTACCTCTCCCCGGGAAAACAGTCCGACCGGGGCCGGGTGGAAGAAATGCTGCACAAGGTGGGCCTTTACGAAAAAAGGAGGGAGCGGGTCACCGATCTTTCCGGCGGCCAGCTCCAGAGGGCCCTCATCGCCCGGGCCCTGGTGGCCGATCCCGTCCTTCTTTTCCTGGACGAGCCCACGGCTTCCATCGACATCACCGCCCGGACGACCCTCCGGGAATTTCTCGACGACATGAACAGCCGGATCGCCGTCGTCGTCGTCACCCACGACCCCACGCCGTTCGCCCGGGTGTACAAGCACATCCTGTGCGTCAACGGGAAGAGCTTCCTCCACGGACGGGGGGAACTGGACAGCCAAGACCTCGAAGCCCTCTACGGGTGTCCCGTGGAACTCCTGGGCCACGGAATTCCCCACACCCTCCTGAGAGAGCACGACGGGGGGGAACGGTAGATGACGGACCTTCTTTCCTACGAGTTCATGCGGAACGCCCTCGCGGCAAGCATTCTGGCGAGCATCCTCTGCGGCGTCATCGGTCCCTTCGTGGTCACCCGGAAGATGGTGTTCGCGGGCGGGAGCATGAGCCATTCCGCCTTCGGGGGCATGGGCATCGCCTGCTGGCTGGGGTTGAACCCCCTGGCGGGGGCGCTGGCGTTCACCGTTCTCGCGGCCCTGTTCCTGTCCGCGGCGGGGAGAAGAAGCACGGAGGAAAACGATCTTCTCATCGGGGTCCTCTGGGCCGTCGGGATGGCCCTGGGAATCGTCTTCATCCACATCACCCCGGGATACGTTCCCGATCTCATGTCCTTCCTGTTCGGAAACATCCTTCTCGTCCCCCGGGGCGATCTCGTCCTGGCCGCCGTTCTCACCGCCGTCGTCACCGTCTCCGTGATCGTTTTCTTCAGGGGATTCGTTTCCATCGCCCTGGACGAGGAATTCGCCCGGTCCAGGAAAATGCCCGTGAAGGGACTTCACACGGGACTTCTCGTCCTCGTGGCGCTTGCCATCGTCACCCTGATCCAGGTGGTGGGAATCATCCTGGTTCTCGCCCTCCTGACCATTCCCGTGGCCGTCGCCCGGGAGTTCACGATCCGTTTCACCCGTCTCATGATCCTCTCCTCGGTGACGGGGATCCTCCTGTGCATCGGCGGCCTCGCCGTTTCCTTCACCATGAACCTTCCCTCGGGCGCCGCGATCATTCTTCTGGGGGCCCTTCTCCTCGGGGCGGTCAAGGCGTTCCGTTTCTTCCGGAAATAATTTGACGGCTTCGTAAAAAGCCCATATGCTGCGTTCCCCTTCTTCCCTCGTCACTGCGGCGTACCATCAGTACGCCTCATTCCTCGGGATTCGGGCGCCTTGCCTATGGAGCTTTTTACTTTGCCGTTCGAAAAAGTGTTGAATTGGCCTTTTTACGATTTCGTCAAGTCCGGGCGGGATCATCGAACCGGACGTCGTGAAACCGGGGGTCCCTCCGCAAAACCCGTCACGGGGAGGGCGTCTCGTCCTTGAGGTGTTCCCGGATCCACAGGACGATGTCCTCATGGGACCCGCGGAGCGGGAAGAAGGACAGGACGCCCATGGCGGTCAGGAGCGACCTGTCCGCTTCCGTGAGGTCGTCCGAGGCGGTCACCAGGATGTCCCCGGCCTCTTCCTTCCGGATCACCTCGAAAAGCCTCCGGAACAGATCGAGATCCACCCCCGGAGACGCGGCGACGGCGATCCAGTCCACCGATTCCTGGATCGCCGAATGAACGATCACCTCCGGCTTCGTCGCCTCCGTGTAGATGGCTTCGGAACCGGCATCCCGGATGTTTCTCGCCGTCTGCCACAGTTCCTGTCCATGCCCCTCACTGAAACTGGCCAGCAGGATCCGGATCATTCTGCCTGTCATGGGCCCCCTCCTTCAAGAGATGCAAGCACTATAAAGAATTCAAGGCATTGCCGCAAGATCTTTCCGGAAATCTCCAGGAAGCCCTTGCCCGGTCAGGGGGTTTGTGTTACTTTTTCAAGTGATCTTGAAAGGGAATCCATCAAAAAGGCGAACCGGCAAAGGGGTGGCATGGTCCTGATCTGTCCCAATTGCGGAAAAATCAACGAAGTGAAGGAAAAGAAGTGGAGACAGCCTTCCCTTCGGGTCCGCTGCAGGCATTGCGGATACGAGACGGAGGTCCACGTGGGAGCCACTTCCCACACCCCCGGGATGTACACGTACGAGTCGAGCGTTCGGCGCGACGGTCGCGGCGCCCCCCCGGAGAAAAAGGCAATGCGCCCCCCGGCGGTTCCCGGCCGGGCGGAACCGGCGGACCGGGAGGCCGGGGTCCCGCCGCGAACCAGAGTCCTGAAATTCCTACTCGTGGGCCTCGTTGTCCTCGTCCTTCTCTCCGCCGGAATGCTGGCGGCGACCCTGTTCATGATCCGGGGTTCGCCGGCGTACAAGACCGCCGAGTCGTTCATCCGTTCCAGCGGCGAGATCCGCGCGGCGGTGGGTGAGAATCCGCGGTTCGGGCTTTTTCCGGCCGGGTCCATCCGCACGTCCCAGGGCCGGGGGACGGCGGATTTCCTCATCGAGGTGACGGGGTCCCGGGGCAAAACGGAAGTCCGGATGACCCTTTACCGGGAAAACGGCCGCTGGAAAGTCGTCTCCGCGGTCTTCACCGACCCCTCGGGAAAACGGATGCGCCTCACGGGAGAGCCGCCCCGCGGACCTTCCGGAACGCAATGAAGGGAGGCCCGATGCATTTCCCCGGACGATTTCTGACAGGCCTATGTCTCTTTTTCCTCATTCCCCCCGCGTGTCTTTACGGGGCGACCTACGGACAGCTCCAGGCCCTGGAGGAAAGGGCCGTCCAGGTGACGGAGCTGAAAAACCGCTTTCTGGCGAGGGTGCTCGACTCCTACGGGATCCCCAACGTACGGAACAAAGACGGCATGGTGGTCCGCATCCGGGTGGGAGACCGGTGGCTCGACATCCGGTCCGTGGAAATCGTTCCGGTCACGGCCCCGGCGGGACAGGACCCGGCCGTTACGGGACACGAGGTTTTTTTCTTCACCGACGGGGGCGTGTTCCACCTCCTGACCCCCATGGCGGCACGATAATTCCCCCGCATCCCTGAGTTCCCCTGCAGTGGTGACGCCTTTTTCCGGGGCCGGCGGTCCCGGCGGCGCCTTTGGCCGAAGCGTCTAGGATCGACGAACTCGTAAAAAAGCAGCATCAACACTTTTTCGAACGGCAAAGGAAAAAGCTCCAGAGGCAAGGCGCCCGAATCCCGAGGACTGAGGCGTACTTCCGGTACGCCGCAGGGACGAGGGAAGAAGGGCAACGCAGCATAGGAACTTTTTACGAAGCCGTCAGGATCGGGAGTTCAGGAGCCGGTGCCACCTCCAGGCCGTCTCCAGGATGACCTCCAGGTCAGGATATCGCGGACTCCATCCCAGAACACGTTTCGCCTTTTCCGAACTGCCGACGAGCATCGGCGGGTCCCCCTCCCTTCGGGACCCCTCGATGACGGGGATGGTCCTGCCGGTAACCCGCCGCGCCGTTTCGATCACCTCCCGGACGGAGAATCCCCGGCCGTTCCCCAGATTGAAGGAATCGCTCGCCCCCCCGTCCAGGAGTCTCCGCAGGGCGAGGACATGGGCTTCGGCAAGGTCAAACACGTGGATGTAATCGCGGACGCAGGTCCCGTCGTGGGTGTCGTAATCGGTGCCGAAGATCCTGACGTTCGGCCTCGTTCCGAGGGCCCCGTCGAGCGTCAGGGGGATGAGGTGGGTCTCGGGGTCGTGCCACTCCCCGATCTCGCCGTCCGGGTCGGCCCCGGCGGCGTTGAAATACCGGAGGATGGCGTATTTCAATCCGTAGGCCCGGGCATAGTCCTCGAGGATCATCTCGATCATCCATTTCGTCCGGCCGTAGGGATTGACGGGGCGCTTCGGGTGATCCTCCGCCATGGGGACCGTCTCGGGCACCCCGAAAACGGCGCAGCTCGACGAGAAGATGAAACGGTCCGTACCAAACTCCCGCATCACCGAAAGGAGGTTCAAGGCGTTCGCAACGTTGTTCCGGTAATATTTCCCGGGGTCCTCGACGGATTCGCCCACGTAGGTGAATGCACTGAAATGCATCACCGAACGGATGGGATACCTGCGGAAGCAGGCCCGGAGCGCCTCCCGGTCCGCCAGGTCCCCTTCCACGAACTCCCCCCATTTCACGAATTCCCGGTGGCCGCGGTCCAGGTTGTCGAACACCACCGTTTTGAATCCCCTTTCCGCAAGGTATTTGTTCACGTGGGAACCGACGTACCCCGCGCCTCCTGCGATGAGTTCATATTCCATATCCGGACTCGATCCCTTTCGCTCGCCGCTTTTTTTTGCCGGGACATTCCCGGCGATCCGCCACTTCCTCTTTACCTCAACGGGGCTCCCGTGAAAAGAACAAAAGACGGGCGGGACGGCGGAACGTTCCCCGGGCCCTCCCTTTTTGATTTTTCCCGGCGGGGAACGTATAATGCTGCAAGTTTTTTACGATCGGAAAGGAGCTCGATCCATGTGGACCATCGGCGGAAGAGCGCACACCCTGGACGAACTGAGGACGGTGGCGGCGCTCGGATATCCCTTCGCGGAAATTTCCCTGTCCGATCCCGGCAAGGTCGAAAGCCTCCTCGGCGATTTCCGGCGCATCCGGCGGGAGTGGGGAATCGAGTACCTCGCCCACTACCCGAACGAAGACGACCCCAACGACCCCTCCATCCTGAGAAGCCTCTTCCTTCCCAGGATGGAAAAACTTCTGGCCCTGTCCGGACGGCTCGGGATACGCAAGGGGACCTTTCACTTCTGGATGGACCGCCGGTGGATCGCCCCCGGCACGGCGGAGAAGAAATCCCGCCTCCTTTCCAAGATGGTCGCCCTTGCCGAAGAACACGGGGTGACGCTGTGCATCGAGAACCTGAGCGAACGCCACGACAGTTTTCTACCCCTTTTCGAGGCCATTCCCGACCTGAGGATGACGCTCGACATCGGCCACGGCGAGCTGCTCTCCCGGGAAAACACCTCCTACGGGTTCATCGAACACTGCTTCGACAGGATCGCCCACATTCACGTCCACGACAACCGCGGGGGAACGTCGGTCCGGGACGACCTTCATCTCCCGCTGGGGCAGGGCATCGTCGATTACCGGAGGATTCTGGGTCTCCTGAAGGAAAAGAGCTACCGGTCCACCATCACCATGGAGGTCAAACCCGGGGACATGCCGGCCACCCTGGCCCGGATCCTCGAGGAACAGGGTACGCCCTGAAACGACGGGAAGGGCTCCCGCCGTCCCGTACGACGTGTCATTCCCGCCGTTGACGGCGCGCCGGCCGGGCCCGCACCCCGCCTGGAAACGGGGCCGCCGTGCCGCCCCGCCGGAATCTTGCGAAATCATCCCTTTTTTGTGATATAAGGCGCCCCGGCGGACAGGAAAAAAGGGAAGCCATCGAACGTGCAACGGAGACATAAGAAATGCGCAAGCAGAACATAAGAAACATCGCCATCATCGCCCACGTGGACCACGGGAAGACCACCCTCGTGGACGGGATGCTGAAACAGAGCGGCACCTTCCGGGAAAACCAGCAGGTGGCGGAACGGATCATGGATTCCATGGACCTGGAACGGGAGCGGGGCATCACCATCATGGCGAAAAACACGGCCATCCGGTACGGCGGGATCAAGATCAACATCGTCGACACGCCGGGACACGCCGATTTCGGAGGCGAGGTGGAGCGAAGCCTGAACCTCGTGGACGGGGCCCTTCTCCTCGTCGACGCAAGCGAAGGCCCCCTCCCCCAGACCCGCTTCGTACTCCGGAAGGCGCTGGCGAAAAAGCTCCCCATCATCCTGGTGATCAACAAGATCGACCGGAGCGACGCCCGGATCGGCGAAGTGGTGAACGAGGTTTACGACCTGTTCATCGATCTCGACGCCGGCGAGGCCCAGATCGAGTTCCCCATCCTGTACACGAACGCCAAGACCGGCGTGGCCCATTCCCGTCCGGAGGACGGGTCTCGGGACCTGCGGCCCCTCTTCGATACCATCGTGAACGCCATCCCCGGGCCGGAGGCCGACGACGACGCCGTTCCCCAGTTCCTCGTCACCAACCTGGACTACGATCCCTACGTGGGACAGCTCGCCGTCGGAAGGCTGGCCAACGGTGTCCTGGAGATGAAAGGAATCTATGCCCTGTGCGGCCCCGAGGAAACGGTGCCGGGCATCCAGTTCTCGACCCTCTACACATTCGAGGGGCTCAACCGGGTCCAGGCGGAACGGGTGGAGGCGGGGGACATCATCGCCGTGGCGGGCGTGGAGGGGGTGGTCATCGGAGACACCGTCACCTCCCAGGAAACGCCCCTCGCCCTGCCCCGGATCACCATCGACGAACCCACCGTCTCCATGTTCTTTTACGTGAACAACAGCCCCACCGCGGGCAGGGAGGGGAAATACCTCACATCCCGCCACCTCCGGGACCGCCTCGAAAAGGAGGCCCTCCGGAACGTGACCCTGAAAATCAAGCCCCTCCCCCGGAAGGACATGTTCGAGGTCTGCGGCCGGGGAGAACTCCAGATGGCCGTCCTCATCGAGACGATGCGCCGGGAAGGCTACGAGTTCATGGTTTCCAAGCCCCAGGTGATCACGAAACAGGAGGGCTCCACGATCCTGGAACCCACGGAAAGGCTCCTTCTGGACATCCCCGAGCCTTTCGTCGGGATCGTCACGGAAAAGCTCGCCGAGAGGAAAGGCCGGATGACCAACCTGGTCAACAAGGGAAGCGGGCGGGTCCGGATGGAGTTCATCATCCCCTCCAGGGGGCTCATCGGGTTTCGGAGCCACTTCCTGACGGACACGAAGGGGGCCGGGGTGATGAACACCCTTTTCGAGGGATACCAGCCCTGGTTCGGCACCATCCCTCAGCGCGCGACGGGGGCCCTCGTGGCGGACCGGGCCGGAAAGGTGACCACCTACGCCAGCATGGCCATGGCGGACCGGGGGGAACTCTTCGTGGAAGTGGGCACCGAAGTTTACGGAGGAATGATCATCGGAGACCGGAACCGGGGCGGCGACCTCACGGTGAACATCACCAAGGAGAAGCACCTGTCCAACGTCCGGAGTTCCACGGCGGAGGCCACCGTGTCCCTCAGACCCCCCCGGCGGCTGTCTTTGGACCAGTCCATCGAGTTTATCGCCGGTGACGAACTGGTGGAGGTGACCCCCAGAAGCATCCGCCTCCGTAAAATGGAACTGGACAAGAGCAAGCGTCCGGCAAAACAGCAGGCCTGACGGCTTCGCGACGCCCGAAGAAAATAAAAAAAGGGCCCTCTCTCGAGGGCCCCCGTCGTTCAACGCCGCCTGCTCCGTTCCGTCATCGCCTTTTCCGGATCAGTCGAAGGCCAGGTCCGTCTTCCAGACCTTCCAGACGTTTCCTACGAGATCGGGACCTGGCTTCAGCACGGGCTTGCCCGGCCGCCATCCCGAAGGCGTCGCCTCGGTCCCCTGGCTGTTGCGGACCAGTTGGAACGCCTGGATCTGCCTGAGGGTCTCGTTCACGTTCCTTCCCACGGGGGGCGTGAGGACCTCGAAGCCCTGGACGATCCCGTCGGGGTCGATGATGAACCGTCCCCTCGTGTCGACCCCGCCGTCCTCGTCGTAGACGCCGTACACGGTCCCCACCTTGCCGCCACCGTCGGACAGCATGGGGAAAGGCACGCCGCCCTTCACCATCTTGGAAAGTTCGTGGTCCACCCACATCTTGTGGACGAACACGCTGTCGATGCTCATGGAAAGAACCTGGACACCCAGCTTCCGGAATTCGGGGAATTTTTCGGCAACTGCCGAAATTTCCGTCGCTCAGACGAAGGTGAAGTCCCCCGGGTAGAAACACAGAACGACCCACTTGCCCAGGTATTCGGACAGCTTCACCGCTACGAACTCTCCATTGTGATAGGCGGGCGCCTGAAAATCGGGCGCCTTCTTCCCGATCCGGACCATGGTTGCTGCCTCCTTTCCCTTTGCCGGCTGTTCCTCGATCTTTTTCTCCACCCCCGGTTCTCCCACCGGTCCTCCCGTCGGGCGCGCGCACCCGACCTTCAGTTTTTCCGCCATAGGTCACCTCCATTCAATCGGTCCGCCGGCCGGAACATGACGCATGTCCGGCCGTTTTCTCGGGGCCGCGGTTCCGGAGCCTGCCCGCCCCCCGGCGGGGAAGCGGCACCCACAGGTTCAATTTATTTCCACTTTATGCCTTTATTGAATTGTTTGAATTCCTAATTGATAATCATTCTCATTAAAGGTCCAAAAAAATTTCTCACTTTTTCGCCCGGCATTTCGGACAAATCCCGAAGAAATCGACCCGGTGGCTCACGATTTCGAAGCCCGTTTCCCTGGCCACCTCCTCCGACATATCCTCCAGGCCCGACAGCTCGGGATCCAGGATCTCCCTGCAGGCGATGCAGATCACATGGGGATGGGGATGGGGCCGCATGCCGTCGTAGCGGTTGCTCCCGTCGGCGAACCCGATCTCCATCACCTCGCCGAGGGACTTCATCAGGAGAACGTTCCGGTAGACCGTCGCCAGGCTCATGGTGGGAAAACGGTCCCGGAGTTCCTCGTGGATCTCCTCCACCGTCGGGTGTCTCCCGCCGTTCGAAAGCACCCTCGCGACGGCCATGCGCTGGGGCGTGAGCTTGAAGTTCTTCGCCCTGATTTTTTCAATGATCGCTTCGAACCGGTTGTCTTTTTCCGGCATGACCCAGACACCCCGCCGACGAATGCTGTCCGTTATTGATAATGAATATCAATTAGCAGATCTTTTCCGTTTCCGTCAAGGTTTTTTTCAGGAACGGGACAACGGGCAACGAAGCATGTGAAGCTTTTTCGAAGCCGCTATAGAATTGTCATAACGGAAAAGAAGTGCGACGTACTTCCCCCGAGGACGAAGAGGTGCCAGATGCCGTGGTGATAGGGAAACTTCTTCCGGACGTAAAAAACGACTCCCCCCGTGTAGAAGAGGCCGCCGAGGAACAACAGGGCAAGCCCCAGCGGGGAAAGGTTCTCCAGGAGGTTCCGGAGGGCCACGACGCTGATCCAGCCCATGACAAGGTAGATGGCGATGGACAGCTTCCGGCGGCGGGTCGACATCGTGAATTCCAGGAGAATTCCCGCGGCGGCCAGTCCCCAGACGATGCCGAAAAGGCTCCACCCCAGGGGACCGTCGATGCACAGCAGGGTGAAGGGCGTGTAAGTCCCCGCGATGAGGAGAAAGATCGCCGAGTGGTCGATTTTCCGGAATCGCTTCTTGACGGACGGCCGGGAGGTCGCGTGGTACAGGGTCGAAGCGGCATAGAGAAAGACCATGGTGAGGCCGAAGACGGTACAGCCGGTCACGTGCCTCCAGCCGCCGTGCATCGCCGCCGACGCCGCCAGAACCGCAAGCCCCGCGATGCTCGCCAGGACGCCAGCCCCGTGGGTGAAGCTGTTGACCCGCTCCTCCGCCGGGGAGTATTCCACCATGCCTTCCATTCGTTCCCCCTTTTCCGCGGTCCTTGGACAGGAAGTACTCATATCATACTTGACGGCTTCGTAAAAAGCCCATATGCGGCCGGGCGTCCGGATCCCGGGGACCGCGGCGCGTTTCCGGCATGACGCGGGGACCCGGATCGCTAAAACCTTTTCAGGACCGGGTATCAATGGTAATAGATTTGGAAAACGCACGGGAAACGGCGGACGGCGCCGCCGGGTTCGTGAAAGGATCGGCCATGGGACTCAGAATGAAGATCGTTTCGGGATTCCTGGTTCTGGCATTGATGCTGCTCCTCGCGGGGGCATGGTCCGTCTTCGAGCTGAGGAGCATCGCCGGATCGGTGCCGAAACTCCTGGAAGACCACTACAAAAGCATCCGCGCCGCGAAAATCATGATCGAGGCCCTGGAAAGGGAGGACAGCGCCGTTCTCCTGCGCATGACGGGCCAGCGCGAAAAGGGCCGCGAGATGGGCGACAAGGCGGATCGGAGGTTCCTGGAAGGATTCGATGCGGCAAGGAACAACGTCACCATGCCCGGCGAGGGGGAACTCGTCGAGAGGATCCGGAAGGAATACGAAGCCTACAAGACCCTCTGGCTCATGCCCATCGCCGGAACGGGGCATGAAGGGGACCTGCGCTGGTATCGGGAAAGCGCGTTCCCGGCATTTCTTCAGGTCAAGACCTCGGTGCAGCAGCTGTCCGACATGAACGACAAGGGCATGTACGACGCGGCCCTCTCCATCGGGAGCAAGGCCCACCGGTCCACCATGCCTGGCGTCGTGGCGATGGTCGCCGCCATGGTTCTTTCGCTGATTTTCAGTTACTTCGTGAACGTCTTCATGGTGAGCCCCATCATCCGGATCACCGGGGACATCAGAAGCTTCCTGGATACGGGCGCCCCCTTTCAGGTTCGCATAGAGACCTCCGATGAGATCGGGGAACTTGCCTCGTCCATCGCGGACCTGACATCGAGAATTCCGTCCGCCGGGGACAAACCATGAGGCTCCATGTCATTCTCAGGTACGTCAGCCTGGTACTCCTCCTCGACGCGGTTTTTCTGTTCCTGTCGGCGGGCGTTTCCCTGATCTATTCCGACACCGCATTCCTCCCGCTCCTGTACAGCGCCGTTCTGTCCTTCCTCTTCGGCGTTTTCCCGGCCATTTTCGTTCCCTCCTTCGAAGACATCACCAACCGGGAGGGATTCGTCATTGTCGTGCTGGGCTGGCTCGTCTCCTGCCTCGCGGGGGTGCTGCCCTACCTGCTGTGGGGCGGCGTCTTCAGTTTCACGAACGCCTGGTTTGAAAGCGTCTCGGGATTCACGACGACGGGATCCTCCATTCTAGCGGACATCGAGTCCATACCGGCGGGGCTGCTGTTCTGGCGGTCCTCCACACACTGGATCGGGGGCATCGGGATCGTCGTTTTCGCCCTCTCCGTTCTCCCCGCCATGGGCAGGGTCAAAATGATCCTGTACCGGAAGGAGATGTCTCCCATCGCCCTGAAAAACTTCCGTTACCGCACGAAGGAGGCCCTGCGGGTCCTGCTGACCGTTTACGTCGGCCTGACCCTTCTCGAAACCTTCGCCCTCATCGCCTGCGGCATGAACCTGTTCGATGCGGTAACCCATTCCTTCGGAACGATCGCCACGGGGGGCTTTTCCCCGAAGAACCTCAGTATCGCCCACTATCACAGCGTCGCCGTCGAAGTCGTCGTCATGATCTTCATGGTCCTGTCGGGCATCAACTTCGCCCTCCTCTTCGGTGCCCTCTCCGGGAACGTGCTCGAGCCGCTGCGGTCCGCGACGACGCGGTACTACCTGGCCGCGATGGCCCTGAGCGTCGTTCTGATCACCTTCTTTCTTCACGGCCGCGCCTGCCCGGGCTGGGCCGAAGCGCTCCGGTACGCGTCCTTCCAGGTGATTTCCATCGGAACGTCCACGGGTTTCGCGACGGCGGACTCCTCCGCCTGGCATCCCTTCGCGGTCCTGATCCTCATCTTCCTGACCCTTCAGTGCGCCTGCGCGGGATCCACCTCGGGGGGGATCAAGGCAGACCGGATCGTGATTTTCTGGCAGGCCGTCAGGAAGAGAATGACGCGGATCGAACATCCCGCCGCCGTCGTCAAGCCGAAGATCGACGGCGTCGTCATCGACGACGACTCCGTCGAATACGGGGTGACGTACATTTCCCTTTACATCGGCATCGTCTTTCTTTCGGCGCTGCTTCTGACCGCCATGGGCGTTGACGGTCTGACTTCGTTCACGGGTTCCGCCGCAACGATGGGAAACGTGGGGCCGGGTTTCGGGACGGTGGGTTCGACGGGGAACTTCAGCCACATCCCCGATCCGGGGAAATGGGTCCTGTCGGTGACCATGCTCCTCGGACGGCTGGAGATTTTCGGGTTCCTGCTGTTTTTCGGAATGAGCAGATGGGATTGACGCGAGAAATCGCAGAAAGGAGCGGCCGCAGATGAACCGCGGGGAGAGGGAAATAGGAAGCCGGGAGGAGATCGACGCGATCTTGAGGGAGGCCGACGTTTGCCGTCTCGCCATGGCCCTGGACGGCGTCCCTTACGTGATCCCCCTGTCCTTCGGTTACGACGGGCGGGCCCTCTACATCCACACCGGCCGGACGGGGAGGAAAATCGACTGCTTCCTGGGAAACCGCCGGGTCTGTTTCGAAGCGGAGCGCAGCGTCCGGATCATCGAGAATCCCAGGAGGGCCTGCGGATGGTCCTTTTCCTTCGAATCCGTCGTCGGCCACGGGACCATCGAGGAGATCCGGGATCCCGCCGGGAAGGAACACGCGCTCAACCGGATCATGGAACATTACACCGGAAAGACCTGGACCTTCGATCCCGAGGTGCTGCCGAAAACCCGCCTCTGGAGGATCGCCGTGGACACGGTGACGGGAAGGAGAAACCGGCGCCCGTGAACGGATCCCGGAGAAACCGCCGCCGGATTTGATTTTAGAGGGCGGCGGCATTATATTCGGAGGGGGGGCTTTCCCGGGATTCCGGGATGTTGCGGTTTCATTCGATTTCGAGGGAAGGAGCGCGTTTTCCATGGAGAAGCACCACAAATTTTCCATATGGTACATCCTGCTGGCCTTCTGGCTGGTCCTGATCATCCAGAACTACATCTCCACCGCCATGGCCATCAAAACCATTCCGTACAGCCAGTTCCTCAAACTGGTCAAGGACGGCAAGGTCACCGAACTCGCCATCACGGAAAACCAGATCCAGGGGACCATGAAAACCGAGAAGGGGGAGGAGGAATTCAAGACCATCCGGGTCGATCCGGACCTTTCGAACCTTCTCGAACAGTATCACGTCACCTTCAAGGGAGAGATCCAGTCCACCCTGTTCCGCGACATCCTTTCCTGGGTGTTCCCCATTCTGATCTTCGTCGGGATCTGGTACTTCATGATGAAACGGATCACCGGCCAGCAGGCGGGCTTCATGACGCTCGGGAAAAACAAGTCCAGGATCTACATGGAAAACGAATTGAACGTGACCTTCAAGGACGTGGCGGGCGTCGACGAAGCCAAGCAGGAACTCATGGAAGTGGTCGAATTTCTGAAACAGCCTGGCAAATTCACCGAACTCGGCGGAAAGATCCCCAAGGGGATCCTCCTCGTCGGCCCTCCGGGGACGGGGAAGACCCTGATCGCCAAGGCCGTCGCCGGGGAAAGCGGCGTCCCCTTTTTCAGCCTGAGCGGCTCGGAGTTCGTGGAGATGTTCGTGGGGCTCGGCGCCGCCCGGGTCAGGGATCTCTTCGTCCAGGCGAAGCAGAAGGCGCCCTGCATCATTTTCATCGACGAGCTGGACGCCCTGGGCAAGGCGCGCGGCTTCAGCGGAATGGGCGGGCACGACGAAAGAGAGCAGACCCTGAACCAGCTTCTCGTGGAAATGGACGGATTCGACCCCAATGCGGGGGTCATCCTCATGGCCGCGACGAACCGTCCGGAAATCCTCGATCCGGCCCTTCTACGGCCGGGCCGGTTCGACCGGCACGTCCTCGTGGACCGGCCGGACAGGGTGGGCCGCGTCGAGATCCTGAAGGTGCATCTGCGGAACATCAAGGTGGACCCGGACCTGGACGTGGAAAAGATCGCCGACATGACCCCCGGCATGGTGGGCGCCGACCTGGCCAACCTGGTCAACGAGGCAGCCCTCCTCGCCGTCCGCCGCGGCAGGAAAATTGTGGCCCTGCCCGAATTCGAGGAGGCCGTGGAACGGGTGATCGCCGGGCTGGAAAAGAAAAACCGCCTCATCAACCGGAAGGAACGGGAGATCGTCGCCCATCACGAGGTGGGCCACGCCCTGGTCGCCCTTTCCCTTCCGGGAACGGACCCGGTGCACAAGATTTCCATCATCCCGAGAGGGATCGCCGCCCTGGGATACACCATGCAGGTCCCCACGGAAGACCGGTTCCTCATGAGCCGGACGGAACTCCTGAACCGGATCGCCACCCTTCTCGGGGGCCGGGCCGCGGAGGAAATCGTCTTCGGGGACATCTCCACGGGGGCCCACAACGATCTGGCCAGGGCCACGGACATCGCCAGGAGCATGATCAAGGAGTACGGGATGAGCCCCCGTCTCGGCCAGGTCTATTTCGCCGAGGAGAAACAATCCCGCTTTCTCACGGGCGGCTTCATGGACAAGAAGGAGTACAGCGAGGCCACCGCCGAGATCATCGACAGCGAGGTCCAGAAGATCGTCTCGGGCGAATACGAAAAGGCGCTGGCCGTCCTGAAGGACGCCCGGGAGGTCCTGACGGCAGGCGCCCTGCTCCTTCTCGAAAAGGAAAAGATCGAGGGATCGGAGCTGAAAGCCATCCTGGACGGAAAGAAGCAAGGGCAATGACCGTATCTTTCCATTTGACAGGACGGGGGCGTTCTCCATATACTTTCAACCCGTTTGCTCCATAGGACAGGGGGAGAAGGCGCATGGCGGAAATCAATCTGGACCGGGTCGCCGTTGTCGGCCCCGGCCGCCTCGGCACGGCGTTTGCCTATAAGTTCTCCAGGGACGGCAAGGCCGTCACCCTTTACTACCACAACGCCGATTTCTGCAGGGAGCTGAACGAAACCCGGCTCAATCCCCGGCACCTGACGGGCGATCTCGCCCGGATTACCGGGAGCCCGGAAAAGGTTCCCCGGCTGCTCAAAACCGTCTCCGCCACAAACGACCTGGAAAAAATCGTGGAGCAGAACGACGCGATCGTTCTTTCCGTCACCATGCAGCGTCTTCCGGACGTACTGACCTATCTGAAGCCCCTTCTCATCCAGAAGAAGAAACCGACCCTTCTCCTTTCCCCGATCAAGGGGCTCGCATCGGACGAAAAGACGAAGGAACTGGTCACCCCCTCCCAGGTCATCCGGAACCACCTCTTCGACATCCCGCACAAGTTCGATCTCCTGTGCATCGGCGGCCCCTTCTTCGACGTGGACGTCGCTTTAGGCAAGCCGGTGTGCGTCACTCTGGCGGGAAACGGAAAAATCGCCCGGGCCGTGAAGAAGGACCTTATCGAAGTGAACCGGAAGGAACTGGCGTCCTTCTACAATTTCGACATGGTCGGCGTGGAGGCCTGCGGGGCCCTGAAGAACATCGTGGCCAATCTGAAGGGGATCTTTCAGTGCATCAGCCTGGGAAATTCCATCCCGGGGACGCTTTTCGCCCGGTCAGGCGTCGAAATCCGCTCGCTCTCGAAAATCCTCGGGGGCAGTTTCCAGTCCTTTTACAGCCAGGCGGGCGTGGGAGACATGTTCGTGACCCTCTCCTCCGACGCGAGCAAGAATTTCCGGTACGGCGTGCTGTATTACGAGAACTATACGGGAAACCCCATCGAAACCCACATCAAGGTCCTGGAAAAAATCGACGGCACGCCGGAAGGCCCGAACACCATCAAGAACGTTCACATGTACCTGGAGCGGAAGAACATGTACAGCCCCATCTTCCACTGCGCCTTCAAGATCTTCAACGAAATCAGGAAAAAAGAGGAGATCGAGGAGCGGATCATCCAGGCCTGCCAGTTCGACCAGAGGGAAAAGGAGTACATCGGGTTCTTCTCGAGGATCCTGTACCGCATCTTCCCCGCATTCTGGTACCGCCGCCACAAGGGGATCCTCTCGAAATTCTAGACCCGAAGTCCTTTGCTCAGCTCCTTTTTTTCAAATATTCTTCCTGGATGGCCTTCAGACGGATCAGGTACCGGTCCCGGTACTCCAGACCCTTCTGATTGGAGATGTCGTCCATGAGGAGGGCGACCTGGGGAAGAATGTCGATCCCGTAATGGTTCAGCCCTTTCCGGTTCGCCTCGTCGAGAATCAGGATGGAGTAATACCTGACGAGAATCCGGGTCCTGGAATCCCTGCGGGCGAGATAGGCCTTTCCCCCCAGGGTGTCCAGGAAAAAGGAGGAGTAGATGTAAAGGTCCTTCAGGGAAGCATGGATTTCGGGCCGTTTTTCGGCGATGCCCGTCATGATCCAGTCGTAGAAAAGCTCGGACACCGGCTCCAGGGCTTCCTTTTCCTCGGCGAGAATCTCCTTGATGAGGGCGATCCGTTTCCCTTTCAGTTCCCTGTAGAAGTGGGCCGTATTTTTCACGAGGATGTACACGTCCCTCGTTTCGCCCGAGATGACCGGAGGATTCCTCGAAAGAAGGGCCAGCATGGAAAGCAGGTTCTGGTAGACGCCGCCCTCCAGCCCGGCGGATGCGACATAGGGCTGATGGTCCAGATAGTCGCAGAACAGAAAAACTTCCTCCCGAAGGGCGCCGTAGCGATCTCTCGTCTCCGGTTCGCCGCGGACGCCGGCCAGCGTCTGTTCCTTCAGGACGCTTTTTTCCGCCTCCGACGGGACGATTTTTTTCCGGAAGACTTCCCGGTACTCGCCGGACTCGCCTTTTTCCCCGCCGGCACCCCTTATGAGAACGAGGGGATCCCTCGTTTCGATCATCCGTCGTCCCCGGTCCATGATCTCTTCCCAATGGACCGCGGCAAACCACCCGACGGCGGCAAGAACAAGGACGGCACCGACTCCCAGGATTTTCTTTCTGTCCGTCATTTACCCCCCCGTAAATGGAATGCCCTGAACGTTCCGGACGCGTAACCGGCGAATCCTCCCGTGGTAAGAAAGACAGGCACGAGCCCCCCCATCCGGTCCGCCGTCATTTCCATGCATGGATGGAACGACCCCGAAAAGCCGGGATCTTCCGTATTCATGGTAAAATCAAGTATATCCATATGGGAAAAGTCTTTTCCTGTCAAGGCAAAATGGAAGCGTACCCGAGAGGTTCCAATATTTGTCGAATTTGTGAAACGTCCGAACGACGCTTTTTCGAACGGCAAGGAAACAAGTCCGAGGGAAAAGCCCCGCTGCGGAAACCGTGCCGTATCCGCTTGTCCGCCGCGGCGTTGCGGCATGCAGGGCGACGCGGCCCGGGAACCTTTCGGGAACCCCTCAATATTTGATGAACTCGTAAAAAAGCCGAATCGACACTTTTTCGAACGGCAAAGGAAAAGATCCACAGGCAGGGCGCCCGAATCCCGAGGAAGGAGGCGTAGTTATGGTAGGCCAAAGAATCGAGGGAAGAAGGGCGACACAGCATAGGGACTTTTTTACGGAGCCGTCATATTTCATTGACATCGTTTCCACGGAAAGATAAAAGACACCCCAAAAACATCCCCCGGCGGGACGAAAGAGAACGTTATGAATATCCGGAATCTGATGGTGACGGGCGGTTGCGGCTTCATCGGCAGCAATTTCATCCGGTATCTCCTCGACCAGGAGGACTTCACGGGCCGGATCGTCAACGTGGACAAGATCACCTATGCGGGAAACCCTGAAAACCTCGCCGACATCCCGGCCCGGCATCCCGGCCGTTACGTGTTCGAGCGTGCGGACATCTGCGACTTCGACACCCTGAGGGAGATCTTCCGGAAGCACGAAATCGACGGCATCTGCCACTTCGCGGCGGAATCCCATGTGGACCGGTCCATCAAGAGGCCGGGGGCCTTCGTGGAAACCAATATCCTCGGAACCTACCATCTCCTGGAAATCGCCCGGGCCGCCGGCGATCGTTTCGTTCTTTTCCACCACATCAGCACGGACGAGGTCTACGGAAGCCTTGGAAAGCGGGGGCTCTTCCGGGAAACGACGCCCTACCGCCCCAGCAGCCCCTATTCCGCTTCCAAGGCCGCCTCCGACCACCTGGTCCGGGCCTATTTCAAGACCTTCGGCCTCCCCGTCACGCTCTCGAACTGTTCCAACAACTACGGTCCCTACCAGTTTCCGGAGAAGCTCATCCCCCTCATGACGCTTTACGCCCTGGAGAGGAAGGCGCTTCCCGTCTACGGCGACGGGAAGAATGTCCGGGACTGGCTGTACGTGGAAGACCACTGCAAGGCCATCTGGCGGATCATGAAGGCCGGACGGAGGGGGCAGACGTACAACATCGGGGGAAACATGGAAATGGAAAATATTTCCATCGTGGAAATGATCTGCGACATCCTCGATGAAACGGCCGGCACCCTGCGCGGCGGGCCACGCCGGCGGCTCATCACCTTCGTCAAGGACCGGCCGGGGCACGACCGGCGATATGCCATCGACTTCACGAAGCTCCGGAAGGAACTCAACTGGACGCCCGCGGAATCCTTCAGGACGGGCCTGGAAAAGACCGTCCGCTGGTATCTGGACCACCCGGGATGGATCGAAAGAATCCGCACCGGGGAATACCGGACGTGGATCCAGGAGCAGTACGGGTCCTGAAGCGCCCTCCCCGGCGGTCAGCGGCCAGGGACTTTTTCCGAAGCCGTCAGGGGAGACGAACTCGCAAGCAGTCAATACAACGCTTCTTCGAACGGCAAAGGAAAAAGCTCCATAGGCAAGGCGCCCGATTCCCGAGGAATGAGGCGTACTTAGGGTACGCCGCAGTGACGAGGGAAGAAGGGCAACGCAGCATATGGACTTTTTACGAAGCCGTCAGGGGAGACGAACTCGTAAGCAGTCAATACAACGCTTCTTCGAACGGCAAAGGAAAAAGCTCCATAGGCAAGGCGCCCGATTCCCGAGGAATGAGGCGTACTTAGGGTACGCCGCAGTGACGAGGGAAGAAGGGCAACGCAGCATATGGACTTTTTACGAAGCCGTCACAGGGTGACGAGGCGGATCGGCATAACCTCCACATCCACCCAGACGCCGCCGGTGGTGTAAGGGTCTGCGGCGAGGCTCCGGTCCAGGTCGCTCCGGGAAGGGAACTCCATGAAAATCACCGACCCGGCCATTTCGTCCCTTTCGTTCAGAATTGCGCCCCCCTGAAGAAAATGACCCTGTTCCTTCAATTTTTTCACGTTTTCCAGGTGTGCGGGACGCGCCTTCGCTCTCCGCGCCGCCGCGCCCTCGTCCCGCCCGTCGCGGGCAATGATCAGAAACTGCATGGAAGCCCTCCTCGCCGCCCCGGATCGGGGCCGCTCACTTTCCGATGAATTTCGGTTTCCTCTTTTCGAAAAACGCCGCCGAGCCCTCCCGGTAATCCAGCGTCTTCCCCGCCTGGACCATTCCGGCCCGTTCCCGTTCGAGCTGTCTTTCCAGCAGATCCAGCATGGAGTGATTCAGGTTGTCCTTGGCGATGGCGAAAGCCGTCGTCGCCCCTTCGGCGAGGCGAAGCGCGAGTTTTTCCGTTTCCGCAGGCAGATCCCTGTCCTCCACGACCCGGTGCACGAGGCCCCATTCGAGCGCCCGGCGGGCGTCGAACACCGGATCGAGAAAGAGAAGCTCCGACGCCCGGCCGAAGCCGACCAGCAGGGGGATCATGAGGCCCCACGCGCCGTCGGGAACGAGGCCGATGCTGGTGTACGCCTGGCGGAACCTGGCCGATGCGGCGCAGATCCTGAGATCGCAGGCGGCGGCGACACTGAGGCCTCCCCCTCCCGCGGCGCCGTTGATCGAGGCGATGACCGGTTTCCCCATGGTTCGAATGCCGATGATCGCCACGTTCAGAAGCTTGATGACCTGCCGCAGGGGATCGGCGGGATCCCGATCCATCGCCTCCCGGAAGGAGGCCAGGTCGCCCCCGGAGCAGAACGCCTTTCCCGCCCCGGTGAGCACCACGGCCCTCGTTTCCCCGTCATCCGCCGTCATTTCGAGGGCGTGAACGAGGTCGGCCAGATGGTCCGAATCCAGGGCATTCAGCGATTTCGGGCGGTTCATGGTGATCGTCGTGACGGCGCCCTTTTTTTCGAACAGGACATTCTCGAACATTCCTTCCCTCCTTTTCCCGGGGCGATCGGTCCCCCCGGTCCATGAAACCTTTCCCTCAAAGGTCCCCGGTGCCGTATCCCCCTTCCCCCCGCGAACGAACCGTCCGTTCCTTCGACGGGTTTCAGGCACTTCATCTTAGGAAAACGGCAGGTTGCTGTCAAGCCGCCGGCATGGTCGCGCTTACGGAAAGCCCCCCGGATCTTTGATTTTTCTTGACAGCGGCACGGAAGAGGGGTAGCGTTCCCGAATTCTTTATCGAAAGGATTTTTCGGCATCATGCTCGAATGGTTCAAGAAGTGGCTCGGACTGAAGAAGGATGAAGCGAATCTGAAACTGGGAAGAAACGACGTCTGCTGGTGCGGAAGCGGCAAGAAGTACAAGAAATGCCACCTGGAGAAGGACGCCCGGAAGCGGTCCATGCAGATCGCCGACACCTACGCGTCTTCCATGAGGGGCATTCAGAAACACAAGGCATAACCCCGCCGCGCTTCCTCCGACGCGTCGCGTTTCCGGCCGCGGAGTTCCGGGAAGGTACCTGGTCTCCCCGGCGGCCGCATGCAAATCCTCTCGAGACGCGAGGCATTCCATGAAGGCGAAAAAAGGGAACGACAAGGGACTGTTCATGAATCCCATCGGGTATGTCCGGACGGAGGCGCGTGAACTTCCGAAACATTGTTCGATCTCGCAGGTCGAGGGCGACCTCGTCCTCGAGGACCGGTACCGGGACGGCATGGAGGGAATCAAACCGGGAGACCGCATCGTCGTCCTCTTCGCATTTCATGAAAGCCCCCCTTTCTCCCCCGAATACCTGAAACAGCACCCCCGGGGCGACCTGCGACGGAAGAAGCAGGGGGTGTTCCATCTCTGTTCCCCGTTGCGGCCCAATCCCATCGGTCTGTCCGTGGTCGACGTTCTCGGCGTGTCGGAAACGGTGATCCGGGTAAAGGGAATCGACATGCGCGACGGAACGCCGATTCTCGACATCAAACCGGAGAGGATGTTCGAAAAACAGGGCTGACCCATGACCATCGTCGATCACGGCCTGTCCGCAGGCCTTGTCGGGTTCGCCATACAACCCCTCTTCAGACGGTACCTTTCCAAAACCGGCACGGTTTTCCTTCTCATGGCGGGAGCCCTGCTCCCCGATGTGGACTACCTCACGCGCATTCTCGGAAAATCCTATTATTACAATGAAGTGCAGGACGTCTTCCTGTCCCACAGGGGATTTGCCCATTCCGTCGGGGGGATCGTGTTTTTCGGGATGCTGTTTCTTCTCCTCCATCTTCTGTTCTGCGGCGGGCCGGGAAAGGCGGAAGGCGGGAAATCCCGGCGGGGCCCCTGGATCATGGCGTCCCTCCTTGTCGCCGGCGGGCTGATCCATCTTCTGGAGGACCTTCCCGGTCCCAACGGTCCCTGGAACGGGCTTGTCCTCCTCTATCCCTTTTCGGAGCACCGGATCGCCACGCTCAGTCGCTACGGCTGGTACGATTTCTTCACCATCTACCTTTTTCTTTTCTTTTTCACGGCGGCCCTGATCCGGGAGGGATGGAAGCGCCTCAGGGAGGTTCCCGAAGACCGGACCGACAGGTTCATGGTGTTCCTCGTCGTGTTCCCCTTTCTTCTCACGGCCCTTCATCTCCTCCTCTCTCCCGGATACCCTGAGAACCTGGGATTCGGACACGCGGAGGCGGCATGGAAGGAATACCAGAACGCCATTCTCCCCGGTTTTCTGAAATCCTTCAGCAGCGGGATGCAGGAGAGGGGGATGAAACTGCTCTTCCTGACGGTGCCGGGCCTGAAGGCGGAAGGGGCCGTCTTCTTCTTCCTTCTCCTCCCGGCGGGAATCCTCCTCTTCTTTTTCCTGCGGATGGTCGTCTATTCCATTGCGAAAAAAGCGGGGAAGACCCTTCCCATCCGCCGTCCCTACCGGTATTTCGCCGCCGTTCTTTTTCTCTGCCTCCTCCCCGTTTTCGCGGCGGGATCGTATTACTGGAGCAGGGTCCCCGCCGTTCCTTCACCCGATGAGATCCCCCCGTCCACGGGGTTCGATTTTCCCGTGGGCGACAGGAACGGCAAGGGCTGGAACGGATTGAACGCAAAGGGGTGGTACGTCGCTTCCTCTTTTCTTCACCCCTGGTTTCATCCCGGGGAGGACTGGAACGGCCGGGGAGGCGGGAACACCGATCTGGGACAACCCGTCTACGCCGTATCGGAAGGAAGGGTCGTCTTCGCGAAGGACAGCTTCCGGATGGGCAAGATCGTCATGATCGCCCACCGGCATCCCGGCGGGGAGATCTGTTACTCCGTTTACATGCACCTGAAGGACGTGGAGGTCGTGCCCGGGGAAACAGTAACAAGACGGCAGAAGATCGGATCGGTCGGCCGTGGATACAGGGATGCCACCTACGAGTCCGCCCACCTTCACTTCGAATTGCGGCGGTCGAATATGGCCGGCCTCCCGGCGATCTTCTGGCCCGCGCTGCTGACGATGCCGGGATTTTCGCTCGACAGGGAGGAACTGGGGGAATGGATCGGGAACCACTATCTCCCTCCCCGGGAGTTCATCCGGTCCCACCGGGCGTGGGACCCGGCGGCCGGCACGTCCGTTGCCATGGGGAAAACCGCCCTTCCAGGAAACCACCCGGGGACCGCGAAGCGCCGGCACCGCCATAAAACCATGGACAATCGATGAAACATCTTCTATAGTACCGCCAATCGATCCCGCCCGGCCGGGCGGCGTCTCGCCTCCGGAGGGAACGGAGGCGGTCTTCACTCCCGTCCCGGGGTCGAAGGGCAAGAAAGCAAAGAGGAGGCATCACGGAGATGAGAAAAAGAGCGGCATGGGTCTTGATCCTCCTGATCCTCCCCCTGGCGGGCTGCGCCGCTGTCGTCGCGGGAGGGGCGGCCGTCACCGCCGGCACGGGGACCTACCTTTACGTGAACGGGGAGATGCGGACCGATTATCCCAACGGCTTCGAGGAGGTCTGGAAGGCCTGCGAAAAGACGGTCGCTTCCATGAGAGGCGTGGACGTGGTCCCGGCCAAGGAAATCAGCGAAGGAACCATCGAGGCCACCATCGACGGGGAACGGGTTCGTATCTCGGTCAAATACAAGGCCATGAAAGCGACCACCGTCGCCATCCGCGTCGGGATCATCGGGAACGAGCAGTCTTCCCAGTTTCTCCACGACAAGATCCTGGAATTCCTGACGAGAAGTTCGTAGGGGCCCGGTCCGTTTCGCGATGTGGAAGAAACTCCTTCCGGGAATCCTTCTCGGGGTCCTGTTCGGTTACCTTTCCCTGAAAAACGTGAACTACGAGGAGGTCCTGAAAGGGCTCCGCGGCGCCGAACCGCCCCTCCTCGTCCTGTCCGCGTTTTTTCTCTTTCTCATGCAGGGGCTCCGTTCCTACCGCTGGGGGCTTATCCTGAGCCCCCTCAAGCGGGTTCCCCAGGGAACCCTGTTTTCCATCACCAGCGTCGGGTTCCTCGCCATCGCCGCCATTCCCGCACGGATCGGCGAACTGGCAAGGCCCTACCTGATGAACCGCGAGGAAGACCTTCCCCTCACCGCCGGCATCGGTTCCGTCATCGTGGAAAGAATCCTCGACGTCCTTTCCATCCTTCTCATTCTGTCCATCGCGGTCTTCTATTTTCCCATCCCACCGTGGATGATCCGGGGAAGCGCCCTCCTCTTCGCCGTCCTGGCGGTGTTCCTCGGCATTCTGATTTTCCTGCTCCGGACAGGCTCCACCCCGCCGTTCGCCCGGTGGATCCTGGACAGGCTGCCGGAGGGGCTTCGGGGCAGGGTGCGCGAATGGTTCCTCCAGCTCATGAAAGGGCTCGACGTTTTCAGGAGAAAGGGTCTGATCGCCTACCTGGCGATCCTTTCACTGTTCATCTGGTCGATTGACGCGCTTGCCCTTTACGCCCTGTTCTTCGCCCTCCACATTTCCCTCCCCCTTTCCGCGGCCTACGCCCTCCTGGCGATGATCATCATCGGCATCACCATCCCCACGGCGCCGGGCTTCATCGGAAACTGGCATTTCTTCTGCGTTCTCGGCCTGACCCTCTTCGGCGTTCCCAGGTCGGAGGCGCTGTCGTACGCCATCCTGAACCACTTCATCAGCATGGCCGTCATATTCTTTCTCGGGCTGGTGTTTCTGCCGTTCCACATGGATGCCCTGTTCCCCCGGAAAAAAGGAACCCCCTGAAACGGACGGGGGCGGGCGGGGAAACCCGGCGGCTGCCCGGCGGAACCGGGAGGATCAGCCGTTCATCTCCCCCTTTTTCGGATCGAGCCCGTAGGAACGGATTTTTCTGTGGAGGTTGCTCCTCTCGAGGCCGAGGGCTTTCGCCGTTTTCGTGACATTCCAGTCGTTCTCGTCCAGTTTCTGAACGATGTAGCTTTTTTCGAAATCCGCCTTGGCCTCTCTCAGGGAGCCGGAATGATTGGAAACCTCTTCCGCCGGCCACGGGGGCCTGCCCGCCAGGGGGGGAAGGTCCTCCTCCGTGATCAGGTCCGACGGGGTGAGGATGACGAGCCTTTCGATGATGTTCTTCAATTCCCGGACATTGCCCGGCCAGTCGTGGGTCTTCAGAAGTTCGACGGCCTCTTCCGTCATGTATTTTTCCGGGATCCCCTCCTTCGCGGAGAATTCCTTGAGAAACCGCTGGACGAGGGGGGCGATGTCCTCCTTGCGGGTCCTGAGGGGCGGGACGTACAGCGGGATGACGTGGAGGCGGTAATACAGGTCCTGGCGGAACCTTCCCTCCTCCATCTCCTTCTCCAGATCCTTGTTCGTCGCCGCCAGAACCCGCACCTCCACATCGATGAAGCGGGTGCCGCCGACCCTTTCGAACTTCTTTTCCTGGAGGATCCTGAGAATTTTCGCCTGGGCCTTCAGGCTCATGTCGGCCACCTCGTCCAGAAACAGGGTGCCGCTGTCGGCCATTTCGAATTTGCCCCTCTTTTTCGCCGTTGCGCCGGTGAACGCCCCCTTTTCGTGTCCGAACAGCTCGCTTTCGATCAGTTCCTCCGGGATGGCGGCGCAGTTCACCTCCACGAAAGGCGCCTCCGATTTTCTGCTCTGCCGGTGAATGGACCGCGCCACCAGTTCCTTTCCCGTCCCGTTTTCACCCATGATGAGCACCCAGGCGTTGGTCGGCGCGATGATCTGGATCATCTCGCGAAGCTCATCGATTTCCCGGCTCGTTCCCGTGAGTTCGTATTCGTGCTGCATCCGGTCCCTGAGCAGCCTGTTCTCCTCCTCCAGCCGGGCCAGATCCAGGGCATGGGCCACGATGAGAACGATCTTGTCGAGGGAAAGGGGCTTCTCGACGAAATCGAAGGCCCCCAGTTTCGTCGCCTTGACCGCCGATTCGATGGTTCCGTGTCCGGACATCATGATGACCTGGATCTGCGGATACCGGGACTTGACGACCTTCAGGACCTCGATCCCGTCCATCCCGGGAAGCCAGATGTCCAGGAGAATCAGGTCCGGAAGTTCGTCCTCGATGAGACGAAGGCATTCCTCCCCGCTCATCGCCGTCAGCACGTCGTATCCCTCGTCCGTAAGGATTCCTTTCAGGGAGAGACAGATCCCCTCCTCGTCGTCGACGACCAGTATGGTCTTGTACATCATGCGCCGGTCCTCACCGTGGTTTCTGGAACAGGAAGCTTGAAAGAGAGCGTCGTTCCCTTCGGCGTGTTTTCGCGAACGGTGATCGTCCCCCCATGGTCTCGAATGATGGCGTCCACGATGGCGAGACCGAGACCGGTCCCCGACTTTTTCGTGGAGAAATAAGGTTCGAACATGCGTGCCTTGTCCTGGGGCGGTATGCCCGGTCCGTCATCGGACACCTCGACGCACACCCGGTTTTCGTCGGCCAGCCATTTCGTCCGCACGTCCACCCGTCCCTCCCGCGAGGACGAGGTGATCGCGTCGACGGCATTGTCCAGAAGATTTACCAGGACCTGCTGGATCTGATCCCCGTCGAAGGGAAACGGCGGGACGGACGGATCCCCCTCGCAGTGAAAAAGGATCGCCTTGTGGGACTCCCCATAGAGCGCGAGTCTTTCCCGGATCACCTGGTTCAGGTCGTTGGGCTCGGGCCGGGTCATGGGCATCCGCGCGAACCGGGAAAATTCGTTGACCAGGTTTTTCAGGGCGGCCACCTGGTGAACGATGGTCCCCGTGCATTCCCGGAAAACGGCCCGGTCCTCCTCCACGTCCAGGGCCTCCCCGTAGCGCCTTTGCAGTCTTTCCGCGCAAAGCTGGATGGGGGTCAGGGGATTCTTGATCTCGTGGGCCATCCTCCTCGCGATCTCCCGCCAGGCCGCAAGCCTTTCCGCCTTCTGAAGCTCCGTGAGGTCCTCGAACACAACCACGAGCCCCATGTAATTGAGATCGTCGTCTCGAAGGACCGTCATGGCGACGAGAACGGACAGGAGCCGGTCCCGGACGTTCAGCTGCACCTGCTTCTCCAGGCTGTCGCCGCCCATTTCGTTCATTTCCTTCAGGAAGAGGAGGGCCATGTCCATGTGCTCCCCCTTGAGCACCTCCTCGTACTTTCTGTAAAGGACCTTGTTCGTCCGGATCCCGAGCATCCTTTCCGCGGCCCGGTTGATCGTCGTGATGACCCCGTTGCGGTCGACGGAGACGACGCCGGCGGAAACGTTCCGGAGAATCGTTTCCATGTACTTCCGGCGCTGATCGAGGTCCATGTTGGCCGCCTTCAGGCTCGCGCTGCTCGTGGCGAGATCCCGGGTCATCCGGTTGAAGGAGTCCACGAGAATGCCGATTTCGTCGTCGGCGAGAACGTCGATGTGGTAGTTCAGGTTCCCCCGGGCGATTTCCCCCGTCGCCTCGGCCAGGTCCTGGATGGGCATGGTGATTCCCCGGGCGAGGTAGATCCCGAACCAGGTCGCGGAAAAGATGATGAGCAGGGTCACCACGAACAGAATGACCATGTAGCTGATCTTGATCGGGTTCTTCAGAAGGGCGAACTGCCTGTACTCCTCCGAGGTCCTGGCGATGACGTTCATCTTGTCCACCATCTCCTCGGGGATGAAGTAGCTCACGATCACGGCGCCGATGATCTCGCTCGGGTTGAACGCGGAAAAAACCGGGGCGAACCCGCTGATCACATCGCCGGCGCCGAGGGATTCGACGGTGGAAAAATCCTTTCCCCGGTACACGTCCCCCAGGGCCTTGGATTTCGATTTGAGAATCGATATGTCGGGATAACCGGATGTCCGGAAAAGCAGTTTCCGCTTCCCCTGCTCGAGATAGATTTCCACGCAGTCGATCAGATTCATGGACTGCCGGTTCTTCACCAGGGCGTCCAGGTAGGAACGCCGCTCGTCTTCATAAAGGCGGCTCGCCGTGATTTCCGATCCGAACTGCCTGGCGTACCCTTTCGCCGTGTCGGCGATTTCCTGATAGTAGTCCTGGGCGATTTCGAGGGAACTCGACAGGGCGCTGACGATCTTCACGTTGAACCAGCGGTCGATGCTGTAGGACAGGAACTTGATGGCCACGAGGAAGAGAACGATGGTGGGAATCAGGGAGAGGCTGATGAAGGCAAGGACGAGCTTGGTGCTCAGCTTCGAACCGAGGATCCCTTTTCTCCTCTCGAAGACCACCTTCACGATGTTCCGGACGATGAGGAAGATGAGAAGGAGGATGAGGATGAAATTGATGTTGATGAGGCCGAAGATGAGGATCTCGTTGGAAACGGGGACCAGTTTCTCCACCCGGGCCAGATGGCTTTCGGCATAGGTGAGCAGGAGGATGATCCCGATCGTGATGACGATGATGATCCTTTCCCGCCTTCGTCTCCTCTTTTCCCGGTCGTCCTGCGCCGGCTGCCGTTGTCCGCCTGTTTCCATGCCCTTCTACATAGCCGTCAGTAGATGAAATCTTCCCGCAGCCACGGCGTCTCGAAGTCCCACAGGGAAACGAAGAAGAAGACATATTCCATGTGGAGGGGAAGCCGGAAACGATCCATGCGGGACTTGACCCGGACGTGGTAATGCCGGCCCTTTTCCAGGTCCTTCAGGGGCGCGAGGACGATTCCGTTCACATCGGACATGGCCTCCTTCGCCCCGGGGAAATTGCCGTACTGCTGCGCCTCCGAAACACCGTCCTCGCTGGAGAAAGTTACGAAAAAGAGCTTCTTGACGGCGTCGTACTTGATCGTGTGCTTCACTTCCACGGAGGCGATTTCCCGGTCGAACCAGTAATTCCTCGCCTGGTACAGTTCGATGTACGAGACGAAGGTCGTGGGAATCCCCGCGAGAATGGCGTCCTCCATCTTCTTCGTGAAAGAGTTTTTGAGCCGGAAGTAAACGAGCAGGTTCTCGGACGAGTTCGTCAGAAGAAGGTCGGAAATGACGGCCTTCTCCCCGAAGGTGGGACAGGGCAGGAAACCTGCGGCGACGATCACGACAATGAGGATGGTCTTAAAAAAGCGCTTCAATCCGCTCCTACCCCGAACCGGAGACCGCGTGAAGCGAGGCGTTCTTCCACGGCGGTTCCCCGGGATTTCACAAGCGTTTTCCTTCCTTCGTCATTCCCTGCGGCCCCAAAACGGCCCGCAGGCCGCGCCGCCCTTCCTCCCACCCCCCTGCATCGGCCGGGCACAGGTAAGTGGGAGCGGTTCCTTGCAAAGCCGCCATCCATAATTTGCTGACATCCTAAGAAAGGGGAGGGCAAAAAGCAAGCGCATTCTTGACGGCTTCGTAAAAAGGACCTTTTGGAATCTTTGCGGGTGTGTCAATCACCGCCGAAGCGGAATGGGTCCCCCGGGCGGGAGGCC